>Ga0102934_1000010_pt1 | contig 110342 bp, 67 predicted proteins | sample SalPonR2_A_D1_MG_FD_78175 | JGI IMG/M metagenome (GOLD analysis project Ga0102934, IMG submission 78175) | Salt pond soil microbial communities from South San Francisco under conditions of wetland restoration - Salt Pond MetaG R2_A_D1_MG | ecosystem: Environmental > Aquatic > Marine >... | reverse complement strand
GGGGGTTGTCGCGCAAATCGACAGGCGGGGCGGGGGCAGGAGGGAGGGGTGTTGGTGCGATGGGCGGAAACGGAGCGAACCGGGTCATCTCGGAGAAAATGGCCCGTCGATGCTGGCAGATGCTGAAGGACCTGAAAGATCGGGGCCAGCAGGCGTGCAACTGGTTTCTGCGGCCCGTGACGGAGGAGGAGGCACCCGGATACTTCCAAGTGATCGAAAACCCGATGGACCTGGCGACCGTGGACAAGAAGCTCCGGCACAAGCTGCACCGAGACTTGCACGACTTTGCCGCGGATGTCCGCTTGGTCTTCACGAACGCCATGCGGTTCAACCCCGCCGAGTCGTCGGTGTATCTGGATGCCCAGAAGCTGATGGGCATCTTCAACGACATGTACCGGAAGGCCTGCGCGGACTTGAAGACGAACCAGAGTGATGCTGGCTCCCTAGCCTCCTCGGTAAGCTCGGGCGGAGGCATAGGGAAGGCAGGGGCTGGCAGGAAAAAGGCCGAGCCGGTGGGGCCGAGGGCAGGCATGGCGATGGCGCCGCAGCACGCTTCGCAGGCCTTCCGGGAGCCGGGGGCGGACGCGAATCCTTTGGCGACGGCGATGGTGGAGAAGTACAAGAACGAAATGAACATTGCCTTGACGCAGCTGGTGAAGATGGAGAGAGAGAACACGGTCTTGCGAGCCAAGCTGGCCTCGGCCCAGAAGCGAAGCGAAGAGCTGGAGCGGGAGGTGGCTGAGCTTCGCGGCGGGGCAGCAGGCGGGCAAGGCGCAGGGGCGACCTCGGCGCAAGCGGCGGCAGAGACGGAGCCCGTGACCAAAGAGGAGCGGGACAGGCTTGTGACGTATGTGCAGGCCATCGCAGACTCGGGCAACGAGGAGCTGGCCAGGAACCTGACAGAGCTGATCAAGCAGCACCACCCGCCCTTCGGCGAGGGTGGGAACTACTCCATCAATGTCTACGCATATGACGACGAAACTGTCCGGGCGCTTTTGGCATACTGTGAGCCTTTATTTGAGACGGAGGTAGAGGGAGAAGAGGGAGAGGACAGAGAGGCAGGGTCAGCGAAGGAGCAGGAGCAAGCTCTTGCTGCCGGGGATGAAGACGGTGCCCGGGAAGAACTCTCCGGCCAAGAGAACGGTCACGTCCCTCAGCAAGAGAAGCGGGACAGGCCGGAGGAAGTGGAAAGAGAGGGGGGCGAGAAGCGCCAGAGAACGAGCAGTACCGATATGGAGGGGGCGGGCGGGGGAGAAGCTTCGGCAATTTTGGAAACGGGGGCAGAGAGGTCAGGGGAAGGGCAGGATTTGGAAGGGGAGATGGAGAAAGCGGAGGTGAAGATGGACGACATGGAGGACGAGGAGGCGGCGGCGGCGGATGAAGAGGAAGCAGGCAATGACGAGGACACAGGGGGGGCCTCAACCCTTCAAAAGTGGTTAGCCCCGGGAGCCACGGCCACGCAGGAAGGGGAGGCAGGAGGGGATGAAGATGCTCAGGATGGAGAGGGTAAGGTGGGAGAAGGAGGGGTCGGAGGGAGTGGGGCAGAGGGCAACATTGCCGGTGATGAGGGGGGAATGGAGAAAAATGACCTGTGGGACGCTGCGAGGCAGATGAAAGAGGAGGAATTAAAGCGGGAGAAGGAGCGAGCTACGGAAGAGGCAGAGCGGCAGCAGGCTTTGTTGCGAGAGGAGGAGAAGAGAAAGGCAGAGCTTGCAGAAGAAGAGGAACGGCTGCGGAAAGAGCGCCAGGAAAAGGAGGAGGCTGAAAAACGACGCGTGGAAGAGGAAGCGGCGAAGAAAGCAAGGGAGATACGTGAGGCGAGGGAGAAGGCGCGTTTGGATAGGCAGAGGGAGGAAGGCTGAGGAATAAGGGCTGGATGGGGAGGGACTTTCCTTTTAGAGCTGTTTCTTCCCGAAAACATGACCAAGCCTTCGTCCTGGATTCATGTCAGTAGGTCAACCTCTGTGTGTGTGCTGATTAATGTGTTGTGCAGACATGAGGGTGTTGAATTCTCTTCAGTCTCGGCGCTCATGAAGTGATATGACAGTCGGGTACGCTTTTACAGCGTCGGCTCTGCCAGCAGACCGACGATTTGTGGCTGACGATGGACCCAACGTAACGAAAAGGAATTCAAAATTTCAAGGCACTCGAGTGTTTCAGGATCAGTATGCCTTTGATCTGCTTTCGTGAATCAGCGAATAGATACAAAGCCTCCAAGCGTTATCTTGGGTATTGGTTTCAAATGCGAGTATCGTCTATTCACAAAACCCGTGGACGAGGCATCCGATGGCGCCCGTGCAGGGTCACAAAGTGCCGGGCCCCTATTTACAATGCTCCTTTGCTTCTATATCACCGCACCCGCATCATAAGGACACCCTTTTGAGCCGCCTTTGACAATTCTTGCAGGGTCGCCTCGTGTTCCTGCGTCCACGACAACGTCGCCTTCCGCGAGCCGACGACGGCCGCACGCTGAGAGCTCAGCTGTGTGGGGAGGGCTACATCCGGTTGGGCTACCACGAAAACAAGAGTATTAGGAGCCAATGCTTCGTAAAGCTCTGCCAGTTGTTGATCCGTGCGAAGTAAGTCAGGATCCACCATCTCCATGATGGACTCGCGGTACACAAAACGTTTGTGTTGTCGCGTCGCGGCCGCTGTCGAGGCTGTGGCGGTCAAGGTCAGGCCGGTGGGACTTCCACTCGTGTCGCGCAGGATGGCCGTGGTGATCCTGGTGCACGCAGCCTCACTGGTTGTGGTCGACGTAGATGCGTTGCTCGCGCTGCTGAAGCTGTTGTTGCTCGAAGTGCGGCTCAACACACTCGTCACCTCCCCTCTCTGACGCAATTTCATCGCTTCTCGCTCTGTTCCACCCCCAGCCTCTGCGAAACGAGCGGTTGCAAGCGCCTGGCTGGCGTCCGCTTCGATCCGCTCTTGTTGCATTTGGTACAGCTTCCTCTTGCGCTTCGTGGCCAGAGTCTCGAGCGTCAGGGGCCGGGCCCCCGCGAAAGACGCCCACAGGAAGTGAGGTGGGAGCACCTGCCGGGCCTGGGCTTTGGCCTTGCTCAGAACTTCCTCGTTCGACCGGCACACTACAGCCGAGGCCGTGCTTCCCCTGACGATCCGAACCAGCGTGTCACTCTGATCCAAGAGCGTACAGCGCTTCCCGTGCTTCCCGCCCAGCCGCTCCAAGAAGCTCTCCCGCCCCCGCGTCTCTTCCCCGCCGGAAAACCCCTCCTCAACCCCGAAGTCTGGACCTCGCTCTACTTTGAGCTTCACTAAGTCCAAAGCCGCCACCGCATCCTCCCGGCTGCAGTGGCCTTGTGCCGAGTCTTGGATGACGCGCTGCAGATACCGCTTGGCCAGCACACGCAGGGCGAAACGCAGACGAGGGCCCCGCGGGTGCGCGTAGAGCATGGCAGTATCGACGCAGCGGAGATGAATGAGGCCCGTGACCATCAGGTCCTGTTCAAGCGAGTGCCCCACCAGGATCGTGTCGGCGCGCACCAGACGCAGCAAGGCCACCTGCACCTGCTCGAGGCGGGTCTCACAGCCGGCGATGATCTCCGGCGTGATCCCGGAGTACTTGGTCAGGTGGTCCCTAATATCGTGGTAGGGCTTGACGAAAGAGTCCAGCAACACCTCCCCCTTCTCGTCCACGAGCGTAAGCCGCGTCACCTCCATCCCCTCGGTGGTCAGGCACATCTCGCAGTCCAGGGCAGCCATGCGGTCTGCAGTGTGCAGGTATGGGATGAGACAGGGGAAGGCCACACTACCCAAACATTGGACGCGACCGGCGAAATTGATGGCGCGAAGGTCAGCATCACAACATCACTCAAAACGAAAGCGACCAATTTACGACAACGTGCCTTCCCGGAGGCCCCCGCTCAATCCTCCTCCTTACTCACAGGGTCTCCAGCCTCCTTCCGTCACTCCTAGGCAGCCCGACTCGCTCTCCAAGGTCTCATAGAAGCAGTAGGCCGACCCCCCCACCTTGATGCCGCTTAGTCTGTCCAATATCCGCCGCGCCCTATCCAAGGAGGGCAGCAAGTCCCCGGTCTCCCCCCAACGCCCTGTCTCCTCGCACTCCAGCCATGACGCCTTCCTCTCCGCGCTCTCCGCATTCCCTCCCTTCTCACTAAGTGGGCAACCCACGTCATCATCATCCTCTCCATCGTTGTCCTCCATATCGAGGCTTTCACACCGCTCCCTCCCGCTGAAGCCCGTCGACTTGCGGACCACCCCTCCCGGCGGGAGAGGATACCCAGCCAGCCTGAGCTGGGGAAGAGACAGGACGTACCGCTCAACTGAGTCCGCGCTACTCATTACGCCACCATCGCCCAGCACATTATTCGTTCCCTCCTTCCCCCATGAATTTTCATCGTTCTCTTCTTTCTCTTCGACTTCCTCCTCGGAATTATCTCCCTGAGCGGTATCAGATAATTCGCTGGCGCCCCGCTCCTTCTTCTCATCTTCTTCACTCTCATCGGCATCTCCGTCCTTTTGGGGACCTTTTTGTGTTTGATTGCCCTGCTGCTTCTTGCGGGTGTAGTACAGAAGAGGAAAAATGCTCCTCCGCGGGCTTGGCCCGTGGTACAAGCGCACAGGCACAGGCCGTGAGCAGGCCTGCAGAAAGGGGAGCTGTGAGAGGTTATCTTGCATGTACGATGGGTCCACGTTCGCCAAGCTAACCACTACGACGGAGGTTAGGAGCCGGGCGTTGACAAGCCGAAGCCAGGAGGGGCAGCGCGTCGAGCCGGCAGTCAGGATGTGTAGTAGGCCTTGTCTAACGTCACCCGCTCCGAGACAAAGCCGCTGCCCTGTTTTGATTTCTTCGCCCCAGTCCACTTCGGCGCGTACTACTAAACCATACTTTTTGCATTCTTCCGTATCTTGTACTGAAAGTTGACCTTTGCGTACTTTCTTCCTGAGCTTTTTAAGTTTACGGCGGCTCGTCTTGTCGAGCCCTCCATCGGACGTGCCTTCATTTTCCCGGGTCTCCCCTTCACCATTTTCTTTGTTCACGTTTACGTTATGGGCTTGAAGTTTCGGGAGAGGCCTTTTTCTGGCCGCGACGGCGTCAGAATCCAGGAGTGGTTGGGAGGTCATGGCCCCTCGTTCAGGAAGGTGGGGATGGTGACGAATGCGTGAAGGAGAAGGTCCGCCTGTCGCGTGCAGGTGAGCTTTCCTGATGCGAGTACCCTGTGATGGATTTGAAGGGCATCAAATCGCATCTCTAAAAAGCCAGGCTACGTACGAGAGTCCACTTTTCCGAAGGCTAGCATTGCCGGCACTTGGACGGGTATCGCTGCTTCAGCCCGCCTCAGGCTCCACCAGCTATCGCTCCGAGACCCGTCGGGGCCGCCACGAATCCCGGGCCAAGACCTTACGCCAAATTGTGCCACAACTTTTCTTACAGGGGTGCTGGAGAACGGATCAGGATGTCTTGCACCTGCCCGCTGCACGGGTGTCATGCCGCGGTAAGTTAAAGGGAGACTAAGCAAGCAATGGTTGACGGGCCTGGCTTCTTCATAGCCGTCTTACCCTTTTACTATGCTTCTATTTGGTGTCTTACGAGAAAGAGTATAAAATGGCTCATCTCAAACGCATGGACAGGACCTTACGGAGAAAGACATGTCGAAACTCAAAATTTCGGAGTGTGATGGAGCCAGCGGCAGCAAAGTTGGCGGTCGCGAGAAGACCCGCCTAACCAAGTCAACGGGGCAGAGCATTAAACAGGGAAGCGGAAAAATTGGTGGGCCTTTCACAGTGAGCGAAAATCCTGCATACCTTCAAGAGCGTCTCCAGCTTTTTGAAAGCTGTGCAGCCCGGCGAGCTGCAGAGTTGGAAAGCAAGCCGAAGACTCCCCTGAGAGTGACGCTGCCGGATGGGTCAGTGAAGGAGGGTACTGCATGGGTGACCACGCCCTACGACATAGCCGTGAGCATTTCTCAGGGCCTCGCGGATAACACTGTGGTAGCGAAGATCAAGTACACAGAGCCTGTTGACACGAGCGCTATGGGGTTGCTGCGCGTAGAGGATGGACTTGATGTGGAGGGAAGCAGCGCCGCTGGGGAGGCCTCCTCTGAGGCGGAGCTCTGGGATCTGACTCGGCCACTATTAGGTAGCTGCTCGCTTCAGCTGCTAAAGTTTGACGACCCGGAAGCGAAGGCAGTGTTTTGGCATTCCAGCGCACACATGCTCGGGCAAGCCCTCGAGAAGAAGTTCGGAGCGCACTTGACCATCGGCCCCCCCGTGCAGGACGGGTTCTACTACGACTGCTACATGGGCGAGCATGGCGTCAGCAACACCGACTTCAAGGACCTGGAGGCGCTGGTCGGAAAAGCGGCGAAGGAAAAGCAGCGGTTCGAGCGCCTGGTGGTGACCAAGGCGGAGGCCCTGGCGCTCTTCAAGTACAATGCCTTCAAGACGAGCATCATCTCCAGTAAGATCCCCGAGGGCGGCTACACCACCGTCTACCGCAACGGAGATCTGATTGACCTGTGTCGGGGGCCCCACGTGCCCCACACGGGCCGAGTGCGGGCCTTCGCCGCGGTCAAGAACTCGGGCGCGAACTGGCTGGGGCAGACCGAGAACGACCTCCTCCAGCGGGTGTACGGCATCTCCTTTCCCGATAAGGATCGGCTCAAGAAGTGGCTGGCTTTCCAGGAGCAGGCCCGGGAGAAGGACCACAGACGCGTGGGTACCCAGCAGGAGCTGTTCTTCTTCCACACCCTCAGCCCGGGCAGTGGCTTCTTTCTCACTCACGGGGCTCGCATCTACCAGAAGCTGGTTGATTTCATTCGCAGGCAGTACTGGCTGCGTGGGTACACGGAGGTGATTTCTCCCAACATTTTCAATCTGGACCTCTGGTACACCTCGGGCCACGCGGAGCACTACAAGAAGAACATGTTCGTCTTCGACATCGAGGGGCAGGAGTTCGGGGTCAAGCCCATGAATTGCCCGGGGCACTGCCTGATATTCGGCCATCGCGTGCGCTCCCACAGGGAGCTGCCCATTCGTATGGCAGAATTCGGAGTCTTGCACCGCAATGAACTGAGCGGGGCCTTGGCGGGTCTGACGCGAGTGCGACGCTTCGTCCAGGATGACGCTCACATTTTTTGCACGGAGGAGCAGGTGAAAGGGGAGGTGCTGGACTGCTTAGATTTCATGAAGTTTGTCTACGGGGCGCTCGGGATGACCTATCGCCTCGAGCTGTCGACCAAGCCAGAGAAAGCCCTAGGAGATGCCGCCCTCTGGGAGGTCGCGGAAGAGCAGCTCAGTCAGGCCTTGAACGAGTTCACGGGGGGGCCGGAGGGGTGGCGGCTGAACCCAGGCGACGGCGCCTTCTATGGGCCCAAGATCGACATCAAGGTCTTTGACGCGCTGGAGCGGCCCCATCAGTGCGCTACCATCCAGCTGGACTTCCAGCTGCCCATTCGATTCAAGCTCAAGTACCAGGGCGGACACGGTGCTTACCATGGGGAGGGGGAGAAGCGAGGGCCTTCGCCTGTGATGGAGATGCCGTCTGCGGAGGAAGCGGCAGCAGCGGCAGCAAAATCAGACGCAGAGGCGGCCACAGAAGCGAACGAGGGTGGAGACGTCCTAGATCCTGGATACCATCGTCCTATAATTGTGCATCGGGCCATGCTGGGGTCCGTGGAGCGCATGGTTGCCGTGCTGACCGAACATTTCGGAGGCAAATGGCCCTTCTGGCTTTCTCCTCGGCAAGCGATCGTTGTCCCGGTAGGGCAGAACCACATCTCTTACGCGCAATCCGTGCAAAAATCGCTGCACGACGCAGGATTTTTCGTGGACGTAAATGACTCGACCAAGACGCTGAACAAAAAAATTCGAGAAGGACAACTCGCCCAGTACAATTTCATTTTGGTGGTTGGAAGCGCAGAGGAGGAGGGAGGGTCAGTCAACATCCGTACGCGCGACAATAAAGTGCACGGCACGAAAAGCATTGCCGAGACGGTGGACATGTTCCGCCTGTACGAGCGGGAGTACAGCCGGGATGTATGAGCCTCGGGGGCGGAAGACGAGGGTGGGTTGAGAGACGGGAGGGACGAGGAAAAAGACTGGAGTGGAAATGTGACTCTTCACTGCTACGAGAAAGATTCTAAGTAGCAAAAAAGAAAGAAGTGCCTTGGAGCCGCTGCAAGGCGTCAAAGCGTATTTTAAAAAAAGAGGGGCAACCAAAGTGTGTGTTGCACAAGTCATAGATATGCGACAAGAATATGGTATATTATTTTGCGATATTGGGGTGTCGTCCTTTCTCGACATGTACAGCGACTCTGTTGCTCGTCTCATGGCTTTGCACATGATAGGGAACATCTCCATTTACACCGATATCTTTTTCACCAGGGACTTGATCTCTCTGTAGGTTTGTGCACGCGGCACTACCTCAACGACGCTTAGCCGTGTGGAGTAGGCGGAGGGGGGGGCGCATTGGGCAGAGGGCTTACGAGAAGCAGTCCGTTTGGTACGGCATTAGCGTGGCATTCGTACTCCAAATACTTATCTTCCGCAGCAACCACCCCTCCCTCCTCGTCTTCATCTATCTGCCCATCGCTTTCCTCTCCATCACTATGTGCCTCAAAGCTGCCACGAATAGACTCAACATGGCGATGCTGCTTTGCAAACCTGTCACTGATCCGAAAAGCAGATTTGTAACGAGGATTTGCTAGGATATTGTACGTGTGCAAACCCTTGATCAGCCCTCGCTCGATCGCCCGCGGATACGTCACGTCGATACTCGCAAACTCATCTAACCCATTGACCTCCCCAAAGAAGGAGCACTTACAGCCCCCCTTTTCAATATGCTCATCGTCGTTTTGGGTGTGACATGTCCGGTTACAATTTGCAAATACGCGGAAGAGAGAGCAAAGAATGGTAAAAACAGACTTCAGGAGTGCTCGCCCTATCATGACAATGGCCAACACCAGGAACAAGATGACGAGAGGCTGTATGTGTGCCTTTTGTAAACGTCGTGCAATTGATCTATGCATCCAAGCCGTGCCCGATCTCACCGCTCGCCCCAAGGGCGAGTTGGTGTCAGTGGACGAGGAAAACAACTCATCCTGGCTTAATGCCCAAATAGAAATGATGACATGAAGGAGTAAAGCTACCTGGATTACCTTAATCGCACCTTTCGAAAGCACCTTGCCGTACTCAAGCGGAATACGATTGAACCTTAAAAAAAGGAATTTGTCCACCCAGTAACCCACGTAGAACGACGCCGCTCCGATGAGAAGAAGAAGAGGCATGGCGGTGGCATACACAAAGCAGACGAAGAAAGTGACCAATATTGAAGAGTATCGGATAGCAATAGCGAATTCCGGGCCCATGAAGACATTGTTCGCGGCACTCTGGGTAATGGATCCTGTAAATTGACCACGCGCCGCTTTCCGCTGAGCATGCCATTGCGCACAATAGGATTTAAGGCTTGGAAGCAGAGGGCTGACAACGTTTATAAACATTATGAGAAGCAGGTTGCAGCCTGTCGTATAGTACCACTCTTTTACAAAATTCCCGGGTTCATTTATCTTAATATGCAATGATTTCTGGATCACCTTGAAGTTCACAACGAGTACGATGCCGGCCATGTTGACGGACTTAAGGACAAAGAGTTGCATGCTTCGTCCAAACTGTTGGATGTCCACGGTATGCGCTTTTTCGAATTCTGTCATCCATTGTAGCACCAACTGAATCAAATAGTTAATACCAATAGTTAAAAAAGTCGCCACGACGGTCCAGAAGGCGGCTAAGCCCTCAGCGTGGTGGGTATCTCTTCCACCGTTTCCTGACCCTTCTTGTCCCCCTTCCTGCTGCCGTCGACCTTGATCCTGATAGTAGCGGGCGACGAATGCAAAAATGAGAGGCAGACTGATGAGCAGTCCGGCCAGCATTGTCGTCAGAAGTTGGCGTCTGACTCGAGCCATTTGTCCATACTGCAAGTTTTCCCAAAGAATTAAGCTGGGCTCCGGGGCTGGCGTTACTCGAAGCCGATGGCCTGCCAAACGCAAACCGTGAGGCATGCACAGGAAATGGAGGGGGCTTAATCCGTACGCACGAAGTGCCTCATTGCGTGCAGCCTCAGAATAAAAAGTCACAAATGCACAGAGCGGTCTAATCTCCTCGTGTGTAGCCCCGAGTTTGGCGTTCAACGCTGAGAGGCGCGCTAGCAGTCGCGCGTTTTCCTGTTTCAGGCCCTGTAGCTCACGCCTCCACCACCAGTGCGTAGCCGTTTCCAAGCTATCTGCAATTTTCTGGTAACAGTTGCGCGCGCGATCATTATCGCCAACCCCATTACATGCTAGCTGTTGTTTAAGGTACCGGCACCGATTAACAACAAGATGACGCCTCTTCATGAGGGAGCCTCGCAGCTTGTGCTTTTCAATTTTTGGTGCGTTGTTGTAGCCTAAAGTCACCTGCGTCACTGGCAAATTAAGTGTGCGAGCAAAATGAACTTTGATGTCCGCCTCTGTCACGTTGGCCGGAATGTTGGTGATCTGGACCGTGTAGTTTCCTGCTGTCACCGTGTATCTGTTTATGTGCAGGTAGTTCGTAATACAAGGCGTAATTGAGAGCTAGATTCGAAGCAACAGTCAGGACCATTCCTACTCATTTACTACGGAGGAGTTACCTGTCTAAATACTTGGATTCCTTTTTCTGGAATAGCTGCAGCCAAGACAGGGCGACGTACAAGAAGATACAAGCAGCGAGCTCGGTATGCGTGAACATCATAGCAGTTTGCGCCTCACTCAACGTGCAATTTATTGCGGACGGGTACTGACGTGTGAGGCTCTCGCATATCGGCAGGACCGCCGTCCCTTGCCCGCTCTCCAGCGTCTGAAAGAGGTTGCCCAAGGTAGTCCGTGCCAGGGACACAAGGCGCCCCGTCCCATGCGCCGGCTCCCCACTCCCGAATGTGTTAAGCATAAACACAGGAAGATATATGAAAAAGAGACACAAAGAGGTCCAAGCGCACCACTTCTCGAATTTGAAGAAGTTGCTGATACTTGAGCCGTAGATGGACAATTCAGATACCTGTCCTTCATCCCAGAGGTCTAGCTGCTCCCCGCACCCCCCCAGCACGCAATACCGGCCTGTCGAGGTTTTACAAAGCGGAAATAGTGGACCTCCAGGACCTCCCATGCGTGGATGGTTCCATTCTGCATAGTCTCGCGCAAGTTCTAAGTCGGGGGGATACCACGGTTGTTCAAGCTCGCGGCCCGCTGCTAATGGAGTGGGACAGTCGGCGGCAGCGTGCAGCGCCTTTGCGTCAGAGGATCCTGGAGGGGAGAGGATGCCCTCCGCTCGGAGCGCTCGGTCTGAGGTTTGGTGGGCCAGCATACTCCTCTTTCGCCGGGTAGCTACGTGTCGGATCCAAGCCCGTTGGATGGAGCAGGCCGCAGTCTCTGCTGAGACCTGCAGTTCCACAGGCCACGGTTCGGGAATTAGAGGGGCGGGCTTATTGGCGAAGTAAGTGTTACAGATGTGGACCAGATAGCCATGGGGCAGTTCTGCTTCCCGGCGCAGCTCGACATTGTGTTGAACCTACCAGAGAGAATGAGGAAACCGGTCGAAAGGTAGCGCCAAAATGATTGCATGAATTCACCATAACGGACTTAACGTAGATTTTGACAGGATTGACACCAAAAATCAATAACGAACTCACCAAAACGTGCACCAATGCTTGTCGGGTCCAGTGTGCGAAGGAGAGCGGCTGCTTGCTTTTCTCTGAACCGTTTTCGTCCTCGTTTTGCGAATCACGGGAAATGATCCTCTGCGCCAGCGGTGCGTTTGACGCCTCTATATAATTCGGTCTCTTCGAAAATTGTGTTTGCCCAGAATTTTTGCGAAGCTGACTCATGGATGATATGTCCACATCGGTCGATGGCGGTGCGTCCGCGGCAGGGCTGGCAGGTATAAAGAGCTCCGGAGAAGAATGGGGCATGATCCTCGTCATCCAAGAGCCAAAACCTAATGAAATGTTCAGATTTGGGCGTGAAATGAAGCCGTATATTATTTGTTCAGCGTAAAGGACAAGTGATCCACCCAAAAGAATAGCACAAGTTAAAAGCTCGACTGTTAGGGACGGTTAGAGAAACGGCTTTTTGCTGACTCGCCCATGGCCCATGATTCTAGCTATTTTTGGCCGTGTACCGACTCAAAAGTGCTTGATCAACCTACAAATAAGCTTAGCCTCTTACAATTCTACGACAATCGAGTGATAGGTTAACTTGGATAAAAAATTGGGATAAACAACGTATTGAAACCTTTTTTAGTGCGCTCTATCTTTATGCAGAGAGTAGCGGTTGGCATGGAAAAGCAGCTTCCCAATCTATGTTCGAGACAGCCTTGTCACGGCAGATAGAGGCCTCAGGGGAGTATCAAGATTTGACAAAGAAGCACCGAAAGAAGAAGAGGACAACAAGTCTATCCGCGTGTCTTCTTTTTTAGCACAGAATGCACAGAATTGGCATATCTACAGTACACTTTGTAGTTGGGAGGTCATGTGTGTCGGATTCCTCATTAATATTTTATGTTATATTCTAATTTCTGAATCTTGTTTCGGCCCCCAGGTAAAGAAAACTGCTTGTATTGACCCCTGTGAAAGTTTAAATGTGATGGCACGGCAGCCGTAAGGCACAGTCTGGAATGAGGGTGCTTTACCGCTCGAAGGTCAAATATAAAATAAAAGATTTTCTCATTCGCAAATGCACACTGAAAATAGCATCGCTCTTCGTTAAATGGTCTGCGAGTAAGCCGACTCTTCCTTCGATAGTGAGCAAGCCTTGTGTGGTATACTTCGAAGAGTGGACTATTGAGTGACCGTGCAGCCGTGCTACCCCCGGTAACCCTCTGCCTCAGGATAATTTGCCCTCCATCCGCATACTTTTTCCATACACAATCGGAGTAAGCCATCATAATTATAGATTTTCTTTTGGGCGACGCCATGACCTCAGATTTAATCCATTGAAAGACCACTCTTGTTCTTCACTGCCTTCATATATCCTGCGAAAAGTGCGTTCGAGAAAAGGCATAGGACCACCACTATGAATTACAAAGAAATGGCTACATTTAGATAGACATTTAGATAGACATGATCGCTTAGCAATGTATTATATTTCGACCTTCAGCATTAATTTGCTATGTACAAGCTCCCAGCGGTGCTCACGCCATTTATCCATCAACGTGATGAATTTTGCAAACCTTCGACTAATTGAATCACTTCATTTAAGTTGAGGAGATCAGAAGCCCTGTAGTCCTATGACAAGGGACTCTGTTTCGCGGCAAACGTTAAGTTACTAAAACTCGAAACGAGCCTTGATGCGTAGATTGGACGCAAAGAAGCCCCATGATGACGGACAGACATTAGAGAAACAGAAGAAGACTTATAGCGAATCATGTGAACCCTGCATCGATTCTTTGCTTCTCGTTTGTGTTCTATGTTTCTCATTTGCTCATTTCACACAGTATGATGCCCGAAAGCACCACGGTTTTGTTGAGAGGCAATTCCACTTCAGGGCGTTTGAAGGGAATAAACGTGTGTGCGTTGGGCGAGAACGGAGTAGAGCACATTCAAAGGGTAGCAAAAACGCTGAGAGAGGCGGACGACGTTCGAAGGAGGGATTGCTGCTCAAAGAACAGATCAATGAACTTGGTAAGTAGCCAGATATCCGTGCAGAGGCGGTGGCGATTCGGCGATCCCGAGACGCTCGTGACGCGTCACCCCCGCCGGTACGCCGGCTCACCAAGCGCCTGATGGTGGTTGAGGTGACACCGCACGTTCGCTGCACGTGGCCTGCGCTTCGTTGGTGATACTTACATGATTGACTTTCTCTTGTGTCGCGGGTGCATTGCGGCGCTGCATTCTCCGGTGCTGTATCCCGCCCGGCGCCTGCAGTCTGGCTCAGGTCTCTGATGACGGGCGTCGCTGGAGTTTTGGACGTCACGCCTTACCTCGATCTTAGAAATGTTCTTGACGCTTGGCTCGCCTCGCACCCTGCTGACTCAAGGGGTCGCGCTCCCTCCCTCTCTATGTCTCTCTCGCCTGGGTCTGGCACCTTTTCGGGTCACATCTGTCTCTGACTCGCACACCAGTGTTCTCGCTTTATCGTTGTGCTAGGTTTTATCTCCTCCGTTCGCGTTCGCGAGGCAGCCGCCGCGTGCCTCAAGCCGAGGCGGGTGCTGTGGGGCATACGTGGTGGTTTTCGGTCACTGAAGGGCTCGTGAATCAGTGAATTCATGGGAAACTCACTTTCACCTTGCCCAAAAGAGTGCTCTGGGTGTTGGTGCTTCAGGCCTATCCGTGGACGTCTGAGCCAGGCCCAACACCTGACTACCCTACCCTCCACTACCCCTGCTCTCCCCTTTGAGCTGCCGGGTCCCTATGAGATGATAGATTGGTCCATCCTACGTGTTAGCGCGCACTATTAGACTCTATGTATCTCTTCCGCTCGTGTTTGGGCGCTGAAACCCGCCTAGGATATGACAAGCGAAATTCTGTGACGGAAGTCCTGACGTCCAGGAGACGCACGCTCACGAGTCATGAATGTCAAGGTCAGCCTGCACGTAGATGTCCTCACCATCCCTTCACTCTCTCTCATACATAACCTCGCAGATCATCACCTGGGATCGTCATCGACAGAAACCCTCCGAAGTAAAGCACTCAAAAAAAGATGGTCTTCCAGTTGGCTCGCGATGCCTTGTCGGCGCTTGTCTACCACTACAAAGAGGGCAACCTGAATTGGCCCATGATCATCTACCTAGTCCTCGCGCACCTTGCCGCCTACATGGGGCTGGTCTCCATCCCTTCATGCAAGTGGCAGACCCTTCTGGAGGCCTTCATCCTGTGGCCCATCACCGGGTTGGGCATCACGGCCGGCGTCCATCGTCTGTGGGCGCATCGCTCCTACACTGCCACCTTGCCGTACCGCATCCTCCTCATGCTCTTCAATTCGATTGCGAATCAAGGCAGCATCTACCACTGGTCCCGGGATCATCGCGTTCACCACAAGTACTCGGAGACAGATGCGGATCCTCACAATGCCACCCGTGGCTTCTTCTTCGCGCACATGGGGTGGCTTATCGTTAAGAAACACCCGAAGGTAGTAGAAGGCGGCAAACAGTTGGATTTCTCTGATCTTGCTGCGGACCCGGTGGTCCGTTTCCAGCGTGACTGGGACCCGTGGTTCGCGCAATTCATGTGCTTCGTCATGCCGGCGCTGGTCGCCAGATATTTCTGGGGTGAGGCCTTTTGGAACGCATTTTGGGTTGCAGGGGGCCTCCGCTACTGTCTGGTCCTGCATTTCACCTGGATGGTGAACTCCGCCGCCCACTTATACGGCGATCACCCCTACGACCCCACCATCTGGCCCGCCGAGAACCCGCTAGTATCGGTGGTGGCCATCGGGGAGGGATGGCACAATTGGCATCACCGGTATCCCTACGACTATGCGGCATCTGAGTTCGGGATCTCCCGACAATTTAACCCTACGAAGGCTTTCATTGACTTCTTTGCCGCCATCGGTATGGTCTCGAATCGAAAGCGGGCGACAGGGGCCTGGGCCAAGCTCAGGGAGTCACGGGCGAAGGACGAGGCGAACGGGAAGAGCATCAAAGATTTTCGAGGACGAGGAGTTGTCCAAGGCACCGCACAGCCACCGGGATGGGAACAAAGCGCGCACCCCAAGTACAACTGATCGAAAAAAGTCTTGTACTCGATGAAGGACTGGAGGGCGTAGGGAAACGATGTTGAGAGGTGACCGATTCGGTGACAGCAATGTGCTTTTTTCTGCCTTTGTTCCATAGGTCGTTAATTACGACACAGGTGGTAACTGGGGATAAGATGCATTTAATTCTACGGTCAAAAAATGTGAGAGTTTGAAGACCCGACTTAGGGTGAAACTTTATTGCGTAGGTGTCGCGGGTGAGCTACCCTTGCATGTGCATGCCAGTCTGAAACACACGAGTCTTCGCCCGCCACAGCTCCTCGTCCCGTACAATTTCCCTCAATTAGAAATAGCCGCATCGATACGATCGCAACGTGTATAGGTGTTAAGGGATCAGACGTGCGTAAAATAAGAAACCCAGCAATTACTATTTATAACTACTTATCGCACAGCTCCCAGCCAGTTCGCTGGAAATGAACGTTATATCGAGTTGATATAAATTGCGCTCGTAATTTCTTTTACTACACTGCATTTATGTATTAATGTTTCTCAGTTTACAGTGATCTTATGGATCTTATATGACCTTACTTGAAGTTTCTATCCTGCAGTTTACATGGAGGTGTCTCATTGAGATGGTATGTGAAAATGTTTTTTCCTTTTGTCGACAGGTATGTAGAAATCATACATAATTATCACCGAGATCAACCAGACGTTGATGTAGCAATGAATTGCGAGAAGAAGGCATGTCATTACTCACTGCCTTCGCTACTGCCGCCCTCGAGCCTACCAATACCAGCACCTCTTTCGCCCTCGTCACGCATGTGTAGAGCAAATTTCGCTGCAGCATAATATAATGCTGTCGATGCAAAAGCGGGGCTACCACGACACAGTATTCGCTCCCTTGAGCTTTATGGACTGTCGCCGCATACGCCAACATAATCTGATCCAGCTCCGTGACGTCATAAGTGACAAGTGGGGTGGCTGGATCACTTCCATCAAACGCCACGGCCAAACTCTTTTCCCCAGGTCGCGCCTCAACGACCGTGCCCACTCCACCATTGAAAACGTTCTTCTCGTAATTATTCTTGACCTGCATGACTTTGTCTCCCACGCGAAATTCTTTGCCACCGTAACGAACGCATTCTGTCGCACCGCGCGGGTTCAGCGCTTGTTGCAATACGGTGTTGAGGTGCAACGTACCGACCTCTCCCTTTTTCATAGGGCAAAGGACTTGAATGTCTTTAATAGGGTCTACCTTGTAGTGCTTGGGCAAGCGTTTAACACACAGTTCCGTGATCAGCGCCACCAACTTAGTCGGATCTTCTTCCTCAATCAGAAAGAAGTCGTTAAGACTTACAAGAGGGGACGAAGCAGGAGCGCCGACGTCTTTTCCTACGTGCTGCTTTCCGCGACTTGCTTCCTTTTTTCCTCTTTTCATCCCCGCACTTCCAAAGTCGGGCATTTCTCCACGGTTGATTCGGTGGGCGTTCATGACGATGGCACTCTGCGCGGCTTGGCGGAAAATGTTGGAGAGCCGCACCACAGCTACCTGCCGCGAGTCGATGATGTCACGCAGGACATTGCCTGGGCCCACAGGCGGGAGCTGGTCCACGTCTCCCACCAGAACCACTGAGGCCGAGGCAGGCAGGGCGGCCAGCAAGTGGTGCATGAGCACAATGTCCACCATGGATGCCTCGTCCACCACCAGAACGTCACAGTCCAGTCGGTTGGCAGGGCCCCGCGCGAACTCCTTCGTCTCCGACGAATACTCGAGCAGGCGATGGATCGTCTTGGCCTCCAGTCCTGTCCCGTCTGCAAGACGCTGAGCCGCTCGCCCGGTAGGAGCTGCCAAAGCTACCGCCGCCCCCTCATGTTCGAAGAGGCGGATGATAGCCAGAGCCATGGTGGTCTTGCCTGTGCCAGGCCCGCCTGTCAGCACCGTCAAGCGTCCACGGGCGGCTGTCATGAGTCCTGCGTACTGGGCCTCGTCGAAGACAACGCCACTCCACTCCTGCACGCGTTCTATCGCCCGCGCGGCCTTTTTTTCGTTTTCTGCAAGGGCTGCTACCACTGGGGAGACAGGGGAGGAGGTCATTAGCTCCTGGATGCGGCGTGCTGTGAAGGCCTCACATCTGTCGAAAAATGGAAGGAATAAAGCCTCTCCCTGGCGTCCGAGCTCCTTTGACCGACCCAGAGCACTGGAAGAGAGGATACGTTCCTCGTAATAGTGCGCAATCAACTCCCTGGCACCTATCATCTCGTTGACGACTTTGTTAAGAGCCTCAGTAGAGGCCCCCAGCAGGCGGCTACCCGCTTGAAGCAAGTCCAGGCGTGTGCCGTAGCAGTGCCCCTCATTGGCTTGCTCGTTGAGCAGGAACAGCAGGCCCGAGCGGTGCCGCCTGCTGGAGGAGGGGTCGTAGCCGGGGAGCTGGGCGGCGATCTTGTCCACGGTCCGGAAGCCCACGCCCTCCATCTCGTCTGCCAGCTGGTAGGGGTTCCGCTCCAGGACCCCTACCGAGTCCTTGCCATACTTCTTGTAGATCTTGGTGGCCAGGGTGGTGCTCACGTTGTGCGACTGGAGAAAGAGCATGACCTCCGTCACCTCCCGCTGGTCGCGCCAGGCCTTGACGAACATCTGCACCCGCTTCTTCCCGATCCCCTCCACCTCGATCAGCCGCTCTGGTGCCTCGTTCAGAACCTGGAGAGTGTCCGCGCCAAAGTGCTGGACGATTTGCCGGGCTGCCACTGGCCCAATTCCCTTCACCAGCCCGCTGGCAAGGTAGTTCTCAATTCCTTCCTGGGTGGCGGGGGCAATCTCCTTGTACTCGTGGGCTGCAAGCTGTCTCCCCCAGCGAGCATCTTGTCGCCACTCCCCGCGGACCAACAGCCCCATGCCCACACTGATCGGCCCAAACTTGCCCACAACCGTGACCAGCTCCTGAGAGCCCTCTCTTTCAACCTTGAGCACCCCGAAGCCCGTCTCGGTGCTTGCGAAGGTGATACGTTTCACTACCCCTTGCACGCTCACTGGCGCGGCCGCGGCAATCGTGACATAGGGAACAGGTTCCACGGCTTCTGTCTCATCGGCAAAACGCAGAAGCCCCCGTGCATTCGACGAGTCGCCCGCCCGGGCAACGTCCCTCCTGGCTGCTTCCGGTCGGGTGGCGGGCCTCTCACGTCCCCGGAGCGACAGTGGTGCCGGAGCCTTCGATGCCTGTGAGCTGGGGGCTGTGCCTTCGTCAGAGGGATAGACTGCTGGGTCTGCAACCGTGGAAAGGCGCGGTGAGGGTCTCCTGGCACCGCCGCCGCTTCTGCTGTCGTTTGTGTTTCGCGGAGGCAGGGACCGTGCGGCGGTCGGGAGCCACACGCTCGAGGCGTCGACCTCTGCTGACGGGCTGGAATATGTCTTCCGGTGTAAGCAAGCAGGAGGCGTGGCAGGGGGCTGTCCATCTCGCAACAGTGGGGTCAATCGAGGCGCCCCATGCACCCGCCCTCTCTCCAATACGCCGTCTCCAAGTCGGGATGTGGGGAGGCTCCGGGAAGACTGCCCTCCTTCCCCGCTGCTTCCTCCGCGTGCAATGACGGTGGGTGGATGGAATAAGATGTCGTCTGTCAAGGGCGTTGTCGATGTCGCAGGAGGCGGCGAGGGGATGGGGGGAGGCACCACCATGGGGGAAATTATAATCCCTTCCCAAGCTTGCGTTTCGTCACTGCCAACCCCATTCCATCGCGATGCCACCTGTATCCATGGACTGGGCGCCTTTTTATGAATTTCGCGAAGCAAGGAAGCCTTATTTGCCGGAACTGAGAGGAAGGAAGACAAGGGCCGGACTCGCGCGCCTAGGACCCACCCGCGCGTCGCGGTCATCTGGACCGCCAAGAGTACCAGCGCTGGTGCCCACAAGGTACTTGAACAACTACCAGTGGGTGTAAAACCTCTGTTACCTTGTCCCATGCGTACTATTGTCGTGATATATGGATTATTTTATCAGAATGCCGAGGACTATGTCGACGTCCAGCGGGACGGCCCCCTTTGGCCCCTTGAGTAGGACACGGCGACTTACCTCAAGATGGCACGACCCTCCCCCAGCTCCGCTCTACCATATAGCAGAGTTAGCTATCGACCAAATGAGTATACGTCTTTTAAAAATGATAAATTGATTTGATTAGTAAGACACAATGCAGAACATCCACACGGCGGCCTTGAAGAAAGTGGAGAGGTACGCATTGATGAATTAGCATGAGCGTTCGTAACCGACACCATGAAAACATTCTCTGGTATACACATATGGACTGTGTCTCTTTCTATCGTGTTGACGCAAGTGTATGAACTTTGGCTCGCAGGAAAGATGTTGCATGGTACCTTTCCCACTTGCCGTCAGGCTCAAGTAGAGGAAGGCCAACAGCGAGGAACCGCTGGCTACTGAAGGCCTCGCTACGGCAAACTCCATCTACTGCCTTCACAGCGCTCCCATATCATTCATCTTCGTTCTCTTTACCATCCTCCCGTTGCACAGGATTCGCGCGAATACGAATGATAGTCTAGGTCGGGAGTGCTACTTGGAGAAGCCAGCCATGGAGGCGGAAGGGAAGGCAGGAGGAGGTGGGGTGGCGGGGTGGAGGTGAAGAGAAAGCGCCCGAATAGCGGTGCGCTGGGACTCCGCTACTGGGACGGGGCCTCTGCAAGCTCTTAGTAAACCCCGTCACAACGTAGAGTGTGACCCTTTGCACGGGAGCGATCATCTGGAGCTTTACCGCAGACATGTCACACTCCTTGATCCTCTCTTCTATCAGCGTAGAGAGGACGCCATGGGAGATCGAACGGTGAAGGGAGGGACCGCTCCTCACGAGTTCTACGTGTGCGCCTCTTGCTGGCGCCTTTTGATGATATTCAATGCGACAATGGGTGGTATGGGTCATGTGGAGCATGGGAAATGCGAGGTTGTGATCGTTTGTGGTGTGAAGATGTTGGAGGAGACAAGTTGGAGCTTTGAAGCTCGTCTGTTATCCACGCTTGAGCTCATCCACGCCACCTACAAGAATAACGCTCGCGAAAAAGGGTGGTTGGCAGCAAATTTCTCGTATTTTAGAGACAGACCCCCCAGTCGATTCCAAAGAGTGAAGACGCCGGCACAGCAAAACCCAGACGTCTTCATTAATGCCTTTTGTGTGGCTTCAAAACTCGTCAGAACTGCTTTGAAATTGTGTGATTCAATGCCATTCAGTAGGTGCCCGAAGAATTGGCGGTATCTGATGGCGAAGTCTCGTGAAGCGTGGTGCACTTTGCCTGTGCATGTGGCTGACTCAACCTTCCGAGGGCTGTGTTTTGCCTCCCGCCAATGCTTGGAGGTCAATCGCTTTACACTGTATATTTGACCAACTCGTTTGCATCTCAAGCACTTCCTTTCATTTACGCCACGACTTTTGTACATTGGACAGGCAAGTGGATGATCAGCGCGGCGAGAGGCGGACTCTAGGCGATTAGGGGTTGCGCGGCAAAGCATAGGATCTGAAAGATCAGCAGGGAGAGAGAATGGCCTCCAGCGGTGGCGGCAGTGTGGCGGCCACAGAGAGCATAGACCCGGAGGTAGAGAGGCTTCTCCGGTCCCCGGGCTTCTGGGCCAAGCTGGGGCACCACCCCTACTGGCCAGCCCGAGCAGCCTCCAAGGAGGAGCAGCGCCGTTACTCCTCCTACCAGCGGAAAGCTACACAGGTGTGCGTCAAATTTTTCGGCTCCAACGACATCGGATGGATTCACCCTGCCTCACTCGTCAACTTCGACGAGGGGCTGCGCAGGAGTTTTAACACAAACTCCAAGGTCACGAAGAACGTGAAATTTGTGGCGGGAGTGGAAGAGGCCATCCGCCTCTGGAAAGAGAGACATGAGCCGCAGTTCCCGGGCGTTACCTCGCCTACCTGGCCTCACGCCCCCCCACACTCGGCTGGCGGGGCGCCCCCACCACACACCCGGGCTCAAGCTGCTGCCGTTGCTGCGGTCACCGGAGGAGCGTGTGCAAACGGGATTGAGGCGCATGCATCCGCTCTAGGGGCAGTCTGGACACACGGACTCCCAGAGAGTTGTCTTGGCTGCACTTTTCCACGCGGGGAGGAACCTGGCTTTCTCCTCTGTCGGTCTTGCGGATCAGGATACCATTCTAGGTGCGCTTCGATGGAGAGAACGGGGGCCGCTCGTGGAGTAGAGGCTGATAAGGAGGGAAGTCAGGCCAAAGCCACGTCTCCACGGTGCCGGCTTTGCAGCGATGGGGGGTCAATGATCTTGGCACCAGCGCCACTGCCCTTCCGCCAAGCTTGGTCCCCGATGCCAGGGACGGCTGGCAGTGCAGACAGCGGGATGCAGCGGCACCAGTCTCACATGCGGGGGCCCCATCAGCAGCGCTCCCAACACGATCATCTTCCCCAGATCTCTCCCGTCGCCAACGGCCTCACAACGGGTCTCAGTTCCGAGGAGCGGGGAGCTCAGCGCGGGCTCGAACGGCGATGGGGGGGTTTCGACAGCGCAGCAGCGGCTTCGGACATGAAGAAACGGCGGGAGGCGTTAGCGATGATGGCGGCCGCGGAGAAGAGAGCGCGATGGAGCGCTTGGGGCGGGAGTTTTGGGGAAGGGTTTGCGGGCCGGGAGTGTTTGGGTGTGGGTGCAGGAAGCAGTAGCTCGGACGACTCTGAGTTCGAGTGTTTCATTTGTACGGAGCCAGGTATGCTTATTCAGTGCGATGCTCCAGCTTGTCGAAAGGTCTACCACAAGCCGTGCCTGGGCTTCGCCACATGGGGCGATCATTTCTTTTGCCCGCGCCACCGATGCGCTGTTTGCCGCATTTCGGAAGCGGACCTGGACGCAAAGGCGAAGCAAGGGATGGCGGGGACGGCCCCCGTAGGGGAGATGAAGGTCGCTGCTTTGGGTAACGGAAGCCTTACTACCCACACGCGTGGGGCTTCGGATCATAACGGAGGGGAAACAACATTAGCTCCCGAGGCGGAGAAGCGAAGCACAGTGCCCGAGGGGTCGACCTCCAGCAGCAAAACGAGTAAGACCAAGAGGGATCAGTGCGAACCAACGGGAGATGAACGTCGGCTGTGGAAATGTGGGTCGTGTCCGCTCGCCTACTGTCCCTCCCACCTTCCCCCCGCTTTGGCTCCAATGGTAGCCCCGGTAACCATGATGGGGAAGCAAAAAGTCTCAAACGAGGACTCAAACCAGTGCATTAACTGCAAGAATCCACCGCCGAGAATACAGCTGGCTGTACTACTAGAACGCTCGTGGGCTAGGCTCGCCACCAACTACCTGGCTTTGCCATTCATGCGGCCCTTTTTAAATGGTGCGGTACGATCCAAGTCCAACAGAAGGAGCAAGGCCGGGGGCAATGATAGGGATGAGGACGCTCTTTTGGACGTAGTAGGGATTGCTCATCGAATTCGTACAGGACACTACCAAACCGCGGACGAGTATTTGCATGATTTGGACGTGCTGCGAGAACAGGTGTTCAATTTCTCGCCGACAGAAGAGGGCGGCCGGAGCGTCGGTGAAGCAGACAAAGATACGAGCATTTTGCCGATACTGGAGGCCTTGGACACCCTCCGAGGCAACGCTGGGCGCTATGTGGAGTCCATTCGGAAAAAAATCGCACCTGCGGAGGCGCTGATCGAAGAAGAGGAAAAGCAGATGTCGCGGGGAAGCGGGCTGACAGGTAGCAAGGCAGCCTCGGGAAACGACACTGGTGGTGGGAGTGGCGTCGCCTGGCGGGCAGAGCTTGTGGAAATCAAAGGATTGCAGTGGGGTAGCGTTGGAGAGTTTACGCCGGCCAAGCCTTTGGAAGAATGGGCCGAGTATGTGCGAATGGCACCAATGTTACATGCCTCTACGCAACGGCCTTTTCCCGACATGTCGGAGGAGGCGGAGCGCGAAGACATGGAGAGGGGGGAGGTGGCGCGGGTCATCGCCCAGCTAAGGTTCGAAGACTCCTTCCCTTACAAGACCTCCATGTCACAACGAGATCATCTCGAGGGAGCACTAGAGGAGCAAGCCACCCTGCTGCGACGGTGTCTGGAGGGGCACGCTCAGCTGCGTCGTAGCATTGCAAATGAGAAGGCGGTGGTCTTGGAACTCCCGGGGAAAGAAGCGCGAAGACGGAAGAAGCGCTCACGAGACGAGGTGGAAGGCGGTTCGAGGGAAGGCGGGCTTGGGAGAGAGGATGGAGAGGAAGTGAACGGATGGGATGACGATGACCATGTTGTGACCTTGGGTGACATGCACATCCTGAAGGAATTCCAGGTCGCAAATCAGAATCTGCGTGCTCGTCTTAAGAGCAAGAACGCTTTGTTGCGGCAACGTGAGGCCCAGTTGTGGGCGGCCGAGAAGGAATTTTTGGACCTGCAGGGGCAGAATAGCAGGTTGCAGGAGGAGCTTGCGCAGGCCTTGGTCCGAATTAGTGAGGGGAATAAGGCGGCAGAGCCAGGGGAGCAGGGCACGTCAGGAGGAACTGTGCCTGTAGTAAAAGCCACTGCCTTATCCACCGCCAGAAATGAGGAAGAAGCGACGCAGCAAATTGAGACGGTGGATTGCTTCAAGCGCCATGAAGGCAAGCAGGAGGACGGGATGAGAGTCCAGACTCCCCCCTCGGTAGTCACCCCCGGGGCAATTCACGCTCCTCGGCCGTCAGACGGTCGGGGCGTGGAGCGATGCGAAGTGGAAGATGAGCAGGGCGATGGAGACGGCGGTGCTTCTCCGCCCGTTACGGAGTCAGCCACCACGACTCTTTTGAACAGTAGCAGCAGCAGCACAAAGAGTGCTGAGGTCGAGGCAGAGGACGCCCACACCTTTTCGTGATCCTTTCTCCGCCGTTTTGCATGTAGATGTCGTCGACGACCAGAAGGTGATGCAAATATCTGATTTTGTCGGTTTCAATCACACCCTGATACGAAAGCATGGTAGCGACAGCATCAATATAGGCACTTTGCGCTGATCGCGACGCCTCAAATGCGACGTGGGAGAGATTATTAGAGAGAAACCTTTTGGAATAGTGCACAAATGATAAGCCTACGATCACAACATGAAGAAAATAGCTGCCATCTGATCGCAAAATGGAAATACGATGACGCTCTGTCAGGTGGTAAATGTTGTGTTTATATCTATTGTCCTTTGTGCCGAGTATCGAATGGCAGAGAACGAGAAGAGAGGTCTTGTCAAACCAATATCCACTTAAGTACAGCTACGGCGGGGTCGTCATTTAAGCTGCGTGCGCTGATCGTGGCCTTCAGACTCGAGATTTTCCTACTCTTGTCATCCCCCTCCGCTCCTATCCCTGCACACTCTACCCCAACTCGTATCCACACTTTCTCCACGCTTCATCCCAGAGACCCGGTAGCAACCCAACCAACAAACGACAAAATGCATGCAACTCACGCGTCGTCCTCTTGAAGGCCCGCAAATTTGCCTTCGCCCCGGTCGGCATCCCACTTCTCAACCCATTCCGTTGGGCACAATTCACGCATATTAAAGCGCGGCAAAAAGCATTTGCTCTCATCTTTCTCATTTTTTTTCAGGCATAGAACCCACTCGTTGTATTTGTTCCTATATGTGCGGGCGGAGTCATGAGATTCTTGCTTACTTCAGTGCGATGAAGTGTTTCCTACCAACAAATGAGCAAAATAATGGAGAGCCCAGTTTATTCCTAAATTACCACGCCTAACGATGCACGAAAAACACCCCCCCAAGTTCAATTGCAGCTTAATGAGTTAACGCACTTATTAGTTTCACGCACACTCCATACACGTTTACATAGCACTTCCCTGCGCTCTCACCCTGAACCTCGTCACGTACCAGCAGTTTAGAGCCTGATTGACGGAGGGGAAGCGCTCATCCTTAGCAGGCACTGGCAAGTCCGTGACTTCGAGAGTGGACATGAGAATACCTTAAATGCGGTCCTGTGAAATTGGTGAGTGCGTGGGAATCAGAGATATGTGGCACTGTCCAAAGAGGAACCTCCGCCAAGACCAGACCAAGAGTAGTGAACAGTCCCATCGAATCTAAGGGCGCCCTCACGCGCTTCGACGTGTTAGCTAGGATGGCAACCACCGATAACGATATCGGTGCATCATGTTTAGACCATCGGAGGAAGGGCACCCGATACCGTGGCTTAAAGACGGGGGCAGTCTTCCATGTGGCATGTAGGGAGTCCCCAATCTGGCTAACCCTCTTTCCGTCCTCGATCGCTCATCACCCAGCAGACAAAGCAGCAAAAAAAGGTTTCCGAGAAAGCGTAGAACAACCTTCATGCATGCGTTGGCTTGTTATTTTTCCTTTCTTCCTCATTTTGCCCGCAGCAACTATCGTTCTAGACATGGACAACCCGCGCCTATCAGACGCAACTCTATGCATGGCCTCACCTGCCCAGTGTTCAACCTTTTCTCCCGGCCCTCGAAGATAACCAGACAGGTCGAGGTTTTTGGTGCAACATCGCGTTGTATCACTTTCTGGACGAAACACCTGAAGTTGACGGCGCGATGACAGCAGCGGCTGGCCAGCAATCAGATGCTTTTTTCGAACCAAGCAACGTGACACACAATACAACGCCAATCGTCTTAGAGGCCACCAATCGCATCCGCGAATTTGCGGCCGGCTATTTGGAGCAAAATCGTGCCATCGTATTGGTCACCTCCGGAGGCACCGCTGCGCCTTTGGAGCGCAATACTGTGCGATCCATAGAAAATTTCAGCACAGGCAAGCGCGGGGCGGCTTCGGCGGAATACTTCCTGCGACTGGGCTATGCAGTCATTTTTTTGCATCGTCCAGGGACATCTTGTCCTTTCTCCAGGACGTTCCAGACGGAGGTCGCGGAGCACGTAGACGGAGCTCTGATGGATGCCTTGCGCGTGAGAGAGAAAACCGGGGCCTTGGTTCTGAACGCCAAAGGAGGAGCGGCCGCCTCCTTGTGCGCGGCGCTTGAGGCGTATCAAGAGGCGCGAGAGGAGGGTACGCTGCTGCAGGTTTCTTACGAGACAGTGACAGACTATCTTCTCATCCTACAATCTGCCGCTCGCTGCCTTGCTCCCTTTAGACAGAATGCCCTGTTCTTTTTGGCCTGTGCGGTGAGTGACTTCTACGTTCCGGCTTCCGAGATGGCCGACCACAAGATCCAGTCCACCGGGAAGCACCGGCAGAGGAAGCAAGCAGATGTGAAGGGGAAGGCTGAGGAGTGGGATGGACTGACGCTGAACCTGCGCGCTGTGCCTAAGTGTCTTTCTCTTCTCCGGCGAGAGTGGGCCCCGCACGCATTTGTCGTGTCCTTCAAGCTGGAAACGGACACAGACGTGCTCTTGGAAAAAGCGCAGGGGGCGGTGGCGCGGTACGGCGTGCATATGGTGGTGGCCAACCTTTTGCACACCCGCTACAGAGAGGTGCAGCTTGTAAAGGCCTCGCCGCGGGCCCGGCAGGGGAGAGAAAGCGCCGAGGCCACAGAGCCCTCCACCCCGATTTCGACCTGCTTTGAAGTGCGGAAAGTAGTGCGAGATCCAGCTCAACCAGATTTGGAGGCGACTTTCGTTCCTTTAGTCGCCCAGGCCCACTACACCTTCATCTCTGAGAGCGACCAGCCTTACGGCCTTCCTCCCCCGCCTCTTCGGTCACTACCCGTCCCGTCCCTGTGGCAACGCCTTCGTCGGGTTGACCTGGCAGATCTCTTCATGGGGATGATCCTCGGGCCCGGAGTAGTGCTTCTGTCGGTGGCCCTACAACGCAGGCTATTGGAGAGGCTCAGAAATAGGTAGATTCTTGCGTTCTGCACACGATGTATTCCATATGTACGGCGGTAAATACACCAAATCAATTATATTGGATGGTGTCAAGTTCTACGCCTGCGTCGTTTCTTTATATGTATAGTTTCATGTGGGCGTTGTGCTTCGTTGCACCGGAAAAAAGAACTAAGAATGCTCAAGTCGCCGCAACCTTGCCACAAGGACGGCCGGGTCAAAGGGAAAGAGGCGTTTCGCGGCCCAGTCCTCCAGCCGCTGTCTCAGTCGCTGCAAAAACGCTCTCACCGTTGCTTCCGGAGACTTGTGAGGAACTCCACTCTTCTTTAAGGGACTAGATTCCCCATGTCTCCATGCCTCCCTGCGCTCCTGCTGCTGCCAAATCATAAATTTGGCCAGACTCAACAAATACTCTAGAGCGCAGGTCTCGTCAGACAGGAAGAATTCCAAAAAAAGCTGTTCCGCGCTCTCATTGGGCAGGCGATCGAGGAGGGTGTGCAGGAGGGCAATGGGCTCGGAGGCAGCCAGAAACGAACCCACTAACCTCTTCCCCTCTGACGGGGCCTCTCGGAGGATGGAGAGGCTCCAGTGCACGAGCAGCATGTCACGCAGTACACTCATGAGTTTGTCGTCGTACTCAGCTAGACAGCTCACTAGCACCCGTCTCTGTCCCTCCTGGGTGAGTGCGAACACATGGCTTCGGCAGAAAGGGCTGCCAAGCAGACGCAAGGAGAGAGCCTCCCATTCTGGCAGTGAGCCATTGCACCTCTTTCGCCCCAAGACAATGTGCTTCACACATCCGGTCCAGAGGGCCATGCTGCTTACAAACAAATCGCTAGGTCGCACGGGACGGACCAATGAGCATGCAGGGGGCTTCCCCTCTTTCGCTTCCTGCTTGTCGCACTCACTCACCTCGATGTCATGCCAATGTGCATCACACAAGCCTATCAAATACTCAACAGTCTGACATTCCTCTTTAAGAGCATCAACGTTCTCTGCTCCAGATGCACTTACACTGTGCAGGAGCAAGAGCGCGAGCTCTAGCAGGTGTCGACGCGATTCCAGGGCGTACGCAACGTCCTCTGTTGCCAGCCAACACCTTTGGCATAACGACGCCAATAACTTGTTCAGTTGACGTTTCTCCACTTCATATGTGCTTTTTCTATTCGTGAAAGGCTCTTGGACGGCGTGGTTGTCGTTGTACCCCGTATTCCCCTCCGTCTCGTAGCTCTGCAGCAGCGTCGAGCCTAGCCTTGAAACCCAGACTAAAGGCAACTCCGCTTCATCGCGCAAACCACCATCTTGTGTGACAGACGCTGCAAAGGACTGCACAGCTGCTTCATGCAAGGTGGGCAACGCCTGCGTTACAACGCGGCGCACGTAGTCTCCCGTTGCCTTATCCTTACGGCAAGTAGCGGTCGCTTTTCTTTCGTTCGGCGCCTCCAGCCCTTGTTCCCGATCCCCGTGTCCACAGCATACCTCTTCTACAATACGCCGATATGCTTCCAGAAGATTTGTGAGTCGCTTTCGCTCCAAAGCCGCCCAGCGATCCTGGTCCGGGAGATGCCATAAGGCATCAAGCACCAGAGCTTTGGAGGAACCGGACTTGGCCTGCCGCAGGGCCTCCACAAGCAGGGACGTCGCCGTGTGGCCCACGAGCGGATCCGCCGATTGCAGCAAGGTAATCAGACAAAGTACCTCGCGTTTCTCTTGATTTTCATCTATTGAAGATAATGCGGAGGGGAATAGGCGGGCTAGCCATCGCAAGTCTGCAACGTTGCGAGAGTCCATTGCCTTGGAGCATAATGCAGCTCTAAGTCACGACGAAGTGGAGTCCGCGGGTAGCGCAGAGTGTTCTAAAATATGCCTTAACTGTAGATACACACGTGTGCGCATAATCAGGGGTTGCACGTGCCCGCAAAGGCCCTGTCGGATGCTTCTCAGTGAGCTTTGGCCAGCGTACGCTCTGTGTGCCGCGGAGTGTGCCATCGCCCGCCGCCACAAGCGAGCGGCCCTCGCCTTCCATTCCTTTACCACCGCGCGCTTGCGGAATGCTTTCCCTGCTTATACCCAACCCTTCGTGGTACTCAACTGCTACCTACGACGAAAATAAAGTTCTTGGTAGCGCATGGGATGCTGACCCTGCAGTTGAGTGCGACGGCTCTGTGGCGACTCGGTGTGTCCTCCGCCACCAGAATCCCGGCTTCGTCGTCGCAGCCGCTTTGTTGTCTCCGTGTCCTCGCTTGTCCTCCGTCATGCCCACTCTATACGACCACCTCGCACAGGTACTCTTGTAGTTTTTCTGAGGCCTCAGTCAAGATGGTTAAGGTAAGAGAGTCAGAGAAATGCTTCCAGGAAGGAGACTCGTCTAAGAAGAGAAGACATGCTCTCGTTGAAAGGAGTCTGTGTTGGAAGGGGTAGAAGGCTGTACCATTGTAACAAGACAAGGTTTTTAAGAAATTTTCCTACCCATTACACAATATAGTTATTCACACGCTTTGTAGAGATCGGTCGGGTGGTGCTGGTAAATTATGGTCCTGACTACGGGAAGCTAGCGACAATCATCGACGTTGTGGACGGCAACAAGGTGAGCGCTGCCTTCTCGTCTATTGGATGTCAGAAGATGGGGTCTTGTGAATTTTCTCTTTTCTGTGTGTGACGTCTTCTTGATGTTGCGGTTGAGATAAAATCCGCTCCATGACGGACCGGGGTGTGAAGGGGAGGCTAGCAGGGACCTCGGGTGTCCAAGCGGGAAGCTAGTAGCAGCGGTGACCAGGCAAAGAAGTGGTCAATTATTTTAATGAGATGTATTCTCAAATTCACATGTAACCATTATAATCACTCGACCATTAGATATTGGTGGATGGGCCGGACTCTGGTGTTTTGCGGCAAGTCATTCCTCTGAAGCGGGTGTCTCTGACTGATTTGAAGGTGAAGATTCCGCGAAACGCCCGCGAGAAGACCCTAAAGAAAGCCTGGGCAACGGAGAAGATTGTAGCACGGTGGGAGCAAACCACGTGGTGCAAGAAACTTGTGGCAAAGGCGAAGCGCGCTGCCCTCACGGACTTCGACCGTTTCAAACTGATGGTAGCTCGCAAGGAGAAATCTGCTATCATCAAGAAACACGTGAAGTAAAATCGAAAGCATTGTAGTGGAAAGCGGATTAATGGAGGCACGTCGGAGGAGGCACTACAGCTGCTAAGCTTGGGGTTCAGAGGCTCTGAAAGGGACTGACCGCTACCGTCTCGCCGTTCTCGGAGCCAGGAGTTTCGAATAGGGGCTGTCCGGGGGAGAGAAGGGCCAAAAGAAAAAGCAACCCTTTTGCACAAAAAATTGGACCCCAAGAGGGTGGTTGGGGGTAAAATTCTGAGTTCATTTCGTCTATGTGTGCAAACTCCCATTTTTTGCCCCTCATTAACTTTGTCTTACAAGCCAGCGCCCAAATTTCCCGGCGGCGATTTTGTCTGTCACTGTTGTACGCACTGAAATGTACAAGTAGGTATATCATACTCATTAATTACTCCCGCCTCGTGCTGGAGGGCATCAAGCCGGTCGAGTCGTCAAGCTCGGATTGTACTTCTGCGATTGATTTCCCTTCCTTGACGCGGCCCCGTATAAAGGCAAATATCTTGTCGTGCACGTCGCTCACACTCAAAATGGTGGGCTTAGCCTCCGTGTCGCTGCCGCGGTCATCGACGATCGGCCTTCCACCGGCCAGCCAGGGACACGCGCTTTCAGGGTCTTCCACCAGGGCGCAAGTCAGTTGCGGGGGCCTACCGGCGCGGACCAGGAATCGCGCCCGCTCCAGCGTGGTAGCATCATCTTGGCAGTAAACCAGCACGGGCACCAGGGCGTCCCGGTCCCCCACCAGACGCGATGCGGACGTGCCTGGCCCCCACACGTCCCATCCGGCTGCCTGCAGGAGCTCCTTAAGCTTAAGACGCTGGCTCAGCCGCGGAGCGTCCGCGTCATGGACCAGCACTACAACTTTGTACTCCTCCAATGCGTCCCTAGCTGTCACCCCTCCCTTAAGTAGCCACCGCACCCGCCGACCCATCGTCTCCCATGTTCCCGCCAGCCACCGCCAGGGCCTCCCGACGGCCTCCGATACGGGAAGGCGCTCCGCCCATGCGTTCCATTGCTCAAGACCCTTCCAGACTGAGCTCCCTTCCCGGCGGGCGCTGATCTTTGCCTCCTCCTCTCGCGTCCGCTGGGCAGCGAGAGCGGACCAAGCGGACGCGTAGGGAGTCTCCTCCATCCAAGCCAATGCCGCCAGCGCCACCGCGGCCTCTCCATCTACCATCAGGTCCACTGCCCCACTCTCTTCCACCATACGCCGCGTAGGCGACCGAAGACACTCTCCACTGGCCATCAGTACCCTCACTACTCCTTCCTCGCCGCCGCCAACCACCCGGGGCCCGCGGCTGCCTGCGCGCCCACCAGCCCGGAGGCTTTCAAGGGCTAGGTTCAGGGACAAGCCGCGCGGCCTAGACGATGCTGACACCTCCGCCTCCAAAAAGAGTGGTCTCATATCTGTGTATCGGAGAGATGCAATATTGGGGGATGGCAGTAGGCCCATCCACTCCCGTGGATCCGTGATCCATTGTGCCCTTGTCCACCATCGGTGCGGCATTGCCCTGGACACTCTCCCCCCCTCTCCCCACCAAGGCAATTTATCTTGTGCATCGGCCATTAGAACGACATGAAAAGCTGGAGCGTCGCCTGCAGAAGCTGGAGGGCGATGTGAAATGCGCACAGCATCTGGCGGCGCCAGTGGAGGCTCACGACCATCCAGGACTTGTGCCCGGTAAAACTGTCGGCCTCGTTGGATGCTTGCTCCAACTTGCAGAGTCGTGCCAATCAATGTCGCCAAGCCTACCACATGCCGTCCAGCTTGCAAATTTCTCACCTTAAGCATGCCCGGGCCTGCAGCAGCAGACTCTGATATACTTGAAATGAGCGATGGCGTCGTCGTGGCAGGGACCTTCATCAAGTTCCGCAGCACTGCACCTGAGGGCAAAATATGCCCTGCCGCACAGGGCAAGGCTGTCCACAAGGCATATCGCAAGGGCTGAGACATTTTTATTGCGCCTCCGTCCATGCCTTGCCTTGAAACAAGCGTCCCCTCGTACACTCCCAGGCCCACGATTGCTGCGAACCCGGCGCCTAGCTCGAATGCGATGAGACTCGCATCATTGGCCAACTCGCGAGTGATGTACGCACCAACCCGATATGTATGCCAAAAGGACGCCACCACACCCTTCTCGTCCACGCCTGCATTAGTCATCCTATGGTATTGGAAACATGGTGAGGTAGAACTCGGCGGGCGGAGCATGAACTAAGGAATGGGAAGTTTGAAAGTGAAGATGTCAACGGCCAGGCAGCCGTTAAGCAATCAGCGGTCGCGCTGGATGCCAACAATGCCTCCATTGCTGTTGCTACTGCTCACACTCCCCAAAATATCTCATCCTTTTAGATATTAGCCATGTCATCCACTCAGGTGATTTGATATAAAAATGCCTCAGCCGCAAGATGAACATCACGCGCGAAGAAGGGGAGGGGAGAAGCTGTCGTATGTCCTCGTCTTCATTCTTCTCTTCTTGTTACCAGCTCGTAGCTTCCAGCACGGATTTCATTATCAGGACCTAGTTATCGCCTTTCGTCATCCCAGTCGTAACACCAAGGGTTTTTGCACGGGTGTCGAGAAGAACTACGTGCTGCCGCAATTTGAATTTCTGGCGGCCTTAAATACCTCACAGTGCAGTACATTTGCAAAAAGCTTAGCACTTAGACCATTTTTCCACTCTTCGACAATACCATTTTACAGCATTCGGTATGGAGATGATATTGTAGGTCCGTATTTCACAAAAGACCTCGCGGACGTGTCGCGACGTTGCATTTTGACATACGGTCTCTTTCATCTCTTGGCAGCTGGCAAGAACCCCAGCGACACTGCTGCCTCCGCCTGCAAGGCGAGCAACAGCAAAGGATACAATCACAAGAAAGGAATGTTTTCGACCACGATCCCCAAATATTCTTTATCAACAAAGTTGGGGAAAAGATGGCGCGTGGGGGTAGTAGGAGTTTCGGATCAGAACGAGGAAATTCTGTTGTCCTCTCGTCAGAAAGAAAATGCTGTGAATGCATTTCAACCTTTTTTGCACGGCACCGCTGGTCTTGATCCCACTTTACGACAATTAGACGAGAGAGGGCCTCCTCCTGAGCTCGACTTCTTCATTTTCATTTTCCCAAAATGTGGTCAGGTGCTTTTGTGCCTCCGCTTGGCTCAGGGCCCCGGTACGGGCAAGGGCTACACGTTTGCCTCAAAGCCTCGACGGCCCCGTAGTGGAGTATTAAAAGCACTGGCCGCTTACAGAGAAAAGGCTACCTTCATTTCGCCTACAGCCATGGATCCCGAGCTTGCGTGGGTAATGAATAACATGGGTGGGGTGAGGAAAAGAAGCAGAGTGTTTGACCCGTTCATGGGCTCGGGAAGTTTGCTCTTTACTGCGAGCCTGTTAGGCGCCGAAGAGTTGTTTGGAAGCGATGCTGCACAAGAGCTCATGGGAGGCGAAAGCCGTGTGAACAAGCAACTAATAATCAAGTCATTTGCATACGATAAAAACGATTTCTCCCAGTGGGTAGACTCCTTGACGTCCCCAGTACCTGTTCTTACTCAGGCAGACATACTTTCCCGTCAGCTTCATCCCCTGTTCCGCTCCGGTTACTACGACAGCATTGTGACCGATCCGCCCTACAATATCAAGGCTAAGGTGTTTGGAAAAGCAGAAACTGCGACAGATACGAAGGCAGCCACAGCTCGTCAGCAGACTATCATACCTGTGATTTTCGCCCTAATTGATATTGCTGCCAGTGTGCTGGTCCCAGGCGGGCGCCTCGTCTTTTTTTTGCCTGAATGGACCAAGCAGGATATTGGATGCAACAAGAAATCTGATGCCAATATACTCTCTTACATGCTCTCGAGGACGCCCAAGGCTTTTAAAGTCGTCTTCACACTTCCCCAAACCTTTTCTCCTTCATTTACTCGCTGGCTTGTATGTCTTGAAAAATCTGTAAACGAATAAAGTCTTAACAGCTAACAACCAATTATAATGAATATGCTCGTTTAACGCGTGTTCAGTCTGTAAAAATTACTTGCTTTCTCATTCGAAACTCTAGCTATTGCACTTTGGCTGACGGTCTCAACGGCGTCATCCAAACTCCCGGACGAACCTGCAAAAGGGAAACCGAGCGCGTTCTGCCCGTTGGACTCCTCTGGCTTCCTCCAAGAAGGCCTCAACGGACTGCGGAGGCAGCTCTGCTGATACTTTCTTCTCGCTTTCGTCGGTTAAGGGCGCAGTTGTCGTCGTGGGAAAGAAGAGCTCTCTGTAACGCTTGGGAACATCCTGCAATCGGTCGAACCTAGTGCCGTCGAGGGCAAGGTGGCAGACCCTCCCTGCCCCACACCAGTGAGGAGCCTCTCCATAACGAAGATATTTTATCCGTGGACGACGGCCACGCTGCTTGGGCAGCGGCTCCGTGGTCAGAGTGTAGAGCTCACGGCAAGCTGGCTGCGCAGAAGAAGTGCCGAACTGCACGAGGGACCTCCACGGGAATCTCCGTCTACTGCCATCCACCTTTCTCTCTTCTGAAGCTTTGCCTTCATTCCTGCTATAATCACGATTGCCTCTTTTGGAGCCTGGCCACATGAGTAAAGATAGTTCAAATTTCTTTGGTGGCTTAGGCGGAAAGCATAAGATACATTTTCTTTTCTGTGACACTAGCACTGGCCCGGCAGCTTCATTTTTCACCGCCACAAGACCACCATTGAGGGATTCTGCCACCAAGTGTAAGCTACCGGAATGTGACAAGGCATATGTGATGACTTGCTTGGTTGTGATGGCGGCTGGGACTGTTCGAACTTTGGCGCGAGGACCTGGTCGAAATCTCAACAAGGGTCGCCCTGTGCAAGGCTCAAAGTATCGGAACGTTTTGGCAGATACTGAGGTGGCCAATGCGCACCACCGCTGAAGCGATGCAGTTTGTATATCAACGTGCCGCTTTTCCTCGCCTGTCTCCGTCACTTTAGGCTGAGAATCCTTCAATTGCAAGCACATCCGCGTACCGGGCATGGCATGACTTTGTGATTTGGGCAGATCTACGGCAGGATGGGATCCACATATGTTCCCTCTTTGTTGCCCTGGTGCCTGCACATAGCCCACAAATCGCACGACTTCTATACCTCGTACTTCGGCTATGACGTCCCCTGTAAAGGGATTAGAGAGCTGGCCATGCAGTACCCAATAGACGTTTGTTGTAGGCAGAGACACTGGCGCCGAACAAATTCCCCCCGTCCGACCCTTGACAAAGGCATGAAAGGCATTCAAATCCCATCGGCTCGGAGTAACGGACGGTTCTTGGGCTTGATTTGCCATACTGTTTCGTTGCCCTTTTTGAGGCCATGTGGGAGTTGAGGTGCTGGCAACCGCGGCCGTTGAGAGTCGGTTTCTTGTCGACCACAGGGCTAAAAGCAAGCCCAGGCAAATTATTCTTGACATGTCAGATCCTTTTTCCGAGGTGTTATTGGGAAACAATGAATTGTACCGAGGAAAAAATGAGTCGCACGAATCTTTCAGGGGATATAGCATCGTGCTCCTTGTAAGTGACCTCCTGTTGGGTTGAAAAAGCCGTTACTCGGGTATAGGTAACATGTTTATCCCACGACTTAGGAATAAAGCCAAGCTCATAAAGAACTGCGCGCTAGTGCACGGCACCATTCACATGTGTAGACCTTCCCTTCACATCATGTGTCATATGCGGTTCATGTAATCGATTTATTTCGACATTCGTACAGGTCATCTTCTGCGCCAGGGTTGCAGGCCCATACTCATTTCGGTCTAGCGTACAGGCGTTCTGGCTCGCTTGCTATCGTCTTTGATGAATAAACGGGTGGAGGCACTCGCTCATGCTTTTAAACCTTCTTTGGTTGATGTTCATGAAGAACTTTTGAGTAAGACTGATCACATCCTCGAAGTTGCGAAGTCCCGAGGGTGGGGAATTTTCGGTAGCCAAGGCACGGAAAAGGATCTTTGCTTGTATGAGGCCGCTCAATACGAAGCTCAAGCCAAAGAGCTTCGAGCTGCTATCGCATTGCTTTCCTCTACGAGCAATAACGACTCCATGGCGGGAGCAAAGAGCAAAAAACTGATTCCTACATCAGAAACGGTGCTTGAAAACGGAGACCTAAAGTTGACAGCGACCGAGCAACGTCAAGAAGAGGTAGACACTCCCATCACAAATGTCACAGCTCAATCTTCTACAAATATCATTTTGAAACAAATCAAAAGATTTTTGTTTAAACGCATCATAGATGGCGATTTAGAAGATGCTCATCGGACCGCTGAGAGAATTGAGGTTCTCGCTAAATGCTTGAAGACACAGTCGGAGTTGGATTTGGCTCATTGGAAAACTGGAGGGGGTTATGTCAAACCAGAAGAAGTTCAGCTACTTTACTTGGTGCGTCAAATCATCATTTGCGAAGGCGAGAAAGAAAGGTTTCACGACAAGCATCCGAACCTGAATCGCCACAATGAAAGTGAGCTCCAAGGGGAGTCAGTGGACATATCAAAGCGTCTTTTGCGCTACAAATCTCTGTTCCATATCCAAACGGGGAGCTGGTTTACTGTCTATGACAACGACTACCAGGTGGCGGCGGATCCTCATTTTCCGGAGTCCAGAGCCAACCCGTTTCATGTGCAATGTTTTTTCGATGGCACCATCCGTGAGGAAGATCTCCAAAGGAATTCAATACGCGAGCGCATTCAAGAAGCTGAGAACAAGCGTCGTCCGCTTTTTTCTGGACTTCGCAGCGTTACTTGGGGGTCAAAATTCACTAGCAGTCGGAGTATGGACGGCGACGACTCTGTCTTCTCGCTGCAAGGATTTTGGTCACAAATGACGTCCTCTTTCTTTTTCTTGGGGCAAATGTTCATACCGTCTTCTTTTTTCCGGTCCATCAAGAAATTGGAGGTAGATCTTTCTCGTACCGAAGGGAAGTCGTCAGATTTACAAGTTTGAAATGAACATGGTGACAACACAGCGTCGCAGGGCATGTTAATGAGAAAATTTTTCATTGTTGTGGATACGTGACATTCGCAGGTCTCAGGATTCCTGTCAGGAAACATCAAAACGACCAGAGAACACGAAAACCTGATAGCATCGGTTCCGCTTGAAGTATTTTGCACTGTACTTTTATTTTTGCATGTAAATGCTTGACAGATTCCATGATTGCTCATTCCGAAAGCACGACGTAAGAGAGCGATGTCCCTTCTTCCGGAACATCTTGTTGAACCTTGTCTTTCAGCTCGTTTAGCAATGTCGACAAACCGACATTCTCAATCATGTCATCCAAAAGCTGCCCAACGCGTCCCATCTTTACATCCTGACTGCACGCCCGAAGTGCCGCTGCATATTCCTCCAAACCTACGCGGTACCCGTGCTGTCGCGCCTCGAAAATCAGCCATGCCGCGATACCTGATTGCAGATTTTGACCATTATCATAGCATTCTACGAGCACTCTTTTCAGCTCTTTTCGGCCCAATTCCTGGCTTGTGTGCATTTTTTGGACAAGAAGATCTATGACTTTCTTAACACCGCCTATCCTTTCCTCCGCATTATCTGCCTCGCCGACGCCAACAAACATGTCATGGAGCTGATGCTGATGGCTGTGATACGACACGTTCAGGTCAGAGTTCAAAAGTCTTTTCGAGTCCCCCGTCAACGCGTCGGAGCTATCAACAGCTTCACACGAGTGGGCCACACGCAACTCGGAGACCTCCCAAAGCACATCGCTCAGCACTGCCATAAAACGTGGCAGAGTCCTTTCTTTATTCTGGATGCCAGCTCCCCGAGATCGAAAAAACATGCGAGATGCCGTGAGCAATAGATGAATAACATGTATCAGAATATTTATGCACAGGGCCTCTTCTCGCTTATCTCTCGATACTCCGCGTAAACGCAAAAGAGTAAAGCGCGCGACGACCAGTAAATGGGCTGACGACAACCGGCCACGGTTGAATGATGGAATCCCTGTACTGGGGTCCGGCAGGTCAAAATCTATATCACACACTTGAACTCGCTCCTGAGCTCTGTCTTCTATCATTGTTATGCGCTCTGCACGCACTTCTTTCTCCACCACGTGGTCAAGTCTGCGCAATATATCGTAAGTACCCATAAGGAAGGCCTCATTTGGGTGGAACTCACGGATGCGACGCTGAATAACGCCCTCATAGAGTTCAGAATCATTGCCGCGATACCATACTCGAGTTCCTTCCGCCAGCACAACTTGAGTGGCTTCTTCAGGAGTCAAGGGGATTTTCCGGGGCAGGAATGAGAGATTCGTGTGGCGCAAAAATGCCAAAGCCGAAGCCAATATATCCATCAACATCCATTCCACTTCTGAATCTAGATTCCTGGACTTCGCTCGTCGTTGTGGTGGTTTGCCTCTGCCCTCATGCGAGTCTTTGTTCGCGTATGCGTCACCGCGACATGCAGCACGCTGCTGTTCCTCCCATATGCGATAATGTCGTATTTCAACAGGTGAGACCGGCGCAAATGCCTCTCCTAATACCGTCAACACTGAAATGCCGATGCTGCTCATCATCGCTTGACCTAATACCACAGAAATTCGCATGGTCATACCCTTGATAAGTGTACGGAGCTCTTCTGCTTGCGAGGGTTCACCGACACGCCAGGTATGTCCATGAATGGCAATCTCCAGCGCGAAATTTAGCACGCTCTGAGCCTCCTTTAGAGATGCCAAAGTCAAAACTTTGTCCTCGCTCAACGGCCAGAGGAGTAGAGGACTGAATCGAGACCAGAACCCTGCAACCTCGCAAGGAAAGTCGGCTTCCTCGGGCCTCATGGAATGGGCGTAAACTAACGTCGGGTCTCGCATAGCAGCAGGCAACGCCAAGACTGCCTCATGACCCAGATGAGATCGCGTCAAGGTGTGCAGGAGTCGAGCCATGAGCCTAACCGCGCTTCGCCATAGTGTATAGTAAGGAGATTCTTCACCATCGGCCCGGTACCCTCTCCGGTACATCAGCTGCTTCATTTCAGCCAACTCTGATCCATCCTTTACAGCCCGCACCAAGCAAGCTACGAGCGGATCCTCCATCAGAAGTGGTATCCATCCTTCCCGCAACAGCTCCGCAGAGAAATCTTTTGAGCCGCAAGCAGCAGCTTCTAAGAATCGTAAGATCGTGCTTAAACGTTCTAGAGCCAATCGCACAGCGTTGTCTGTCAAGGCCTCCAAAGCTGCAGTTGACCTAGCTGCATGGCCTGACACGGTCGTGTAATCATGGATAGCAGAGAAGGCGGTCGCCGCTACCTTGGAGGCTGAACTCCAGAGGCCAAGCATTGTTGATAAGACACGATGCTGTCGAAGTTCCCGCAAAATTGTCCTCTCGCCGATGTGTGCAAGGTTTACTTGTTCACCGCTAGAGATATTCGCCCCTCGTGATCCTCCTTTGGGCAAAGCCAGCGAATGTAATAGAGAATTATTCGCCAAAAGCGCACTTAACAACATCATGGAAGTGCGCAGAACTGCCTCTCGTCTTTCTGATATGCGAATAAATTCTGCTGACAGTGCAGGGCCATCGGTCAGTGACACTTCGTGCGAAGTGAGGCTTTCAAGTGTGTAAGCTAGTATACCTTCCAACTCAGCCCATCTACATGAGGCGAAATCGATGCTATTAAAAGGGTGGTGTAACAGTAACTTCAGGGTAGTGGTGACATAAGACTGGCGAAGATCCATCAAGATGCCGTCCGTGCCATTTTTATATTGCAGATGCCCGGAGAGCAAATGAGTCTCAAAAATTTTGAGTCGTTCGAAGCTTCTTCTGATCTCGCAGATGGTGTCGCATATTGCATTTTTTGGAAGGTCTGCACCATAAAAATCGACTAGTGTCAGCAACAGCTCCCGGAAGGGTAGATTTATTTTGAGGGCAAACCTCACAGCATCTCCGTATGATTTACGAAGAGTAGACTTGAAGTATTCACTGCCTGTAACCGTCTCCTCAGTACCCAAGGCGCTCCTATTTTCTCTTTTGGCGTACTCAACCTCCTCGCCGTCACCCAAGATGAGAGATAGTGCGGTGCGGACAACGGTGTCTATGTTTACATCGCTGCTCAGCATGTTTTTGACCTGAATAGAGTGTTGTGCTCGGCCCATTACGACCGTGATCAAGCCCTTGAAAGACTTGTTTACCATGTGCTGGGCTGCTGAAATTGAGTAGTACTGATTCAAAAAACTTGCTGCCCTTCTAACCTCCATGCGTTGGGCCTCACTCATCTGCATGCCTAGCTGACTAGCTTGCATGTGTCGCACGAGTGCTGGCAAGTCCAGGACAAAATTCTCAAAACCAAAGCGCCGGGGGCTACTGTCTGTCAACATTTCCTCACGGTCGGGAAGCAGAAATCGGTCCAATGGCACCTTCCCATTTGTACCAGAAGCGCGTCGGGACAAGTCCTCGACAAAGCTGAGCCTGAAACTCGCAGTTAAATAGCGATCTAGGAGAACCTTCGTATCTGGTGCAGCAAACAATGCAGCCATTAATCTTGGGATAGCTGTTCCTAGATGGCACAAAGCTCGGTTTCGACGCCCATTTGATTCAATCTGCTGGTTTTGCGACATGATACTCAGATTCATTACTATTAAGATCGAAAGAATGTCCAATACGAATCGATGCACCGATAGACGATAACATTGCATCGTTACTTCTGACACCTTGACCTGCAGGGCCTCATCCAGTACGACTTTCTGGACAGCCCATTCCAGGATACCCCAAATGGCAGGATCCAGATACGCTAGCAACTCTAGTTGCCGCGAGGCCGTTGCATTGTTCAAAAGTACACGCAGAAAGCGCAATGCAGATGCAAGCGCAAGCATGCCCGTCTCTCGCTCGCGGATTTCCCGAGCTCGCAATTTCTTGGATTTATCCGGCAAACATTCCGGCCGCTTCTCGTCCGCTTTGGCCATGCTCTGAGCCCTACGCAGTACATGAAGAACCACCTCTTCCACTGTTCGATGTATTCCTTTGCTCAGCCCATCATCGCCGTCAATACGATTCATACTTTCTTTTTCGGGTATTTGCGGGCGAAAAAAGACCACGTGCTTGGCCAAAGAAGGCTGTAGCCGAGTTATATCAACTAGCAGATCCAGCAAGCTAATCAAGCTACTTCCAGGGGTACTGTTTCGAGTCAGGGTAGCAAAAAGCGCCTCACGAAAGCCCTGGGCGTCTGTAACAGACATAATATCCCTTGAAGCTCTAATGGAAGACGGGTGTAGGAGGTGCCGAGGCCAATTAGGGAAAGCAACGACCCGCTCCTCTTCCCGTGAAAGGCGGACGTGCTGCACGTACCGGATGACGGACCCTAGGACATCGATAGCTACTAAACTCAGGCGTTCTGTTAATGGCCCTCTACCCGAGGCTCCGTAAGTAAGTAGGCTTGCTATCAAGGAAACATGACTCGCCAGCGGCAATCGTTTCCTTCTGTGTTGAGAATGAAACCATGGGCCTGGGTTGATTACCGGGAGCACATCGGCCGTTTGATAAAGTAATTCCAGATTTCCCGGACTTACAGTTGAAGAGAATGAAACTCGCGGCAAAAGCGCGAGGTATTCTTTAATGACATGGGATAAGCTCTGAAGCGCAGCGATCCCCAGCCGTTCCAGTACAGCTGTTTCTATGCGACAAGCTACCGAGCTCAGGCTTTTTTGCTCAAATTCCAACGGCAAAATTCCGTCTCGAGCCAAGTAGAGACCCTGAGAATCCCCGTGCTCCAATTTATGTGCGTTTTGTACATATTGCTTCTTCAGGACGTCGTGGGGACTCTGTTCTCGGATCCGAGCCTCGAAAGTGCTATGTAAGACTGATACAGGTAAATATTCCGCACAGCGCAAGAGTAAACGCATAAGAGCTCCATCCTCTCGAAACCCTTTCAGAAGTGACTGACGGTATACCTCTAAGCCGTACACACATTCTTGGGTTGGATCTTCCGAATAGTCGGTGAAAGATATGGATACGAAAGTTACAAGCAGCTCCAAGACAGTCAAGGTCAGTAGCCATCGATCCACATTTCGCGTGAATGTCCACTTTTCAAGCGAGAGCAGCACTTGGACAGAAAAATCCATTATACGCGTCACAATATCGGTACTCAGTAGGGGAGGCAGCGCTTCGCTTTTGCCTTCCCAACTCGCATCGCATGCACTTTCCAGCAGGTGATGCATGAGCAGAACAACGTCTCGTGTGGTACGGTACTCATTTAGTGATTGATCTGCCTCCATGGACCGTAAACCTAGCCATGCAATCATGGGTGTCCGCTCATGCCTTCCTTGACGATCTTCCAACTGCACGACAAGAGCCTTAACAGTCTCAGCGCGCCAAGGAAAAGAGGACTCACTTCGCATCAGTCTGCCCAGAAGAGAGAGCGCCGCACCCTGCAAATCTACGAGCACATTTGCTTTGGCTGCATCATAAAATCCATTCAGAGCTTCGGACGCCATATACACTATATCAATTAGTCGCGTGGGCAAGCGATATGCCAAAAGTGTTACGCCGCTAGGTGACATTCCCCTGGCCTGCGTCAACACATCCAGAAGAAATGAAGCCGATATATCGGTGTTACATGTATCTAAATCGTGGACTTGTTGCCGTCGACGTCGCTCTTCTAGACTAAGAAGAATGGATAATTGGTCAAGAACCATCTCTACTCGGCGAAACATATAGCGCACAAGCCCCCACGCGCCGCGTCGCAACAACTCCCTCGCGACGCTTTCGGTGCGACCGGGGCACGGCCCGTAGACAAGAAGAGAAGAATAATGGTCGACGACGGTGTTCAGACCCAAGTCTTTTCCAGCAGTTCCAGCAGTAGCATCCGAACGCAGTTTCTCCAACGTGGCTAGCAAAGGAAGAAGTCGGCATCGCGCAAGAAGACATGCAAAATCCTCGATCTGATGGATCAATATAGCCCACAAGGAAATATCCCACCGCATCAAACGCGAAACTTGCCCAGACGGCGAGGTCAAAAGCTGTCCGCATGTGCCCGGCGGTACCGATGCGCCTGTGTCAGCATCAAAATACTTCGTCGGTGGCATTCGATAGCTGCACCCACCACAATGCTCCAAGTTATGATCATTGTTGACATGGGTGCAGAGCGAAGCTTGGCTAAGCTCCATCCTGACCCAACTCGCCGTGGTAGTGTCGCAAGCCATGGAAGCGATTAAATGGAAGTACAGCAGAGGATGCCGCTCTCTAGCCTCAGATGCCAAATATTTTAAGGGATGCCCTTTCAACCCCTTCGACCCTGCCACAGGCTGCATTTTGCCTTCTCCGTCAGTGAAAGAAGTCTTATCACCCAATTCACCTTCAGAATCAGCTGTCAGACCCGAGTCTTCCCAGAAAGAGTAAACGAGTGGAAGATGGTCGTGATAGATAGTCGCAACAAGGAAAACAAGGAATTCGAGCTTCTTCGCCGTCATGGACTCAGGATGTAGGGGTTGCGGGGCCTGGGGTATCCCAGAATAACAGGCTGCAATGAATGCGTTCATGGCGTCTGACAATGTCACTTGCACAGCCTCTACTTCCAACCGTGCATTTTCTGGGCACAGATTATCAAGTTTACGCCGTAATACTGCGTGAAAAGCAGAGCATGCCCACTGATCTCTTATGTTGGCATCATCACTTTTTAAGCGCACCTTTTCTGCTGCTTCGTCGTCCAGGATAAGCGTTACGACAAGTTCAGCAAAGTGTGCTTGGGCAGCCCGCTGAGCAACGTAAGATTGAAGCTCTGCCGCTCGATCCCACAATCGGTGTTGCAGGGCGGACGACAGAATGGGACGTAAAAGAGGGCCCGAGAGGTGTAGGAAGCATGTAAAAAAAAGAAGGATGACGGAAATAAGCCCTGGAGCAGGCAAAAACCTTTCAGCACGGACCGCGTCTTTCATGGCGTAAAAAAGCTCCTCGATCTCTGCGGTCTCGCTTCGGGGCATCTCTCTTAAGTCCGCGGCGAACGGGTGCTCTTCGCCCGTGACACTTCCTCCTAACGAGTCAGACCACAGCAAGCCAAGCTGCAACCCTTGGATGGCGACCAGCGTCATCAGACTCGAGACCCGCTTTGCTCGAAGGAGCGTATACGAGTCTTGTGCAGCTATATAGGCCTTCTCGGGTAGCAACTCTCCCATACGTAAAGCTATCCAAAGCTTGAAGAGTTGACACCACGCCCGAAAACCCAGCGATTCACGGCGTGCTAGGACAAGCAGCAATGTGACCAAAACCTCGCACTGTTCGACAACATTTTGCTTGACCCATTCCTGCCGCGCTCGCTCCCAGTAGGCGGCAGAGTGGCCCGGTCGTATTTCTTTTGAATAGGCCTGATCCAACTCCTGCACTCGGGGGGGTATGGCTTGCCATAAATCTTTCAAATCTTCTTGCAAGCGCTGGGCGAAAGACGACGAGTTTTCCTGGAATGTCAGGGCAGCGAGAAAGTGATGCACTTCCTGTCGAAGCTCCGGAAGGAAGTAGTCAGCGTCGAGGTCGATGCGGAAAAATTCTTGCATGTTCCTGAAGAAGTAAATGCGTTGACTGAAATAGAAATGTCGTATTTTTTCGTGTAGAAATGGGCTCTTATACTCGCGCGAGTCGATTTTCTTGATCAGTCCTCGTCGCACCTGGTCTTTTAAGTACAAAAACAAGACCTGCATGGCGCGCGCCTCTGCCAGGCGCAAGCATCTGGCCAAGCTGCGCACGCCATCAACCAGGTCACTTTTACCATCCAATCCAGAGGCCGTAATACCAGGTATCCAGCCATGCAACAAGGGTAGTGGCTTTTCGTCTTCGAAGAGCCTCGCAAAGTCTTGAGCTGTCTCCTCGCTCGCTGGCGCGTAGAATGTACTGACAGGACTCTTCTGCAAGGTACAGTCAACGCGACAACGATAGTCCGAGCAATCAAGTATGCGCTTTAAAGCTTGGCTTGCGGAGGTTGGGGTCTCACCCGGGTCCAGCAGGTGGTCCAACTGCTCACTTATCTCTTCGTCTGAGAAGAGGCGCGGTTCAGCGAGGACGCCCGCAAAAAGCAAATGCAGGTCGACCAGCACGGATGAACGCTCTTTCCACGAGTCCGCAGAATGCTTGATGGCTGAAGAGGCAAGAGAAGCCAATTCTGTGGTACCACTGCTTATTGAAGGGAGGAGACCAGACGTTGAACCATTCACCCCGCCAAATGTATTCGAAGCAGGCACAGCTCCAGTGAGCCCTGTCGAGGAAGTTGCATAGGACTCATTTCCATTATTCTGAGGATGCTGCGCTTGAGCCGAGGGCATCACGTGAGATCCTACTCCAGTGCCAGCGAAAAGTCCTTGTTGATCAGAGCCAGCGGCCGGCAGAGCAGGTGTTCCTGTCGCCGTCGCTTCCGCACTGGGGCCTGGTAAGGTACCCACACTGGGAAAACCGCTCGCTTTTTGTGATGGCGCCTTTCCGAGAGGGAAAACATTGTTCTGCGCTTGATCTTGTGAGTTGCTCGCAGCGCGTGATTGCTTTTCACCCGTGCTTGGACTGTTTCCGAGGAGGCCACCTCCTACAGTAGGTGATGGTTGCGACACGCCCGCACCATCGCCTCCGCCGCAGCGGACAGGAAATGACATACCTTCTGCCCACGCAGAACGATTTTAGGTCTGTGCTTTTTTAATTCGGCATGGGTTCCAGGATGTATGTGTGAGGGAAGAATCAGGGCTCTGGTCTCGCCTCCCTCTGTCTTGGCAGTGCTTGCTTGGCGACAGCTGAGGCCTCCTCGCCTCCGGTCGCTCAAGTCGCGTAAAATGGTCACTGGGAGAAAGGTGCTAAATATCGGGAAAGCATATGTCAAATGAACGAGTCACAGGCTTGTATTACCTGTGGTAATACTGTAGTCAGACCTGTACATATCATCGACATAATCGCGAGGTATACGTAGCGGACAGCTTTACTATCATCGTGGAGCAGGCATCGAGAGGAGAAGGAAGTCCGAATACATCAATGTATGTTCACTGGTCCCTGAATGCACTCCATATATTTGGCGGCAATCTACCGCAACGTGTCACTCACACGAATCTTTACCTCGGGCAATTAGCTGCAAGGCGATCTTCGCAAAGTGACGCGCGTCCGGGGAGAGGAGGCAAATGCGACCGACGCTCCTACCTCTACTCGCCATTGCCGCTCTCCGGCTTCCCACGTCCTTGTTTGCGTCCCTCACAGCACCTAGTGGGGCTCCTAGCATCGCCCCAAGTGTCTTTTATGATGCTTTTTCTACTCGCATATATGACCCTAAAGGTCGAGTACTTCAGCTTGAATATGCCCTTGAAGCAGCCAGGAAAGGCGGTGCTGTCGTCGGGGCTGTAAGTGGAGACTTCGTTATTCTAGCGAGCTGGATCCCTAGGTCTTCACGGCGACAGATGCCCACAACTCGTCAAGAGGCGCTGGGTCTCTGGCATTGTGATAAAAACATTGCATTGGCGGGAACTGGGCTGGCAACAGACGTCATTGCATTAGCTGACCTTGCGCGCAATGAATGCCGAGCCCACCGGTATATTCACGACTCCCCGCTACGTGTCGGCCGGCTCACAAATCTTTTGGCAAAAGAAATACATGACACGGAGCGGCACAGAATACTGCCTTACGCTGTGGATTTGCTCGTGGCGGGCTACGACTTCGAGGATGATACGGGTGGGAGAGGTAGGCCGGGCCTCTTCAAGATTGCCCCCGCTGGTGTCATTCAATCCTTTCGTGCCTGTGCCGTCGGGCGTGGGGCTGAGGCGGCTCATGCGTATCTTTCTGAGAAGTTGCAAGTCTCACTTGCTGGCGATGGCAATGATGGTAAAAGTTTACGAGAACATGCAACCGTCGTATTGCAGGCGCTTGTGCGGTCAATGACTGGAGAGGATTCAGGTCGTAGTGTTCAAGAAAGTGAATGCTGTATAGAAGAAGATGTATCTATTGCAGTTGTGGGAAAGAACCTTCCTTACACGTCACTCTTTGTTTCGTGGGACCCCTGGTCGAGACGAATGAAAGTCAGCATTCCAAAGGCCCTTGCGCAAAGATTTGAAAGGCAAGAATGAAGTGCGACACGAGTAGAGCGTGCATCAAAGATTTGAAAAATCATGTATGTATATATTACAAAGGACCTCCACAATGCCACGTGCAATCATCGCTCCTTGATGAGATTTGCGGTTGCCCGATAAGGGGGTTCCTTTTGTGATTACATTGCGCGAAACGCGACGAAATATTCGAAGCCAGCTGTCATTCAATGCTCTTTGCCAACACAATCTCGACATCCTCAAATCTGTACTGCTCATGCTTGCCCCAAAATGGACTTTCACGCCACTCATTCGCAGGCAACCGGGGGCTTCCTATCCCATGGAAGATTCGACACATCAGTCGGGCTTTGTACGACCTCAATTCGGAAACCAAATCACACTGATGCGGGCTATACTGACTGCGATAAGAATTCACAATTTGCTGTAAAAGCAGTACAATGCGAGGATCTAGAAGCAAGGTCCTTGCATCGCAACACATGCTCTGCTGAACTGACAGGGGGATGGCTTGCACGAAACAGAGCGGAACATCTTCCCGAAAAGGCAGAGCTTTCTTCGAAAAATACGCATCTATCAATGCTAGGGCCCGATCCTCTTGCCCATTTTCAGAGGGAGCAGCTGCAGCGGCCCGCAGGACATGATAGACTTGCTCGACCTTCATAACGCTTGCCATCTCGATTGCCGCCATACGTTTCGCCAACACTGCTGCAGTGTCTTCAATTTTCTGGAAGCATAAGATATCACCCAATGGAGATGCGGCGATTTTTGTTCCAACGTTCTCTGTTTCTTCTCCCTTCTGTCCGCACGAAAGTAGCTCGACGTGGAAGTATGGCTTAGCGGCAGCAGTGAATTGGAGCTCTCCGGCAGTTTGCAGTCGTGTCATTTCCTTGACGACATCGTGAGGCCTCCAATCCATTCCCATAGCACTTGCCAGGCGAACCAAAGAGCAGCTTACGGAACCGAATCCATAGCTTGCCCCAAAAGTGTCATTCGTCCGTTCAAAGAGGTCAGCGGAAGGTACTCCTACATTCAGCAAAACGTCTACTATTATCTCAGACTTTCTCAATACATTCGCCTGCCGTCTTCGAAAGACCACCTGACATTCATCCTGCACCGTGCCATGATATTTTAAGATGGAGAGTGGTGGCAGCTCAAGTAAAACGATGACAGTTTCCAGAACTTCTTCCCGCATGTCTAACGCCAGCGATACGCTCTTTATATCCACAGCCACTTGCACTGATCTTGATGCAGAATGGCGGTTCGCATTTCCTCCTCTTCCTTGTTGTGATATGCAATCTACGTCTGGTGTGGCCTTGGTCTTTTGAACCAGTACCACAAACATCTCCAAAAATTTTCGAAGCTGCAGTATAGAAACACCGTCGGAATGAGCTAAACTGTGCTGGCGGCGGAAGTCATGCTGGGAGAGCAAAGTCTGGCACCAAGCTTCTTTCCCGTCACGACCCGCACGACCTGTCTCTTGAACCAAGTTCTCGACTGACTTTGGCATCTCATAATGTAGCACCGCTCGCACGTCTCCCTTATCCACCCCCAAGCCGAACGCAATAGTCGCTACACATACGCGCGCTCGTCCTCCGCTGCCTGTTATCCGCCGCCGCATCCAAGCGCCTTGTGCCATGTCGCGGTGTCTCATGTCCATTCCAGCGTGATATGCCACCGCAGATTGACCTTCCGACACAAGGAAGTCTTTCAATATTTCGGCATCCTTTTGCTGTCTAACATAAACTATGACAGAACCTTGATCGTAAGGTGCATTAGAAAGCAAATTTAGGATGTGACGACGCTTGAGCTCTGCGTCACCATCCAAAAGCTGGATACGCAAGCGGAGATTATGACGGCGCCAGGGCTGCGCCAAAACGCCAGCATCGGACGAGATCGAAAGACGGGAGCATATGTCTTTCATCACACCTGGGTCAGCTGTAGCCGTCATCGCCAGGAGAGCACGTGGTCGAAGCAGACGCTCAATGTTGTGACCCAAACGTAGAAAGGCTGGACGAAAATTGTGGGACCATTGAGAGATGCAGTGCGCCTCGTCGATGCACACCAAAGCAACAGGCGGGAATCCACGACCGACCGCATCATTCTCATTTTCCACAAGTCGGCGAAATGAAGGACTACAAAGTTTTTCTGGTGAGACGAAAAGAATTCGGAGTTGACCGCTTCGCAAGTCTCGAATGATGCGAGCTAACTCCCGCATGCTAACGTCACCGGCTAGGCATGCCCCTGGAACCTGCGGTGGAAGACGTGCCACTTGATCCACCATGAGGGAAACAAGAGGCGACACAACTACGACTAGAGACCCAGCGGGCGACAAGGCAGCGGCCATTTGGTAGCAAAGGGATTTGCCCGCGCCTGTTGGCAACATGAGCAGTGAGCGCTCTCCAGCCAACGCCCGTTTGATTGCCCAGAACTGGCCGGGTCTGAACTCTTTATGACCAAAAATAGCACTACATACTTCCCGCGCCCTGTCCTCTGCAAGGGCCTTGCCAATCATAGGCGCAGGCAAAATCGAAACCCTGCTATAAACTTTAAAAGCGGGATCTTTTCTCTTCCTGTCATAGCTCCTGTGGCCAGTACAAGGTTTCCCGTGCTCTTTGTGACCCTCCCTCGTCCTATTTTTTAAGCCGCTGCTGTCATGGTAATCCTCATCGTCTAGAAGATCCTCATTCCTACATACCTTCTCTTCTTCTCCGTTCAAAAAATCATTCAGGGCAGATATGCGGGGGCGCTTCCTTCCGAGAGGAGTAGATTGAAGATTATATTCTATGTTGTTTGACGTAAAATACGAACCTTGTGACATGGTAGGCGCGGTGGGTATACTATCTTGTGTAATCTGTATCTGAAATTTCTCCTTTAAGGAAGACTCAACGATGTCTAATCGCCAATCTTCCTCGTCCGAGTCGTCTCCTGGGCTTTCATCTGCCTCCGCAAGGTCCGCATCTGTGGAAGTATCGCATGCATTTCTTTCCCAGCTGCTCCCCTGCAGAGAAATGGCTTTTCTCACCGACTCTACGAGACGCAATACCAAATCTTTTTTAAGGCCGCCAGCACCCAACCCCCGTCGTTTGGATGTATCCTTTAGCTCAGGTATAGTCATCTTTTGAAAACGTCTTTTCCAACCTTCCACCTGCCGATCTGTCCACTCATCTAACTCGCTGATGTCCAATCCTGCGATGTCACCTGCTGTTGGTGAGGCAGCTACGCTAGAAAACCCTAATTCCGCAGCCACCAATATTGGGTTGTCTTCAACCCACATGAAGAAATCACATTCTTCTCCGCGTGGAAAACTACATGCATAAAAGCGCCGTCCTCTGTTCGCGCCTGACTTCTTAACACGCAGTAGGCGAGCAGTTTGGAGGTGGTGAGTGCATTTAGGAGCTACCTCTTTTAACAAAGGATCTCTGACGTCTCGAATGTCCTTTGATCGGAGCTGAGCCACTTCCTTCAATGCGTGTGTCACACCGCTTTTTTCTGCATGCTCCTTGCATGTCTGGCCAGATCCCTCCAGAAGGTCAAGACACATATCCAACGGGTCCGCGGCACGCCCGGGACGGGATAAGCGGGATGGAGGACCTGCTTCATCTGCGCAACCTTTCCCCCCTCTCGACTTCGTTTGCTGCCGATCCTCCATCCAGGCATGCCGCCGGGCCAAAGATTTGGCTGATTTAATTTTGCGAAATTTCCCGGTTCCTTTCCGCTTCATGTTCAGGGCAATGAAATTGTCACTTATCTCTCCAGGCTTCAAAGCCTTCAAGTTTGATCCAGGTTTGCGCTTAGAGGTTTCATTCAATGCCGATGCTCCGCAAGTCATTTGCTTGCTCCCAGCAAACCCCATTTTGGTCGTCGCAGCCGAGATAGTCGACAGAGGTGGGCGGATGACGGAGAGCAAATCCTCTTCACCACTACACTTGTCGTTTTCCGCGTCATCTTTTCCAGGCGAAGGTCGCCGCTCAAGAAATCCTGAAGGCACGGTGGATAAATCTGTGCAAAGCTCAACATCCTGGGATTTTGTTGCCTCAACGTCTACTGCACCTTCCCAATCATCTTTTCCATGATTATCGCCTAGCCTCTCCGCCCCTCGAATTGTGACACACATCATTTCTCCATGTTCTGGCCCACTTTTCTTGTTACATGTTCCCGCTTCGTTGTTTAAAGTCCTTTTGAACGAGTTGCTTCCATTTGGCTTCAGGTGCTGAGATATATTTGGATAGTGTGAATTTTTCGCCTCCTCTTCTGCCTGCGCTAAGCTCACCACTCGGGTACGCCATGCCGGGCCTCGTGATAAGAAACCTCTGTTCGTTTTGCCGGTCAGGCTGCACGACGGTCTCATTAACGTCCCACTTTGGAAATATGTCCCGTTTCTTTCGCACTTGCTTGCTTTTCCGTTGGTGATACTGCGCGTGTTATCAGATCTACTCTCTTCTATCCCTTCTCCACTCCCACTGCTGTCATTGTTTGCAGACCGCAAGGTCATTGTCTCACCAAAGGCATCATGGGCTCTACCCTGCGGATACTTCGGTACTCCACATGAAGCAAAGCAGGCGGCTGGGGTATCTTGGAGGCCCGCTGCTTGCTGGAGCGTTGACGATCCTCGCGTAGAAACAGATTCCAACCGAGCGGCCCAATTCATCTTTAATTTGTTGAGCCCAGTCACGGGGTGGCCAAATCCTTCGTCGTTCTTTCCATCACTTCCTTTTTGCACCCCGGTATTTCCGGTTAACAACATTTGCAAGGGAGGTTGTGAGGAGGAAATCCGCTTCATACTCTCGGTGCCGATAGAGGACGTCGCTGTAGATGCTTTCAAATCATGGAAAGCTGCGGCAAGGCTTGCATTACCACACCTCCCGGAAGTATCGGTCATAGCACCTGGGCCTTTTGTGCCAACCAGTGCGGATGCTGTCAGGGAGCCCTGCAGAGCGTGACGGGCATGCATGGATCGGTCGGGCGAGCTCAGAACTACCTCACTCGTTTTGTGAGACGGAGTACACCGTGTCACCGACTGGGGTACAGACATTGCACAGTTCTTCCGGCCTTCTTCACGCCCAAAAGCGTCTTGCTGCTTTTGCTGTTCCCATCGCTGCCGGATTGTCGGTTTCACTCTTGGACCTGCGGAATGAGACCGCGGCCCACCAGTCCAAAGGACAGTTGGGAAATTAGTTTTGCTCGCAGAGACGGTCTTCAGCTCTGACTCGCCTCGATAAATCTTCAGGTCTGACTCGCCTCGATTAATTACAGATGTGGATAGCAATTTTTGTTGTGGTTGCGGGTTCAGTCGAAGTTGTTTCCATTTTGCGTAAAGAATATAATACTCGTAAATGCGACTAGAGCGCCGCGCATCACCGTCCTCGTCCAATGCTTTCAGGTCTGTCTTGCCAGGTTTCCGGCCATGGCGCACGACAAATTCCTTTTCGAAGCTAAGAAGCTCCTCCTTAATGTGTTCCACATCCGCAGCCAGCAACTCTTCCGGTCGAGTCTTCATGGACGCTGACAGCGGCAGAGGGCAAGAAAACCCTGTGAAAAAGTTTGAGGATCAATATTCGAGGACATTAACACGTATTTTGTCTATGTTGAGGCCGGTTTACGTGATTAGCCTAACCAATGTCGCGCGAGGGGCCTTACGCATTGCCTGCTTGCTAACTGTGCCATTTTCCTGTGGCGTTCGAGTTAGGGTTAGGAATTTAGCGAGAGTCCGCGAGCGCCCGGCGGCAGTGAGGAGGCGGTGAGGTAGTCCCTGCTTGTGATGAGGAGGGGCGCCCGGGGACACGAGGAGGAGAAGAAGGAGGGGAGCACCACAAGTTGTTGGCGGCGCGGTGTGGACGAAGTGGACGAGAAGCACGGGACTGGGGAAGGAGCAGGGAGCGGGTAGAGGAGCGTGGGGATAGTACATGAAAGGGAGGAGCACCTTGTGCGCCCAAGCTGAACCCTGACTCTTTTTGAACAACACAAAGCAAGAAACAACAAACCATGTAGCACTTACAAGGCATATACCCATCAAAGAAGGCTTCGTCAAGGAAGAGAAAGCTGGCTGAAGTGTTGAAATAAAAGACAGTAACTTGGAAAGAAATACAGTACTGGCACATGGTACTACGCGGGCGGAGCGAGACGTTGATGCCACAGGTGCAGCACTTTTTGACAAGACGCATATCAGCCAGACCAATTTTAAGCCGGAGACTGCTGGCGACTGTTTCTGGGCCCCGGCCTCTGCCAGCGACGCTTTTCTCCAGATACGTAGTGGAGCCCCGAAAAGTGACTATTGTTGGAGCACCTCTCGCCGATGGACAGCCGCTTTTGGGCGTCGATCGCGGTCCCACTTTTATTCGTAAGCGTGGCTTGGTGCAACGACTTGAAAGGGATGCCTGGAGGGTGGAAGATCTTGGCGACTTGGATTTTGAGATGCGGAGCGGCCTTGGGCGACAGGAAGATTTCGCGGAGGGAGCTGCACATGGTTCCACGAAACGCGCCAAAATGGTAGGGCATGCTAATCGCATACTGTATGAGGTCACGCACGAGCATGCTCGGCAGGATAAGCTGGTCCTAACGTTGGGCGGCGACCACAGCATTGGCGTGGGATCTGTCGCTGGGGCTCTCAAGGGCCGGCCCGAGACGGCTATAATCTGGGTGGACGCGCATGCGGATATAAACAGCCGCAACACATCAGAGTCGGGCCACTTGCATGGGATGGTTTTAAGCTTTTTGATGAACTTAGACAACTCGCGCAACATGAAGGGGTTTCACTGGCTCAACGACGAGTCCATTCCTGTACTCTTACCCACGCGCTTGGTCTATGTGGGGCTTCGAGACCTGGACAAAGGAGAGAAGGCATTTATCCGGAGTCTTGGTATTAAGGCCTACACCATGCATGAAGTTGATAAATTTGGAATAGGGAAGATCATGGAGATGGTCCTCGATCATATACTGGGAAGGACAGATCGGCCGCTCCATCTGAGCTTTGATATCGACGCCGTCGACCCCCTTTATGCACCCTCGACAGGCACGCGTGTTGCCGGCGGACTGAGCTATCGGGAGGCTTACTATATTTGCGAGGAGGTAGCACACTCCGGGTGCCTCGCATCCATGGATCTCGTCGAGGTCAACCCCACCTTAACTATGGCGGGTGGCGACGAGAGGACTGTGGACATGGCTGTCGGACTCATTTCGTCAGCAACGGGAAACAGTATCTTATGAAGATATATCCATAAAGACTGGCAGAGAAAGAAGGAGGTAGATTGCGAATTGCTTTCGATCTCTTAAAATTGTCGAATCGAGGAGTGAGACGTCCTCCATGGGAAGGCTTTTCAAGAGAGTGGGTGTGTCATTCTTGTGAACTATACGTGCGAATTCTCTAATGCCCACGACACGCAGGCTGCACAGATTAAATACATTTATTTACAATTTGGCTTAGAAATTCGCTACATATTTTAGACAGAGCAAGACACAAACTCTTCTTCTTGATCTGGCCATTTTATGTTTACTTCCAGCTTGGAGTCTAAAACGTGGCTTGCTACGACCTCCCTGACCCCAAAACTTTTTATTAGAGTCTACCATCTGCCGCAAGTCCTTGAGTACCGTCAGAAAAGCACACAGCCCTTGTTTTTGCCTCGCTTCCTTTTTCCCGTACATCTTCCTCTCTCCGCTCTACATCGCCCTCGTTTTCCGATGACACTTCGACAATTTCACGTAATTTTCTCGTAAAAGTGCTGGCATATGGCTCCTCCTTTTTTCGTTTTTTACGCCCAGCAACGGTACAATCATCAGGATGATGCATTACCATCCGGGCTGCTGATCCAAGCGACAATGTCTCGGCTACGTCCATCCAAACCTCGGTCCTCCCTCGCTCCACTTCCGTAGCACGATCACCCACGACAAGGTAAACAATGATCGAGTACATCGAGGCATGATACTCCTCCTTTTATTTTTTTCCGCGAACAAGTTGATTGAGAAGCAACTCTTCTTGATCTGTATCCCCCAAAATATATTCAGCATCGCGGTCGCCAAGCGATCGATTGTCCGCGCAACGACTTATTAGTTTTTCTTCTTTGGGCTTACCGCGCGCTGCTGCCCTCTTACCTCTTCTTTCTTCCCTCAGCCACAAATTTGCAAGCTGCCGGAGACTGCATCGCTTCCCTTTGCTCGTCAGGGCAGGAAGAACTTAAAGTATGAGTCGCATGCGTCACATGCAAACGATGAAGCCTTCTTCGCTGCAGAAGTCGCAGTGTCCTCGGCATCTCTCTTCCGAAACAAATGTCGATTGACACTCGACGGCAATGTCGCAAAGACAACTGACCAAAGTCAACAACCGTCCGTAGCTTTTGTTAACCAACACGGTCTGAGATGACTAGCGAGGCTTGACGCACTATGTCGGAGGCGCGGTACAGTAGCAAGCAGCTGCTATATTTGCCGTCCCTACCCGCTCGAACTGACTCTTGAAGATAGTTCTCTATGCTTTTCGTAGGAGAAAAGTGTCTGACAAAGCGAATGTCGGGTTTATTAATGCTGTGTAGCGTGCAAGGGAAATTCATGAGTGTATTTACACCAATATACATGTGAAAGAAAGAAGGTCGAGGAGGGTTTACGAGGGAGAGAAGAAATATGACGAGGAGAAAAAAGCCAAACCCATAAATGATATGTCGTCATGAGTTGGCTGTTAAGGAGATACTTAAACGATAAGATGCGGATTGCAGGGAGGAGTGAGAATAGAATAAGAGGGTTCAAATGAGAGGATAAGGAAGATCGTCCAGCGTGCCGGAATAATCGTACATAGCACAAGACTTTCATGCTCTCTTTCGCCATACGCATCCCATTCCAAATGCTTTTGTAGCCACCACAACTTGCACATGACCGGCAGTCCAGCGACGCAAGACGTGATCCTTTACGGCCACATCCAGTCCCGCATGGAACGCCCCCGTAACGACACCCAGGGCAGCTAGCTTACTAAATACCTTATCACATTCCTTTTGAGAGAAGCAGTACAGTATGCCACTCTGATTCAAACGATAAATTTCCAAACGGCCATTACTGCATCGTCCAATCCAGCTCGCTTTGGATACACACGGTAAAAGAGATTCGGGTGGTTAAAGGGGCTTTTAAAAAGCTCTACATTTCGCATCTGCAGTACATCAGACACGTCGCGGAACACTTATGGTGTTGCAGTAGCCGTCACCGCAAGGATAGGATCGTCGGGAAAGAGCTTGCGAAGGATTGAAAGCTTTCGATAGTCAGGACGAAAATCAATACCCATGCTGGACGCACAATGCGCTTCATCCACAACAAATCGGTCCAATCATTGTGCATCGTTTAAGGCTTCCAGTGTGGAAACAAAGAGCTTGCTCTTGATTACCTTTTCCAGCGTCACATAAACAAGTCTCAGGGAACGTCGCGGGTCTTCCATTCGACGAAATACTTGCCCAGATTCTTCACTCGTCGCACTTCCAGCCAACATGGCACTTCCTCCGGGAGCAATTGTTTCAAGGCTATACACTTGGTCAGATATAAGTGAAAGAAGGGGAGATATGACAATGCCGACACCCTTTCCTGGCATTGACGCAGGCAGCTGGGAACAGAGACTCTTTCCGCCATCTGTGCGCATGATCACAAATGTATCCGCGCAAGCCATTGTGGCGTTTATGATTTCCTTTTGATGACACCGCCACGGTACAGAGATACCGAAAACCCCATCTTCCAATTTCAGCACTTTGTTTGACCAGGGAAATGCTTCGCTCGCCCAGTCTACACTTGTGGAAACGATCGGGACTTGAAGTGATTTTGTCTAAGTCACCTTACGGTCCCACAACTTTTTTCCCCCGGCCATCAAAGCACCCAATCGACGCTGATGCTCGCCTAATTTATGTTCCACCATCTGTAGTTCCTCACTTACACCTTCTCTGGATTCAGCCATCGGACCTTTTCCTAGCAATAAAGCGAGATGTATTTGCCTCTACAAACTGAATCTGCCCTTTTGAAGTCTTTCCAGGACGTCAGAGACCCTGGCAGATACAGGGAACAGAAGTGTGTGAGTATGTTGTGAAAAAGGTGCACACGTGTGGCGCAATGCCGTGCATAGACCAAGGACGAGGAAGCAGCTTGGGCAACCTCCTGGTGCCTGAATCGGCGAGCGCGTCATCTCGCCGATCCCTCGAAGGCTTTTCCCCTTAAAAAGCAAATTTCTACCCGCCTGACACCAGACCCAATCATTTCTGTTTCTTCTTTGATTTGTGACACATACTAGTGGCTGCTTTCTCAGCTATCCGCTACTCATCCGTCTATCTCCTTCGAAAAAACCTTTGGATCGAAACCGCCTCGGTCTGCTATCGTTGAAGTGGGACTTTTGCTGGTGCCCCTCGCCTCCGCGTTAACGTCGTCTTGAGAACTGTGGAGGATGGTTTGAAGCTGTTCTTCGTATCTTTCGGCCAGTTCTCGGATGAGCTTCACCTCCTTGTCTGGCACTTGCGAAGGCTTAAAGTCTGCATAGGCTCCTTGAAATATCGCAGCTATTAGGCTGGGACGGTAGGCCGCATCCTTGAAGTATATATTTCCATCTGTAGAAGAGGACATCGTATCGTCATCTGTGACAACGCGAGGCACGCGTTCGGCTGGACCTGAAGCATAAAATTCGTGCTCCTCGGGTATATTAATCGTTGACTTCTCGTCGTGACCCCAGGGACTCTTCTCTGTGAGGAAATGCACGTCCTCTTTCTCGTCAAACAGGTCCTCATCGGAATAGGCAGAAAAGTCTGGTACTCTGGGTAAGGCCATAAAGTGCCAATCACGGCTGCGGCGTGTGGGGGTGAAGGTACATCGCCCGGCAACGTCGAAAAGGTCGTCCGTGATCTTCTCGTCCATATTCTCGCTGGTGATCCAAAGAGTCGACTCGGCCGACAGCGCATCGATCAGGTGCTTTTGTTTGTCTCGGACCTCCTCCACGTACGCCTCTCGGACTTCTTGCATGGCCGCGAGATAGCGCTGGAATCGCTGACGTTGCTCTTTTTGAGCCTCAAGGAAGGTCGATAGGTTTTTCTTTCGCTCTTCTGCCTTTACCAAAAGACGTTGTCGCTTAGCCTCCTTAATGCGTGCCGTCTCAGCCCGCAGCTTTGCCTCCTCTTGCTCCTTCTTCTGCTGTACTTCGGCGATGTACTCCTTTCGCACTGCTGCCACTCGCGCTGCATAGGCTTGCTTGGCCAGCTGGAAGCGCTTCACCTCCGGTGCCATGGCTGCTAAGGACCGATGTTGCAGCGCATGCTGAGGTCGAGCTTGTCCACAACACTGGAGAGACGCAACATAGATAAGGAGCAAACTTAGGTACACCATATTAGAACTGTGCGAACAATCCGCAAGTCAAGATAAATCCCTTTTCATGACGGAGTCTTAAAGCATTCACGTAAGAATCAAAGAATTGAAAATTATGAACAAGCACGCTCGTTTATCAGCCACCCAGGGGTAGGAAAGGCGATTGACAATCCATCGTCGTAATAGTCCTATGGACTCTACCGCAAGGCTTTTCACGCACATTCCGTGAGATCATGTATGCGTGTACCGAATGGTATGACTTCATGACTCAAATAATGTGCATGGAAAATTCAGACAGCATTCATCAAAAAAGTGATTCAAGCGCTAGATTACCAACACAGCAAAGAAACGAACGTGGGCGAAGCCTGCAAGGAAATTAAGGTTACGAGGTTGACGTACCTTCTTGCAGGTAGCCATTTGTTGAAATAATGGACCACAACCTTGCTGCACTTTGAAAGCGGCTAAACTGCCAAGGCATCCATTAATGGGATAAATTGACCGGACAGCGCGCATTTGCGAACACTGTATATCCATTTTGTGAGATTGACAAGTAATTAGAGCCATGTAACCGGTCACTGAGGCATTCATGAGCATTGAAGAGATCGAATGTCTCCACAACAACTCGAAGCTTGTGTCGGGCACGTATGGCTCGCTTGTATTCGTATGCGTTGGCTTATTTGTGACGTGAAGACGACGTGCGAATCGAGGGTACCAATTGCATCACACGCAACCAGCCATGATGAGCCATCGCCAGCAACCTCCTCGCCCGGACAGGCAAGGCCAGCGCCGATTGTTTGCTGTGTGACTCTCTCGAGGGCTTCAAACGCTCAAAGAAATAAGTGAAGGCGATTAATAGCACGCACTTGTGGGAATAGCGCCGTGGTGAGAGTCGCGCGGTGGTCAACTAGCATGTCGTAATTGGAATGTTTTGCTCATACGGGGAAAGTATCCTTTGATCCGCCATTCACGTCTGTCTTTTTACTTCATTCATATCCCTGTATGCATTTGTCCATTCCTTTTCACAAGGCGCGTTGATTCTATCAGGCTAGTAGATTAAAGGACTCTAGTTGGTCACTCTTTTGACTGCGTCCAGCCATGACCTCTGGGCGCGAGTTCAAATCTCATCGGGCAAAACTACCAAATTTCGAGCCTGGCAAGTCTCTTTATGACCTTGGTACTTTCAGTGGACGCCTCAAACACTTCCTGCGTGTTCTGGACCCCAGGACGCTTTTTATTTCAGCGCAATATCTAAAAAGATGTGAGAATATGGTAAAAGACTGGCAGGTGGGGAGTTACTCCAAAAATCAAGAGTTGTGGGATTGCCAGTCAACCCTCGAAGCGTGCACTCACCCTTTGTCAAAATCCACGATTCCAATACCGTTCCGGATGGCTGCATTTGTGCCTGTTAATGTCCCCATCGTCTTTATTATGATGCAAGCCACTTCTCCTGGTGGTGTGCTTTTCGTCCATTTGCTAAACCAGACGTACAACTCCGCTGTCAACTTTAGCAACAGATCCAGCGGGGGAGCAGCTGATACCAATCAAGTTTTGCAGTCATACCTGCTGGCGGTTGCAACGTCATGCTCTTTAGCCTTGGGCCTGGGCAAACTTGCAAGAAAAATACCCGCCGCTTCACCTGCACTTTTTAGTTACATCGCTGTTTCCGCAGCCGGTACGAGTAACATCATATTTTCGCGGCAAAATGAATTGAGAGAGGGCGCATCGATTTCGGATAGCAGCGGTCAGTACCATGGACGGTCGCTGATCGCGGGTAAAAATGTAGTGATACAGACAGCTATCTCTCGTGGTGTAATTTTCCCCTTACCCGTTCTGATCTTGCCGCACCTTATAATGCGAGGACTGGCAAAGCTTACCCTTCTCCCGACGTCCCCGCGGTTTCGACTAGCCGTTGAACTGACGGCTATAACGGGATCATTAGCAGGGGCGCTACCTGTGTGCATGGCTCTTTTCCCGCAGACAGCGTCCTACAAAGCCACAGACCTGGAGCCAAAATTTCATAATTTGAGAGATGTACAAGGTCGGCCCATTTTGATCTTCTATGCAAATAAGGGATTGTGAAAAACATAGTGATTTCAGGCTTGAATACAAGGCTGGTGTACACTGTACGAACCCCTTTTTTTTCAACTTTTGGCATGCCTTCGTTGGCTCATATGAAGGGCAAGCTAAGCGTGCACATGCGGCAAAGCGGCTCGGATTCTGAATGCTTCTGTGTGATGCCGTTTGAATGATTCACCTATCAACTGAGGAATAGCTGGCTTGAACAGTGATCTGATGTGTCCTTAAGCTTTCTCAGTAGCACCACGCTTACGTTTTCGGGAGTCTCTACGAGTCTTGTGATGCGGACCTGTCCTTCATAGGTCGATTTAAAATGATGCCCACACGACGAATGCGATAAGTGTGACAAGGAAGTTGCGTCGAATACAATTGCGCATAGTTATACGCCTTTTCAGGGCTAGCTTTTTGTTATCTTTAAGCTCAGTGCTTGCTTTTTCGTATCTTCAACCTTTGCTCGTACTTCATCAATTTCCTCTAGGAGGCATATGCTGAGTTGACACCTCTATTCAAATTTCGTTTCCTTTTGGAATAGGTTTTCAGCGGACACAGTAGTTTGTATGTCTGTGTGTACAGTTGAAAGTAATGTTTTTTTTTTTTCGGGACGTGTAAGTTTAGCCATGCATACAATGTTGGGCGTCGACGGCGGTGACCGAAGTTATTCAAAGTTTAATTAGATAGACGTAGGACACAAATCACGCTTGCGTCCTCACAACACAACACGCCAACTTATAATGGCTACTATCTGCCACACCTTATAAAACATGGTAACAGAGCAGCCGTGAAAATTTAATATCTATATCATGCGAACAAGAAAAATTATGGCGAGAAAGTAAACCTGTGTTGTGCCCTCGTGTGGAATTCAATGAAAGAAAACAGCTGCAAAGTCCCCAATGTTCATATCGATGCAGAAGGTGCAGTGCGCCCGATGAGTTTTGCGTCCCTTTTGATCTGAGTCCTACCCTTGTTGAGCTTATATCCGAACTACAAGCTATCCGTAGTATTCTTTTCTCCCCCTATGGACAACGGCATTTCCTTGAACCTATCACCTGCGAGGCAGATACTATTTTAGAAAAAGTTTCTAAGCTTCAGTACCCGGAAAATGGCAAAATGAGTGGATGTCTGCCTTTTGATTCCTGGAAGGTGATTACGGCGTAGTTTTCTTTCAACTGGAGAATTATATGGGATGAAATGTCATCAACTGTGGAATAAAAGATGTATGATTCCATTTTAATGCGTAATAAATTTGCACTTATACGAAATGTTGCCATTTTGGCGCGAAGGAACTTGCTTCCTTGTACGCCTCGTTTCCTGTTAGTGCTGTCAGCTAACCGGCCGATGGATATTTCCCCTACTCTTACACTTCTGCTGATTAAATAAATTCTTACGGCCATCAACTCAACTGATGTGCAGGGCCGGAGATTGAGGAAGAGATTTGGAGCATCAACAATGGGCGTTTAATCTGCAGGAGACTTGACCATATCTGCTTATGCCTTATGCCATATGCTGTCTGCATATTTTCTTGGTCTGCCTGCTCTTCTTCTCAGTTATAAGCCCAGGGTTTCCATTCTGGGTTCCCCGACACCCGCGTTCTTGTCGCCATGAGCTTCGTTTAACTTATGAAAGACTTTGGGAGCCGTCATCTCCCCCTTCCCAAACGGCAGCTTCATTGGATCGAAACCTCTCAACGGCTGTGTTGGACTTGTTGGGCAGCCGTACATTGGGACTTGATTGGGGTCACAAGAAGATTGGTGTAGCATTGACAGCGGGCTTCAGCCAACGACCTCTGGGTACAATCATCAACGTAGCGGGTCACAGCAACAACGCAACACGACATCGCCCCACCATTGATCAATTGTTGGGTATCTTGCGTGCAGAAGGGGCCATTCGAATTGTGATAGGATATCCACTCTTCCGCGACGGAACTTTAAGCCCTCAGGCAAACGCGACTAAGGTATTTGCCCGTATGGTCGCAGATCGCGCCTTGGAAACGGGTGTTATGGCGTCGGATAGAACCCCATTTGTGTATTTATGGGACGAGCGCTTGACCTCGCAGGCCGCAAAAGTGAACATAAAGACAAAATCGTTCTTGCACAGCTCTGATGACGTGGATTCTCAAGCAGCTTGTCTTATCTTGGAAGACTTTTACAGACATAAAGGTTACAAAGCGGAGGTAGTGTGGCCAAATCCCTCAATCTTAGGCGAGAAAACCACCATGGGAGCGACAAATGGGACTCCGCCAGCTGAAAGACGTCCTTTATCAGGGAGACGCAGAAATGATGACGTTGTCTTTTCACCCAATGTCGCATTCACAAGTCGAGCCAATTTCTCGTACGACGAATGGAGACGGGCTGAACTTTTGCGCTACGGCCGAGAGTTTCCTGTTGTGTCCCCATCCCATTCTAAAGACAGCGAAAATGGTGCAGGTACCGGAAAGAAGAAAAAGAAGAGGAAGAAAAAGAAATAATTGCGTTTTTCTTGCGACACCAGGTGGAGGTGCGGTAGTGGCAGAGGTGTAAAGCAGGATAAAAGGAACCTGCGGGAAGGTCTCTCCGCTTTGCTCTAATGAATTGCACATCCTTTGGAAGCAATTATAATAAATGTTACCATGTTACCTGGGACTCCTGAATGTTGACGGATTTGTGTATGTGTTGTTTTGTGAGTATAGATTCTATGATAACCTTTCGTGAGGAAAAAATCAAAAACATGCAGATCTGGATCACTCTTCTTTCCGAATTATATCCCTCAGCTTCACGTGGAAGCGGCTTTACAATCTGATACGTGTGTGTCTTGGAAAGATGCTCCGAGGGTTTTGCATGGACAGGTCAGATTGTTGACATAAATACGTTGGGTGTATTTGGTAATGAAGCGCTGCAGATACGCATCTAGGCGGTGATTTAATTAATTGCATCATCACCCTTCATTCAATGTTAGATCTCTGTTACAGGAAGCCTTGCCCTGCGCCCTGATTACTTCATGACGGACATCCTGTTCTGTGTGAAGCAAAGTCTTCCATCAGGGTATCCCACGCACAAGAGGAAAAGACTTCACCATCTATCAGACAAAAGGAGAGAGAGAGGTAACGGAAACAACGTCATTGGGATAAGAAATGGCGTTGCCCAAAAAAATATCTCTGGCCCCACCCATACTTTTACACACCAGATGGGTAGTGGCTCTGGGTGAAGCAGAGGGTATGTGGCCGTCATAATTGATTGATTCTCTGTTTTGACTGGGATTCGAGGAGCGTCTCGAAGCTTGTTACACTGTTTTTTTCCAATGAGCTTTAGACCGGTCAAAAGCCAACGAAGCTGTTTGGCGTGGCCCATCACGCTTGTCGATTTTTGTACGACCACGTGGGTAAAAAGATGATTAAAGTCCGAGGCTTTCCATCATGTTGCTGATTAAAGACAGATACTATTTAATTTTTTGGATACCGTACGTGTGTGCAATTCATGCCCCTCTGGTTCTGTAGAATGAACAGGATCATACTGTTAAAATAGTTACGTGTTGAAGTCATCGGAACTTTTTTCCATGACAGGCCATAAAGTGCTGCAGATAAGTGTATGTTTCTAATAGCATTTTTATTATCATAAAAGTATCAAAAACGTACTTTTGGGGTACTTTTAACGGGCTACACCAGGCCAGAAACCCGAAGGTCGACGGATTTTTGCTGAAGTTTTGAGTGCTCGCGTCCGATCAAATTGTATCTAAGCACCCGAAACCTGATCGGTCAAAGTTGGGCATATTCACCGAGATGGTAATGCGCTCTTCCACCACCAAGCACACAAAGTACAAGTTTGCCAGTATATGGGCCGTCAAGAATCTAGCGTGTTCCATTTGACATCTCATTTTTGGTGATGTGAGTGACATCGATTACTCTTTTTTGATGGTCATTATGCTAACAATTTTGCCAAAAATTATGCAGCGACCTTTGATGGTCTGAAGTTTGTAGTAGTATATGCGGGAAATGATTATAGATTGCGCAGTATTGCTTCGATGTGCGAAAGGAGTCGTCACTCTCGAGGCTTATCGAAGCGCGTTTGTCAAAGTTCTGACGACTTTATCCCGGTGATTTGTTCGGCTCTAGACTAAGGTGTCGATGGATCGATCAGTACGAAGACCCTTTTGATAAAGGCTCGCTTTGGTGGGTGGGTCGCCGGATCTCATGTCTTCTGCGCGAAGTTTGGGTGGGCGTGGCACATCGACATGGGCCGCAACAGAACCTGCTCGCGTCGCCAGAACGTGGGGAAGGAATTTGGCGATTCAACTTTTGCCCCCCGCTAGTCGAGCAGGGGACGGCGAGTCTTTTTTCACGCACGAATAACCTCGATCTCCACCTCCCACGACCGCCTATGCATCCATTCTGCGTCCTAATCCATCACCTCTGACCCGTGCCAGTGCTACAGTTCATTGTCAACGTGAGTGGTTATTGTGGATATCGCAATCTTCCCAGCCTTGGCGCGAGAATCGGCCAAGAAATACCTTAAATCAGGTGCTGCGCAAATATACAACAAACGAGGATTGTGCGCAGCTCAATTTTTCTTGCTTCCGGGAGACGGCCTCGACAGGCAAATTGGTGAACGCTTACTTTCTGAGATAGCCTATTGGATCGGTCTTGTGTCTAATCTATGACGCTGTCAACGCCATGCCTAGCTCCTCCTAAAAAAGTCATTGAGTTCGTTGCGCATGCTGGGCAGGTGAATGCCGTAACATTGGACCGCCAAATGCATTCGCTAGTCGCAACGGGGGGAGATGACAATATCATTAATGTTTGGAGGATAGACAATGCTGCTAACTTGGCGAGCTTAAAAGGTGACAGTTCCCCCGTCAATTGCCTCGCTTCGGATCCCATCTCGCTGCGATTTGTCGCAGGAGGCTATGAGAGTGGTGCCATCAAAATTTTTGATGTCGCCAGTGGAAAGGTATCGCGCTCTCTCCCAGGTCATGCAGAAGGGGTTACATGCATTAACTATGACACTGGAGCTGGCATGCTTATTTCAGGCTCTTTAGACACATCCTTTAAAGTGTGGGATATGCGGACCAAAAAATGCGCAATGCATCACAAAGGCCATCAAAGTGAGGTGACTGATGCCCAAATATCTCCTGATGGCCGATGGTGTTGCAGCTCAGGAAATGACGGTATTATGAATTTGTGGGATATGCGAAACCGCGAGACCATCTATTCCTTTGAGTTGGAAACAACGCAAGGCCAGGCTTCGCCCATCCTTCATTTCAGTTTCCACCCAACCCAATCAACTCTCGCCACGTATACGAAGGATTACTGCATTCGACTTTTTAACACCGATTCATTCGAGCTCCTGGCCAGCCCACCTCGAAGGCCCCTGGATGAGAAATGTCTCGTCGGAGCTATGGTTTTCGATGGAAGGGGCCGCCTTTTGACGTCCACATCGAGTCGTATGCAAATCTTATCTGACTCCACGTTGGAAACACAGGGTACTATAGATGCGCCATGGACTAATTTACAGTGTCTTTCCTGGAAAGACGGCGAAATTCTGGGTGCAGCATTTGATAACAATATTGTTTCGCTATATTCCATCACCCTTGGGACGCCAGCAGAAAGCATGACTCCAGTGTCGATTACGCATCAGAAGTCGAATAACGCTACGGCTAACGGAGCCCTTTCCCCGGCAAGCGCATCCTTGAGGCTGAAAAACTCAACATCCCCTGTAACAAGCCTAGCGTCCCTTCGATCATCTCATCTGTCCGCCGTCGCCCTCCCGTCTGTTACTGCGGAGCAGTGTGCGCGCAAAAGATTGTCCCCTTCCCCTGCGTTGCCAAAGCAATCTGTATCACAAGTGAACAACAAAGACCATGTGGCAACCCAGAGGGCAGCCAATCTCACCAACCACGGCAAGGAAAACAAGAAAGTGAGCGCACACATGGATCGTGACGGAAGAGCTACTATTAACTGTGCACATGGAACAAAAATTGCTTGCAATGAAATGATACCTATAGATTTTATTGCGCGTCAAGACCGTGCAGATGGCGAAATCATTTTTGGCACCATGCTTCATCGCAAAGTGCTTATGACTGCCTTGTCCGTACGATTAGAAAATCTTCAACGCTTAAATGAATTATGGCGAGCAGGTAAGGTACCTGAAACATTTGGACTCCTTTTTCGGCTCCATCAAGCGACGCCGGAAGACCAGGGCCGGCTTACGGTGCTGTCCGACTTCCTACAGACAGTTGACCTCTTAGGTTGCGCGAGCGAGCACGGACCACTCAGCTTGGAAACTGCCGCACCGCTCCTGCCCGTTCTAAACAGTCTATTATCGCTTGACTTCGAAGGTCCCGTCCTTGCGGGAATTAAAACTCTCATGGCCCTTCTCGATCTCTTAGGCACTCATGTCCAGCAAGTTCTGCGTACTCCGCTGTCAGGTGTAGATTTGACTAGAGAGGAGCGCGTTGAAAGATGCCGCAAATTCAATGAGGCCATCAGCTATAGCTTTAAGCGCCTCGAAGAAATTCGTACATCAAATACGTTTAAGGCGGCCTCACCAGCCTATCTTGCTGTGGAGAGGGCGGGAAGGCGATTGGAATCCTACTTAGCACAGGCTGTTGCGGACTGGGAAGTATGGGGTGGGCGCTCAGATCAAAAGTCCAATAATGTGCAGTTTTCTGGAAAAAGCTTGACTCGTACAAGAAAGCGATGACGCGTCGAAAATTTAAATAAGAAAAGCAAGAGCATTTTAAGTATTTGAGCACCACTACATCTTTCTTAAACAGATTTTAAATGAATGTCCGCCTTGATTATTTACCATCATATCAAGAAAACAGATCCCCTTTCGGACCTGATGCAACCACCTCGTGGTGTCCTACTCTACTTGGAACCCTTGTCGGCTGAACCTCAGAATCTGATCAGAGTTTTGACTTCGGGATAAAAATAACTTCTTCAAAAAGTCTACAAGATACTTTGCACAGTGTCAACATCAGACATCCGTACTACCAAGAAGTAATCCGTGGGCGCTATATAGCACAACGCCATCCCATGGTGCGCTCGGCAGCGTGCTGTATGAGGCAAACTGTTTTCAAATGGTCCACTTGTCGTAAGAGTCCTATACAAGAGCATCAGCGAATGGATTAGCGTGAATCTGAACAGATTTAATGACAAGGTCAGTCACTGGCCGGCTTTTCTTTCCCACAGGAGCTTTTTCCAAGGCATCGAGGACGTCCATGCCGTCGATTAGCCTTGCAAAAATCGTGTACTTGTTGTTGAGATGCTTGTGCTCTCCGTAAGTAATAAAAAATTGGCAGCCATTGGTGCCTGGCCCCCGGTTTGCCATCGAAACAATACCGCGGCGGTCATGCTTGAGCGCCGGGTGAAATTCATCCTCCAAGTAGCCACCCCAGATACTCTCCCCACCCTTGCCTGTCCCGGTTGGATCCCCGCCTTGCACCATGAAATCGCGAATATTGCGGTGAAAAAGAGTGTTGTCGTATGTGCCCGACGCAGCCAGTGCCAAAAAATTCTAGCAGCAGAACGTGATGATGGAAAGAAAGTGGAGGGTTGACAGCTGTGCATTGGCTTGAACAATGGAGCAAATTCCAAAAACCAAGAGCTCACTATCGTACCTTGCAAGTCCGGGGAACTAGGTCACAGTAGAGTTCAAGTTTTATACTGCCCAGACTTGTGTGGAGTGTTACTGCCATGGTTGTCGTCGCTTTGGTCCGCTCGTCCTACGCAAGAGTAGGGAATTTAGGCCTTTCCCCTGCCGTTTAAGAGATGAGACAGCTATTCTACGCACTTCCTCATGCTGTTAAAAATGAACTTGTGCGAGTGGCGGGAATGAATGAAGAGAGAAGCCAGGACTGGCGGCTGCGGGAAGCAAGAAACATCTCTGGGCACGATGATCGGCGGGCGAAACAAGCGCCGAGCGGTGTCACACGACGGTCGCTCTCAATTACTCGAGTTAAGTGCAAACAGAGAACGAGGAAGACAGAATGCTAAACTGGAAAAGACAACACTCGTCACAGATTGAAGGATGCACAGGTAAAGGAGTTGACGGCTCAAAAAGAAGGAGGCACGATAGGCGCACGCTCATTCCTGTAAACTCGTAAGCTTGTTCATTTCTTGCGGGGAGGTGAGCTGAGCGTACTACTGGTCGTACACCCACTCGACCACCTTCGGCACAAAGCACGCGATGCTACAATTAGGAAATACATGTCCCTCGTGGCCCATCCTGCCGCAGTTTGAACAAATGCATTTGCTTTATCGGACCTTTGGGTTTGTGAAAGAAAATTGTGATGGCCAGTAAATTCTAGTGTAGGAGCGCACAGTCTACAGATACCCGAGCACCAGTCTGAGTGGCCCAAGGGCGGCGGACTTCATCTCTGATATTTCTCATAAATATGTCGTTCTACACCATTCCTTTCCTAGCTTTGAAGTCGTTTCTACACAGAGTTGCAGAAAGGCCTAGGGTGCCATCCCACATGGTTTCCAGACATCAATCGCAGCGCCAGACAAGAACGCCGCCCTTGTCAATCATTGCGGTCTTTTTGATTAACTTCCATCACATAATTCCGACTGTAGAATTGCGGTCCATGAGAGTCAACGGCATGTCGTCAATACCTCATTTTCTTCATAAGCATTATTCGCCAATTCACATTGGTAGAGTCATTCTCCGTCACCCGGCCGTTTCAAAGCGCTATGCGTCAAGCATTACTATGATGAAGCAGGAGCACATGCACGCTACTCGAGGGGAAGGACATGACCTATTATTGCGCCTTGGCAACCCCCGATGGATAGCTGCGCCGATGGTACAGCAGTCGGATTTGGCCTTCAGGACGTTGGTTAGACGCTATGGTACGAAGGTCTTATTATCCATTCATGTCGCGTGCTTATAAAACGAAGCACGATTGCATTATGTTGTAATTATCTAACGTTCTCCCACTCGTAACAGGCATTGATCTGGCTTACACGCAGATGTTCCACGCAACTAATTTTGCTAATGTAAAAGTATATAGGGAGGAGAACTGGGACGGTTTGGGAAATGCTCCCGAGAATGCATTTGATCGACCGCTAATTGCTCAGTTTGCGGGGGATTCTGCTGATGAATTGGTCCGAGCTGCATCATTGATTCAGCACGAGGTTGATGCAGTCGATCTCAACCTTGGATGTCCACAGCGTATTGCCAAACGAGGTCATTACGGAGCATATTTGCTGGAAGAGAGGAATTTGGTTGTGAGACTTCTTTCGCACATGGTAAAACATCTTGCCGTCCCTGTAACAACTAAAATTCGCCTCTTGCCAAACGAGCGAGATACTTTGGAGCTAGTGAAAGCCATAGAGGATGCAGGAGTGGCATTATTAACGATCCATGGTAGGACAAGGGAGCAAAATAAAATGTCAGTAGGAAAAGCGGATTGGGCCGCTATCAACAAGATCAAGTGTGCTTGTCATATTCCTGTGGTAGCAAACGGGGGAGTCGAGACTTATGAAGACGCTCTTGCTTGTCAATCTGTGACTGGAGCCGATGCTGTCATGTCATCAGAAGGTCTGCTAGAAAATCCCTCCCTTTTTCTACCTGGTTCTTCTCTGCTCGTGGGAGGTGAAAGAAGTCGTATGCAATCATGTGAACGAGAAGTAGAGGCATTTGCACTGGCCCACCGTCAATTAAATTTTGCACAAGAATACCTCGAGCTCGCAAAAAAATTTTGGCCTCGGGAGGGAGTAGCAACCGTAAAAGGTCATTTATTTAAAATGCTTTATCACATTTTAGAAGTGCCTGCCAATTATGATTTGCGAGAAAAGCTCGGGGCCAAGGGAAATGGAATTAAGCAATATGAACAAGTAGTGCAAGAACTTCTGGAGACACGTTACTCCAGTATAGATGTTGCGATAGTGCTCACAAAAGGCGCTATAGTTTCGCCTGTGAGCTGGTATCGACGACATCGCGAAGGTCATGCACTAGCACTCCAGCGTGTAAAACAGCTATGCGTGTCAGGGAATGCCACAAATGCTGGACTTAAAGAGCGTCTTTTGGAAAAGCGTGCGTCACGTCGAATAGCTCTGTAGACAATGGAGAAAAAGAAAAATTTAAATCTTCCATCTATTCATCGGGCTGTACAGCGAAAAATGATGTTGGAGGGAAATGAAGATGAAAAGCCAATGTACACACCATATTGATGTAAGTAGAAAAAGAGTAAGGGAAGCAGGAGGGCTTTTCAGACGCCCGAAATAGTGTCTAATTACATCGGAGAATCCAAGCCAATGTGTGAAACCAAAAATTGTTAAAACAATCTTCACCATGTTAAGCTTCAAATTGAGAACGTATTGGATGAATCAGGTCAATTTCCGTTCACTTCGAAATTACTTCTCCCCTTTGTTGAGTACGCAATTAAGGAACGTAGCAGTGTCCTTTGACAGACTTTGTTGTTTCTGAGTTGCGTGATCTTCATCTTCATCTTCATCCACATTAAGCAAGCCAGCTATAAGTTGAGGGTCTGTTTCAGTAGAATGTCGGGAGTGTCTGCGCAATGATACTGCATTGCTCCCCCGCCAGCCATTTTTACCGCCTTGAGAATTATGAAAGCTATACATCGCATAGAAGAGAAGAGATATTCCCAAATATACCATCACCAGCCCTAGACCCTCAATGGATAGTTGGACCAGTAGAAAATAATTCATTGTAGCACCAACTGCTGGAATCCAAGGTACGCAAGGAGTTCGAAATCGATTCTCGGATGCTAGCGGGATTTGATCCGGACACACAATTTCCAGAAGTACAATTGATAACAGGGCTACACATGTACTTAAAATACTTACAGGAAGCCACGGCATGACAAATCCAGTATGTTGCCACAAACAGCATGCTATGAATGTAGAAATATTGAATACTAACACAAAAATACGATTTATGTGTGGAAGAGTCGATCGTGAACGGCGTGAAACCATTAGGGCAGAGTTTGTGAAGTTGAAAGCGATCAAAACACCCGCAGAAATTACATCCTCCAATGCTCCAAAAGGTAGGAACAGAGCTATTGCAACGCTCGTGAGACCTGCTACGAGTGTGCCAAAGAATAAATTGCCATTCTTGTCAACTTTACCAAGGATGGCAGGGAGAAGCCCGTCCTGTGCCATTGCAAACTGAAGTCGCGGTTGAGCGAGCAGAGATACAAATACAACTAGAGGTAAAGTTAAAAGCTCACCGACTGCAACAACGTTTGCAATCCACAGAAGATTTCTTGCACGGAAAGCCTCAGCGAAGCCCGACGAGGTGGAGATCTCCGAGAAGTTCTGCATGCCGACCAAAGCAAGTGCGGCAACAAAATATAAAAATGTTACGATGCCTATCGTACCCATCACTGCTCGAGGAATATTTTTGGCTGGTTGCTTCGCTTCTCCTGCCAAGCAGCAAACCTCGTCAAAACCAAGGTATCCAAAAAAACAGCGCATGCCTCCCCGTAAAATCCCTTGGAAGCCGCTAGGAGCAAAAGGTGCAAGATTGGCCTGAGCAAAGACACAAAATCCGGCAATGGTTATAAAAATTACCAAAACCATTTTACTTAGTGTCATCACATCTATCGCAAGCCTGCTCACATTCAGGCCTCTCAGCATAATAGTCATGCAAATAAATTGAATAGCTCCAGCGTATATGTTGAAGTCTTTCCACATTCCTACTCTGTCACTAGTTCCTGGCTGCCAGATTGAAGTAGTACCATTGTCATTCGTGTGTAGATGATTCACCCAAGCACCTAGTTTATCGCCCCAATTTCTGGCCACGGCCGCGGAGCTGACGCCATATTCCAAAGTCAAACAGCTAAGCCCACGTAGCAAGTGCACGATATGAAAAGTCAGTCGCAACTTCATTTCTACTCGCAATTTCCGCCATATCCCATTTTCTCAATATTACATCCGTTAGAAAGAGAACATCATGTCATCTCTTTATGCATCTTGCGCCACCACACGTACAAAAATTCGCGGGAAAAAAAATACCGTTCCCACCCATTGATACTTTTCCATCTACTCCACTTACCATCCTGCCCAAAAGGCGAATATTTCCCCTAAATGAACGTAGGCATAGACGTATGAGCTTCCATCCGCATGGATCCCACTGGCTAGTTCCGCGAAAGAGAGACCGCTAACGAAACATGCAAAGCCAGCTGCAGCGAAGGACAGCACCACGGAAGGGCCCGCAGGCAAGTCAGGGGCGTTTGCAATCTCTCCAGCTAAAACGAAAACTCCACTGCCTACTGTCCCTCCGATCCCAACAGCCAGCAAATCGTACAGGCTGAGGCGCCTCGCAAGTTTCTCTTTCTCTTCTTCCTGCTCACGTAGAGAAGCAATTTAAGAAGACGACGAATTTTGCACGCTTCAACGTCACTTTCATTAAGCTACTGCAACTTTACAGGTTAATGACATACGATGGATCCCTGACGAAAAGAGTGCTCATACTTGATACTTTTATGATAACGGCCAGTCTCCGTGAACATATGGATACGTGTCTTGATCGCTTACCTCAGTTATCACACCCATGGGTTTACGCAAAAAGGGACTATGCCATGTGCACCTGCTGTGGCTTCCTCCACGATCCTGCTCACTCGTGCGCTTGGATTCGCCCTCACAGGGACAGACCTCCTCAAATATACCAGCTATTTCTTGCCGAAAGACTACATCGCCACTACCTCTGTCACATGAAGATCTGAGTCGATGTCGTGATGTCGATGATTGAGGCACAATTGAGGGGAATAAAAGCGATGGGGCTTCTTCTTGATCGTTACCCATTGCGGGACTCGGTGCGGCCCCTTGAGGCGATACTGGGGTTATCTGCAAAGGCATTTTTGGGTCTGCAAGGGACGACTTTACACCCCAAAATGCCAAAATTGAAGGCGTATAGAATCCACCGGAGGATGCGACGATTTTGCGAGTAATCTATCCACCAATAGCGCATTCATGCGCAGGCCCTCTGGTCTATAATTTGTATACACACACTTTTTTTTCAGGGCCCGATCTATACTTGAACGGACGGTTCATTCCATGATCCCTACGGTTGACTTTCTACGTCTCGTGTTGAAAAAACATCAAATGGGTTTTAAGAATGTCATGCAATGCTTTGTTGGTGCTTCTGAGGCATTACTGTTCGCGAGGAAGAAACTCCTCTCGCCGGCTGTGTCGCCGGCAACGTGCGTCGTCCTCGTGCTCCTTCAGCCGCTCGCCTAGCGTATCATGTGCGAATGCGCCGCACGATGAGCACCCGAGAACACACCATTCTCTGTCAATGGGCGTTATAGCCCTTGGGTTTATTCTGTAAGAATGGCCTGGCATGCTGGAAGCGGGTCGGAGTGTACCGCGATAATTTCACCATCATCGTAACCTCCCACAGTGGACCAGCGTGCGTAGTACGATCACAGCACTTGTTCGCGAATGGTATCCTGTAGTCGCTTGATCGAGATTAGAAAAGTACCGCATGTACACTTCATATCAGTATCATGTTCTTACCAATCAAAGGTGAAGATTGGCATTGTTCTCACACGTGAATCCTGGCATCCATACTGTACGGCACACAGCACGATGGCGACTTTTCACCACAGCTCGTCCTGGGCAATGAGTGCTCTTTTACTCTGCAAATTATGGATAATCTCGATGGTTGTCGCAGAAGGTAAGAGCTCGTAGGATGAGGTCGGACTTGATGGAAAAAGAAAAGGGGTTGCCGCGAAATTGTCGCCACAACACTCCTCAGTGACTGAAGCATCTCTATATAAATTTTCCATGCAATGTGTAACATCTCATGCGTCTTGGCAGCAAGACGCAAATGTAAGCCAGAAGCAGTATCTGTGACGTGATTCTTCAAATATGAAAGAAAAGAAAGTGTGCTTCCATCCTCAGCGTCCGTGGGATTCATGAAACTCAGGACACATGCCGTAATGATATTGAATTTCCCTACATCGGTAGGTCCGTCGGAATCTAGCCGTACTTCCTCATTGCCATCCTTCAAGGTGATGGAGATCCTTGGGCGAGCGATCGATTTAGAAAATGCGGGACACAAGGTATGCCACTTGCAAGTGGGGCAGCCCAAAAGTGGCGCCCCCAAAAAGGTGCTCAAGTCTGCGGAGCTCCACTTGCGCACAAATCGCCTAGGGTATACTAATTCGCAAGGTATTGAGCCTTTGAGAAAGCGCATTGCGAGGAATTACGCCGAGCGTTATCTAAAACAAGAAGGAGGTACTGAAGTACCTTTGCAGGTGAACCCAGACAATATAATAGTGACAACAGGCAGCTCTGGCGCCTTTCTTCTGACTTTCTTGGCTGCCTTTAATGTGGGGGATGTTGTTTGCATTGCCTCTTCGGGGTACCCGTGCTACCGAAACATTCTCAACACGCTGGGCTGCGATGTTGTCTCAGTGCCCGTAAACGACCAGTTCAAGGTCACTGCTGTTGAGCTAAGTGCAGTCGTTAAGCGGTTGGCAAGGCAGCGGAAGAAGGTGAAGGGCCTGATTCTTTCATCTCCCAGCAATCCTACAGGTGCCATGCTCTCGCCAGCTGAATTAAAGGCGTTGTGCGAGTACTGCGATAAGAATGGGATCACTTTTATTTCCGACGAGATCTACCATCATATTTCCTATGGTCAATCGGAGGCCTCAGCACTTAGCTTTTCAGACAATGTTGTAGTCATAAACTCTTTTTCAAAGTATTATTCCATGACTGGCTGGCGACTGGGCTGGATGGTCGCGCCGGCCTCCCTGGTACCCGCCCTTAATCGGCTCTCGCAGAACTTTTATCTAAACGCGCCCACCTTATCTCAACTGGCAGCAATTGAGGCTTTCGATTGCCGTGAAGAGCTTGACAAACATGTTGCTACCTACGCTGTTAATCGCGCAGTGCTCCTGGCCGCCTTGAAGGACTTGGGTCTTCAGAAAGTTTCCCCCGCTGATGGTGCCTTCTATATCTACGCAGATGTAAGCGAAGATTTGGAAGACGCCGTCACTTTCGCGCGTGACCTATTGGAGCAAGCCCACGTGGCTGTAACTCCTGGCATCGACTTCGAAGACCCGGCTTCGGGTCTCGGACATAAACGTCTCCGCTTTAGCTACTGCGGCGCTACGGAGGAAATCACTGAAGCCATGAAGCGTCTCAAGACGTTTTGGGCAACGTACCCCGGGAGGAAAAACAAAAACTAGGATAAATCATTTGCTGCGACAAGTGTAATAAATTTCACATGAGAGAAAAGGAGGATAATGATGAGGTTTTTCCTTTTATATCTCGCCAATCATTTAGTGAAAATTATCAAAGCTTCACAAAAGCCCCCGCTTTCGAGAAATTCTCTGCGGCCGACAAACTCGTGCCCAAGTCTTTCTACCGAGAAGGTCTCGTTTTGATTATAATTCGTTGGACTCTTCTTTCGCAATTTGCTGGTTTCAAATGAAAATTTCGAGCGTGGTGCGCCGGAACGTGTGGATGCCCTCATCCTCGATCCGTGGGTAAGCAGGAGTAAGAGCATCTGTGCCGAAAATGTACAGGGTGTTGTAGATCTTCCAATACACTTCTCGTACCTTACGTGCTGGGTGATATAGACCCTGAAGCACATAGTGGAACACCTTGGTGGGTCCCAAAGCGACCACGAGACCGCCAATTGCTTCAAAGACGGCGTTTATGACGTGCGGCGATACTTCGAAAATGTTGGGCCAGACCAAATTCAAGAGGTGCACGAGGGCATCCTCGCAACCTAAACCTGCGCAGCCCAAAGCCAAATGCTTCACTGTGGTAGCAGCCGTCTGTCGATGCACCAGGTCACGATCCATCAAAGCGTCCTCCAGCAATGGCACCACAGCGTATATGTAGTCCTTTGCCATCTCCCCGATGTATTCGAACATGAAGGACAAAGCTTTGAGCACGCCGTTCTGGACATTAAGTTCAGGAACGCGATATTCGTTCATAAGGGCAGGGAGCACAGTGAAAGGGTTGCATGTTTCGGCCACGATAGCGATAGCCACGGTCGTGCAAACGCGGTTTTGCCTCTCCTGCACGCGGAGGTTGCGCAGCAACGTATGCAATACCTCAGAGGGGCCAACTGCCTTCGCAATGTATCCAAATGTGTTTACTGCCGCGCGCCGAATTGCCTTCTTGTGTGCCTTGAGCATCTCGAGGAGCTCGAAGCAGATACGCATCCACTCTTTGGACGGAACATGTTCAGCACCACGGTCAGCAATGCGACCGACTAGATCGATACAATTTTCTTGTACTTTCTCATGTCGGTTTTTAAGAATGGGAGTCAGGCGCGGGAGGAGCTCCTTGATTGGTGGCGTCATTTTGTTCATACCGATCACATTAACGATGGCCTTAAGGGCACCGAGGATGGAGCCAAGCACCTCGGGGTACTCTTCTCCGAGATACTCGAAAAGTACTTGACCCAAATGTCCCATAATTTGATCCTCGCCGCACTGCTTCATGACCACGGCGATGCGACCGATCAGGTCTGCAGCTTGCATGCGTACTTTCGCGTTTTTATTGTTCAGTCGAAACTTGATTGTGAAAGCAATCTGCTGCAGGTAGGGCTTACAACGAGTGCCCAGCGCGTTGATGACGGTACCGAAACCATTCAACATCACAGATGTCTCCTCATTTACTTGCTCCTGAAAGGCATATAGCAGACCGTCCAAGAGACGCTCCTCCAAGCGCGGATCAACGTCAGCCGCGCCCAAATTAGTCACAACTTTTTCTATCGTTTCCATAACCATGCGCCGATAATCCTCTTTGGTATCCTTCAGATCGTCCACGATACGACCTACAATTTCCGCCGCTCCGACCTTATTTGCCAATTCAACGGTGGTCTCTACTACCTGTCGGTAGTTACGGCGATCCATGGCAAGCCTTTGCGTCCAAAAGTTTTGGAAGAAAGGGGGAAGGACATCCTCCTTGACGTATGGGACGGGTACGCCTTCTGTGGCAACGCACTGTTTCACCACCTTGAGCACAATTTTTTTCATCTCTTCGTCGGGCGATGTAAATTCTCGAATCAGGATGACCATCACTTCCTTGGTGTAGTAGTTGGCGTAATTGGCATCCATGAGCGGGATAATGAAGCCAATGGCTTTTAAGAATGCAGCAAGACCCTTTCCCCTGTGCTGACGAATACCTTTCCAGAGAGGACGCAAAACCGAGTCGAACGATTCAATACCGTACGGAAAGGCAGCCTCGGCCAATGCCGCTAGGGCAAGGGCGGTAATTGTGCGCACCTTTTGATTTTCATCCACTAGCCCGTGCTCAATAATCTCCACCATTTGCCGCAAGTGAGGCAGAACGGCGCAGCCCATGAGAATGGCAACCTGCTGGATGATCTTTATCCCAGTATGCCGTGCCTGCCAAGATTTTTTGCTTAAACACACTGCTTTAAGGAAAGGAAGAAGAGATGGGATACCCAACGCCGAAGCAACCACAGCAAACGCCCGAGCAGTAGTGTTACGGACGTACTCATCAAGATTGTCGATATCCGGGCGCATGGTGGCGATCATGGTGGCGAGTCCTGCTGCTTTGGCGAGATTTGAGATGATCTCACGCCCCTCAACGCGTGCATAATAGTCCTCGTCTATCAGCAAGGGTTCAATCACAACCAAGATCTTGTGGACGTACGGCCGGATTAAATCGTCCAGTTTATACAGGACGCGGTCTATGACCTTAACCAGCAGATGCCGCTCTTGGTCCTCCAGCGTGGGCGACATGAGTAGAGGTAGGATCTGATCAAACAGCGCCTCCGCACCAAACTCCCGCGCTTTGTCTGTGATCTGTCTCAGAGCCGTTTTGCGCTGGGGGGGGGTCCCTTTCTTGATCTTCAGCAAAAGACGCATGATCCTCCGTTTCTTAAGTTCTGAAGCAGGCAATGCCTCTTCATCTACCGCCTCGAGCAAGTCTTTGAAATATTTTTCATCTTCTGGGGCTATAAAAGGTAAATTACCTTCGCTAGGAGTGGCGGGGATGCCGTATTCCTCCCGTGCGGGCGTGGACTGAATTTGAAAGCCACCACCCGCCGTCATTGGCGTGGGAGTGGCAAACACACCCCGGCCTGTGCGATCCGGCTGGTAATTCGTTGGAGGTTCCAATACCTTGAAACCCGGCACCAATTTAAAAATTGCCTCAATTTCTTCGTCCGTTTGAAAACGATTGCGTTCCTCCAGTTCACGCTCCCACTTAAGTCGCTGTTCTTGCTCTGGGGTCACAGATGAAGAGGCCGGACCGTACAGGCCCCCTGCAGCGCCCGGAGCCGGCGTTTGTCCAAACTGTGCCAGTGCGGATCCCACAGGGGTCGCGCCCACCAGTGGGGTGGCGCCAATCAGAGGCGTGGTCCCCACAGCCACTTGCCCGCTCTGGGTGAGCGGCGTCTGATCCCACCTATTCTTCTTGGTCCGTCCGCTGGGTGTGGGCGTCACTCCTGACATGCCACTCGGCCCGGGCGTGGCATCGCTGGCGTCCACTGTCTTGGGAGTCTCGCCCCATCGATTTCGCCGTCCACTGCCTCCCGGCGTCGGCGTGGCATCAGCTGCGCTACCCCGCATGGGGGTTTCCACGTCCCAGCGATTGCGGCCCCCGACCCCTGGCGTCGCGTCTGAAATTATCATAGCTGGCGTGGCATCTGATAGATCCCAGTCTCCTGCCGATGTCCCACTCCCATCCTTTTCCTGACCGCCATTCGCGTCCCAACGCTTCCGCTTCTTGACAGCACCAGCGCCTTCTTCCTTGTCAACAGCCGCCGCCATTTCAAGAGCTTTTGCCTCCGCTGCCAAAGATTCGGCCTGAGCTTTGTCCTCGGCATCTTTCTTTTGCTTTTCGATGCGCCGCAACAGCTCCTCGCGTTCGTTGGCTAGCTGCTGCTGCTCTAAGACCTTGCCGTATGAGCGCATAGGAGTCTGATCCGATAACATGTCTCCGCGGCTTGGAGAGAGCTGACGGACCGCCCTTGCACGCTTATGGTAATCACTTTCTCGGTGTGCTATGACTGTGTCCAGGCGACCCGACCCCTCCGACTCCCGCAACGATCGCAAGAGCTCCCTGTCGCTCCCATCCTCGCCCAGAGTCTCCAGGTCCCGTCCTCGCTGTCGGTAGGCTTCCTTCGTGGAGGGATGCATCCCTTCTCTCGCGCTACCAACATCTCCGCTGCTTTCTCGCTTCGCCCCTGCACTATTCCCGTTTCCACCGTCTTCATCTTCCTCCACAAGCTCGGTGCTGAAGCCCTGGAACCGGTCCCTGGTGTACAAGTCTTGGTCAAAGGCAATCTTGTTCAACGGCGCCCGCTCTTCTTCGGCTTCCAAAGCATCGCCATTCATCCCCTTCTCCAAACCTTGACGAGCACTCTGTACACAACACGGGGAGAGTACACCGGAGTAATTTTATGAGTCGGAAAAGAAGTCTGAGCCCTACCCGACGATCGAGGGGCAAAGGAGCACACAAAATTTTGCGAATAATTTCCAAGGATTAGCGAGAAAAGCCTATCATTTACTACTTCTATATTTTGCTTTCTATGAGCGCCCCCGTGCCCTCAGACATATTCGTCGGGACAGTGTGATGCTTACCATCATGTCAGGCAAACCAACCACATCATTTCCTATGTGCCCTACTCGCAACATATCTACATGACCGCCGCTCCCCCCTTACCCCGCCACACGAACCTGAAGTGCACGAATTTCCTCGTCCATGCCGGATGAGACGCTAAGACCTCAAGAATCTTGACGACTGTCGTGGATTACCGGTAAGCTTCTTCGGAGCAGACTGCGCCGAGGTAGCCTTCTGCAAGAGTCGAGCGTCCGTCTGACCAAAAGAGACGTAACCCCTATTCACACATTGATAAACAAGATATGTTTGCCACGAGTAATCCATAAAATCAGTATCACATGGGCACTGTCAGCAGTACATCTGGTAACGAGAGTATGATGCGAGGCAGGATTTCCAGAGGCTGACGGCGAGAGAGCAGCCCACGCCCTGACGACCGTCCCTCTCTAACCTCCTGCCTTGCTGCCGCCTGCCCCGGTTTGTTGGCACCCTCATTCGACTCTATCTTCTTTCGAGGACAGTAAAACCTTTTCGGGAAGCATTTAATCAAAGTTTTGGCGTCTTATAGCCATTTTGGCTGGCGCACGCCATTATTTACCCCCCATTTGTTCTCACTTTCCCTGGTGCATCCTCGAAACGGGGAAAAACGTCGAGATGAAGACAACACTCTCCATTGAGATAACTCTCACTACGCCTACACTTACGCAATTGAGACAAAATTGGAATCTATTAGACCATGACGAAACCCACAGCCTGTAATCTTCGCAATAAGCACGAGCTACGACAAAAGAAATCATTATTTCGCTACAGCTTTCATGCGTCTCGCTCTTTTTTCCCCTTCATGTATTATTTTTCATGCCAACAATGCTTCCAGGTCATCTTCGTCATCTTCGACATCGCCCGTGGTGGTGCTTCCAGACATGGTTTCAGTGGACGTATCCTGGCCCGCCTCTGCCCCCCTGGCACCACGAGACTTCTTGCGAGATGCCATTTTTGACGCACGGCGTTCAACGGCTCGGATTTTGCGCTCTTCATGTTGACGAGCTTTCCAATCTCCAGCCTGATGAGTTCTCTTTCGGTCTTCGTTGCATCGTCGACAGCTACAACGGTCATCCCCCCCACCCCGAGGACCTCGTGGGCGCTGGCACCCCAGGGGAGACGGCTGCCACCAGGAAGGCACCCTATGCCACCGCGCCGCAATTTTATGAGTCACAAGCTGCAAGTAGTCCAATATTCCTTCCTTCGAGCAGTAGGTGTCGTAAAGACGGCGAGCGTTGGCAGCGATCTGCCGGCACTCGGAGTCGTGGTCGCGGCACCATTTTATCTGCTCATCCAGGTCCGACAAGTCGCTCTTGACGGGCACATGGTCCACAAAGGGTCTCAGGAGAGGGAAATACCACATTTGATCGGCCACACACTGCGAGTCTACTCTCAGGATGACAGACCCCAGTCGCATAAGGAAGGAGTAGCGGCACGCGGCGCAGTGGCCCTCTACGTAGACGAGGTATTTAAAGCGCGCCTGCTCGTAGATGGGGACAAAATTACTTTTCCCCACCTTGAAGGCGAAGTCCTTTTTTTTAATGAAGGTCATGGGCTCCGAGGCAATCTTTTTATCCCGCATATTCCAGCCCGTGAGCTTAGCGTCCAAGTATGGTGCGGAGAAATCCTCATTCTCCCGCCCGTTGTAGAACCCGTCTTGGCTCCAGAGATAGCTAAGATGGGCGAGCCTGAGGCGCTGATTCGTCTCAATTGTCGTGCCTCCACCCGTGGCTGTCCCTCGGAAGAAGGCTGTGGGAGTCTTGTCGTCCCATGGCACCTGACTAAATTTCTGGAAATTTGCCTCGGTGAAGAGGTCGCGCGGTTCATTCTCCACCACCAGCTCGTCTGTCTCCGCGTCAAACCGGTGCATGAAGGTATGCGGATATACCCTCCCCGTCGCCGCTTCCCAGTCCTCGGTGGTCGGCCAGGGGATGTCGGCGAAGCGAGAAGAGACATACAGGGAGGCTATGGGAGCATAGGAGCTGTACGCGTGTCTCCCCAAGGGCACATCCTGGTTCGCATCTCGATCATCCTTTCCGAAAATGAAACCATACGGCTCGACTGCAGTCACGGGCGCTGGGCTGTCCTGAGGCCTTGGCTCGTCCGTCAGGGTCCTCGCCTTTCTCAGATGCGTTTTGAGTTGAGGATAGTCCCGTTTGTTGATGAAAAACTCGCAGTCGGCAACTTTGCGCTCCTGACAGACAGCTTGCAGCATCTCCTTCAGCTGGCAGAGGAAGAAGTCCCCCCAGACTTGGCCGAAGCGCTTGTCCGTCCCTGCCCTCACCTTCTCGTTGTCGATCATGTTCCCATTCGCCCACCACTCCGCCACATTGGGGAGTATGTTCTCTTTGCGAAAGCCACCTTTCATTTTTTCCTGATAGTACGTCTCCATGGTGCCGTCCGCCGAATCGAACTCCATCTCGCTTGCCCACGTATTTGTATAGGAGTCGTTTGCAAAAGGTACAAACATCACCAGCTGCCCGGCCTTAATCTTCACGAAGATGCCGCAGCGCATGTGCTCAAAGAGGTACTTGAGAGTGTTTATCGTAGAAGGCGAAGAGAGGACGCGGTGCAATGAGAGATTAAGCCTCTGATCGAGCGCAGCTACAACCCCTTTGACATCAAGCCCTACAAAGTCTTCCGGCGGACTTCTCAGCCAAACATTCTGGCTTAGGTCCACGCCCACTGATGAGGTCGATGGTCCTTTCGATACTTTGCCCAGGAGTTTATCGTAATACAAAATCTTTGCTACCAAATATTTATTAAGATCTTCCCAGCTTGTTAAAAGGGAAAACATGTGTTGATAGTGGCTATGGTCCGGGTTGCTGCCTACTCGGCAATGCACTTTAATAAAAGCAAGAGCTTCCTTCTTACTTGTGAACGAAGGTACTTTATACGGAAATTGTGCCATTGCTGCCTTCCACCCTTCGTGTTCCTCGTCCTCCCACCTGTATAGTCCCCTCCAAGTCGTCGAGGGGGGAGGTTTCCATACATGAGAAAATTTGCGCATGGGTGCCACGACGGCGGAAGCGACAGGAGAAGTTGTTGTGGAGGGAAAAAGGGGAGTGTCATCGATGGATTTTTGTCGCCCTCCTGTCGTGGACATGGTGGGCTTTGCCCTTCTCGCCTTGACTGCCTACACTGTGTCCCTGATTCTCCGCACCCGGCCTTCCCGGGTCTTCTTCCTGGAATAATGACGAGTGGATAAGTATGTGGATGTAAATCAGTATTCATGTTTGCACATAACGCCATGCTTGAATCAAAGCCGCATCGTCGCATTGCGCAGGACCGTGGGGCGCTAGGCTCCCGCTTGTAGGGGGCGAAGAGGCAGCAAGACGCTGGCGGCGAGGTCGACGACGCAGTGGCGCTCGCTCTTGTAGTCGGCGGGGAGACAAGGAAACCTCTTTTTCGGCACAAAACATCACACTTCTTGTGAATGATATGTCACATTTATCATGGATTTACAATGCAGCCGTCGCGCCCCAAACACCGCCATCTCCGGCTAGTCTGGCTAGTTCACGCTCTGTTTCCCGGTCAAGGAGGTGCGCCGCATGGAGGGCAACGATTTGACCACGGGACTACACTTTCCTATCTTCGACATTTTCCATAGCATATTGAATCCACTGTCAAACCAGCTTAAAGGGGAAAGGGTAGCTGCATCCCAGGACTCGGAGGAACGCTGTGTTAGTGCGTGCTGCTGAAAGGTGGGTTCCTAGGCGAGACAGACGATAAGGTGGAGGCCCTTGCCTCCGTTAATGAAAGCCTAGAATGAACGCAGGCCCCGGCCAAGTCGACAGGATTCTGGATGCGTTTACAGGCTGGTTCTTGAAAAATGGCGGTGCTTTGCACAAGGTAAGTCGGAAAAATGTTTGGCAAACTAGATCACATTACAAGCTTGCTACTCAGCGTCCGTACTCTGTCCATAGTACAATCACGAAGATTTGAGGTCACGCGAGGTTTCATAATGAATTGCAACACCACGCGTTTTTTTCGTGCATGTCGCTTATTCTTTTCCTCACCGCGACATGATGCAGGTCCACGTGGCCCTCATGAGCGAGGCCGAAGGCTACGGGATAATGGCGGTTGAAGACCTGAAGGCAGGGGAACTGATACTGCAGGTCCCCCTGTCCATATGTGTACATATCGAAAGTCTTCACCTCTCAGTATTGCATGACATCGTGAAAGCAGAGCCGCACCTTATGGCATTCGATTCGAAGGATGAATTGCTTGCACTTTTGCTGATGGCAGAACGACGGGCGGGCAGCCAATCATTTTGGTGGCCCTACCTTAGTTTGATGCCACGCGAATACGACACACCGCTTTACTGGGAGGAGGAGGAGCGAAAATATTTGGCCGGTACAAACGTGGGATTACTGACTTCAATGATGGAGCAACGTATTTTGCGTGACTGGCACGAGATCCACGCAAAGTTAGTTCTCAAGTACCCGTCAGTGTTGGGAGGCCTCACCGTCGAGGACTACAGGTGGGCTCTTTCGACCATATGGAGCCGGGCAGTGGGCGTAGAGCGGGGTGACAGCCATTCTTACTTACGGTGCTTGGCACCAGCTCTAGATATGTGCAACCACAGCCCCGCGGCGGCTTCGTGTCTTGAAGACTTGATCAAATATGATGCTCAGATGGATGCCTTACGCCTTCAACAAATCAGTCCAGTATCAAGGGGACAAGAGTGTTACCTGTTTTACGGACCGTACAGCAACGCCAAGCTTCTTTACAGCTACGGCTTTATGGCAGCCCAAAACCCCTTTCGCGGTGTCGATTTCTGGGTAAAAGTTCCTTCAGATTTTCCACTCGCAGAATGGAAACAAGAGCAGCTACTCGCACATGATTTAACAAAAGAGCAGCCTTACGACTTTCGAGGAACGCTGCTTGGAAACGGGGTATCGGTCGCCTTGATGGCCACGATCCGTTTGATCCATCTGGCTCCGGAGGAATTTGAAGATGTGGAGAAGGTTTTTCATGGAGAAGTTGTGAGTCTACGGAACGAAGAGGCATCTTTAAGAGGGCTTGTTAGGCTGTTGCAAGAAAAGGTGCAGACCTTTACACCGGTCGAAGAGGATTTGGGTGCCCTTGCGAAACTAGAGCGTGTTATGACATCCACCCCGATTTTTGGGGACGAGGATGCTCAGATCCGCAGACTCGGAGTGCCCAGAGAAAAACAAGCCCAGGAGGCAGAATGTAGCGCGGACGAAGAAGATAGAATACGCTTTGAACGGCAAAAAGCCACCCTTCGGAGAAATTTTATTCGTCGCGCTTATGCATATAAGGTGGTGGTAGAGGACAAGTTGATTTTCCAGGAAACACTTACATGCTTATCGCATCGCCTTCAGGAGCTGGTTTGTGGGGGATCATAAAATGATTGCGACATACGTACTGCAGAAATTTCCCACGCAAATATACCATCGTATAATCAGGAAGTTTTTTGATGGGTAATTCACATTAGCGACAGGCGTTTTGACCTCAAAGTTATATTCCAATTTGTCGTCACATTATTTGATCAACCACGACATGAGTGAAATTGTGGGTACTTTCTTTGAATGCTATTCTGGTTTCCTTAAGCATTTAAAACATGAGATATGACGACTACAGGGAGAAAGTTGTCTAGTAATGGAGATTTGATTCCACAAACTCCCGAGCTTTGCTCTTTACCCGCTCAACAGACTGGATGTCTCCATGTACTAGCTCCAATTGCACGTATTTTTTCATAACATTCTTCATCTTTTGCGCTGAGAGGCGTAGCGTGCACATGCGATCCAGTAGTCGTCGGGCTGCTTCTATGTGCCCCGACTTGACTTCCTTGTCCACGTACATGTTCCACAAGTCGAGGCGCTTTGGGAAACTGCTCAGGAGGCCATCAAAGATAGTCCGCCCCCGATCGACAGATCCATGCTCGAACTCAGCTTGGGCGTAGTGGGATATGACGAAGGCATGTTTGTGCCGGGAGAGACATTGCAGCGATCTGCGCAATAATTCCATGGCTTCGGTAGGATCTTGCTGCAGTACAAAAAGATGATACCGCATCCATACCTTTTTACTGTACTTGAAACGTTTCGCAAGGATGTTTCTAAATATCTCCTCCGCTTCGGTTACTTCACCAGCTCTTTCATACATTTCAGCAGCATGCAAGTACACGTGCTTGGGGTTGTTCTGTTCAGCCGCTTTCTCAAGCACAGCAAGCACTGTTACCTTGTTACCGTACCTATGCTCAAGATTTAAGCGTGCAACCCACACGTTGAGCTTTTCGCTTTCTTCCCGAAATACAATGGTTTGAAGCGCCCGTTCAGCCAAAGCTCGCGCTGCATCGACATCTGCCAAAGACAATTGAAAGGCCATGTATCTGATCCAGATCAATGATGAATTGGGGTTGGCGAGCACTAATCGTTCGAAATCCTCTACACTTTCAGGAGGAGTGTCCGCGTCGAGAAGACGCTCTTCTTGCTCTCGAAGTCTTTCCTGATCTCGCTTGCGCATAGCTGTTTTCGAGCCAATACGCCCCTGGCTCTTTGATTCCTTATCAATGCTTTCCTCCCCTTCAAAAGCATACTCCTTATCTTGTCCGTCTGTACCACCACCGACGCCTAAATCGAAATCTTCCCACTGAAAAGAGGACTCCGGAACAGCCCCAGAAGAGCGTGGATCAGTCATTCTCTGTTCCAAGCGCCCACCGGAGTCTTCCTCTGGCTCAACTTCCATGTCTCCCCCCATCTCTTCACGGCCATGTTGCATCGAAACCCCTAAAACCACGTCCCCGCATTCTTCCTTGCCAATTTTTGCCCCACAAGTGCTCCGACCCGATAGATCTACTTCCTCCACTCCCTCGTCACTCTCACCTGCGCCATCCTCCACAAAGTCCTTTCCGCCCTGATCACTCTTCTCCTCTCCACTGCCGCCAGCCCCACCTTCATTGTCGTCGTCATCGTACTTATCCTCCTTGAAATGGGACGGCTTCAAGCTCAAACTAATCCGCTTCGTCGTTGCGTCAACCTTCAGCACAAGGGCCTTGACTATATCTCCAGGTTCGTACATCTCACTTAAATTTTTTACAAGCTGATCGCTCACTTCGGAAATGTGGCACATCCCTGTAAGCTCGCTATTCTGAATCTTTATAAAGACTCCAAACGGCTCGACCCTAACCACAACGCCTTTGACTTTTGTATTCTCAAGCACATCTTCGAAAGCCATTTGATGCATGCTTTCTCCAACCACCACAGAGGGTCGCAGCGAGAGATCAATCTTCAGGCCTTCAGCTCCAGCCCCACTTCTCTGCTCGATACGCAGAACGCGTCCTGCAACAAGTTTCCCGACAGGAAAGGCCTCCATCGGGCTTGTGATGAAACCGTCCGCTAGGTCTTTGATAAGAACACGGGCCGTCACATTCTTGGAAAGACGAACAAAACACCCTTTTGTCGAAGTACCCACCACGTACCCCTTGGTCACCGATCCCTCCTCCGGCAACGGGTCTTCAGCTGTGGCTGCAGTGATAGCCAAGCTCGGGTGAAGTCGAGAGGGACGCAAAGAGACATCGATGCGCTCACCAGCGACCGACAGGACACGGCATCTGACGTCTTTACCGTCTTGCAAGGGAGAATTCGCACGTGCCAATGCCTGATCTATCCACTGAGCAGGCTCATCCAGCTCCGTGATACACAGTCGCCCAAATACTTGATAGCCCAACTGAATGGCCACCGAAGGCGGGTTGAGAAGGGGAGCGCGGGGACCCAGGCAAACGCGTCCTGTCAGGATGTCTCCAACGTTTGGCTCCAGACAACCTATTCTTGAAGATCTCGGAGTCATATTCATCCCACTTTCAGAGCGTGATGAGGAAGAAGGCAAGATTGGAAACATGGTAGGATCCACATCACCCTTTAAATGCACACCACGCATCGACAACTGTAGGCGATGCCGCACCGCGTCCACCTGTAAGACAATGACGGGCACTGGTATACCAACAGCGCCTGCCTCTCTCATGCGCGAGAAGACGCCTGCGTCACCGTCTCGTGAAATGTCCAAATAATGAACAAATCCCTTCACAGCCCGTGACACTGCCACCCATAGCCCTTCTAATTGAATTTCTGTGATGACACCAAGGAGTATTGTCCCTACCGCCAATGTGTCCCATGTTGGCTGCCGTACAATCAGGTCCTCCTTCGAAGCCTGGGCGTCTTGTGGACGTAGCGAACATTCGAGCAGCTTCATCTTCTTCAGCTCCTTCTCGCGTATATCCAAAACTCGCACTTCGAGCTCTTGGCCTACTTGATATTGCGATAGGGGATGGAAGGAAAGATGCCGAACTTCTCCTCTTTCTTCTGACAGCTTCGCTTGTAAAGCCTCGCCTACCGCTTCCTCCACGTCCATGAGACATTGCCGACCACTGTGGGTGATAAATACTTTGGCAAGTACACGCATTGCCGACAAACGATTGCTCTTCCTCTCCATGCTCGGATCCAGCACACCCCGAGGTTGTGGCTCATCTATCATATCCTGAATATTTAACGTTAAGATTAGCTCATCCGGTCGAACATCTGCCACCAAAGCAGGTAAGGCTGCTCCAACAAGAATCTGTGATGTCGTGATTGGCCGAGCTTGCTTCCTTTCCAGGTGCAAGGGGGGGGTCTTTTTCTCTGCACGGTCCAGTTTAGGCCTCTTGCCTTCTTTTGTACTCCCACGATGTTCGGCAGCAGTCGGTGTCTTCTCATCAACCGCCATCTCTTGCTGCGCTCTCTTTCTTTCCCGTTCAAATTTCTTGCTGGGTCCGACCCTTCCGCTTTGATTCTTTTCTGCCGCGTCTTGCTCCTGCGCCAATGTAACGAGCATAATGGGCTCTTGAGGATAAGATAGCCTGCATTTTTTCCCTAGACCGGTTCTCCATGGGCGGCGTACAACAACATCAACATTGACGCCCAATTCTAAATTTCCTGTGGCAAGATATGGACATTGATAATCTGCAACCGCGAGATAAGCCAGTGCGCCATCCATTTCCACCACCGCGTAACGATCCCTCTTAAGGACAATCTCTGCAACACCACGGGCGCCCGTTTGCAAGGAAAGGCCGTCTGCCGTCTTTCGATATTTAGCACGACCTCGCCTAACTAATTCGGGCAGCATTGTTACAACCAAGACGCGCTTGGCCCAATCTACATCAAGCACGCGTACTTTCACTTCGTCATTTGGAGCGCATGCGAGAACATGATCAGGCCCTGGAGCCAGCATGACCGTCCGATGGTCTTCACCGGAGAGCACGATTCCATAATCTTTCACAGCCGTCACAGTTGCATTAACGGTAGCCCCTAAAGCGAAGCGCTGCCAATCGAAAACTTCCGATTCTTCCGTGTCGATGCCAATTGTGGACACCGACTCGAGCAGAAGAGTTTCTAGAAAAAAAGAATCTGTCACAGGTAACTGCGAACGTTGAGTTGTCACAAAAACTCTATCCTTATCGGCGTCGACCCGATGGAGGAGACATCGCACCGAATCACCCTCGCGAAAAAGTCCTGAGGCATCATCCACAAACCTGTCCGCGATAAGTGCGCGAGGAGCCATCGCTGTTTGCCCGCCTACGAAGCGAACAAAGAGCCCGAAGCTCTCCACCCGAGATATATACCCGCAAAGTCGTGCTCTTCCGATTTTCAGGTCTTGCAATCTAGGAGGCTTGGCAAAACATGGTCCCTTCTTCGCCGCAAGTTTCGAATCCGGCGCTTGATCTACGATACCACCACCAGCCCGCACCAAGAGCGGCTTCAAAGAAAGCAATGGCTCGTTAGAATCCCGACGAAATTCAAGAACTAAAGCACTCTCAATGCGATCACCCATCTTTGTTCGGGCTAAAAATTGATCTGCAAGGGCTGCGTGGTCTCCCAATTGATGTTTGTGAAGAAACGCCAGGGGCTCTGTGCTCCCATGGCCATCCAGCTTTACCACGACGAAGGGTTCTTGGACACGAACTACCGTACCGCTTACACTGTCGCCTGCGCTCACCGCTCCAGGCTGACGTGCGCTCTCTGGACTTTTAGCCATGCCCGCTTCCTCGTGGACGTCGAGCCGCAGACTCAGCCGCGGTGGCCGTCGTTGGGGCGCACAAGATGTCACGACGCAGCGGAGCACCTGCCCCAACCGAAAATCATGAGTCGGATTTGAAACACCTTGTGCTGCCAAGTGTTTCAAAGGAAGCAACCCATGCACATTATCGAAAAATGTTACTATCACACCAAAATCCTCCACTTTTGTTACAAAGCCCAGACACTTCTTGCCCGGTATCGCCTCGGTATAAGCATTTAGAATCCCTCCAGGGGTGTCTTTTAGCAAAGATGGCTTCATGGTAGCGTAGACCTTTCGGGTAAGAGTATCTACCTGAAGGATGCGGCACGTAACCTCTTGGCCTGCTTGATACACGCTCTTACCGGTCTTGCCCTTCTTGGCCTCTGTCAGCGCCTTTGCTCGGATAACATTTGACTTGGATCCTGCCCCGTCTGTCAAGTGCATATTTGTACAATGAGCGCGAATCCCCTGGCCCAAATCCAGGGTCAATCCCCAGCCCGCTACGGCGGCCACCCTCGCCCTCACAAGCTGCCCAGGCTGCACGTCCGCCAAGCGCACGAACGGCGCATCCATCGTCGCCACTCTCATGGAGCCATGCACAGCCCCCTCTACTGGTGCCGAGCCGATGACTCGGCAAGCCACGGTTTGCCCGACACTGACGCTCGCCAGGGACTCTATCTGTGACGCGTGCACGAATACAGGTACGTATCGCGGCCTCTGCAAAATTTTCTCTCGTAGAAGCTCGCTGGGCTCGTCTTTCAATTTGGAATTGCTGCCGTCATCCTCACCATCTTCCTTCGCACGCACCCTCTTGGCCCGCCGGCCGGATAGCTCCTCTTCGATGCGTCCCTCGTCTTCGCATGTATCGATGTCCTTTGTACCACCATTTACCGACTCGGGAGGCAGGAAGCCCAGGACTAGCCCCTTTGTCGGGTCGACACGCAATACCTTGGCCTCCGACAGCACCTGACCAAGTTCAGGAAGACCCGAGGGGGCCCGCATGCCGAGTAGGTGGGCGCGTAATGTCAAGTAGACTGACTTGCTCTTCACGTCTACCATGAGGACGCGCACCTGCAGGATGTCACCCAGACGGTAACGCTTGCGCCAGTCGTTCTCCGCGTAAGGACGGTCCAAATGCTCCAGAGACACTACTCCGGACAATCCGCCAAGAAACGTGAGTGCCAGCCCATTTTTTAGGATCGCATCGATAGCCGCGTTCACAAGCATTCCCGGTTTCAACCCCGCAAGGGTGAGGGCGGAGCCCCTCGTGAGGGCCCTGGGGAGAACGGCTGGATCGAAACCGCAAGTGATGGCTCGCGACGCCTCTTTGACATCTAGGACGACAATTTCTACGGGGCTCCCCTTCACCAATGCTTTCTCCACCTCCGCACCACCTTTGACATGCTTTCTCGCCAAAAAGGCAGTCACACCCTCCAACCCTGTGCTCACCACGTAGCCATGGTCTTCTACACTGGCCACGGCGCCCATTAGGGCCCCGCCTGGGAGCACGTGCTCCAGTTTCAACCCTCGATTTACCGCTGATGCGCGAAGAGTCAACGGAACCTTTTGACTTGCTCTGCCACCGCTCCCTGCCCCCCCCGCACTTTGCTTTCTGGACGCCGCGTTTGAACTTGAGACGACCGCACGCACCACCTGGCCGGGACGTAAAAACGTCGAAACTGCCTTTATGAGATCCTCCTTTTCCGACACAGGATCAGAGATTGTTCCGTTCACTGAAGGTGAGAAGCGAGAGAAGAACGGGTCTGAAACCTCTACGAGGGGCACCCGCCCGGAAAGTCCACCAGGCAAGGCTACGCTCACGTCTTTAGGCCCCACTCGAATGACGACTCCCAGGACAGCGGTTCCACGCACCATTTGTTTCAGACAGATGGGAGAAATTTGTGGAACGGCTCGTCCGATTTTGGTCACGCATCCTAGACCCACAGCTTGGGTGAGTTTACTAGCTTCGTTGTGGAAGCCCTCAGTAGCTTCCTTTGAATGCTGAGTGTTCAATCCGTTATTGAGGCTCACTGGTTTTTTCTTTGGAGAGGAATTGCCAAATAAAAAATCAGGGCCTTCACGTGGAGTATCCGTCCCAGCAGGTTGGGAAGAGGGGCTCGAGGAGGCAGCGGTGACGCCAGCATTCCTAACTGCAGCCCAAGCCTCACGCTTATGCTTCGCGGGAGGGCCCTTGACGAGTAGGGTCGCCTCGACGACAGGGCCTGTCAATTGGCTTCTGCGACGATTGCTATTAGACGTGACAGGAGGGTCTTTACCCCTCGGAAAGCAGCTTCCTGTTGGCATGTTTAGGGGACACGTAGGCAAATGGCAAGGTCCAACGCGAAGGGGGAAGATACTCCTATGAGAGAGCTTAAATGGCCCACGTACGCTATCGTCTGTTCGAGTGGAATGTCAACGGTGATGAAAATCAGCGTTAATTGTGTTAGAACGCATCATTACTTCCAGGAGATGCCGGAGCGGGAGTGGGCCAGAAAGAGTTGCCTAATTCCCTGCTCCCTCCCCGCCACTCCGGGTGGTCACCGATGCTCGCTTGTTCCTCCTCGCTCTGTGCGCCTGCCACCTGCTTGTGCCCAAGCATCCTTTAAAGGCAGGACACATTGCAATGCATATGATTCAGGCCCGCAAGCATATCGTACGCAGAGCTCAGCCCTTCCTCCCTGGAGGGAAGTATTTTGGGTATCATACATCTCAAATAACTCCAGACTGTCCCTGCCCCTATGATACAACCTCCTCACACTCAACAATCCCTACGACGAATTCTTTCAGACCGATATAAAGCACAAATGCGATAATGGAAGTCTCCTTGAACTGATGGGAGCATAAAACGATAGAGTCGCATATCTAAGAGCTATTCATTCTTCGCCTGCCATGACGAGCAACCATGATGTAGAAGCGGAACCGGATTGTTTTTTCAATCCGGATCTTTTCGTAAACAAATCACTTGTCAAGGTGAACTACTCGATACAAGATCTTGAGCAGCAGCCGGTCTGGGTATCAGCAGCTTCGTGCACAGACCATGATCAAACTGGTGAAATTGTATGGCCGATATCAATTTTCTTGTCCTGGTTTGTTGCTGCACGGCGGGACCTTTTTCGCGACCAACAAGTTATTGAATTGGGTGCAGGATGTGCAGGCTTGCCTGGTCTGATCGCTTCCCGCTTCGCAAAAGATGTGCTTGTCACAGATGGGAACTACTTGGTCCTTGAGACCTTGCAGCGCAACGTGGCAGAAACAAGAGGCATCTTCAGGACTATCACTGACCACTCCTGCGAACCTGGCGAGCCAGTGGAACCCATGTTCAAATCCACGTGTTACGGACAAAGTACTTATGACTGTAGTGTCGGCGTCGGGGATGAAAAAGCATTGAACAACAATTCTAGCGCTGTCGCGGTCTCTAGGGATGCCCTGACATCTTGCTGGCACGAGAAGGGCAAGCTGGAGACCCGAACACTCCTGTGGGGCGACAAGAAAAGTGTCGAGGCTGTCGTAAACGAAGGGTGGCGACCTCAAATTCTTTTGGGAGCGGATATCGTATGTTGGATAGATTTTGTGACGCCCTTGCTACAGACTGTCAAATTCTTGTTCTTGCATGCCCCAGACCGGGAACGCGCGGTCCTCTTCTTAGGATTTGTGAATCGTGCGAACTCCACCGAGCGTTTCCTGTATGCACAAGCGCGGGCATTTGGCATGTCGGTTAAAAGAGTGCCACACGAAACATTTATGCCGATCGAAAAACGATGCTGGCCATCCGAGTTGCAGACAGCGCAGGAGCTCGAGGTTCTTTCTATTTCACTGGACCCGACGCTTGAAGGATACGATTCTCCTGTGTCTTTCGAGGAAAGCAGAGCCTACGACTGGGCGACACCGTGTTGATCAGATGCACTGTAGATAATTAACAGCAAGAAGCCAGGATAAGAGGGAAGCGAGCGGATGCAGGATCTTGGTTGCGTACCCCCTTCGCCGTCGCGGAACGAAGAAAAAAAAATGTAAAATATACTTTCAAAAATATACCCGAAGTTGTGAAACTTTTCTTTGCGCTGACCGGGATTCGAACCAGGAAGGTTATGAGAGCTCCTTGAGAGCAGGCAAACTATCCTCCAAACCCGGGCCTCCTCCTTACAGCGAATCGAACTCAAGGTGAGCCGAGCGATGGAAGGGAGAAATCCTTATGGTACGATGAGCATCATATCGCTTATCCGACATGCAACCTACCGTCAACCCCTAGACAATCAGCGCTTTAACGAAAGCATCTGGTGAATCTCACTTCATATAATTCCCACACACACCACTTTCACTTGCGCATACACATGCTCAAAAATTATGGATGCGGCCGTTTCAAAATGCCCATTGCTATGATTATAAGTTTCAATAGTCGCACGACAAACCAAGACCGCACCTTGACCTTTTACAAGCTGGGACGGACACACGGGGGCCAAGAATTGCCCCGGCCACCTCCCGCCCCCGTCGCTCCTTGCTTGTTTCCTCCACACGCACGCGTATACTACCTTGATCGCTCTCCTTTCACAGCACATGCCATATCCCATCACGAATCACCTCACAGTCAGTTCTTACAATCGCAGGCGAGTGGCAAGCATAGTCCATGCTTGTTCGCCGTGCGGTGTTCAGACTCACAAACCAGCATCCTTGCCGCCGCGCAGTCCTTCTTTCAGTCCTCCTTCCCGCTGTACTCATGACCTCACGTGGAAACGCTTTCGTCCAGCCCTCGCCTCACCGCGGTAAACACAGCTCTAAGCACCACCATCAGCGAATTGTTGATCAACAGCATCAGTATCAGCAATTGCAGCAACAGCGTGACCAGCATACTCACCCGACCTTGCCATCTGCGCCGGCTACTAGTGCCTCTAACCATTTAACAGACGCCTTGTTTCGCGATTTACCCTTGTCGGACAATACACAGCGAGCACTTGCGGAAACTTTGGGATTCGATCGCATGACTCACGTCCAGGAAGCTACCATGCCTCTGGTCCTGGCAGGCAATGACGTTATGGCCAAGGCGAAGACTGGTACGGGGAAGACTCTGGCATTTTGCATCCCGGCCCTCGAACAACTTCGGCAGAGACCTCCTCGTGCAGGCAGCATCTCTGTCCTGGTGCTCTCGCCAACCCGTGAGCTTGCCCAGCAAATACATGTGGAGGCGTCCAAGCTCTTGACTTTCCAGAAGGCTCTCAAAGCGGACCTTAGTTATGGGGGGACCAACGTCAATGCCGAGCGAAAGCGCCTCTTGCAACGGCCTCCGGACATCCTTGTGGCGACACCAGGCCGCCTGCTGGACCATTTAGAGAACAACGGCCTGGCACCCTATTTCCAGGACCTGCGCGTCCTGATTTTGGACGAGGCGGACCAGCTTCTTGACATGGGTTTCAGACCTGCCATCGAGAAGATAATCGGCTTCTTGCCCTCTCACGCTCGACAGACTCTTTTGTTCAGTGCTACCATGCCAAAGGGAGTCAAGGAAGTCGCGGGCTTGGCCATGCGCCCAGGCTATAAATTCATCGACACGGTGGGCGCGGAGGAGCAGGACACAAATATCCAGGTGACGCAGTCGGCGGCCATCTTGCCTTTAGACCAGCACTTTGCTTACCTGCACACTCTTCTAAGCAAGGCTAAGCAAGATCCAGCCCACAAGGTCATCGTATTCTTCACGACCGCGCGGCTGGTCGGCTACTACTGCGAGTTGATGGGTAAGGCGGGGATCCAGGCCATGGAGATCCATTCGCGCAAGTCGCAGGCCACCCGTACCAAGACCTCGGATCAATTTCGCGTGGCGAAGTCCGGCATTCTCTTCTCCTCTGACGTGAGTGCTCGTGGCGTGGACTACGAGGGAATTACTCACGTTGTCCAGATGGGCGTGCCCAGCAACAGGGAAATGTACGTCCATCGGCTGGGCCGCACGGGGCGCGCCGGGAGGGACGGACAGGGCATCCTTGTGCTGACCCCCGACGAGAGCTTTTTCCTTCGGGATTTGAAGGACTTGCCTGTGAGCATGATTCCCACGCAGGCTTGCCAGCCCGACCAGGCTAGCCTGGAGGCCGTGCGGCGCGCGATCCCGTCGGTGGACGAGCGCGCCGTCGGTGCCGCCTATCAGGCATGGCTGGGTTTTTACAACTCGGTGCCGGGCTTGAAATGGAGCAAGACTCGGCTTGTGGAGGAGGCGAATGCCTTTGCTCTCATCATGGGGTGCAAGGACCAGCCCCCTGCGCTTCTGAAGAAGACCGTGGGCATGATGGGACTCAGAGGCGTGCCTGGATTGAGGATCGAGGGCAGCCTCCCGGGTGCGAGTGGTCGCAATGGCGGACATGCAGGCGGTGGTAACAATGTAAGGAAGCGCACGCCAAGCGTTTCATCCGATGCCGGGGGCAGGCGCGGGAGGGACACTCACGGGGGCGGTCGTGTTGGGGAGCCGAGCCAGAAGAGGCCTCCTCACGCGAACGGACAGAGCCCCGGCCAGGCTCAGTCATATAACTTTCCGAAGCCTGATGTTAGGATGGGCAGCGAGGGGGCAGGAAGAGGAGATGGAATCTCGGGTAAGGGAGGCCTAGGCCGGGAGAAACCTTATCGCGATAGGGGGGGGAGAGGGAGCACGCCGACTGGCGGAGGAAGCGGAAGAGGAGGGGGGCGCAAAGGGGGCGGGTATGATGGAAGTAGGTAAGGGAAGGAGTTTCCGGAGAAAGAGGGATTGCAAAGGAAAGGTTGTGGTCGCGTCTGAGCGGTCAAGGTACCCAAAACGCACATGAATTTGACGGGCAATTATTGTGTAGCATGACGAAGTAGCAATTTTTACGATATCCGCTTTAAGTCAAACCTGTCGCCGGGCAGCTGGTCATCTTACACAAAGTAAAAGCATGCCAAATCGGCCCTCTCGGCCACTCTGGATATCTCACACGACAGCGTTTTCAACCCTTCATTCATTAATTTTTATTTTTTTTTCTTTTTCGTAATTGCCTTTGATATCGACAAATACGATTCATCCCGCGCGTAACGTCACTTTGATACTCATGCATTGCGTGGCGACATGGAGCTCCAACCGAACGGATTCCTACAATGACTGTTTAAGCGGCTCAACACGAGTTAAAACGGCGACGGGCTTCTTTCACCAGGTCGCGTTCGCTAACGCTCAGGCCCCAGACCGGCTGGCCTTTGAGTTCCAAACGCTTCAAAAGCTCGGTCATGTCCCTGCCCGATGCCTTCTTTTTTATGGCAGACTTGATTGAAATCTGTTTAGGCAACTCATCTGCAGAACGCAATTGTACCTCAAGCTCCTCCACTTCCTCCATCAGCATTCGAAGTGATTTGATATCCGCTGCGTGAGCCACAGCTTCAGGGCGGTGTTTGGTCTGTGTCTTATTCGCCCGCGCCCCGCCCGCTCCATAAAACCCTCCCTGACCCGATGTTGCCTGTCCTCCGCTGTAAGTGATACTCCCTCCCCCATCACCACCCATAGCTCCCCCACCACCGCCATCTGAAAAGAAACGCTGCATACCACAAACAGCAATATAAGGCCGTCGGTTCTTGATTGTTGCAGCGGATACTGCTGCAGCGGTTTCCATTGCGCACCCTAGGCCCAGAAACCTTTTCGCTAAGCTCGGCAAAAGCATTGTTTCTCGTGAAACAAAGGTCTATGGTAAAAGCATTGGAATAATGGCGGCGACATGAGGTGAAATAGTATACTAATGATTTCGATCATCAAAATTGTACTGAGATTCCGTTCGCAAGACTTTGTGTGTCATAGGCGCACAATCTTTCGCGTCTCCTAGCTATACAAGCAACCTCCAATATTTTTACAACGAAAATCCTAACCCAACAGCTAAACCAATGCCCCATTGATGACGTAGAAGAGTGCCTACCATGTAAAGCCCCTCTTCATCTCTATCTCGCGAGCATGATGCGATGGACAGTGTTATTCGAAGTACTACCTGCATTAGCGGGTATTTCCAGGTCGGCAGCACGGAAAGAAAAAACTAAACGCAGGACAAAGTATGCATTCAGACGTTGCATGACCCCAGAAATCTAGATATACTGTCAGAGCGCAAAAAGGGACCAATGGCTGCAAGCGTGGATGATTCAAGCCTGTCACGGCGGACAGGAGGAAGCCGTGCCCCCCCCGGGGAAAGAGGGCGTCATCGTCGCAGCCTCGGGCTCGAGCAAGTCAAAGCCCTCGTACACGCAGCTCCGTCGCCGCCCGCGCGAAATAAAGGACCAAGTGACGAAGGGGGAGAGCGTCTCGGACTTGTACAGCTTTCGGGTGAGAAATAAAACGGTGAATTTCCTTCTAGAGTCATGCACGGCTGGGAGCCGGGAGTGCCCGTGCTGGCTATGGGAGAGCGTGAATCATGGTCATCCTGATAATATCAGCTCGATACTGCCACTTGAACCTCTCCCGCAACGGAAAAAAGTCTCTTCTCTGTGCGTTTCTTGGAGTTGCCCACAAAGATTGTTTCCTTTCGTGCAAGAACCACGATTGATAAGATATGTGCGACTCGACAAGTCTTCACATGCAAAGTTTTGCGCTATCGAGATGTAAAGACCTGGCCAATGCCAGACCAAACACCGGTACAACGCGCTGCAGGAGGTTAGAAAGCGGGAGCTGCGTCACGTTTGCAACCCACCCTTGTCTAGTGAGCTTATCGGCCGATGAAGAAGACATAAATAGGGCAAAAGTATAAATGCAACGGTTCACCGGTACATAGATCATGTAACGAGCGCACTGCGAGGATGGAAGGGATCATGAGGAGAAATGATACATTGCATTTGGGGGTACACGGACACGTTGATTGCGGTATCCGTAAGTTAGAAATGATGTAGGGAGACTATTGGGTTTCGATGGTGTTATTACAATAAAAAATAATTATAACAGTCTCTCGTCATCTGTCTGTACTTTCTGTTGCCTTCAAATTCTGTCCTCTTCATCGTCCCCCCCCCGCGTTTCATCTTCTGCATCTTGATCATCAATACCAAGCTTTATCTTGATGATACCCTCCATGATTGGCGCTATTTCCTCGGCCTCATCCTCGCTTGGTAGTACCCACTTGGTGATGCCTTTAAAGTCCTAGGGGAAAGGGTACATGAATGGAGTATTTGAAACGACGTGACGTGATCAGGGAGAAAATGTCAGAATCTAAATACTTTCTCTCCCTCTCATTTTTCAGATCGTTTCATGATTTTCCCATTCGATTTCCAATGTTTGGGGAGGACTGACCGGATCCTCCTTCGCGAGCACAAGGACAGGCTCGAGAATTTTGACCATGGTATAGTCTACGCCATCATATGTAAAAGCTGCAATTTTTTCCCAGTCTTCTCCGTACGCCTCTCGTACATCGCTTGCCTGCTCGTCGTCCCAGTACTTGGGATTTGTCTTTGAGGGATAAAATAGGTTTCGTGATTGATCTTTTTGATCGATGAATGTATCTTGCACGGCATTGCACATCGTAGAAGATACCGAGGGATCGAGCAGGGGCAACTCTTGGACGCTGAACGCTATGTCACAATAATACGAGCTCTTATTGCCCATGATCACGGAAAAACGAGAGAGATCCTACATATTTCCGTTGTCATGCCTCGGACTTTCCCCCCTTCCCCATCAAACAATCGCTGCTCACCATCTTTTCGACCTCATCATCGAAGGTCCCGGCCATGCTATCCTCCTCCTCCTCCTCTTCCTCCTCATCTCCGTCCTCCCAGGGATCGTCCTCGCTATCAAATTCCTCCCAGCCCGCCAGCTCCTCCTCCGAGAACTCCCCCTCCTCGCCCAGGTCGCCCAGGTCCCCGTCCAGGGTCAAGCACACGGGGCTGCGGATGAGGAAAAGGTCCTCCTGCTCCAGGGTGGGCGCCAGGAAGTCGTAGAGCCTGTCCATTAGCTCGCACTCATTCTCAACGGGGATGAGGCGCGCCCCCTTGTGGTAACACAGCGCCACCGGACTGAAGATGGGCAAGGCCACGCAGTAATTGGTGCTATTCACGGTGGCGTACATGTCCACGGTGCAGTCCATCAGTCTCCTCGACTCCGGGCAGCACACTGCCAGCTCGTCGTCCTCCCCATCCTCCCCGAAACGCACGCCCGTGACCCCAAATGGCTCCAGCTGGGCTGCAAAGTCCTGGACTGTCAGCATGCTCCTTCTCTTTCCTTCCTCAGCGTGCTCATCGGATGGTGATGCCATGGCCGGGGCTCGTGCCACAAGTCGAGGTGACGCTCGTGAAGACGCCAACACGCCGGAGCGCGTCGACCTAGAAGAATGTGATGGACGGGGGAGGACTTCAGCTCCTGAATGACTGCCTCTTCAGCGACCACACGAAGAGGCCCCCTTGAGAGCCCGTGAGGCCTCGGCCCATGTATGCGAGGCTTCAGCGCGGGGGTTGGCAGCAGTACGAAACACAGGCATCAGAACCTACCAGGGGAAAGAAGCTCCTCTGTAATTGTTCCCATGAAAGACTGAAAACCTCAACTTCTCGATCCCCTTCTTATGAGGCGTGCGGGATCCTTGATCGTTGGGTCGGGAAAGTGAGGAGATGGTGGATAGAGGTTTCAGGCGCCATGAGGAGGAAGAGCGCTGACTTAACCATGCTACGCATGTGCTGGTATCATACCGGTGTGACTAGAATGCGGCATGCCCCAGAGGCCTTGTTTAACAAATGCGCCCCTGCTTGCCCTCACGCTTCTCGATGACATGAGAATCATAGTGGAACAGACGCTCACAGCGGTGGTCAGCAGCAACCCCAGCGGACGATGCGAAACATCCCTTGCTTGTGCCATACCTAGGTTGTAAAATCGAAAACATGAATGCGACGTGTACATGTACAATAGAAAAGTTGCAGCAAGAAGGACCTGGGGGTTAATTCAACTGCGGAGCATGCACAGACGCGTTCAGTCGAGAAATCGGGTACGTGGCGGTGTTCGTGACCTCTAATCTACTGACGGGAAAGTAAGCGCACACTCATCGGACAAATGAGGCTCACACAATTTCTCTTTACAAGAAAGAAGTATACAAGTATCGTCGCTAAGATGGGTTTTACATTGCTTGTTGATGTGGCATCATGTTTGCACGGTTGTACTTTCTAGGAGTGGTAGCTGATGTACTGCTTTATGTATATCTTTAAAAAAAAAAAAGTTTTGTGAAGACGTAAGAGCTGCTTCACAGAAATCCGGATTACTTTCGGTAATTAGCATATGATGTTTCTTTTCCAAGAAGTTTGAGATTGCATAAATAGCTTAAACTTCGCTTAGAGGCTAAAATTTTGTAAGAAAAGCGTAAGCAATATTGAGATGGGAATACATGAAAGCGAATAAATGTAAAGCAGCATCCGTGCTAGCCTAGTAGCATCAGCTTGTCTTCCACTCAACTGCACCATCAAGACAGAATTCTGTGCACTGGGCATGCAAGACTGGAGGAAGAGGACAAAGACCATGAGCCTGTCGAGCTTCACCCACCCAGTGGACATGGCACGCAAGATGATGGACAAGCAGAGCGCGGGGCAAAGACAAAATCGAACAAGGCAGACACTGGCTATCTGAAGATAAGGGTGGATGCTTTTACTCTCAGCCCCTGAGACCTCCTCCAACGGCGACGGCGTCGGCAAGGGCAAGGCCAGGCTGCCGGCCAGGACCAAAAGGCCCATGCTCGTGTAGGCTGAACCGATGGTCTGCACGGCGTTCGTGAGAATTCCCAGAGGGGCTCTAGGGCCCAAAAAAAGCTTGGCCAGCGGACTCACCCCTACGCAAAGCCCGCCCAAGCTTCCCACAATTGGCGGTGACAAAATGCGTTTGATTGTAGCAGGAGGATGACGTATGAAATATTTGATTCTGTCGGCCAAAGTGACCACAGATTCCTTTTCCGCGATGGATTGCGCAGTCGGCGCTTCCGCGGGAACTAGAAGGCTGTATCCATAGGTCCAGAATATAGGTGTCCATCCCAGGAGGTAAAAGCTGATGTAGGATATGGCCAAAGGCAGGACGCTTGGGTCGGGGTGATTGCGGAGCAAGACGGTCGCGAACAAGATCGGAGCGACACCACCGTTTCCGAAAGTTTGAAGGACTCTTAATTGTCGACCTTTTGCGCTGTTTGGTTGAGATTACCCGCAAGCGATGTGAAAGACTGATTAAATTACAGAATACTCGTCAGAGTCCGAGCACCCACAGAGAGAAAGAAGTCCGCGCAACGCCTGGGCGCTCACCTGTTGACATCTGCGCCCATCAAGAAGGTCACAACCCAGGCAATGCAGCTACAGAGTAGGATCTGCATGGTGCCGAAGAGAGGCAAAGGGAGTAGGGTCCTCAGGGGCGTAGTGTAAACCGTCTTGGCCACGTTGACGACGAGTAGAGACGGCAGCAAGATATGGTAGACAATGGAGCTGAGGTTCGCAATTGCTTCGCGTCCTAGAATGCCTCGACGCGTAAACCAAGCGCCAATACCACACGCAACTAATAGCTCCCCTACGGCGGTCAGGGAGGCCTTTACCACAACTGGATCAAGATTAGCTACAGACCCGCCGCGGACGGAGAGCAGGGCAGAAGATTGCTCGGCATACATTATACCACTTTTCAGATGCGTTCGGGCATGGACGTCAATAATACGCTGAGCTGCGAATTTGGCAAAAGGCATGACTTTGTTTTCTACAACAAACCGATCTCGGCATAGTGGACTCCGTGGGATCCTCTGTTGATGCGCTGGGGACGGCACGAAGCTTGACATCGACACTGGAGCATCTTGTCTTCCTTGCTGTTCAAAGATGCCATAAAATAATAACATCTCGCTTTGAGCAATGGAGGGCATTGAAAATTTGCAAAACATTCCAGTGAGACCTTGATTACATCAAGCAAGAGCAGTCAACCGAGTTGATTGTAGCGGAGTCGTGAAGACTGGTACGGCAGAAAGGCCTCAGCAAACCCCTCGTCACATTTTATGCTAAATTACCACCAAATTCCTCGGAGTGGGAGAACAATCTGTATTAAGACACTCGTGTATGATTTTCCGGCGCTCACAATAGAGCTCCGCACTTCCGTCAGTTCATCTCAGCTAGCAAAAGCACTTACCAGGCTCCATCGAGAGGACCCCGCAAGAGACAACCCAGGCAAGAATAAGAGCACTAAGCCCATCCACGCGAAAGCCATCGCGTTATCAGATAAAGTTGGGCGAAAATTGCAGCAGTTGTATCAAGTAAGTTGAGCAGCGATGGTTTTTGTTGCCTTTGTGCCTTGGTATATGCTCCTGAACATGACGTACGTACGGGTACAGTATCGATGAATGACGAGGTAAGAATTCAAGGGATTATGGATGCGCCACTCTATTGCGGTAATGAGCTGCTCGTCGGGAATCACCATGCAAGTTCCATGATTCACGAGAGGTGAGACTGCTTGCGGCGAGCGGCGGCACAGGGGCACTGGAGGCAGTGGGATGGGCCCAACAAGGCTTGCGGCTCGACCACGCTGTCACATGAAGGCATCGCAACCATACTGTATCAACCGCGGTCAGCACCGTCGATTTGTTTCAAAGATTTCATGATTTTCTTTATTATGGTGTGAACAACATGTCTACACTATTAATACACAAACATGGAGAGAGCCCGCCCTAACCCGCGCATGTCCATCCCTGCGTCTCCAAGGCACAAAATTTCAAGACTTTTCCTGCTCGTTGCAGATGGTATTTGCAGTTTCCAATGCATCAACCTGCTTGCATACAAGTTGAGAATACATCCCTCCCACTTTCCCCAAGAGCTCCGTGTGGGTTCCTTGTTCTACTACCCTCCCGTCCCGGACGACTAAGATGGAATCTGCGTTGACAATTGTGCTTAGCCTATGGGGCAACAACAATCCATGAGATATTTGTGACAGATAAAAGTATAAGGAAAATGTCAGAGCATATTGGAAGTGCATGTAGCTTGAGAGGACCCCAAGCAATCCATACGAGATCCTGAGTACTCAAACCAGCCATCTGCCGTGCGTACCTGTGTGCAATAATAATCACCGTCATATTTCCGTGCGAAATCATCCTGTCGATGGATTGTTGGACTATACCACAAAAATATCCATGAGATTACATGAGTGTTAATGGTCTTGCGTGAAAACAGACGTGCTTACCTAAATTCTCGGAGTCAGAATCCAAGGCCGACGTTGCCTCGTCCAGGAGCAGGACGCGTGGACGACGACAAAGCGCCCGCGCAATGGCTATACGCTGCTTTTGCCCTCCGCTGAGACAAACGCCGCGTTCACCAACCTCCGTGTCATAACCCGATTGTAGTCCCAGGATAAAGTCATGCGCACCTGCTAGGACAGCAGCCTCGATGATCTCCCCTTCGGAGGGCTCGTCCGGCTCCCCTTCCAGACCAAAGAGAATATTTTGCCGGATTGAGCGCGCATAGAGCACGGGCTCTTGACTTACAATCGAAACGTTGCGATGGTACCAGTGCGGGTCGTACTCTTGCACCTTACGCCCGTCTAATAAGACCATGCCGCTTTCTGGCTCGTAGAAGTTCTCCAAGAGGGCGACGCACGAGGACTTGCCACTGCCACTGGGCCCGACGAGGGCAACAACTTTGCCTGGCTCTGCTATCATGTTCATTTTGTTTAAGACAGGACGCGCCGGGCGCGCAGGGTACCGGAACGTGACATCACGCAATTCCACTTTACCAGAACAAAATGCGGGTGCCAATGGCGGCTCAGGCAAAGGAGTGCTTTGGGGTGGACGGCGTATAAGCTCAAAGACCTTGTCAGCAGCCCCCAGCGCCTGAGTGATAGAGCTAAAGATTGATCCCATGTTACTGAAGCCTTCCGAAAGCGAACCTAGAAGCAGAAGGAAGGAGACAAGCTGCCCGCTGGTAAGGCCGTCCTGGTTGAGCACCAACTGGCCCCCATAGAAGAGGACAAGGGCGGTCACTAGGTTCGGCAAGAGCGTTGTAGCAACCGCGTATGCACCATAAGCACGGGCCTCTTGTTTATTCAGGTCATAATATTCGTCCAACTTGCCACGATACAGCCGCCCCTGTGCCGGACCGCCAGCAAAACTGCGCACCGTTGGCATCGTGGAGAGACACTCCTCTGCGATGGAGTTGGCATGGGCCAGCCGCTCTTGAGTAGCTTTTGATAGCTTCCTTATATACTGACCGTATATCTGAGTCGGGTGGTGGCATGCAAGTGGGAGATGCGAAGAAGGAGTTAAGAATCGTTGTGTTGGTAGCAAGGTCCCATCTCGCCCAGCTTGTGAATTCAGAGTAGCTGTCCCTCGCAACCCTCAAAATACTGCCTCCTCCCGACCCTGCCTCGATACCTTACTCATGATGACGATGACAGGCACGGAGACGAAGGCCACCAGGCTGAGCTTCCAACTCTGAATGAACATGAAGATTAGCGTACCTACCGCTTGCACCAGAGACCTGAGGAAGAAGTTGATGTTTAGAGAGACCTGGTCGCCCACTTTGGTGCAGTCCGAACTCAGGCGAGAAGAGAGATCGCCCGTCTTTGCCGTGTCGAAAAAGCCCACCTCTTGACGGATCAGACTCTGAAAGAGCATGTCTCGGATGCGCCTATTCACGCGTGCGCCTACTATTGTGAAGATTGCCCCCCGCAAGCCCGTGCAGGCGCCACAGACCGCAGCACAGAGCACCAGCATGACCATGGCATGCTGAAAAGCTGCTGCACCCTCCTCGCTTACAATTGCGTCGATGGCTTTGCCGGTGTAGTGAGGGATTAAGACTTGGCCGATTGCCGCGCCCAGCAAGAACGCGAAGGCCGAAGAGATCAGATGCCAGTCGTCGCGCGTCAGGGAAAGAAGGTCCTTGTACGTAGCATGGCCCTTGTCCTTGCCTCCACGCCCTCTTGTCGCGTCCTCTGCCGCCTCGGCGTCGTCTAGGCCGCGCAGACTCGCCCATACTTCACTCAAATGCGCCGCCTCCTTGAGGTCCTCGCGTTCTTCCTCGCTCTCGTCCTCCAATTCCTCCCCCCCCGCGGTCCTCTCTGCATCCTCTCCCTCCGGACCTTCACTTCCCAGACACACGCTTCCATTGCCCGAGACTGTCGACAATAAGAGCGACTCACGCAACGTCCCTTTTTTCCGAACCAAAGCCTCGCGATGCCGCTGGTATGCCCAACGTTTCACATACCGCAAGTGTCTTTTCAAAACAATGTAATCTACACAGCCTAAAATAGCACTTGCAGCTACGCAACCCCAAAAGCAGGCCATGGAATCTGAGAATCCAATGCCCATTAAAAGCCGCATCAGGCATTTGGCCATGAGAATGAAGTAGCTCATTAGGGTGAGGACCAGAGTGGCACTGCGACCGACGCGCTCCATGCGCCGTATGGGAGATGGCTGCGTAGCCGAATTTGCTTCCTCTCTGAGGCTCAGATCTCTCGCTACAGAAGTGGTTGTAAAGTGAGCGGTGTTGCTCGGAGACACACCGGCTCCCGTGGCCCTCGTCAAGAAGCTGTCCGTCTTCACAGGTCGTCTCACCCTTCGCCTCTGAGGGCTGAGGGCAAATGCATCGAAGGCAATAGCTACGCCAAGCAGCAAAAGTATGCGAAGCAATCCAACAATGCACAGATCCCATATGACACTGCCTGGGGCATCATAGCTGAAGAGAAAACCATCCCCACTCGCCACCCAAAATGTCACCATGACAGCCGCATCAAAAAGTAGGAGCGAGGGTAGGGTCCCGACCTGAAACCAGCTCGGTGGCGATGAGGAGCCATCCTTGATTTTGAGCCCACTGCTGCGAGATGGATGAGTTTTATAACGTGTCTGGGCACGTCCTGTCTTGTCCCTCTCTTCCGGTTTATCAGGAAAAATTGAAGTTTGGGAGGCCGCCCCCTTCATCTTTCATGACGTGGGGTAAGATCATTCGCAAAGTCAGTCACAGTAGCCAGAGGAGGGGCCGATTACGGCTCACGAGGCATATAACATGGGCATCACATGTCTTAGGCAGGCGTTCGATCTAGCCACGAGCTGGCAGCAGCACACGCGGGTTGCTGAAAGTCACTGCTCGACGTGGGTATGGGCATGGGAGAGGAGCGAGTCCTTAACCTCCCCCGCGACCGAGGGACAATACATGTGGAGACGCATGCCACGGGCTGGCAAGATGAAACAAATTCATAATATTCACATCAACAACAAAAATTATCGTTTTGTTTTATTTGGATCCAAATACTTTCAAATGACTTAAATTTGCATTTTTGGCCTCACTTTCCCCTCTTGTCCTTGCCGGACCCATGTTGTTCCCGAGCGATAACGAACCTTGCTTTCCTAATGCGATGTAAGCTTTTCTTTTGGGGCTTTGAGAATCCTTATCAGGCGAAGTTGAAGACCCGAGATGGCCCAAGTGTTCCCCTACCTCGGCCTGAAGGCGGCTAAGAAACATGTCTAAGGCAACTTGGTTCATACCCAGTGGGATGATGACATCCGCCTCCCGTTTCGAAGGCTCCACAAACTCCAAGTGCATGGGCCGCACTGTCTTTACGTATTGATCGACTATGGATTCCAGACTCCGTCCACGTTCCTTCACGTCCCGATGGATGCGCCGGATCAGTCGCAGGTCCGACTCTGTGTCCACAAAGACCTTAATGGCCAGCTCTTGGACGAGAGAGCGGTCCGCAAAAATAAGAATACCCTCAAGCAAAATGACGGGCCGAGGCTCTGCCTTGCAGGTCCGCTTAAGACGATTGTGGGTCGCGAAGTCGTACTCAGGAACTTCGACTGTGTGGCCCCTTTTCAGTGCCCGCAGATGCTCAACTAACAGAGCGGTGTCCAGGGCGTTGGGATGGTCGAAATTCGATTTCTTACGCTCGTCGAAAGGGAGATGACTCAAATCTTTATAGTATGAGTCGTGCGTGATGTAGGTGACATGCTCCTCGCCAAGGGCCTCGTACAAGGCTCGAGCGAATGTCGTCTTGCCTGACCCCGAACCGCCGGCCACGCCCAACGTCAAAGGACCCGAAGTCGACTGCCGCGGCGCCTTCACATGTTGCTCTAAGCTTTCTAGTAACGGTCCCATAGTCTCTTTGCCTAGTCCTTGGGGCTCTTCAAGTGGCGTGGCACTGACGCCATGTCTCAGGGGCAGCAATGGGCCCACAGGGGATGGAAGATAAGCCAAAAACCCCGACTTCACCTCCTGGACATCGTCCTCTTCATCTTCTTGCCGACAAGTAGGGTCATGTGCTTTTCGCTTGTGTGTTACCCCTCGTGACGACGAACGACCCGCCAGCAAAGACCAGGCTACAGCTGCACCTAAAAGGAAGACGAAGAGCAGCTCGAGAGGCTTGGCGGAGGACCCTGGTGACATGCTGAACAGGATTCATAGAAGTGTTAAGCATTCAATTAGTAAGTTACATGTAGCGTTATGTCCGGCCTGCACCCAACGTGCTGCGCCTTGCGGCCATACTAAATTTGACATGCCCTCCGAGCATGAGGGCAAGCGGCGAACAGCAACAAGCGAGCACTCGCGCGTCGCCCTGTCACATGTCGTAGCGTTCCCACATGGAGGCCCTTGAAGCAAAAGCATGTGTTTTCCTACCCGTGACCATCCTAAGGCAAGGCCAGTGATTTGGTGTGTTGCGCCCGTATTCGTGTGTCTACCCACCCTGATTCCAGCTTTTGTTCATCTCCCGGTATGTTATCCTTTCAGCTGAAAGCGGACGTGTCAGCGACTGCAACAAAAGGAATCGACTCGATCCATCGCAAATATGAGGGGTTGGATGCGCATTGGTAGGCGTGATGCGGCGTCTATTTGGACTTTATACGCTTCAGGCTGCTGCAGGAGGTTGACAAGCTCCCACGGGTCACGATTCATGAGTTTCACTGAGAAAAAAGGGCCTCAGGGCTGGACCGGGACGGGTACCCTTAGTAGATGTGAATCGCACCGTAGTCGCCAGCTTCGACATCCTGCTTCCTCGATTTTGCTGTCCCACGGTCACTGCATCCTAGCAATCGCAGCAGGACTCGCCGTGGTTGCGCAAAACGGCGGTGTCAGCAATGAAAGCCGTGGTCGGGACACCCTTTGTGAGGCCTCTCTCGAGGCTTCCCCCGAGCAGCAGTCAAGAGATGCAGGAGTCAATCAAGGTGACCTCCCGTACGATTTCGTGGTTGCCCTTCGAGATATTGTGGGTCCAGAATATGTGTCCCAAGATTCAGAGGAACGCGCACTCCACGGAAAGCCGTGGAGCTCGTACCACAAGATCACCCAGATTCCCGACGTCATAGTGCAGCCTGCGTCCACGGAACAAGTATCACGCATCATGCGTCTATGCTGGTACGAAAATGATTGAATCATTGACAAACGACGTTTTTGAGAAGGCAGAATTTTGAGTTCGATTGATACTTTAAAATCTGAAGTCGCGATGTGCCAGTTTTGCGAAGTCGATTTCACTCCTCCACCCATCCATGTACTGTCAGGTTGTATCGCATTCCTGTCGTACCCTACGGAGGCGCTACCTCACTTGAAGGCCATACATTGGCGCCTTCCCGGGGTTTGTCTTTGGACATGAACCGCATGAACCGCATCCTGCGAGTGTCCATCGAGGATCTTGACGCCACCGTAGAGGCCGGCCTGGGCTACTTGGATCTAAACGAGGCCCTGCGCGACCAGGGCGCACACTTTCCCCTAGACCCGGGGCCAGGGGCATCCATCGGCGGCATGTGTGCATGTCGATGTTCTGGCTCAACCGCTGTCAAGTATGGCACGATGCGCGACAGCGTGCTGAGCGTGACGGCGGTGCTGGCCGACGGGACAGTCCTGAAGACGGGCTCGAGGGCGCGCAAGTCTGCGGCAGGTTACGACCTGACGCGCC
>Ga0102934_1000009_pt1 | contig 114946 bp, 111 predicted proteins | sample SalPonR2_A_D1_MG_FD_78175 | JGI IMG/M metagenome (GOLD analysis project Ga0102934, IMG submission 78175) | Salt pond soil microbial communities from South San Francisco under conditions of wetland restoration - Salt Pond MetaG R2_A_D1_MG | ecosystem: Environmental > Aquatic > Marine >... | reverse complement strand
GTCTCGTTGATTGTCTGACCGCGGCATGCGCAGTTTGATGGGTTCAAACTGGAAAGTCAAGTCGTACCCGAAGGTCCCGTACAAGCCCAACTGTGGGTCCCCGTCGCTCTGAAAAAAGTCCACCAAGGTGCGGATTACGCTAAAGATGCTTGGCTGCCGCGAACGCTCTTCTTCGGGGAAGTATTCGTCTGACTTGGGCACTTGCCCAGAAAGAACCGTCCCGCCATCTTCACCAGCTGGGTGACCGGTGCGTTCCAAGCTGGCCAGAGCCAATGACGAGTCCGGCCGCTCGAGCGCGTCTTGAATAACCTCCAACAGCACCTCTCCACGTGCATTCAATGCCTTCACCTTAAAGTTTAGACCCCGGCTTTCAATTTTAAGGGGAGGATCGATGAAGCCAATGGTCCATCGCGCATATCGGCCGGGGAATTCATAAGAGGATGCCAGCAGCACCCCCTCATGAGAGTCGAGGCCCTCTAGCAAGGCGTCGACCTCCTTGCCAGTGTCTGACACGTCCTCGACTTGACATGTCACTTGGACACCCCCTTTCGTTATGAATCTGCCCGAAAGCGGTCTGTACCGAGGTGCCCCAAGAGAAAGCCGACCCTCCTCACCCTCCATCATCGTCATCGACAGGTCTCCCTTGCGGCCGCGCTTGAACTCGCAACTGCCTCTTATTCTCTCATTCTCACCACTTTTCCAGCAACGATGCTGTATGCTTAAAGGGTCTTCGAAAGAGCGGTCGGTCCAACTCCTTAGATGAGAGTACGAGGAAGAGCAGGGGCCGTGGAAAGACAAGGGCGCGGATGGTGATCTGAGGGAGCCGCTTGCTCTTCTTGAGCGGCAGGTTGGGCCAGCGTGAACTCCCAATTGGATATGTAGAAAAATTAATACTGATAGTGCTAACACAGCACTTTTCAAACGTGGTGGTCTCAAATCATGCATATGTATTGGTTATGCTTTGTACCGCAGCACTCCGGTCGAATCGACTCTGGCTGTAGGGGTACGGTCCTCCAGGGTCGAGATAGTGTCGAAGTTGCAGCAAGTATCCGGCAGGACCGCTACGCAGAGAAGAGCACCGGTCCTGATGTGATGAGAATTGAGACATGGAAACTCAGCCACCAACCATGACAAGCCGATTAAGATCATCGCAGGGCGAGGCGGCGACTCGCCAGCGAGCTCACACAACTGTGCCGCCGCTTGCTCAAAGTTCTGGTCGCGCACGGCCCCTGGGCTACAATTCAAAGTAGCCCTTCAACATATCGGCACGAATTTAAAAAATATATGTTCCAATGCGATATAATGAAGTGACATGCCTCGTTCTAATTCAATGTAATGTTTTACAAAAATCAAGCTGTACACGACATGCGTTGCAGCGCGTGGACATCTATGAAATCTCCGCCACAACCTTCTGTTTGCGCTCTGGCACAAATTTACTATCTTCGCTATCTTTTCTTGCATGCTTCCTGCGATTTTGAGCTTTGCGTCGTTGGCTCTCTTGTTGCATGTGAAGCGTCTCGCGGGCCTTCATAATGGCCTTCGGCACGTGCCGGTGTTTAGCGATGCGCCGCACCTCAGGCATGTGTTGATAGCGCTTTTTCAACGCTTCCTCGTACTCCAACTTCTTCTCTGCCCGAGGAACTTTCACTCCAAGTTGCTGTGAGGCTTCTGCCTTCCATATTCGGAGGTTGGTGTCGTCAGAGCCCGTGAGCACGAAGCGGCCGTCCCCCGAAAAATTGACGCAGAAGACGCGCTGCATACGTTTGGTGTGATAAACCTCACGGCTCCGGCCTTCTCTGTGACCAAAAATACGCACGGTGCGATCGTATGAGCCGGTGACGAATTCTTGACCTGTAGGTGAGAAGGCGAGGTCCATGACGGCGCCCACGTGATCCTTGTGGATGAGCTTGGCTTGGTCAAGCTTTCGGAGATCGAAAGTATAGAGATTGTGGTCCTCGCTGGCAACTGTGAAATTCAAGGGTTCTTGCGGATTCCAGGCCAGTGCGTTCGAGCGCATGACAAGCACGGCCTTCCGCATAGCCGCACCCTCGCGCGTGTCGAAGAGCGTGACCGCCCGGTCCGATCCCGTGCTGGCCAGAAGCGAGCGCTCAGCGGGATTGTATCGCACGCAGGAGATGGCATCGCATCCCCACGAAAATGATTGAACGGGATTCGAACGTGCATGGTCCCACACCAAAACGCGGGTGTCAGCCGCCGTGGCGAAATGTGCGTTGCGCCAGTGATGATCAATGGATGTCAGTGTCTCACTGTGGAGCCACGTATTGAGAGCCGCGGGTTCCTGTCGTGTCGATCGGCATATCATCGAGTACCAAGGAAATTGGTAAATTGACTATTTGAATTGAAATGGCGGATGCGTCGAAATCTAAAGCACAGACCTGTCTGGAGTCGTCTGCGACGCATAATGTCCATTGCTTGACTGTCTTGTCTCCGCAAGAGAAAAAAGTTCCCCCACCGGGTGCTACAGAAAGACCTCTGACGAAACCTGCGTGTGCATACGCACGCCACACACATTTGCGCACATTTAAATCCCATACTCGCACCTCACCGTCACAAGCTCCTGTTAAGAACTGAACCAAATTTCGTTTGCTAAGAGCAGAGCAAAATACACCATCTGTGTGGCCATCCAATGCACCTGTAAAAAATTCAAAGATGTAAAAAAAACAATTTCTAACTTGCGGAAGGAGGTATGACATTTTACACATATGCAGCTAACACGTTAAACTAGCGGACACTACATGCTGCACCAGCTAAGGTGCTAAAAATTAAGGATCAGGAGCAATCAAAATGTGCCATTGAAACTATGCTCCTAAATATCTCACCAAAGACATTTCATGGTCCGTCAACGTACCGATAAATGGTTTGGCAAACAGCTTATCCAGCTTAGTCGCTTGAAGGGCGCGAGTATATTCCCGGGCTTTGTCAAAAGGATGTAGGGCGGGATCCAGATTTCGAAAAACCTTGACGACATCTCCTTTGCACTCCCTTGTGAAAGTCTCTTCACATCGACTGAGTGTCTTGATCTTCATTGTCTTAGCACATTTGAAAGCGAGAAAATGAGATGATTCACAGAATATCTTTCCGCAACAGACGCTTCGTTATCTCAGTTATACCAAAAAAGTTTCCCGTCAAGCCTCGACGACATTCTCAACCCCAAGTGCCTTCTTTCCCACTTCTTATATGCTCAGCTAAACAGTGGTGTGCGGGCAGAGGAAATCATCGGAACCCTTTGAGTAAAGCGCTCGTCTCATTGGTCATCGCCGTCCCGCCCGTTGCCTTTACCGAGCCGTTAAGCCTCGACCGTTTCCGCCGGGTTTCCACCTTGCTTAATTTTCAGGCGCCTTTTTCTTTCAAATAAAATGGGCCGGCCAGAGCACTATTTTTCGCACTTCAAAATTTCAACCTAAAATAACGTATTGTCTTACCCCAATTACAGGAGCTTGGTGCCAGACAACCATTTCTTTTTAATTTCTTCACGATTTTCGAAGGGCCCTCCATTCGAGTTAAGAATACGAAAACACGTCAAGAAATACATAGGGAGAACCAAAAGCACCAGATGCACGTAAACGAGCATTATGCTTTTTCAGCAAGGTGAGTTATTCTCGTATTTGAACGTAAGATGCATGTAATTATCTAAAGGATTGTATCTTATGGCCATCACCTCTGCACACAACAAAATCTGTAGTCGATGTGAAGACTTCGTATACGTACCTAACGAGTCAACCTATTATGCTTGGTTAGACAACCAAACCAGAATAGTTGAAAAGGAATGCAATACTCCTATAGTCGTGTGGGGAGAGCCAGGTAAGGTAGAACCGGAACTCAGACGAAATTGTGTGCATTGCGTCGTGAAATTGATTACCAAAAGCCACCAATCGTCTGCCACCGCTCGTTGTACGTCATTTAGGATTTCGCGTGTTACCATAAAGTTTGTTCTTGAAGGAGACATTGCGGGGCATGTCGTAGAAATTTTTTCTCGCATTAACTTTTCATACCTGCCTGGTCAAACATGGCAGGGGTAGGTAAAAGTGCTCTATTGGCCAACTGGATCGAGCGCAGAAAGGCCCAGATGCAAGGAGGTGATCTCCTTTTCGAACACTTTGTAGGAAGTTCATCTAAAAGCCATCGTCTCGCAGACCTTCTGGGTCGCCTAATGACTGCATTAAAAGAACATTTTGAATTGCGTGAAATGGATCTGCCGGATACAGAAGACCGAATGCGTTGGACTTTGGTGCGATACCTGGAGGCAGCATCAAAAAAGGCGGCATCAAACTCATCGCAAATGCGGATTATACTGATTGTCATCGATGGCATAAATGCTGTGGCTTCAGAGGGTCCTTTTCAAGGCTCTTTGCATTGGCTGCCAGCTAATTTACCGGGCAATGTGCGTTTCATATTATCCATAACACGATCACCGAGCGCAGGGATAGTACTTGATGATAAGAGCATTGCAGTAAATGGAATAATTGACAATACTGATTTAAATCAATACTCTGATGACTTTGCTTACGATGATTGTGAAGCTCAGTCTAATATTAATAATGCCTATGAGCACCAGGCAAATTTAAAACGGATATTTAAATCGCCTTCGTATCATAGTGAAGGCATTTATCGAGAGTTGTGCAGACGAAAAGGCCAATTTTTGCAAGTGAGGCCATTAACATCCTTCGTGCGAGGACAAATCATCTTGAAGTTCCTTCATCGTCAGGAAAAAAATAAAACAAGCGAGCGGATAAATCGGAGGTTGCTCGTGCTGGAAGATAATCAACGTGCTCGGATCACTGACGCGCATAAAACCACTTCTCCATTGTTTCTGCGTATGCTCTTGATCGCGCTTCGTACAGGTGTGATGCTTTCAGGTATTAACGCTTTATCGGTCGATGAGCAACTTGACATCTATCTCGGGCATGAGTCATCTCCTAGTCGTATTGTGGTACACATGTTAGACATGGTACAACGCACTATTGAAGAATTTGGAATTAAAGGCCAGCATAGTAAGGGTCTTCTTGGTCATGTTCTAGCCGCCGTTCATGCAAGTCGACAAGGGCTTTCTAACGAGGAGCTGTGCGGAATTGTGGACCTCGCGGTGGGAATACAAGGTGTACCGGCACCTTGCATGGAGGCCATGTTTTGGTTGCTTGAAGAGATGACCATGGTTGTGAATGGCTTCCGGTAAGACAACGTCTAGTAAGGGGAAATAATAAAAATATCTTTCTTCTCAGGAAATTTTCATTTCTTAATGCAACAGAAGCTTTTCTCATGAGGTTTTTCGAAGGGTAATTTTCGATGAATTTCTGGGGACAAATGAAGCCTATATTCGCCAGCACGACCTCATGGCACGGTACTTTCAAAAAATGCCTACGTGCTCACGCAATTTTGAATGTCTTGCGTACCATCTCAAGGCCGCGGGATTGTGGACGAAATTGAAAGAAGCCCTTGTGGACATTGAAAATTTCAGGATGTGGTGGACGCCGGCGCACAAAAGCGAGTTTATTTCGTTGTGGGCGTCCCTGACATGTCGTAAAACTTTTGCGAAGTATTTTGCAACCGCGAGAACGAAGTCTACCAGCGATTTAAATCACTATCAGGTATGATTAGACCCTCCTTTACAATGCCTGTATCATAACACAGTGAAGAGTTTCTTTACAGCTGTCTTGTACATATCATCCATTTTCTAAAAAAATAGTGTTTCGAACTAAACGATTGAATGTCGTGCGTGTGTATGTCTTTCAGGATGCACGCAAGCCCCGCTGGCTCTTCACCAATTATTATAATATATATTATGTATTCCACATTCAATACCTTTCCGAAAAAGATCTATGATTTTTTGTGTGAAGCTATGCGAATTAGAGCCCTTAATTCGCCTTGCTGACAATCGCAACATATTAGGGTGTTCGGGCGTATTTCGATGTGGTTGATGAGTATGTTCGCAGCTTAGAATACTACAGAGAGAAACAGAACCCCAGAGATGAAGACTTGGCCGACGTAGTCTTACGCATAGCAGAATTTCTACTAGAATATGCAATGTTAGGACATGAAGATTCGGCAGATGTGCCGACATTCCTCCATCCGACAATTTCCCATGATGATTTGAGGTCTATCGGGGTACCTGTTTTGGCCATCGATGCCAATGGAGAGGCGCGCCTCACCGAACCACGTTTTCAAGGTAATACAGAGGCCATTATGAGTCAAACGGCTAATGCGCCATTATCTCCCAGCGCCCTTGCCGAAATAGCAAATGACAGGAAGGCCGTTTCGACATATTTTTATAATCGATGGATGTGGATTCAATTTCCTTTGGTGGCTATTGCAAATTGCGGAGAGCGCTACAGCTTAGGTATTCGTAGCGTACGACACTTCGAAGGACAGGATCAGCCCTCTTCTGATGTTTGCATAGCCGAATCCGCGGATACTTTGATGGGTGTCGATGAAAACAAAGCTGTCAAGTCAGAGACCGAGCGAAAAATGTACTTACGTACTGGTGACGAGGAAAGCGTCCAAAAGGTATGTAGGATCTCGGATAAGCTGCCTCAATACGACAACATATGACTAGTCTATTGCACTTATCAACAGCGACGTCTGCAACAACAACAACAACAACAACAACAACAACAACAACAACAACAACAACAACAACAACAGCAACAACAACAACTACTACTCCTTCTACAACAACAACAACAACAACAACAACTACAACCACAACGACGACGACGACGACGACGACGACAGCAGCACCAGCAGCAACAGTATCACAAGCACAGACAGCAGCACAGATACGGCCAGCTGCCGAAAAAGGTGGAGCAGCAAAACCAGCAACAAGATCAGCGTCTAAATGAAGAGGCTTCTAGAGCCATGGACCGGATGGCGTGCGAACTTGGTGACAACATTCAATTGCACCGCAACGAAATCGATACGCTTGCGCAGCAAAAGGCATGGCAAGAGCGAGCTTTATCGCATTTAAGCAATGAGTTGGTCGACTTGGAACGCGTGGGTCTGGGATCGGTGAGCTTGGCTACACTATTCGTCAATCATTTTAGTACTTCATTACACCAACAACAAGAACAGCACATAATCTGGCACATTATTTGAGCCTTTACCTACAAAAAAAATCGCCTCTCTTTGTCTTTTTTAGGCTTTCATGCTTAATGATAGAATTCTATATTTCCCTAATAATGCTACGCATCCTCCACAGGTCAATGTCAAGAAAAAAATTGAGCTCACCGATGAAAAACTTCGCAAAACAGCAGACATGTACAATCAAATTCTGCTGTGCAATAAAAATCTTGCCGGTGTCTTGCTTATGTGCGAGCGTCATCCACCAACTTCTTTTACTCTGATTGACATGCTTGAGGAAAAGATAAATGTGTGTAAGACAACATGGTCAGGGGCAGTATTTTGTATACAACACTAACATTTGACTTTACGCAAAATAAATTTTATTGACAGCAAGAGACACTTTTGGCTTCGTACTTAAAATGCAAGATCTGGGGTGAAAAATTCGAGTATAAGGCATACCATTCAGGCTATTATCAACTTCGTTCCGCAATCCAGAACACACTTATCCTGCAGCACCAAGTATTACGTAGCCGTGCACGTCTTCGCCAGGTGAAAAAGCCCTGTAGTCCAATCGTAATATGCACTTTGCACGAATAAAACATATTGGTTTTTGAAAAAGTGCATCATCTTTTCCTCTAAAGATCCTCACCTCATTCCAAACAAAATATCATAATATAGAATCTAGAAACAGCCGCGGAAACCACATTTTCCATGTCAAGTCGAGAAATGACTCAGCTCTCCATACTTCCATCTCCTTCCCAGCACATTCGGAGAAAAGAGGAAAGCCCGTCCACATTTCACCGTGCTATGTCGTTGACATGCACAGATGAAAATAAGACACGAGCATGGTTGCATAAAGCTTCGATTATTTTTTCGAAAACTGGTATTTCTGAACCCCATCTTTTTTTCAAGAAGCTCGAAAACAGTCTTCTCCTTGATGATCACTTAAACAATTTTAAAGAGCAGTCTGAAATGAAATTAATGAGCTTGAAAATCGAAGGAACACAGCTCAAGAGAAACCTTGAAGGAATAGATCGTGGTTCCTTAGGACTCAACATGATGAATTCCAAGCTTTTAGATGCACACAAGTCGATGTTAAAAGAGACAGATTCTAATGCCGCACTGGAGCTTTCTAAACACGACTACCGATTTATCCACGAGAAAGTGGCAGAAAGCATTATCAAAGGAGACCAGGCAAAAGAAGGTCTCGAGCATCTAGCAGAGCTTTTAAGAATCATTAAGAGGGAAGAAAAATGGGAAATAGAAGACATCTTTGCGCACATTCAGATGAAATTAGAAGAGATAAAGCCTGAGCAATTAGCATGATTACGCTCTCAAGTTGAATATGAGCAACTACAAATGGAACCCCACACAATACGCGAATAAAAGAGCAACAGGAGGATTAGCAATGTAAGAAGTACACAACTCGTTCACATTCTCACATTTCGAACATAATGCTCTTTGTAGATGATTTTGGCAGGTATATTTCGCACTTCCGAATTTATTCTCATGTATCCATGGTATGGTGTTCAATCATGAAAAGGCCGGAAAATACTTTAAACATCTTTAAAAGCCCAATCCTGACTTCCTGTTGTATTTGTTCTATTAGTAGAGAAGAAATAGAAATGCGTCCCGTTGCTTTCATTGGATTCTTCGAGATTACATCCGGCACGGGAGCAGAATTTTCGAAGGTATCTGCTCTAGAGGTTTCTTTCATGTATGAAACGTGTCAAACTGCCTAAAACAGGAGAGGAAAAAATGTTTCTTAAATACGAAAACTTCATGACAATTTCTAGAAAAGTGGGATGTACATTTGAAGTTTCACGTCGAAATGATCGTGATTGCACAATGGAATACAGGAATGTCACATCAGGCTGGAGTTTCCATGATCTTTTTCGCATAATAAAATTGAAGCTTCGTCGCGAAGAATTTTAGAATATACATCACCGTGTACGGCTAGATTATGCATGAATAAACGATGCAAGCCATAACCTGTGACCTCCAACTTTGATTGAAATGATGCAAGACCAAAACAAGTCATGGCCTTATGAGCATTTTGGGCTTCCCCGCACATATATAGATTTGTGACCGCGGATATGCGCTCTGAAACCAAGTCAAACAAAGGACTTTTTGGTTTTGCAGCATTGTGAAGCATTCCTTGCAAAATGGAGGCTTGAGCCCCGCTGAAGACTGCTTCCTCTTTTTTGCAGATCTGTCTCGCACATTCAAGCACCTCCTCCATTAAACAAGAAAGCAGAACGGTATTTCCGACTCCTTGTAAAAGAACGTACAACCTGGTCTCCAGTGCAAGAATGGTGGATCCCATACATTCGGATTGATGAGAATTCAATGAGGGACATTGTACACTTAAAAACTGACGCAATAAAGAAGAATAGACCGCAACAAGCGTGATTCTATCCTGCTCGTCCCGAAATTTTGTCATACGTAATCCGTCATAGCGTAGCGTCTCGGGAAGGTTACTACAGATTTCAATGCGTACTGGTTGTTGCAAGAGACATTTCATTGCTCTAGACAATAAGTTGCGATGAGCCATTGCATCGCCTTGAGCGATTGAAGATAAGTGCGACGCGTTTTCTGGACTTGCTAATACCTTTTTGAGCCATGCTTCAGTATTTAAAAGCCTCCATTGACCGGTTAGAAAACGCGCGGCAAATTTTTCTCGTTCGTATTCAACGCCATGTTGAACCAGATAAGGTCGAAGCATTTGTATGTGAGCGTCAGCAATGTCCCGTTGTGTCTCATCTATACGTGCAAAAATACCTCGAAACACGCGAGGGAGCAACGCAACGAAGGCCGACGGGATATACTTGGCATGCTGCGATGCAGACATGGATGCATGTACTTCCTTCTCAAAGCCCGAAATCCAAGACATCGTCTCTGCAACCCTAACAGGAGCCTGAAGCGCCATGAGATGATCAAATATGTACTTTAACAACTTGTAGATCGCGGGTGCATCCAGGAGACCTTGAAGAGCCATTTGGCTCAAGAGTTTTTTGTCTAAGTGGGCTCGCAGCTCCTCCGCCAGGTCGATACGTCGAGGTGTCAAACTCGTCAGTTTCTCCCGCACTTCATCTACAAGTGCCAGGAATGGCTCGTATTCCAATGGATCGTCTTTCAAACGAAATTGATGGATCGGCCGTCGTTCTTTGACGCCATCAACCAAATACTCTATGTCGACGGTTTCATCTTCATTTACTGCTTCAACTTTGCATGCAAAAAGTGAGCCCTGTCCGCTTCCAAAGCGGATCTGCGCTATCGAACCGCTTGTAAAATCGCTTGGGCCTTCTTGCAGGGGAGGTGTCATGGCTTCTACCAAGCGATCCCAAAAGATCTCCTCCATAGTGTCGCGTATGTGTCCGAGGTCTTCATTCCCAAATTCTCCTCTGACTGCGGACATTGACGCTTTCTCCTCGCTGATTGAAAATGTTGGGTTAAGTATGATTTCATGGGCCAGTTTTTCATTCAGCAGCATTGTGGATGAGGGCTGAGTGTCGATCGAAGTTTCTCCGTCCTCTGTTTCAGCCTCAAATTTTGCGGCCGTCGTAGGTTGCGTAATAGCGCTGGGGGGATTTTCCACAGCCTTCGCGTCGGAATTTGTGGTGGCCATCAGCCTCCTGGCGGTGCTGATATTTTCATTACCACCTTCAGATCTCGGAGGCAAGGTAGAACTTTTTCTTTTTTCCGGGCCCAGGCCTGGAGAAATGTCATAGCTGTTTCCACTGGTACTTTTCAATCCTACCATAGCCAAATCATTAGAAGAGGAGGGTATTTGAGCCTTAGAAAGGCTCGACATTCTCATAGGCGGCAATGCTACAGTCATGCCCCAAGGCATCAGCACAACATTCTTTCGTCCCGTGTCCATGCCCTCTTCTACGCTTCGGCAGTGTTTCTCCGCAAGCTCTCGCCCCAGCACTTGGCATATGCCCACATGAACCTTATGTAGGCTATGCCGTGCTGCTTCAATAAGCCCTTCCTCTCCAACGCGCTGTGCATCTTTAAAATTCCGGTATGCTTCCACATACGAGGTCAAAAAAGATAAAGAAATACTGCGCGCCTGGCGATTTTGCAGCGTGGTCAAGGATGCGTTCATAAATGTACGTGCAAAGTTGAGAGTGTTGAGTCGGAGACGAAGTAGGCCCAAAGCTCCTGCTTTGCGTCGAAATGGTGTGTAACCTGTCTCCAGGTCACCCAGCATGTTTATGAGGCAGCTCGCTGAATCCAAAACCAGATTTGCGGCAATGCATACGAGTTGGGCTTCCAACTCCGCCATACCCATTTCTTCACCATGGTCTTTGCTGCACGTATATGGATCTGTCGTTATGACATCTCCAGGATGCAATTTGATCATAACTGCGGTCAAAATTTTGCGCGCCTGCTGCTCCTGAACCCGATGGAAGAACTGTTGTGAGTCTTCCATCCCAGGGGAGCCCCTCTTTTTGTCAGGCCCCTGGATTGACACGGCATTCAAGAGACATGCGATGCTCGCTATAATATTTTTGTCTCTGATCTTGCTAAGGACGTCCTCAAATCCGGTACTTGATTTCAGCATCAATACCTCATTAGCCTGTCTTAATTGAGAGGCTTGCGTGGTTAGGTAAACAGCTGTTTTACCGATCGCACGATATCTTCGCCACCACATCTGCACAATTCTAGCAGCTTTTTGCAATTTGTGCTGCCCAGTGATCGAACTTGGAGAGCGCTTTGGTGTCGATGGCGACGTGAGGTCAGTGCACGTCAAGCCACATCTTCGTCCTTGCTTGTCTTCAGCGGACATATTCTGCCCCTCCTAATCGAGTGTGCACAGAACGTCAAAAGACAAGACAAAGATATCAAATGACTGTGTAGAAGAAAACCATGCAGTTGATTAGATGGTTTTAAAATATAACATTCTTCCCACGTCATGTAGTTTTCTCCCCTTTTTTGAACCAAAATCGATATACAAGGCCTAAATGACACCGGGAAACAAGAAGAGGAAACATTTTTGTACAGCACTACAATACTATGATCCATTGTGAAAAATTGCAGAGTTGCGTGCCAAACATTATGTCTCCGTATCGCGACCATTATCTGTCAAGTTGTTAGACGGCTCTTACCTAGATCTTGTGCCGTGAGAAGTGACTCCTATGAATACTTCTCAAAAAGTAGGATGAGAAATTATGCGTCTGCATTTGTAGGTGCAATTACTTCCAAGCGTAAGTGTAACTTTTGATATTTTTAACGCGTCCTTTGTTTAGGATACGGCCCTCTTGTTGATTGGTCGATCTGACATAGCTCGGAAAGGTATATCCGGCACTTGCGCTTTTAAAGGTTAGTTTTTACTGGAATTTTCAATTTAATCAAGCTTGACTCATATAGCAAGAAAATTTCAATGGGAACGCCAATTGAAGGACGCCCTGGATGCCTCAAATTCTAGCAGTGGCATGGGCCGGTAAACGAAACAACGGCAACCTTGTTGCACTTGCTCTTTCTTTTTCGTCCCAAAACTTTCCTCCTGCTGTCGCTGCACTGTCTCGGCTGACGGGATCTTGTAGGACATGGTACATGCAAATAACTTGTGCGCCAGCACGCCTTTGTGAGCGGCGTCAAGTTATCCTTGCGTGGCTTCCACCTCCAAGGCCGCGAGTAGACGCACGCATCCGGCAGCAAGGAAGGTCGCGGCCGAGCGAGCGAGCGGTCGGGCAGGCAGGAAGATAAGGCCTGTACAGTGAAGGAGGTAACTCAGCGTCGTCCTGCCCTCGCCCTGCTCTCCTAACACTTGTTCTATCACAAGATCCTGAAAGCTTTCAACACTTGTTTTACTGCTGTATTGACCCCAAGGACTGTTGACCATTGTAATGGTGGTCCTACAGGAGATCGAGAGCTCCTCCCGTGATCCCGACAAAGGTAAGTAAGTGCACACTGTATTTACGTAAAAATAATGCATATCTCACTCACATCTCTCGATCACTGTGATAATTTTCTATGGCAGATCGCACTGCTGTTGTGGACGATCTATATGATGAGGATGCGGATGGAGCAGACCAGAGATGGATTGACAAGCACTGGGCACGAACGAGGCACGGAAAGTTGTCGGCAGAGCAGCGGACAGATGCAACTTTGAGTTGCCCTCTTTGCTTTACTACTGTCTGCATGGCATGTCAGAGGTCTGTGGGGAAGTAAGCATTGCGATTCATGCGATTGGTAAAATTCAAGAATGCTTCCTGAGTTTTTCTGTCACATTCATACGTCGGAAGTTGGGTGCCAGAGTTTTCAAGCTGTGCGTCGCGGCCGATCTGCTTCATGTTCATTTTATCGTATCAGGATGGGTCACATTTTGTTTTTTACTTTTTTCTATAGATGCATGTATCCATTGTCTTCGCCCATCAAGAGCTTTGTATCATAGATATAGTAAGAGTACGCAGACTTGTCTTACTGCTATACGTCTAGGTTTTATAAAGTTTGAAGAGCGACTCAAGCTCGTTCCTCCTTACAATTCTTTCAATGATCCCGCCAGACACAGGACACGAAAAATAGAATATCGTGCCATCTTCGTGTCAAACTGTGTCTTTGGAAGGGCTCTGAACTCGGGCGACTGGTTTCAAAATAGAAGTCAAGTGAGCACGGAGGCGCCCTTTCGATCAAGTGCTACACTGACAATGAAATCAGAAGGACGAGGAGATTGCATGACTAGTGCGGATGCGGTGCCGAAAAAGCAGGAGTCTGAACGAACGGAAGTAAATTCGCAAGGCGAACAACCCCCGGCACAAACCGTCGCATGCGCTACCTGCGGTACGCTTCTCGGGGTTCAAGACGAAGAGGACATTGTCCATTTCTTGAATGTTATTGCTTCGCACTAACATTCGAAATTTTGGGCACAAAGCACGAAGAAATATAAAATAGTACCTGAACCATATTTTATCAAGCGTCATAAACTCCTGAAGCTCATGTGTCATATTTTATGTTATCTTTTACATTCAGCTAATCGTTCAGCTTATGCTATCAAACTTCATCAACTCAGACCTGTCCGACATTCCGGTCTTCTCTAATTCAAAAAACGACGGCAAGTCAGCCAGTGGGGTGACGGATCGAATAAAAGGTAAACCTCCCTTCGTAACGCCTGCTGCAGCAAGTGCAAACTTAAGACTGAGTGGAGCTAAAAGCCACAAACTAATACCAAACTCAAGACGCTTATCCCAGGTCTCGTGTTGTTCGTTATTTGGTAGACCCGGCCATCCCGCCAAAAATCCCTTTTAGTTGAAGGGAAATAGAATGCAGGCGTGATGAGCGCAGCGTCTTACACGAGCAACGCTTTACATGAGGTGACAGGGAGGAAAGCCAATGATTCTCGAGACTGCTGTCTCAGATATTGAAATGAATAAAATACAAAAATAAAGCCCGGTACACAATATGACCCTATCGAACTTACCGTCCACATTAGCGAGGGTAAACGAAAGAAAGAGTCAAAGAATCCACGCAAATTATCAGCGTGTTGCGCCATAAGGAATTCCCCGCCAAAAATGACAAAATCCCGCTATCGTGTTCGGAATAAATGTAAAATAAGGACATCGTTTCCGCATATCCTTTGGTGAGCAGAAAGACGGGATAATGACCGATATCTTCTGCTGAATCCAACCTCACCTGTAGCCGTGTGGTCCGAGTCCACACAGAATCGTAGACCGCCCGCGCGGCAGCATCCGGGTTGTATGAAGCCTTCTTGAGCTAAAAGAGGAGAGAATAGGTAAGAAAAGTTATTTTTTGAAAAAAAGTTAAAGTGAAGAGTAATTGATTTACAATGGAACGTGTTTCATCACAGGCTCGACGCATAGAATGTACAGTGTACTATAGCGCTCTACTCCAATGTACCTCGTCAGCGATCGCCTTCGCTGTAGGCCCGGCAGCAGCCATCGACCTGCATATCTGATATCCTGTCGCTGCATGAACGAGGCCCATCGCCCCTCCGAATGCCACGACTCGTTGAGAGCGGACAGGTATTGCTCCACCCATGGGAATGTAACAAAACTCCTCTTCTTCCACATTGAGTACTGTGGCACCCAAATGTTTCAACCGAAGCTCCATCCGCTTTTTGCACTCGTCAAAAGACATCGGCGGTCTGGCAACCAGCGAAGTTTCCTCGAAGAAAACTTTTGTCTTTTTGCCGTCCCTCGTTGGACCCATGGGCATGGCATACATGAAGGTTGGCTCGCGGGCAGCCGTCATCTGCACCTTTATGGTGATGAGGAATATCGGGAAACTTTTTGTCAAATCACTACGTAGCTAGGCAGTCCCTCCATCAGCCTTTTTGCCTGACCTCGGCCGCCTGATTGTCGAGATAGTCGGTGCGGTAATCCATCAACGTCATTGCGTCCTCTCCGTATGGGCACATGTCAACCTCGCACTCTATTCCGTAGGCAATCTGTTAAACATGTAAGTGCAGTCCGTTTCAATGTTTAGCCCATGTCTATCTTTTCATGCGTCCTTATCCAGACAAATATGATGCACGTACCTGCACACCAGGATCATGAGTTCCATCAAGCGTAACCAACCGAGATTGGTAGCCTGAACAATCAAGTAGAAAGCGTGCCCTTACACGAGTCCCATCGTCAAGACGAAGGAGTGATCCTTCCTCATCGTGAACCACTGACTCCGCATCCAATGCTTTCGCCAGCAAGATTGCGCCGCCATCCAAAGCGCGTGTTCGCAGCTCATTTTTAAGCGCCTTCATGAATGTATTCGTAAAATGAGTACAGCATGAAAGAGACATTTGCCAGTTGTGAATCGATGCAGGAGTACCATGGAATACGACATTGTGTCAACTCACGCCACTGTGTTCTCTCTTTGCAATGCCCAGAGCTCAACATCTACAGTCCTGTGTTTTATTTGGGTGAGTCTCACAATCTTACCGTCCGGTCGACCCTGCCGTAGGCCCTCTTTATTCGCAACCGCTCGTCTACCGGAATACCATGGCTGCCACCACAAAATAAATCAGTATTAGGCCAAGTCTTCATCAAGCAGCTTCTTAAACTGAAACCTAGAAGTTTCTCAAGAGCTATGCACGAAAGATTGATAGGGACTTTAGATGTTTCGTCCGCCGGGCAAACTATCGTGATACGACCCAGTTGGGGGAGGAGAAAAGACATATTCGAATCCGTCCTCTCGCGATAAAGAGAATCAAACTACGGCTACGCACCTTCCCATTCCTCGACCCAAACACCATAGTTGGGGATCCACCGTTGATCTAACTTGGGATCCATCATTACTACTTTGAGTTCATGCTGCTGTGCAAGTAAAGCTGCCATGACAGACCCAGCCGGGCCCCCACCTACGATAGCTACGTCACACACGATAGGCTTCATTGCGCTATTGGAGCACTCAATAGTTTCCTTTGCCGAGAATTGTGCATTGCTGCGTAAAAAATGTGTTTGTGACGATTCAGAAACCACAGGAGCAGGAAATAATGGAAGCTGCTTCGGCTTCCGCGCCGTCGGATTCCTATTAACCAGGCACGAAGGTTTATCGTGCTTGGAAACCAGGCCACGCGCCACCCATCCCATCGAAGCTCCACAAAACATAAAGCTGCATATGATATGCAGCCACATGGGCACTCGCGGCATATCTTGGTTGTCTATAAGATGTGAAACATTTTAGATAAATTTGAGGAGATATCACTTCCGGATTGAAAGAGAAATTCAAGAAAATCCCCGCATATTGCTTCGACTACCAAGCATTTGCAGGGGTCTACGTTCAAATGTAAGTTTCAAGCTCTTGTAAGATCTATAATCTGACGGGATAGGTATCAAGAACCAAAGAGAGGTGGCTTCGTGGTAGGTCCTGGAAGGGAAGCGTACCAGTAAGACCAAAGGTTTTCAAAAGAAGCTAGCTTGACACCGATTGGGCCCGTGTAAAAGTCATACATGTGTACCTGGTACAGTGTTTGGTCGAAAGACAACTACAACATATTGTTTGAGGGCTTTGATTTCACAGTAAAGGTAGTTGTTGCTCAAATGCTCCCCCGCCCAGAGGCTCGAGCCCGAGCCAAGACCCCCCAGGCCCGTATGCCTTTCTATTTCGCTCGGTGCTTATGTGATGCCTCACAATACTTTCGCACTCCCAGCGGTTTACGGGGCAGGCCGCGAGGTTCATGCTGATAGGACTGAGAAATAACGTTTTACAAGGAACGCGCACACTAAATACCAGGGCTCGACGGAACCGCGTCTTTCGGAGATAGGCGTCATATGAACCTCCCGGCCCCTTCAGGTCGCGGATGGGTGTTCATTTTAAAGAAAAGGATTTGGGAGGCACGCAGTGAACGAAAATGTTTTTGCAAATAAACAAGACCTACGAAAATGAAATTACTCATGTTATAATTCTTCGTCACATGAAGTCCTCCTCCATCTCGACCGCGGCCGACACGTCTGCTGTTGAACCCCATTTCTTGTTGGATTCCATTCCCCCGTCATTCATGAGACTCCTGTGAATTGCCGAGAAACGGTCACGTAGCATTGCGTGAAGACAGCAATCGTTATCATACGAAGAATCCAACCACCTGATTTCACAATATGTGGCAACCCCACAACCCGTTCTTACTCATAGCTTCGTAGTTTGGCCTCTTCTTCTCGTCTCTTCTTCTCCTCTCTCTCCTGTTATGATAGTTGACGAGTGTGATTATGGGCATTTTTACGATGTCATCTTTGTAATCATTGTACCTGTTTTTCTTGATCGCGCTTTGATGCCTTCTGAGCTGCTCTGTATTCGACAGCTCGAGCCTCTTGCTCAGCCTGTAGGTCAGGATACCTCTCCTACGTCGATTGCAGGGGGCCAAAAGAGCATTGCATTTTTGTCATATAAATATAAAACTATTCGCAGAATTCTGCTTGTCGCAACTCACTTCTTTAGTCTTGTTGAGCGCATTGACAATCGAATTACACTTCTGAACCTTGATGGTCCGGACCTATATACCAGAGGTGTTGCTGTAAAATTAAGAAAGTTGTATCGTCAAGACATGTTTTACGCACTCCTTCCCCAGCTATCACCTTGCTGGGGTCATGGAAGCCGATCTGGCCTGCTTCCATACTTTTGGTCTTCTTTAAGTTGCGCCAACGGGTATATACGACCTTCACTTCCTTCATCTTGCACCCCTCGATGGAGTTTGCCTGATAATGTGAAAAGGGGACCGTAGTGCGAATTAGAGTTCCTACTAAAAAATAGTCGGCAGGATGATGAAAATAAAGTCATGAAAAATGTCATGCCAGGGTACCTTGACGAGAGAGGAGCACTCGAGCAGCAGGTCAGAGCTGATGTCGTCCAGCTTTTGTCCAGGCTTCTGACGCAAGTACACGTGCGCTGATGACAAGTCATCAACGTGGAACCAGACATCTTCTGGCAATCCGAAGCGGATTAGTTCTTCATTTTCATATTTGTCTTTCTGTAAAGGCAAATTAGATGGTACAAAACTACGTCGGAATGTGGTCTTCACAGTGCGGGCAAAGCGCCCAGCATTTATTATGAGCTAGATGAATTGACCGAGAAGCTTACCCCCATATAAAGCAAATAGCCCTCTGGTCGCAAAGCGCGCAGACGACGGTAAATAGAGATGAAGGCAGGTGTGTTTAATGAAGGCTGAGCAACGAATGGCGACACGAGGAGGCCTCGGCCTTTTTCTTATGAGAAAAACTTAATTGTACCACAAAATACTTACCACTGCTCTTGAAAAAAAACATAGAGCTGGTCCTGTGAAGCCCAAAATTGCTTTGCGATTAGAATGGATATATATATATATATAAAATATGAAATGGTCTGCCCAAAGGAGAGGCCACTCTGATGTGGATGGGTAAGTATATTGGTCGATCGAGGCTCGAGGACCAGCCAGTGAATTTCTGCCTTCAGCTTGCGCGTCCATATCTCACTGTCATGTCGCCTGAAGTGGGTGCATCCGTTTGCCGGTTAGGCGAGGAGGAACAAGTAAGGCGCAAGGGGCCTTGCTTACCAAGTAGTAGGAGGTACTAACTACTCGGAGTATGTAAAAAATGGGTTGTCAGTTGTAAGAGGTAGAATGATGTTTCTTGATCTGAGGGTAGATCGAATCAGCGATAAGACAGTATGCGTCATCGGCCACTGTGCCATCAGGGGAGTCAGGGGAGAATCCCTAGAGATCATATTGCAAGGTGATAACTATATCTTTCTCTTCCTTGCGGGTACCGTCAAAAATGATAAACTACTATACTAATACTGGGACGGATGGCAACAGAGGGTGGGACTTTTGCCAATGGCTTGAACGACCTGCTGGTCTATCAGCCGACGACTGCGCGCTACCTGATGAAGAAACAAGCACGAGAGAGCCTCTTGCACAGTTCTTGTCCTTTGATCTCTGAATTTCACACAAAAATCACATGGGAATGCACAACACTTTCCGGGGTCATGTCCCTTATTCTCTGACATCACGCTGAGCGTTCGGTAAAGGAGGGCAGACCCACGTTTTAACAAGTAGGCGATGGCCCAATCGATCGCTGCCTCGACTCTTCGATCTTAAAACGCGAATTTTGCATACGGCAGAAAGGGACGAAGATGGAGGACAAGGAGGCTACGAGACACATCCATAGGAAAAGTATGTGCAAAACCCAGCAAGGATCCAGCAGCCAGGAAGGAGGAGATAGACAAAAGAGTCGCCGCGAGACGGCAGACCACTGCTACAGGAGGTAAGAACTTGAAGCCCGGACATGTTTTCTAGTTGTCCTGCAATAGACCGCAGCTACTCTGACAGGAGAAAACTTTCATCGTACATGTAGTTGAGAAAGAAATGAATGAACAAGAGGAGACAAGCAAACACGCGGTAGAGCGCAGGAAAACGAGCGGGTAAGCAACGGGGATTCGGGTGGTATTGACGCAGAGAGCGGCAAGCCACACTGACAGTCGTAGGCGGCGTGTGAATCATGAGTGAAAATTACAAATGTGATGTCTGGATAGGCATCAGTAATTTGCCATGTCGTTTATAAATGTATAGGATACGGGCTTCGAAAGCATGTTATCCACAAGGAGCACTTGTCTTGTGAAAGATGACCACCCGAGGGAAAGAAACAGAAAAAGCTCGCGGCAGAGCCTGACGATGTGTATAAATGGAATGTTGTTTGGCAGGCCCATGGACACATCTTTACGGAAACAATATTTGTCAGCGAATGGAAGATGCCCATTGAGTATTTGCATCTTTGGACGGGACACAAGACTCATCCCGTCACTTAGTAAGGGAAACGACAAATGGACACACTTCTCGAGCAGTGCCATGATGGCTCGTTCGCTTAATAAAAAGGACAGTTATTCATGGGTTTTAAACCAAGTGAATGTGTATGCTTGGCAGGGATGCTGAGTCATGTGGAATTAAGCAGGGCACTGTCATAATCGACGCCACGTGAGATAGGCTCGTATCGTGATTTCCTCGTGTCGAATCTGCATTTCATCCTGCTTTTGAGAGAATGACACCAGTATCGCCCGTCAAATGTAGTTTTCTCATGTCATGTTATCATTTACTTTTGTATTATTATTATCTTGTACATGGGTAAACTGAAAACCCAGCGTGTCTAAAATGAATATTGACGCACAGTTGACAAGAGCAACAAACAATCTGGTAGGCGATGACAAACGTGAGGCCTGAAAAGGCCCCTGTAGCGGTGTGGAGAGGGAGCGAAGCCTCACCTATTCCACAAACCTCACGATTTAGGAGCTAGAGGTATATTTGGTGACAGCCTTCGTTCCTTCAGAGACGGCGTGCTTCGCCAGTTCACCAGGAAGAGTAAGGCGTACTGCCGTCTGGATCTCCCGGGAAGAAAGGGTGGACTTCTTAGTGTATCGGGCAAGTTTGCCGGCCTCCGTTGCCAGACGGTCGAAAATGTCTCCGATGAAAGAATTGAGAATCGAAACGCCACGTTTGGAGATACCAGTGTCAGGATGTACTTGCTTCAACACCTTGTAGATGTACGAGCCATAGCTTTCGACACGGGTCTTTTTCTTCGTGCCTTTGCCAGCCTTCTTCGGGGCTTTCGCAGACTTCTTTGAAGGAGTTTTAGCCATTTTAACGGTGAAGCAGAAAGTTCTGTCATGATGCGCAAGTAAAATATATACCAGCGATTAAAATGAAGGACAGTAATAATAAAAAGAAAAAGGCATTAAATTTTGAGGCTTCGAAGAGCCAAAATTCTCAGCAGCATGTCCCAGTGGTAGGCGTTCCTCTCAAAAAGTAGAGAGTGTGCGTTTTGGCCATGGATGACGTAGAGTTATGCTTACAATATTTTGACGACGAAGTGACACACCACGCAGTACAGTCGTAAGGGCTACACGGGTAAGGAGGCGGACGACATAGCCTTGCAAAGTATCACTTGGAAGCATGTTCACGGATCGATCGTTTGAGGGTCGACAAGAAATCATGTACAAACCGTTTTTTTGCGGTCTGCCATATGATTGGTTGATTTACTTATTTGAAAATCATGGCGTCATCCTTTGACTCCGGGTATCCTGGCGAATCTCCGGGTATGTAATCGAATAACACATGTAGACGCTATCTTGGAAACATGATTTTGAAATAAAAACGAGGTGCCATATACCATACATATGCCATATATATATATTATATTTATGATTCGACATAAACTTTTTTTTAACATCAAGCATTCTGGTCGCTACCCTCACCCCTTATGTTATCTCCACGTATGCAACAGGAACAGCGCCTTCAAATTCTTCGTATGCAACAACGCTCTATCTGCTGCCAAGCACCTCACTACAGCAGCCAGTAAATTGGTGTATGGAATCCTACATGGAGCGTTTACCCCCGCTTCTTCAGGAACAGTGCAATATAGCCTAGAAGGACGGGAGCCTGCCTTAGATGAGCGGGATACGCCCTGCTTCCCCAATCCGCGCCTACCCTTGCTTGTGCCGACGTCCCCCAGCTCGCAGGTGATGCAACTCGTGACAATGAGAAGATAGAGTCGTTCCCCATCGCGTCTACTTGGCTATTCGCAACCATCAGCGGCTTAACAATTACAATGCGGCGTGACTACCGCTTAAAGCGTTGTCTTACCCATCATCCACTTCAGTACCTCCTTGCTTCTACATAAAAATTGCGAAGTAAGCCTTACTAGGTCTGCCTATTTCTGTTCATTGACTCGTCCGAGACATTTTTATGTACGTCATAAATGTCTTCAGCGCTGCTGCCAAAATCAAAAGGCTGCCAATATCAAAAGGGGAGAAACTCGGCAAGGGATCTGCTTCGCAGGACTATTGAGTACTTAGAGCGCATGCGATGTCTTGATATACTAAGTCTGCCACAAGTTCAGATAAACAATTCTAGGCCCTTCCAGGCCTTGCTGCAATGTGTCTTTCGCCACGTTATTTAGTTGGCAACTCAGTTTCTAGTTTTGTGTCATGTACTAAATGGAGTCTGAGTGTCCCAAGCCTGAAACAAACCACCCTGGTCCACCCGGTGGACTCCACCGTAGTACCCTGTTCGCGAGATAAGCCTCTGCGCGTAAGACGCTGCCGGATCAAAGGGAGCCTACGGTTCATCAACCATACATATATAAAGCATGAATGATTTTCATGCGCTGCAGTACTTATGCTTGCACCGAAACGTACCATGATGATGATGACATGAGACGGCAGATGAGTTGTTCTCAGTTCTGCTTCGGTGCTTGGTAACTTTGAAAGTTTAAACTTCCCTCAACGGTCACACAAGTCAATTATCTTCCTGGATGCAAAGACAAATATCGAATGGTGCAGATAGCTGTAAACCTTTCAATATCATACAATGATTCTCGATGTATAGCATTATACGTAGGAAAAGGAGGAAAGACGTGATATTTCTGGAGTGTCTGATGTCAAACGAAAACTAGGGCAATGGTACCCGAAAAACATGCTCCATAAAGGGACGATGAGAGGTTAAAATTCCACACATCGCATAAAGCGTTAATACTTAATCTAATTTGTGCTCAAGCAAAGTAGAATGTCCCTCATCACGAGCCAAGCCTCGTGGGACGGACGGTACACGGCACCGAAACATCGTGCGCCTGCTTTAGGACGCGCTTCAGACATACCGGTGATTTAAATCTTTAGTAGAGCCTCTCATTAAATAACAATATGATATGTTTGACTTCGTTACAATAGCCTACGTGTAATGCAGCTCATTCGAAGCGGTGACGCTGGTTCATTCCTCTTTTTCCTTCAACGCCTGGATGCCGCCAAGAACGAGCGGAAGACGCCTGAGATGACCTCGTCAAATCCACAGACTCTGCCAACCTTTTTCCGATATTTATTTCTTGAATATATCTTACAGGGATATTCCGGAGTTGGTGAATCGGTTCAGCCAGTTAATCGCTACTGTTAGACTTATCATGAGTCTAAATGGGGTGATAGGAGCAGAAGAAATCGACAAGAGGTTTGGCAGCGGGCATCAACCCAGGTCTCCAGCTAGAGATGATCAGGCCGAAGACAGAATTCAGAAAAGAAGGCTTCATGTAATTGATGGTGCTAGCCACGCAATTCGCACCGAACCAGTGACACAGACCAAAGGACGATTGAGCTTCCGCGAGCAAGAAGTTGTAATTCCATTTTGCCATTCCATTAGCGCAGCTGCGGGAGAAAGCAGTTCCGCAGCAGCTGTTGGATGGTTAAATGAAGCCCACTCACATGGTATGGACTGCGGATGCACAGCGGAGAAAGAAATTACATCTGATGCCGAAGACACAACGGCAAGGACGCCAAATAAAAATCGTAAGTCTCTTGTGCAAAAAGCTCTCCATAGTATGATAAGAGGTGGTTCATTTCGTACCGACTATACCGGTCAGCGCTCCCTGTCGAATACAATAAATATAAGCGCACATACAAAATTGGATATGTCTTTGTTCCAGACCAAAAGAAATGGATCCTGGGCGGCCCGTGGTGTGACAGTAGCTACGGATAACCTCAGCTATAAGGTGGGGGGGAGGATAAATATTTATCCGCTAAATAGCCTTTTTGGATGCTTGCGCATGTCACGGATGTTCTCAAAAGCAAATCAAGGTGCCGAGGTGAATAATGAGATCCTGAAAAGATTCAGTCCGACCACAGAATTTGACCGAAAGGAGTTGTTGAAACACATCACCATGACGGTATTGCCAGGAGAAATCGCTTTTGTCATGGGTCCAAGCGGAGCAGGCAAATCGACCCTTTTGGGTGCACTAGCAGGACGCATTAAAGATGGAGTCATGAGCGGCCACATATATTTCAATGGAAGGCCTCGATCCTCGGACTTTTACAGTAACTCAGCTTACGTTCGCCAAGACGATGTCCATATACCTAATCTGACTGTGGGAGAGACGCTTTTTTTTGCCGCTCAGCTTCGTTTAGGAGGGGAATATACCATAAATGAGAGGCAATCGCGTATCAAAGCCGTCTCTGACCTTCTTGGACTGAATTCATGCATCCTAAGCTTGGTTGGTGATGCTGGCATGCGTGGCATTTCTGGAGGACAGCTCAAACGTCTGAGTATTGCAGTAGAGATTATGAATATGCCCAGTCTCATATTCTTGGACGAGCCTACAAGTGGTCTCGACTCAGTCATGGCTCACGATGTAATGACATTCACCAATCGATTGGCAGACCAAAACCGCACCATCCTGGCCACGATCCATCAACCTTCTAGCGAAACCTATGCTCTCGCCAGCAAGGTGATCTTGGTAAGTGCTGGAAGGATAATGTTTTGCGGACCAGCTAATGAGGCACAATCGTACTTCATATCCCTTGGTTTTTCGGCTCAAATGTTTGGTAATCCTGCTGATTTCATCATCGCTGTTGTCAGTGGGGCAGAGCCGTCAAGTTCATCGACTACGGGAACAAAAGATACCGATGCCAAAAGCCTGAGTGACCTCTATGAAGCATCAAAGTATTTTCAAGTACCTGCTACTCGATCACAAATCCATTCTGGTGCGCGAAACATTGGTTCTCAACCGCACGCCTTTCCAACCAGTGTTACCAGTCAAACATATACACTTGTAAATCGATTTTGGATCGCGCAAAGCCGACAGTGGGAGTTTGTTGTTGCACAACTGGGGAAGAATGTGGTTGTGGCTTCAATATGCGGGGCAATTTTTTTCGGGCAAGGCCGAGAGAAAAGCCTTTCAACTTTTAGCAATGTCAGTTTTAATGTGAGCTCTCTTTGGTACTTCGCAATGCTCTACACGGTGCTAAGCTGTCTTCAAATCATTCCCCAGCTCTTCTTCTTTGGGGTACTCTACAACCGAGAGCGTAGTGCCAATGTGTACTCGACATTTGCCTATTGGGCAGCAAATGCAATTGTTTGCGTACCTTTGCTGCTCCTCTCTCACGTGATCTTCGTAGAGATCAGCTATTGGATGGTTGGGCTATACCCTAACGCAGCCTGCCATTTATTCGCTTTGCTTGTGACCTTTTTGAATAATCTTATTTCATTTTATTGTGCCCAATGTATCGCTGCCATCTCGCCAAGCGCCGAAGTCGCCTTAGCCATGTTCCCGCTTGTCTTTCTTTTCCTGGGTAGCTTCGCTGGATTTACTATCCCTCTTGGAGAGCTGCCACCAGGTACGTACTAAGCTATGAAGAAAATCATTTGTCTTAAAGCATGTACCGGGTTTCACAATAAATGGGCACCTTGTTTACCTTTTCCCTATTTTAGGCTGGAAATGGGCCTCATACATTTCTTATCCTCGCTGGACATATCAAGCACTGATCATAAATGAATTCCAGTACAGAGCAGACCGCACTGCAGTCCTGACATTTTACAGCTTTACAGGCTTCAACAAATATCTCGCCCTACCTATTTTGGCCGCTTTCATTGTGCTTATGAATGTCTTTGTATACATCGGCCTCTTGCCCAAGCAATCCCGTCTCCAATTTGAAAATCAAACATCACCAGCTGAATCCCCTAAAGATGATGCTGTGATTGTTGTAAAGAAACCTCCGGTGCTGCTTACTTCGCCAAAAAGTCTCACGGTGTGTTTTAACTTGTGATTCACGGGGCGTGGTTCTTCTATTGCGCTTCATATAACCCGTCGCTTTCACATCTTTTCTCATTTCATATGTCCACCTTTATATTTTATTATGACAATATAACAACAACAACAACAACAACAACAACAACAACAACAACAACAACAACAACAACAATGATCATCATCATTACCATTACCATTATCATCATCATCATCATCATCATCATCATCGTCATCAGTTGGATGACTTCAAAATACGTTCTGCGCAACGTTTTCCATCAACCACGGGCCTAAGCTTGATGTTTCGTGATTTGCAATATTCTGTCGGCAAGTCGCCTGACCGAGCGGCGCGCATTTTAAAAGGAGTAAGCGGGCACGTTTTCCCAGGACAAATGTGCGCTTTAATGGGTGGTAGCGGGGCAGGAAAGTCCACTCTTCTCGATCTGTTGGCACATCGGAAGACAGGAGGCTTCATCACTGGCGAATATTACATTGGAGGACAAGCAGAAAAACCCTCGTCTAAATGGTGCAGTTATGTCACACAAGACAACGTCCACATTTCTCTCTTCACAGTGAGAGAAACATTGGAGTTTGCCGCTCTTTTGCGGCTGAAGGAGGGAATACCAGTGGAAAAGAGGAGAGAGCGCGCCGAGGACGTCATGAAAATGCTTGGACTGGAAGATGTAGCGGACGTGCCAGTGGGGAATGCGCTTGTAAAAGGGATTTCAGGAGGCCAAGCTAGGCGGTTATCTATCGGAGTCGAAATTATGCATCTTCCCGATGGTAGGTCAATATCTGATATCTTGAATGCCTCCCTTGTCTCATTCTGTTTTTGATAATCAACAGTTTTATTTCTCGATGAACCCACAACGGGTTTGGATTCGCAAATTTCACATGAGGTGAGTCTTTCCATTTAACTTCCCGCCCTCTTTTCCACCGCCTCTATTTTTTATTTTTTTTTAAATCTTTTTTGGCATATTTAAGTGTGGAAAAAAATATTTTTTGGCATATTTAAGTGTGGATTTGTGTGCGAGTATATTTTTAGATAGCACCTCCATATATAAATCCATTCTTAAGCATTCTGTAATCCTTGCGTAGGTGATGTCCTCGGTTCGGAATATAGCCAACCATAATCGCACTGTCGTGTGTACTATACACTCACCTTCAAAAGCTGTATATGAGTTATTTGATTCCCTACTTCTTCTGGCACTCGGTCGACAAACTTATTTTGGGTCAGCGGAAGCTGCTCCCACCTACTTTAGTCTCTTGACTTTGGGTTGGTGCATGCCCATTGGGAAGAACCCCGCCGACTTCCTCATGGAGGCAAATCAAGGGCTGCTAGTTGCCAGTGATGGCACACGCCGCACAATTCGAGAGCTTAATCATCTTTTCTTGAACTCGCGTAACTGCATGGACATTGATGGACAGATTGAAGAAACTCTTCGTATCCGTCTTATTAATCGTCATCGATCGAAGGAGCAACAATGGGAGAAAGCAGTCGATCTTCCTCGAAGGATAAGGACTGATAGCATCTTTGCTACTCTGACCAAACCCGAAACCTATCCACGATCTACTGTGGCGCAGATGTACATTTTGACTATGAGACAGTTTCGGAAGGCATGGAAAATGGTCCGTATTGAACCCATTGAGGGAATGCAAATTCACGTAGGAAGTAATTACGTCCTTATAAATTTTAGACTACTTTTCCTCTCATTCTGAGTGCCATCCTACTCTCAACTCACACATACAGAGGCATGATATGTATTACACTTTGTTTCGAAACCTCTTGGTGGCCACATTTCATGGGAGTCTGTACACCAATTTATCATCAAAAGCTATCCAGTCTCGACTTTCTCTTCTCTTTTTCGCTATCATGTTTGTCATGATGGCAAGTCAAGCATTCATACCAGGGTAAGTCAATAGATTATTAGAGTATGAATTTATGAGGGAAGAACTCACGAGAAGATATACTTCCAACTACACACCATATAACAGCTTCTTTGATGATCGCTTGCTCTTTTATCGAGAACGCGGAGCTGGTGTATACGGTATAACGCCGTACTGGTTTAGCTCCTCATTGGCCTACATACCCCAATGCGTTGTGGCAAGTGTTACTTACTGTACAGTGGTCTACTTCATGTCGGGTTTGAACAATGCAGCAGGTGTGTACTGTCTGTAAGGACGAGATGATTTCAACGGTATCGTATAACCTCGAACACTTCTTTCTATCCAATATACAGGTGCCTTCGGCTATTTTACTTTGATTGTGACAATATGCGGTCTTTGTGGATTGTATTTCTGCCAATTGATATCTTTGGCATCAATGACCACTCAAGTTGCTGTGTCAATCTTTCCTGCAGCTCTCTTTCTCATTGTAGCATTCGCCGGATTTGTAGTTCGCTTACCTTCCTTGCCCAGTTGGCTTGGCTCATGGGTACCTATTATAAGCTTTGCTCGATGGGGTTTCCAAGGCCTGGTAATCAACGAATTTGAAAACAACGGGCAGATCTCTTTTAAAGAAATCATACCTATGGATGTCCCGGACCCATACAGGGCCTTTATTGAAAATTTTGGCTTCGAAGGTTACTCGAAATATGACTCCTTACCAGTTCTTATGATGTGTCTTGCTGTTCTGTGGTTAAGTACAGTCATTCCAATTAGATTCGTGTCATTTGAGAGGCGGTAGAGGGCGTCATACGTACCTTGTAATGCCTTCAACAGTGGGCTTAATGCAACCAAGTAGACTCCTTGACAAGACTAAGAAAAAGAAATATTGCTTTTAACAAAATTTCTTTTTCTTAAAAGCACACAATATCAACACAAATTTCTTCGAGCTAACCCAGGATATCCTTGACTACCTGTGGAGCATGAGTCGCATAGAGAGCTTAGATGATCGATAACAAGTAAGGCAAGTTGACAGTACTTTGAGAGCTTTTCTCGAGGCATGGACGTTAGCAATGCCAACAGCGGTGGTGTCTACGCCATGGCAAAGCAGCAACAAATTTTGTCAAAAGCTTCTCGAGGTATTTGTCTGGCATAAAGCTTGACAGCAGAGTCGTCGCCTCAGATGATAACAATGAGATCCGACACTTGCGATACAAGCTGCCTGCAAACTTTGAAGAGCTTTCGAAAGTTATGACCATCGCGCAACTAGCAGCGTACCTAAAATTCAAGGCTTTTCTTGGCCAAGGATCAGAGATGGCAGATCCGACGGGTGCTTCATGTTGGCCCGATAGAGTGAGACTTCTGATAACAAAAAGGACCAACGCAGTGAACAGTGTACCTAACTCCTCAATGAAGATTTGTCTTCTCTTCGTGGTACCTTGCCATCTGAGGAGGTTAAAGTGAAAAATCGAACTCGATGATCGGGTGGATTGAGGGGCATGCGGGTCGATGCTTGGAGAGACACGCTCGGTCTTCAAACTCACTGGGCTCTGGCTCACTCGAGACATTCTTCTTCGCGGAGGCTCATTGTCGTCTCCTTGACGCTTTGTGTGTGCCTGGAGAGAGCTCGCGTCCGGGAGAGGCGGCGAGGAGCGCGAGGCCTGCCATTGCGACATGCAGATCCACTTAGATGCGTCTACAGCCTGACGGGCCCACCCACTGACTGCACGTATGTCCTGATCTATTGTACATGCCATCATTGCATTACGAACGCTGACTCATTCTAACGCAAACTGCCACATGAAACACACTCCGTAAATGACACGTCCCTCGCGGCGCAGTGCTTCTTTGAACAGGCTCCCGTTTACGAAGGCGAGCGTTGGCTATATAAATTGCAATTTTTCCATGGCTTTAGGCGTAGTAACAGCGCTCAAAGCCCGATTGCTGGCGGTAGGGTTTATTAAAAACAATCCGCGGGTCAAGGCTGTGCTCGATCACCCTGCTGGACCGTTCACTAGTGAGTGTTGTCAGCGTGTCTTTCGTTTTCTCCTTACCCTGACTTTCGTTAAGATGTACGATCCATCCAAGTTGCAGGGAATGTAGAGGGTACAAGCGTTATGAGAGCTTACAAATTGCGTGTGTGCTCCGTAGCTATTGTGGTCATCTATAAAAACCCTCTAGCAGTATTTCCTTGAAAAACCATGGTGGCCAGGTAGTGCAAGAAATGATACTTTCAAAGCCAGGGCGCACATACCATTATTCTAAGTAGCTGAAACACGTCGCAGATTAAATGGGAAGGGCTTCTCTCCTTCTGAATAGTCTCACCACCCTTCACAACATACGCACTGTAGTCCACTTTTGGGCACCTTCTTTCAAGTGGGGAATCTCATTGGCAAATATCGCTGACTTTAATCGACCAGCAGAGCTGATTTCTGTGCCTCAACAACTCGGTAAGGTTTGCGAGTTTCCACCTCAATTTCATATGTTACTTCCTCCCCCCTGGACTTGTGAAACACGATTGTCTTTCAAATAACATATCTCTCTTCTGGCTCGAACCACGTATGCGTACTTGCTCTGCTAGCGGTGACAGCCACGGGCATCATCTGGTCGCGCTACAGCTTCGTTATCACACCAGTGAATTACAACCTTTTCAGCGTCAACGCATTCATGGCTGTCACGGGAAGTTACCAGCTGTGGCGAAAATTTACTGCTACACCTAACTCTATGTCTGTTGCTTCGTCATCATGACCTTCGACAAAGAACTTCAGTAAGCTTCGCACGCATAGTATGAAAGAAAGAGACCAAGTGCAAATTAGAAATACAGTATCGAAATACATGTATCGTTCGGCCAACTTGTTCTTCCGACTCGCAAGGACAATCCTGCGATTAACTTTTTCTTATGCTTTGTGAATGGCAGGGAAATTCTGCGGAGGACCAGAGATCAGCATGCGGCTCTGCTCTTTTCATTTCCCGTTCGTCTCGTTGACCTGCAGTGATTGGAGCATCCGCGAAATGGTCGCCTCATTGGCCTCGTAAGCATCCATTGGAATCTGAATCGTAAAAACTATCAGCTTCTTGTCAGCAACTATAGCCCTGGCAAGGAATCGGTTGCGTCCCCGCGTAGACTCTACCTCATAATCAAAGGTGTAAAAGTCTCCTTCTTGGGCGCTGCCCAACAGCTCCACCTTAGAAACCCCTTCCTTTTTGCCTTCCAAGGCGACAATGCGAGCTCCAACTTCACTGGGGCTGCCGCTTTGTTGGATGCTCTCGATGCGGACCGGATCAACCTGTAATGTGATGCGTGCGGAGAAGAACCGGTGCCGTGTGCTTTCATTCACTTCGTCGCTCGTCCGTCTCAAGGATCTCTCTAAGGCCCTATATGTCCATAAATGCAGGCTATATCGCTTACCGCAACGCCAGCAGAAAATCCAAGGACATTTTTGCTTTTTAGAGTTACCTGTGAGAGAAGTTGAAAGTCAGTGTAAAGTAGAAACATTTGCCGTCTCTGTTCTCGAATATTTTAGGACAGTCTCACCTCCTCTTGATGCGTCTGAAGAAGTTTAGGCGCAGATGTCCAGGTCTCTGGGTACAAAAATCGAAAGATCCCGCTCGAAGAGGCGCAGGTGACGAACGTGGGAGAGCCCTTGTCTCCACTCCCTTCATTGGCAGCGATCACAGGCTTAATTTGAAGAAAAGAAGCACCCAAACATACCAAGAAAGATCCTGATATGGCCGAAATACCTCCTGAGAGCACTTGAGACCGACTGAGATCCCTGTCCACGAGAGGTCGCCGGGGAAAAAAGGCTCCACACTTCTTGTGAGCTGGCAGTCGACTGAGATTGGCAAGTGTGTAAGCTTTTGAATGGGTGGGAAAAGTTGCTAGTATACCCAGGGCCAGCATTGTGACGAGACTCCAGCATAGTCTTGAATGCAGTGGCATGGTTGACAATCCCGCGTACATCGATTTTTAATTTATGACGCAATGGCGACACAAGGAGGTCAGATAAGATGGAGAGCGGGTGCTAGCCACAGGGGGCGGGCTGGCGCAATCCCTCCTCAAGACCTAGCGCAGCGAGATATGAGATGGGACAATGCATTATCATGGATATGACTGTACATACGCACACAAAAGAGGACGAATCGATTCAGCAGACAAACGCCTAACCTCCCGTCTCTCATTTCACAACATGGCTTGCACTTAAGTACGTAATTGTCAGCCTTCCTCCAGCTCTGTGAGTGTGATCTGCGACCCATATTTTATCATCGAATTCGAGAAAGCCCATCATCGTCCAGAAAAGTGACATGGCAATTCCTTGTTGCGATCGTTGATGCGTGGTTTTGCGGAGTTTGCTGGGTTATCGATCCCTGGGTACGACCCATCGCGTGAACCTTCTCCGTTTGGGGACGATTTTGCACAGGGGACATAAACCATTAAAACAGAAAAAGACGAGTCGTTCCTTCGTTGTTTCCTTACTCTTGCTTCTGCCTAGCTTGACGCTCCACCACTACTGAGTTTTGTCCTTAAATTAACATGCATTCCAGCTTTCGTTCCGGACCTTTTCTCCTACGAGTTGGATTATCCCAAGAATTGAAGAACACAAGAAGACAGAAGGTAAATATGAGACGACTATCACTATCTCATCGCCCGCTCACTAAAACCTGTACGGACACCCCAGAGTTCACAAAAGTATCACGCCGTCAGTCCACATCAAATTCTGCTGTCCAAAAATCATTTTTCATCGGCGTTGCTAAGTTATGTGATAGTAAGATGATGACATGCGTGCAATAGTTTGTATGAAGTTTCCTGCATTTCCTCTCAACTCAATTGTCCAATCGCTCCGCATTTCGCGTCTATTTGAAACAAAAGAGATACACTGATGCAGTCGGTACCAGAAACGATTTCTGTTTCTCTGAAGGCGAACATGCATGTAGTCGACAAACCAGAGTTCGAGAAGCAGAAAGACACCAACATCACCTACTACAGACTTATGCCCCTTCCCACAGATGTGCCTTAATCAGATGACTTGCCACCGAGAGCCTTCTTGATCTCGTCGTAGAAGACCAGGACAAGAGCTCCGCCTGCCCCGCGAAGAACGTTAGACCAGGCACCCTTAAAGAACGCCTTGGGTCCCTCATTTTTGATGATCTTACTAATGCAGTCAAGTGTTCCATCGTACAGTTTTTTTCCGCCGGCCTGCATCATGAGGCGACGGCGAATAGTATCAAGTGGATACGAGACGATACCCGCCGCCGCCGTCACGGCCTGCGCAATTGCCCACCGGTAGAGGATGCCAGCGTTCTTCTCGTCCTTGAAGAGCGCGCCCTTGGCAGTATCATAGAGTCCGAAGTAAGCCCCGCGGTAGACAATGATGCCCTGCACGGACACACCGAATCCCTGGTAGAGGGCGAGAGGCCCGCTCGCCTTGGCGACCTTCCCCAGGCAATCCAGCAGGCCGTTGAACTCGCGGGCGCCATCTTTACCGAGATCCGCTGCGAGACGAGTTCGTGCAAAATCAAGCGGGTAGACGATCAGCAGGGAAGCTGCACCGGCAAGACCGCCCGCTGCCATGTTTGAGCCAAAGAAAGCCCAAAACTGAGTCTGCGGGTCGTACTTGGGGAACATGGCCTTAAAGGTATCCTTAAACGCGAAGTTGAACGCTTGGGTAGGAAAATAACGCAAGACATTTGCCGCGTTTCCGCGCCACAGGGCACTGACGCCCTGTTCTTTTGACACGCGCACCAACACGTTCACCACGCCCGAATAGCGGGGCACCTCCCCGGAGGCAATCTTGGGGTTGGCATCTTGTGTCTGCAGCAAGAGCTTGACACGTTCGATAGGAGCCACCGCCGTTTTGGAGACCCCAGCTGCGATTCCGCCTGCCATCCAATCAATGAGAACATCGTTCCAAGTTTTGGCCTTCTTCTCAGACAAGGCCATCATCTTGGCATGAACATTGCTGATAGGAGTCTGCATCTTTGACGTGAAGGAGACGGAGTGGCGGCTAGAAGCGCGTCGGCCTGCGATATAAGACATGAAGAAATAGTTAGGAAGACGTTTGTGAGTTTTTGCAATGTGCAATAGTTGAATAACAGTGAGTTGTACAGCAAAGGAACAAGAACAAAGCCGACGAGTGTAAATTTACCGCACGCGCGAGCCAAGTATTCGATTTCAGAACGTGAGCGCATTTCACTTCGCACCGTCATGAGAGACACCACATGCTTGCGAGTGTATGTCAACGTGAATCGTCAAAAGGCGCGCGGAACGACAAGGCCAACGTAAAAGTCGTGTCTACAAGCCATGAGTGGAGCGGGAGCCACCAAGATCTCTCACAAGAGCCAGCTCGCCCGTCAGCCACGGGCTAGCCAGCCATTTGCTAGACAGATTTATTCACCATCGGGCTCTAGCTTACCCCCACAAGGCACTCAGTGCGAAACACGGAGCACCTCAAACACATGAAAAGCGTTGCGTGTGACACATGCACGATAAAACTAAGAGTGGGAATGTACGAATGTCAAGAATGACGGAGGCTTCAGTCAGCCTCATCTTGCGCCCGAGGTCCACCAGAGTCACAGAGAGAGCACGCAAACTGTTCAGGCTTGTATGCCGACATTATAGCATTTATCTTCATCGATCAGAGATCAGAACGTGCTCCTGAGAATTTTGAGCGAAAAGACTGACATTGATGTGGTTTTTGTGCAAACCCAGCCCCGTACCATGCATAGTTCTCCGTCGCCTCGCCCGTGTAAGCGTAAGCGAGAGGGAGAGGCAGAAAGTGCGCTGGGAAAAAGGACGTGGGTTCTACCGGCCCTGGATTCGAAGATGTCAATCATTTTAAATAGTTTTCGCGTGCAGTATGTATTTGTTGCTTTCTGGACGTGCGCGCACTAAAGGCATGTCCCCCGTGAATAGTCCGTGCAACAGCACGGGCTGATGACGTAGCCCCCAAGAGGAAGCTGCGACATGAAAAGTATCCTGGACCGGTTCATCCGCTGCTTTTTATGAAAATGACCGAAGATCGAGGAGAGGATGCGCGTTATGACCATACACATACTTCTAGCTTGCGCAAACCTACGCATGCGTCACCTGCACCGGACCACAAATTTACGTAGGTTTTAACCGCGACTGGTAGCCTAGTGACCTTGGCTATTTCTTCCTTGTGCATCTTAACCACAGAGGTGGCGGTGTCGTTGTAATGATATCAGAGTGGAACTGACCCATTCCTACAAACGACCAGCGATGAAGGAGCCGTTTATTTTAACAAGACCACAGGACACTAGGAGAGTCATGATTTATCTTGCATTCTTTCTACTTCTTCCGTACGTTACGGGATTTCGACCTTCGTCTCCTGCGGTCAGTTTTCGGAACCGGTATGTCTGTTTTCGCTCTTGCTGCGCAACCAGGGTGGTGCCTTTGTCATGGAAGAATGGCTTAGACAAGAAACGAGTCGCGGGGACGAGGATGTTACTACAGGGGGAGGATGCATCAAATACCCCGTCCACTGGACTCAAGTGGAACCAGGCTATACGAAATAACCTGTTTTTGGGCGTGGAGCCATCCCCAGACGTGACAGCAATTTTGGTGGTGTATTTCGTGCAGGGTGCTATTGGCTTGGCTCGCCTTGCGACAACATTTTATCTGAAGGACGATCTCCATCTCTCTCCGGCCCAGTCAGCGGCCCTCATGGGAATTTTTACGGCCCCATGGCTCCTGAAGCCTTTATACGGCTTTCTTTCTGACGGGTTTCCCTTGGGCGGTTATCGACGGCGCTCTTATCTCGCCATCTCCGGCTTACTAGGAGCGGTGTCATACTTCGTCCTGGCATTTCCTGGGCTGGTTGACTCTGTGGCTGCGGCGACGTTAGCATGTACGTTCGGCTCTTTGTCCGTGGCGGTCAGTGACGTTGTGGCTGACTCAATTGTAGTTGAGAAAATTCGTACGGAAAGTCCCGCAGGCAACCTCAAGCTTGCCGGAGGATTGCAGTCCTTGTGCTGGGGAAGCTCTGCCGTGGGAGGCATCGTCAGTGCCTATTTCTCGGGATTTCTGCTCGAGCATCTTGGCACACGGGCAGTTTTCGGGATCACTGCCATCTTGCCGCTCCTGGTAACGCTTATTTCCATGGGCATCCAGGAAAGACGCGTCACAGTGGACTACTCGCACTCATGGAACAGGGCGAGGGACCAAGTTGCTGCGCTGTGGTCTGCGGTCTCCCAGAAGTCCGTCTACTTGCCTCTCTTTTTCCTGATACTGTGGCAAGGAAGCCCTTCAAGCGACTCCGCATTTTTCTACTTTTTAACCGGTGAGCTTGGCATGGGACCCGAGTTCCTAGGCCGCGTGCGCCTGGGCACCAGCATCGCCTCTCTAGCTGGAGTCTGGCTGTACCAGCGCTACCTCCGGGAGGTGCCTATTTCCAAAGTTCTGCTCTGGACGACGCTTGCTTCGGTTCCGGTTCGTGTTGACGGGCAGGATATATTATGAGCGACAAATTGACTACTGTCTCATGCTCCCCTTCTTGTCAAGTGTATGTGTTTTGGGGATGCAGAACTTCTTGACAGCCTGCGTTTAGTCAACAGTCTCTTTTAACTCTTGTAAACGACATTTACAAGCCGTGATGCGCTTCAGATCCCTAATTCCGTTTTCCTGTTTTTATCTTTCACCCTCCTTTTCTATAGTTAGGTTTGACACAGCTTGTTCTCGTGTATCATATTAATGCGGGTCTGGGCATTCCTGATGAGGTCTTCACATTCGGCGATAGCGTTGTCCTTACCGTGCTCGGCCAAATCGCCTTCATGCCCACTCTTGTTCTGGCAGCGCGGCTTTGCCCCCCTGGCATCGAAGGCACTTTATTCGCAACGTTAATGAGTGTCTTTAACGGCGCAGGAGCACTCGGGACCGAGCTAGGCGCTCTCTTGACTTCTGCACTTGGCGTCACCGAACGCAATTTCGAAAATTTAGGTTTGCTCATCATTATCTGCAACCTGAGCAGCCTTTTATCCTTGCCTTTCCTTTCCTTGCTGGGAAATGAGGATGATAAAGTTGAAGTAGATAGTGGTACATGAGAAATCTGCACACAATGACACACAAGGCGAAGTCCTTTTAAAAGAGAGATGAGCTCTTGATGATAGTATGTACAGTATGCGAACGCCAAATTAATCTATGCTGTCACATGTGCGGTAGCCCGCAGCCTATCCATCGGGCATACCGACTCAATATGCATTGGTCCAAACTAGTGTTGCTTCACGCAGATGAGATGGCTACTTTAGCAACGGTCACTCCGCACTTGCTTACTATTGCCCTCTTTCCAAGTTTGAGTACCTCTTCTAAAGTCGCTCTCACTTTCCGTATTTCCGACAAATATCTAGGTGAGCACGCGACAAAGAGCACTGATGCAAAGAAGGAAAGCTCGATCTCGCGGTGATCCCACAAAGGGTTCGAAGCAGCCTGCCAAGTTAAAGGAAGGTGCCCACTCACTAGGGCAGCGTGTTCTCCTTGTCGTCGCCCATCCCGACGATGAAACCATGTTCTTCTCACCAACAATTTCTCACTACCGCCGTCTCGGCTGGAGCACATCCTTGTTATGCCTCTCAACTGGTAAGCCTGGAAGGTGCTACCATTAAGGAATAAGAGAAGGGCATGAGGCTCCTTTCATTTCTTGCAGCCCAGGACGACATGCATATGCTCACCTATTGAATGTATCATAGGCAATTTTTATGGTCAAGGTCCCGTGCGTTCTGGAGAACTTCGACAGGCGTGCCGTCTGCTTGGAGTTCCTGCACGCCAGCTGACCATAATTGACAGAGAAGCCATACAGGCAAGAGTGTAATGCGATCGCTCTCCAGGATTTGATCCTACATCAAAATTCTATAACAAATCTCCGTTTATGTACAATTTATCTGTAGTACAGGATAGTCCGACCAATGCGTGGCCGGAAGCATCTCTTTGCCCTATTATCCTCGACGCGGTGAAACGCAATGATGTACAAGAGGTACATATGGAACAGACTTTGTCTGTGATGACAAGCACACCATGCTCACATGTTTCTCTGGTTGACACAGGTTGTGACGTTTGATGACAGCGGAGTCTCGGGTCATCCAAATCATGTGGCACTGTCACGGGCGGTCGACTTTCTCGTCGGACCTCAAAGTAAAGAATTCGTGATGCCGCGCGGCGTTAAGGTTTGGAAATTGGAATCAACAAATATGTTTAGAAAGTATATTGGCCCTCTGGATATCCTTTTTTGTATCGCAACGTCAATGTGGTTGTGGATATATGTGAACTGCAATCGAAAGGATCTATCTGCAGGAGGATGGCGTCACAGTCTATCAGGCAACAATAGGTTTCTGCTATGTCTCAACGACAGGCCAGTCTTGACGTATCAGGCGATGATGGCACATGCCAGCCAATTTGTATGGTATCGCCGCTTGTTTGTGATATTTTCCCGCTATACATATGTGAATACTTTGTGGGAGGCGGGTGAGGGACGCCATGTTGACAGCAATCATGCGATAAATGAAGAGTGGAACCTATAATCTATGATAGTAATAATTGTAGAAGCACGTGTCACTAAAGCTCTTAAATCAACCAGTCGAAATTTTGAAGCTGGAATTGCTTTCACTACGCAGTCAGGCGGTGCGTCTGATGAGACATCTCCTCGATAGGCCAAGACATGGGCCGCAGTTTGGAAGGGTGATACGAGCGTCATTGGACGGCGAGCGCTTAAGCTTCTGCCAGACAAGTCTTCCTTCGTGTGTATTGTGCGAAATTTCTCGCGTACCACTTTTTCACTCAAGTAATCATAGCATGCTCAATTGTCTGCGCTGATCATAAAAATCCATCTCTTACTGGGACTGCCTATCATTGTCGTTCTCCAATTGCAGGTTGCCGCGTCTGAGGAGGAAGGCCACTGTAGGTTCTCGCTTACCATCAGTCGAGATGCCAGCAGATAGTGCCTCCGTATCTTCAGAGCCCTCAAGCTTGTTGTCTATCGTAGATCGAACGGCCTACGATCGTCTTATCAAGTCAATCGCAGATGCGCTTCCGGAATCTACACGGTCACAGTTTCGAGGTAAGGAAGAGAGGAGATGGAGCGCTTCAAGAAAGTGATATGTATGTATATATATGAGCCTTTCTCTGTTCCCATCGCATGATCTCTCAGATGAAGCAAAAGAATGCACAGACTACGCTAGGGCACGAAAGTTGATAGAGTTGATACTGGCCCAAAGTGCGGTGATCATGGCTCGGCCAACAGAGAAGGACATCGAGGGCTCGTACCAGGTGAATTTCTTCCGGTGAAATCGCGCGTCCCATGAGAGCCTTCCCCTTGAAACGTTGCTCGTACATTTGTCTAAGACACATTTATTTTGGCGGCCCTGTAAATGAACAGGTATTGATATCGTTGTTGGATCGCTTGTCGGATCCGGAAGACCTCCCGATTATGGTCGATAAGATCCTCTCTAACTTACGCGCGTCTGTGGAGGATAAACCCAGTCTCAGGTTAGATTTAATTTTCCACCAGGGGCAAATTTGATATTCATATTATCCTGGCGGTCTCGTCCTCCGTAGCCTGACTGTTCTAAAACTAAGTCGATTGCACAATTTACGAAGGTTGAAGCTCCTTTGCAACTTCTACAATCTCTTGAAATCGGGCACATCTGAGCGCTTTCAAGTTCTTCTAGTCATCATCGAGTATGCTCGTGACACGAAACAGGTAATAGAGGAGGAAAAATGGAGGTTTTTGCTTAAGTGTGGTCATGTCAAGTGTTTTACTCGATCTAGAAGTGCGCTCAGTCTTGATAATCCATCTCTCATCACGACAACTCTCGCTAAAGCTTGATATATTGTCAGATTTTTTTGCCGATTTGGAAAACTGGAAAAAAAATTGGCGGCATCTCTCTGCGGAGGACGAGCGACAATTGTACCTGCTTGTGTCGGAAACCTTGGCTGGCTCTGGGAAGGTAGCTGAAGCTCAGCTCTTTCTCATTAAGTACCTGGCAACTTTCCGGGAGACGGATCCCGGTCTTGATACGCCGGTAACAGTTGCGCTCGCGGTCAAGGGCGTGATTGGAGCCGTCAGAGAGCCCCTGAACGCGCTCAGGTCAGCGTCTGACCTGTTGAGCTTGCCGGCCGTCAAGCGCCTGGCCTCTGATCCGGCGCACAAAGCTGTGCATGAGCTTCTGGAGATTTTTTGTTTTGGCAAGCTTGCAGATTTGACGGAATATGAAGACCGGAATCCGGGTGTCTTGGAAGCAAATGGAGTGGGTCGAGAGAAAGCGTTTCGTGACATGCGCCTCCTTTCCCTCAGCCTGCTGGCCGCAGAGTACGAAGAAATTCCTTACGAGGCCGTCTCAGCGACATTGCAGGTGCCTCATGAAGATGTGGAAAGTTGGGTAGTAGAGGCTATCACCGCGCGCCTTTTGGAGGCGAAAATGGACCAGGAGCAAGAGGTAGTGATGGTCACCCGCGCCTCGCACAGGCATTTTTCTCATCAAAATTGGCTTAGACTCCAGGAAAAACTCCACGTTTGGCGACAGAATGTCAGCAGCCTTCTTGTTTCACTCAGGGAGAAGAAAGGAGCGCGTACTCAGGCCTCGCGAGTTCAAGAGAGCCAACAGTATGTACGCTCCTCTCATTCCAACTAGGAGTGACAGTGTTCTAACTCGAGAAATGAAAATCTGAGCTCCTTCCCCAATTGGAAATCTTAATTGGAGGGACAGCACTGGGATGTAGCTTAGTTTCATGAAGAATACGTCTCAACGGAGAGCACGGCGGTGACAGTTGTGAAGCTTTTCGTCCTTTCGTTTCCTTTGCCACGTGCTTGTATCCTACTTTCTCGACCGACGTTCCTCTCTCTTTGCCCCGGTTCTCCAGCGTCTATCAAGACACAAACCCTTCGGCAAAACTTGTCAGTCGTACGAGAGGGGCAGACGATGGACTCCGTACACAACAGTCCCTCCTTATTCGGGGGCTGTCATCGAGCATTCACTATACCTCCATTCCTGGTTTAGGATCCCACTTTCACGCTTTGAACAAAGTACAGCACTCCTGACGTTCTTGTCCTCGCCATCGCTGTCGCCTTCACACCTCCTACGAGTGGTGCGAGACGCGTGAGTGAAGGGCGCAGGCAGGACGATCACGGCATCGGTCACTATCTTACGGAATCATTCGAATTGGATGTCTTGACCTTTCGACGCGGAATAGATATGACAAGCTAGAGAACAAGCCGCAGGGTCTCCCAAGCGCTTAGTCCGCGACACGTACCTCACACCACTTGTTCTCCTCCCTGACTTGCGCCTCCTCTTCCGGAGTGAAGTCGTTGGTGATATTAAAGGTGCGGCGGATTTCCTCCGGTGTCTTCCCCTTTATCATGCTAGCCACCGTAGCACATGTGAGATCTAGTAGTGGCTTAATGTCCATGTAGTTCGCTGCCAGAATCAGTTCGAAGAGAAGCTCCTGATCCACGTTGACGAAGTTTGCGTACCAGTCTTGCACCACTTCGTGCATGTTCGCACTTTTCAGAGGCTATGTATGCCAGCGGAAAATGAAAGCGTCAGATTACTACGCGACCTCGGAAACCTGCCCATATCGAACTCTACCCATCACCTTCTCAATGTCGTTCATGGGGTCCTCCTTGTGGTGTTTGCAAAATTCAATCACTTTCGCAAGCACGTTGTTCTTGACATTAGGGAGAGGAATTTCCTGTGTTTCGCTGCTGTCATCGTCTGGGAAAGGAGAGGACATGCGTTTCAGTGTAGGGCAGTTATTTTGCTTTAAGTCATCAAAATGCAAACGTTAGGAACCCCAGCTTAGGGCCTTAAAAAACTCGAAGCGTCTCATGTCACAAATTCACCGACAATGTGCTCGCCAACGTTTCCCTACCTCCCTTTGTGTAGCTCCTGATCCATTTTCTGAAAATATCATTTACTTACCATCTGGAAGCATTGTTTTCACCAGTTCACTCATTTTGCAGACTGAGACCTCAACCTCGTACTGGTCTCCCTCCTGGCTCACTAAATGTACCACTTTCCCGGATTCTGCTCCCTTCGCTTTGTCACCCATACTACCTCTGAAGTCCAAGAAAGGTTTGCGCTACATCCAATGATGAGATGAAAAGAAAAGTTAGGTAACGGGATGAGCCCGCGGGAGTCCAAGAGAAATTAGAGGAAAACGAGGATTCTCGGCGGGAAACGAAAAGCGGTTTCCTACAATGCTTTCCAGGCGACATGATTGAAAGCACTGTTGTGATTCTGTCCCTGCTAATAGACGCCTACGAGGCTGATCGGATTGGTAAGCACACTCGAGAACATGGTCGTCTTTCATCTCCACTAGATGAGAGGCCGCGGGAGGTTTGGAAAACGCCTTTCATGCCTTTCACTATGCATCAACGAGGCATCAATTTCGCGCATGTCTTCTAAGCTCTAGTAAACATGCAGTCACGTATGCGCAACAGGCAATCATTTTCACGGAGTTCGATTTGTGCTTCGCATGTTGAGCTAGTTCGAGCTGTCCATGGTGTCTTGGCGAAGAAATTCCATGAGTTCGCATGCTGCGGCCAACAGCGTGGACACTATGTCTTTTTGTCGCACCGTTGCCGTACAATAAGACTGTCATGGGACTACGACGTCTTCAATGGTTTCACGTGTCATCACTTTGGCGCCTGTCTTCTCGTTTCGTCCTCCTAATCCGAATTCCACTGCCATGCCGTTTTCGAATCGCTCCGCGCCGAGGAGATGGGGGGTGGCGCTGTCGCAGGACGTATATAATCTCTCGCCCCTCACGGAACCGGCTATTTTAGCTAAGCATAGCGTTCATCATTTTCGTAGCTTACATTCACTTGGAACCCGCGTCTCTTCAACCAATCGCAAATCACTCTGGACAGGGAGGGGAGCAGACCTGAGGCGAGAGCACTCACCACTACCCGATCGCTTTGCCATGAATTTGACGAGCCCAAACTAAGGCTTGATGTCCTCTTCGCGCCAGGGGTACTTGTGGAAGTGCACAGCCCGGGATGGGGGTGGAAGTCCTTCTGCCATGCAACGCGTGTACTGCGTGCTGGCGGGGACAACCTTGTGGGACTATGACACGGAGGACGAGGCGGCGTTGGGGCAGCGACCGCGCTCCGAGGTGGATGTTATTGGTGTTTCACCATGGGACGGAAAAGCCCGCTACCAGAACTATACGTTCGGCTTCTTATTTTTGTCGACACAGGGTACAACTTATTATGCTGTGGCCCATAGCAAAGATGACCTGGAGTACTGGCTATCTGCCGTACGCGTTGGCCTGCAGGTCAGGTTCGGGATGAGGAAAGTGACAAGTGAAACATTCATAAACATAAGCCAGAAGGAAGTGGAAGATGGTGAAGATGAGGATGAGGTGGAAGAAGAGGAGGAAGAGGAGGAGGAGGAGATGCGAAGGACGGTGGGGCGTGCACATGTCCACGACGAAGGGAGGAGGAAACAAGCAGAGGACGGAGTAAATAATTCTGATCGTGGCTGTCGTGATGGAAGTTGTGAGAAAGGCGTGGAAATGAAGGACGCGGATGACGGGATGGAGAGGGTTGGAGAGGGACGGAACCAAGCGAAAATTTACGAAGGGACTAGTCCAAGAAATGAATGTAATTTATTAGATGGAATGCCTTTGGCAGGAGTGACAGGGGTACAGGCAGACTCCAGAAGACATTGCGAAGTGAGCCGTCCTGATACTGCGGTCAGTGCAGGGGGAATACCGACGAGCGGGATACCAGGGCCGAGCACGACGAGTAGCAGGACACGCAAAGGCATGGCCGACAAACCTATGCGCAGAACCCCTCACCCCTCCGCTTTACCCGAGAGGTCTGATGCGGGTGATGTTGTCACAGGCGGCGAGTGTCGACAAGATAGCGACACTTGCGGCATCAGCGGACAGCCCCTCGGCCGCTCGAACCCCCGACACTCGTGTCTGAGCTGCGCTGGCTCCTTTTCCTCGGAATACTGCTCAGATGAAGTCCCCCTGCTCCATTTTCAGTACCAACAAGCGGTGCGGGTGTGTCGGAATTGTTTCCTGGCACAGTACTTCCTGAATCATTTAAAGCTCCTGAGTGCCACCCTGCGGACTCATCTCTACGAGCTGGCGTTGGAGGGCTGCCCCGTGGCGGACAAGAACTCCGCGAAGAACAGAGTCTTCCGACGGCCCTCGGCGGGGGCACTGTTGGCATGGCAGCTGTATGACGGTGGCCAGATCGATGCCAAGGAGTTCAGCGAGCTCCTGAAAGCCGACGCTCGTCTTCAGGACGAGCGAGTGAACAGCATGCTGGGAGACTTTAAAGTCACCTTGGTGCAGCCCGGCGTGGGCGACGACGCCATCACGCTGCTGCGCTTGCTTTTTGATCTTCGGGATGAGGGGCAACCTGTCAAGTACGCCCTCATTCTGGAACGCCTTCTGTTGATTGCACGATCTGACCTAGCCGCTGTGGAATTTGTCCTGCCCCAGCTCCTACAGATATACGTGCTCAAGTCGGATGATGGCGGCGTGAATCAAATTTTGCAGCTCGAAGCGTTGGAGGATTTTCTGGTCAAAATATGCTGCGTGTCCTCGGCCCAGATCCCTCTGCGCGTGGTGTGGTCCATGATGGGCTACTACGAGGACACCCTCCACACGAACGCCCCGCCCTGGTTAATGGCTCGCCGAGGCCGCATAATTCGTTTGACTCTCCGCGTAGAGGCGGCCATCCGGGGTGCTGCGCATGAGTTCAGTGTAGAGATGTTGAACATTTTCAGCCTCGCGGCACCGGCACAGCTCGCCCTCCTCCGACGGGAGTGGGCAATTGTGCAAGAGACCCGGCAGCACCCCTTGCTTCGCCCGTTCCCGCCCATGACGGCCTTTCGAAAGATGCACGGGGAGATCGGGGACGATCCCAGTGCTGCCGCTCTGGCTGTTGCGGAGTCCTCACGTGCCTTTGACAGCTCTTTTTGTGGGCAACGGAGTCGCAAGGCACAAGGGGCAGGACCTCCTTCAACCGGCCTCGGGAATTTTGAGGACTTAATAGCGTTCACAGCACAAATAAACTTCGTCAAATCCTTGACAGACACGGCAGAAAGTTTACGACACATTGATCCCAGTCTTAGAAAAGAAACTTTGCGCGCTTCATTGCAGCGCATTCAGCACCATTATCGTGGCGTCTACTTCCCGCTCTCGCGCGACCTTGAAAGCATGCCAGGGATAATCCGTTTGTGCGTGGATGAGGGCGTTGTTTTCCGCAGTAAAGCGCGCGTCCCTATCTTGGTCTGTTTCGAAGTTATTCGGCTCGCTCAGCATCGCAAGCGTGGTAGTGTATTGGGCGAAAAAGGAAACATCGAGGCTGGAAGTAACGGGCAGACAGCCCGTCGCTCGAGCACGTCCGCGGAGTACATGTCGAAGCAGGAGGCAGAGCATTTGCTGGACAAAGGAGCGCTCCATGAGCGAATGAGTAGTCTGGAACTCGGTGCTGTTTGTCATCAGAGCGGTGGGCAGGCGAAGCTGGAAGCAGGCGGCTCAGCATCGGAAGCTCGAGAGGAAGTTGATCAGACATCGTACTTGGCTCGCAACGCGGCAATCCGAGCGAAAAGCGACCTTCATATTGATAATGTTCCGTACGCTGTGGCTCCAAATGCGATGCAGCGCTATGCTAGCAAGTCGGAGGTGTTGCAAATGGTCCAAACAAGACGTCGCAGGACGAGGGTTGACGCCTTAGAGATCACCACGAACGAAGCATTCCAACGTTTTCCTGGAGAGCACGACCAAAGTTCTGCGACAGTAGCGTCCAATTCGAACCATATTTTTCAATTGCATAATGAAAGATGTACGGTTGAACAGGGTATGCGAGGTGAAGATGTCTTTGTCGGTACCACAGAAAGAGCAGACGCAAAAATGGCTTCTGAAGTCTCGCCCGCTGTAGCTACTGCCATCCAGGAATTTAAAAAAGGAAACCTGACCAAAGCCGAATTTGAGATGCTAGTGGCCAAAGATCAGCGTTTCAGGCGAAATATCTCGGAGAATTCGTATCTAGACGATCAATTTTTCGTTTCCATGGCATTTGGTGAATCTTGGGCCTCGAAGCGGGCTCGCGTCAAGGCCGCCAGTCCAGACGGGAATCGATCAGGATGGGACCTCTTAAGCATGATTGTTAAAAGTAATGATGATCTGCGACAAGAAGCGTGCATGGTTCAATTCATCGAAATGTGCCAGGTCATTTTCCGCGAAGCAGGCCTTGACCTTTGGCTTGAGCCGTACGGCATTATCTCTACAACAAGCTCCACTGGCCTTATAGAGACGTTGACGGATGCGTTGAGTCTAGACGCGCTCAAAAAGAAAGATGGTTATATCAGTCTTGCTCACCATTTCCAATCTAGCTATGGACACGACGCCGCCCGGTTGTTGCAGGCCAAGCATTCCTTCGTCACATCACTTGCGGCCTACTCGCTGGTATGCTATGTATTTCAAATCAAAGATCGCCATAATGGAAATATTTTGCTGGACACGGAGGGACACCTCGTACATATTGATTATGGGTTTATTCTGGGTATTGCGCCCGGAGGCTCCTTCTCCATCGAGACGGCCCCCTTCAAGCTCACTCCGGAGATGGTCGAGGTTATGGGTGGTGTAGACGGCGCGCTTTTCGATGAGTTTGCTGCTCTCTTTGCCGGGGGTTTTTTCGCTCTACAACTTAATGTGGAACGCATCATGGCGCTTGTGGAAATTATGGCTGAGCAATCTAGGTACCCTTGCTTCCAAGCCACCGATAGATCCGTCATTCTTCAGCGCTTGCGCTCTCGTCTTTTGCCGGGGGGGCGCCTACCCGTCTCTAAGGTTGACACAGTAGCATTTGCTCTCGACCTCATTACTCAAAGCTACAACTCCATTACGACTTTGCAGTATGAGAGATATCAAAATTTCACGAATGGGATATCAATATAGAGTGCCTTTTGATCGAACCTGGCGGCGCAACTCTTTTTGCCAAGCGAGATGCACTCCTTCGCACCTAAAGTAACAAATGATCCGCCAGTAAAAATGTTGGCAAGGAATGAAAGTAAAACCAACTACCTGTATGTCTGTGTTTTTCGGCATATATTTTTGTAGCATCTCAAACACATGCTTGTGATAAATCAGACCTCGGTAGCGACGGCTGCGGATTGCGAGGAACGATTTGTCCTCCCGTCAGACACTCTTTGGTCCGTGCCCAGCAAGGGATCTCCAGATTCGTCTACCACTGGCTCAAGGAAGCCCCCGTACGATTTTTCCAGGCGCAAAGACTCAAGTCGCGGTGCGTCCCTAATGCGGGGGTCAGAGTGTATTGGCATCGATTCGTGGTGCTGCAGTCGTGCAGCCGCGTGATCAGCCTTGTTCGCTCCTTTCCCTCCTTTACCATTTGACATCCCGCAACTCTCGCTGGTACCAGGCTCTGCCACGATGTTGTCCTTGTTCGGGGTGGCTCTGTGGGACCTTTTGGCTTGACTCGCGCCGACGCTTTCTTGAGCGTGAGCATGCAGATCCTCGACGTAACTGGAGTTGAGAAAAGCGCCCAACGCCCCAAAGTAACCTTCATGCTCGAGAAATAGGGCCTCCATCTTTCCTGCACTCCAATAGTCGATAGCATAAGCAAGGCGGCGACATGAAATCTTATTGTGGCGAAGAAAATTACCGACAAAATAGATATGTGTGGCTCGGTGGATGACCGCGTTCAAATATGCCACCTGCCCGATGTTGCCGGTAATCATCATCAATAGGGCGCGAGCCATGTCCTCCTCCCGGATGACCTCACCCGGGTCGTGGCACGTGGCCAGTTTACCAAAGGACGAAGCGATAACCGAAGAGGAAAGATGGAACTTGTCGTAGCCGCGACCGTATATGTCTCCCACGGTCATGTCCACCATGGTTGCATCCCCCATCTCTGCAAGGTCAAGTACTTCATCGAAGCTCTTACAGCCTGTCAGTAGCCGACACAAGCCCCAATATGTTCCACCGCCAAGACTGCTGCCCGATATGCGTTCATACCTGCCAGGCCCCTCCACCTTGAGGATGCTCACGCCGGATCCGATGTTCACCACCAGGTACGGATAGATGACGTGCTCGCCTGCAGCGACAGGGAGGGCAAGGGGATTAAGCATTTAACACACATCCCAGGTAATATGCGGTCGATGCTGTGCATTCGCAAAGCTTCGCTCTAGACCTACCTGATCGCTGGACCTTGTATTTCCACTCCTGCTTCAAGTTGCCAGCGTTCGCGGCTCCCGTGCTCTGACGATAAGATATCAAGTGAGATTTGAAGCATAGAGGAGATTGAATGGATATTTTGTCAAGTAATCGGAGAATTTCCCTACCGTTGGTGGCCTGCGAGGTTCTTGACCGTAGCCTCGCCCGGGGGGGGATGAGGGAGAGGACGAGGCGGGCTGGTCTCGCTCGCGCGTCGGTACCTCCGAATTATCGTTGCACAGGGACTCGCCTGCGACCTCAGCAGCTGTAGACAGCCCCAGTCCCCGGTCGTCTCCGTATGGAGGCGGCCTCCGCTCCTCGGTCGACCCCGCGGCCGCAGTCAGCGGGGCGGAGGCAGAGAGGTTGAGGCCGGGGAGTCGGCGGGGCTTAGCCTTTTCATGGGGAGGAGCCTCTGGCAATTGAGTGGGTGATATGGCACCGGAGCACGAAGAGGAGTGCGGCGAGGACAGGCCTGGGGCGTGGGAGCCCCGCCAGCTCATGCGGTTGTCGAGGCCCCCGGCGCCGGGAGACGGCAAGGGTAGGGAAAGAGACTTGTCCGGCTTGTATGTGTAGCACTCCCCAACAACGTGCTGTAACACGAACTCCAAGCCCCTCATCAAACAGTCAAGCTCATCCATCTTCCGCAGCACGATGCCCAACCTCTCCTGGAACAGGTCTGAGAACTTGTAGGCGCCGCCCCCTGTGCAACCCATGCTGTTAATACTGTGGTGTAGGCTGTGGCGCAAGGGGAAGGAAGAGAGCATGTAAGTATAATCTAGGAGCTAAAACCAGAAGAAGCTCTCGCCAGCACAGGCACGCACCGGTTGGACTTGACGATCTCGACCACTCTGTCCATGTACCGCGTTTCGAAGCGCATGAAGTGCAACTCGCCGCCCAGGACCCGCGAGAAGAAAGTCAAGTTGTCGTCACGCAACTCTGCACGCACTGGACTGCCTTCGGCTTGTATGAAAGCATAGAAGGCATCCAGTGCTTTCGTGTGGCGCGGCGTACTAAGGTTCTCAAGCGAGGCGCTTCGTTTCAAGGTACTCTTCTGAAAAGGTTTATCAGTATAGTTTCGGCGCTTCTGCTGCTGCATCCTCTCCACCTTGCGGGATTTGCGTGTTTGCTCGAAGTAAACCAGCTTGCTGAGAGTGCCACCAACATCTAAGCCGAATATAGCTGTAAATTGAGAGGACGGCACGTGAGGAGTGTCTTCCAAAAATCACACAATTCAACCGTGCCCAGAAGCGAGTCCACACATGCACAGCTTTACACTTACCTCCTATGTCTACATGCTTCCCGTCAGGTCCAAGCACATAAGACATGGTTCTCCGCCGCTTTTTTGACCGAGTGCGCGCCGCCACAGCCACGACAGCCCCTGCCGCCAGGAGGACGAAGAGAGTCGTCTGCCAAGAGCCTCCTCCCGTCCCGCGCCTGCCGCTGCCAACCCCCCCACCGGCTTGCACTGCAGAGGCTGTCATTGAGCCACCTCTTTGAGATGCGGGGTGGTTGTCAGGCAAAAAACGAGTAGCGGACGAAAGGGTGACCGTACTCAGCGAGCGCCGGAGCCCGACCGAGGTCGGAGGAGACTCCCTGTCCCTCACAGCCCCCGGCACACGACCATTTTTTATGCCCGTGCTAACCGTATTCACCCTCGATTACCACCACTTCTCTTCTTCTCTCATACTACCTTCCGGTACTCGCGTCCTCTCTGCACTGCCCTGGCAGCCCCTGGTGCTCTCAAGTCAACGCATCAACGGTGCTCAACACTCTACAAGCTTTAGATTTATTCGACCAATTTTGAGCGTCGCGCAGCAGCACTGGAAGATTTGCAGCGCGGTATTACAAAAGCAAAAGCAAGGTCACGAGTTTGGCTCCCGACTTGCTCCTCTATATCATTACTTGACGATATCACGTCACAACAGCCATTACGTGACGTTTCAGAAAGTGCACAACAGCTTGGAGGCTTAACGAGTTGACGACCAAGCATGCCTTTATACCAACAAGTACGTATTTTTGCTCGATAAATGACCACGTCTTGATTGATTGCACCTTTGAAAGTATTTATGTCGGTCTGATTGCCTTTCTTGCTCATATCAATAACCGTGTCTCTTTATTTTAGCTCATCATCGCCCGCGACATTGCTAAGGCACCGGAGCTTACAAGCCTTTTAAAGCAGTGCGCCAAGACAGTTTTAAGCAATGGTGAGTCGCGATGAAGTGAAAACATATTCGTCTCTTGAAAAATTTGACCTCACTATCGACACGTGTTGTTGGCGTCCAGGGGGCGCCATGCGCGGGTTCGAGAATCACGGCCTGCGAGCTCTCAGCCATCGACTTCGGAAGTAAGTTACGGGGGAAGGTGATAGTGTATATTTGAATATGGAAGCTGGTGGCTCGATTGGCATTTGTCAATAATCCCTCTTGGCATCTGGGCTCAAACCGCACGTTGACGCACTTGACAGTCGCCGAGCAATGGAGGAAGAGCAGAAATATCATTGGCGGGCACGCTATATATCCTCCTACTTCGACGTCAGCCCCGATACGGTAAAGGAAGTAGAGCGAGTATTACGTCTGGACGAGAATGTCCTACGATTCTTCACCTTGAGGCCAAAGACCCAGGCAGACCTCATCCGGACTCGCACCGGCTTTCGCGCTGCGTTGTGGACAGAAGAGCGTTCAGTGGAAAAAACTGCAGAAAATGCACGCGAAGAGAAACGGAAACTGTTTCACGAGGAACCGTGAACGTGCGCGGTAAAAGGCTCATCGGGGGCGCAGAATATGCAGGTAATATCAAACCCAAGTTCGTCGGATGTTAGAACGAGAAAGAAATTGTGAAAACAGAAACGCTTATAATCCTCAAATTGTGGTGTGTTCTACTTATTTAACCTTTGTTCATGAAGACTTTACTTTCTATATTTTTATGCTTCAAAATGCAATCGACATGTGAAAGGCACATGACACATTGCAGTACTTATAAAGTACACCTTTCGGAAGATAGATCCCAAGCGTGTTGATTCCTTAATTCTTTAATTTCCCCAAAGAGGTAACATTTATTTTGTTTTACTGGGCACGTTTTGATCTATGTAAAATCGCCAAAGCCTGTGCGCGTTGAAAATGCTCTCAGTTACCGACGAGTCAAGATCAAAATTTGTTATCGAATCATGGATTTCTCTGTTCATATTCTACCTAAATTTCATAGAGGGGAAGTTATAAAGTCTGTGGGAGCGTAGAGGGGAAAATGTCCCGTTGCCTTCTTTCATCAGCTAGGTCTGCATTGCTTCCACTGACGCGCCCAAAGCATGCATGGCTCATCATTGGTGTATACCTCGCGATGGTAGCAAGCATGTGGGCGGAGAAAAGGCGCAGTCTCGCAGCCTGCACGGCCAACATGGGGTACAGGGACCGGAATTGCTTGTGGGAGTGTTCGAAGGGCGGCGTGGCGCGAAGATACTCGGCGAGGGAGACTCTCCCCTGGAGAGACCTGTGTGCTGGGAGTGCGGAGGACGTGCACCTCGCGGCGTCGTCAGACCCTTTTGTGTTGTCATGTGCCCAGTTGCTATGTAGACTACCGCCTTTTCACCCCCTTTTGGCATATTCCTCTTACTTGACTTCACAGGTGGGGTCAAGTAGGATTCATAACAGTAGCATCCTTTGAAGGTTCTTCGGAAACCATGCCGGCAAGAATGACATACGCTTTCTTACTGGGTCTTGCTCTGCTGTTTCATTCGCCTACAAGCATTAATGGCTTCTTCTTTCGGCCATCGTCTGGACGGTACATTTCAAGTGAGTATTTTTTCATCTCGGCGGGCAGCAGCCCCCCCTCGGACGAAAGAAGTGATGACTCATTTTCCTCACGTCTCTCGCAGGGCCGCAACGCTCAGCTCCTCTCACAAGTGTGTGCGCCGTTAAACCGGAAGATCTGGTCATCTCCCCCGGAGGAAGCAACGACGATGTAAGTTCTCGTCAGGCTTTCCTTAAAATGCACGTCTCTGGTTGTGGAAGGTGAGCTTTTCTTCCCTCATGACCCGCTCTTACTTTACGTTATTCTCCAAACCTCCTCAGTTCTCCAATGAGCAAGAACTGGATTACCTAGAGTGGTTGGTCAGAAAATTCAAACGGAAAGGGCGGATGGAGGAGGCCCGAGAGCTGCAGGCGGACGTGCGAGTGCGTCAAGAGTACGACGTGCGGGCGGTGACCAGGCTCAATGAAGTCTTCTATCAGGCCTTCACGAAGCAGGACCCCAAGGTGATGGCCGAGCTCTGGCTTCGAGAGCCCGAGGTCTCGTGCATTCATCCGGGCGTGGCAGAGGTGGTCGTTGGCTACGACCGCGTTATGCGGGTGTGGAAGGACATTCTTGCCCCGAAGCGCGCCTGGATCCGCATCACGCCCGAGAACTCCCAGGTGGTGGTGCGCGGGAATACCGCTTTCGCCTACTGCTTTGAGCGCGTTGTTCCCGACGCCGCAGGCTCCAATCTCGAGCAACGCCTGTTTGCGACCAACGTCTTCGTGCGCCGGCAGGGTATGTGGTTCATCGCACACCATCACGCAACATTGCTCAAAGCACCCGCCAGCGACAAGCCCCCTCAAAACCAACAACAGCAGAACGCAGCCCTCATGCAACAGCTCCAGCAAAGCTTGGGTTTAAATGGAAATAAAATCATCAATCTTGGTGGTCTCAAAGGCCAGAATGGAGCAGGAAACGGCGCGGGCGGGTCCATGGGGTCGCTCGACGACTTGGCGGCACAGCTGGGAGCCCTGGAGCGGCAGCTGGGCGCGGGTGAGCCTCGGAAACCCAGGGTGCGCATGTTGAAGGACGGGAAGTACCAGATTTTGTCGGACGAGGAGGAGGAGGAGGAAGAGGATGAGGACGAGGAGAGCGTTCATCGAGACAAAGCACTTACGCGGAGGACCGTCCGGGCTATTCAGCAGCTCTTCAATGAAGGACGCATCTCCATCGAACAGAAACGCCGCCTGCTCAATGAGATAATTCAACATTCCAACCACGAGGTTCCCTCTATGGTGGAGATCGCGTACGAATTGTTGCTCCGGGACGACGACGCGGAGAACAGTCCAGGCGGGGAGAGCAAGACACTGCCAGCCGGGCAGAAGAGCGAGGCTGCAGAAGGCGAAAGGACAAAAGGCAGTAAGTCGGCTACGTCGGGGGCTAGTCGAGCAGATGATATCCTGAATGAGTTTCTCGAGCAGTGCCGCATCATTGCGTCCGCGGGAGAGGATGACGAGGAATAAGGTAGCTCGTGAGCTTGCACAGAAGGTTTGTGAAATATGGTCGAGTAACGGGTGCCTTGTACATTGGTGACAAGCCTTCATGTTGCAGAGGGTCGATTCGTAGTTGAGGCTAAATCTTCTCGCTTGCGGCGGGAGATGTGTTTGTCATCTATTAAGAAAGAAGAATGCTATCCACCTTTTGGGCGTCTCTAAAACAAAAAAGATACATACCTTTGGTGGATTTCCTCCTTCCCCTTTTTGAAAAATGACATGTCCTCTGTACACATGATGAGATCTAGAGGCAATTTAAATGCTATCCGTCATAAGAAAAGCAGCCTACATCTAAGGTAGCAAAAGAGGAGAGTTATCTTACATGCATTTCCTATGATCAACCGCTTTTTGCTTTGCTTTCAAGATATTATACCGGCAGAAAGGAATAATCGCATGCACTGCTTGTATTACTGTTAATCGCATGCACTGCTTGTATTACTGTTTCCGTCAAGGCAAGCTTGGTCCATCGCGTACTTTGTTCTCAGCAATCTCACGCCCGCGCTGAAATTCAGAGGAGCGAGTTCCCGCAAGACGGCTTTATACAATGAAACATTAGTAAAGCTGATAAAGGGTATTGCTGACAATGCGCAGTAGTACATTAAAGCCAATGGAGTAACACCCTGCCGTGGCGATGCGCAGCAGTGCGTCATAGCGTTCTCTGCTGGCGTAGTATGGACATCTGATATGCGAGCAGCGAGGACGGACAAGGAAGAATGAAAAAGACAATGATATCCAGCCAAATAGCCCCCCAGGCACCAAACGAATGCAAAATAATATTAAGTCTTAAAAGACAGAAACATAACTTTGTTCACATTTCGAATCAGTTCGGGCATTATGGAATATGTAGTAAGTTTTCCCTGAGTAACCCTAAAAGGGATACGGGCTTTCCTTTGAAACTGAAGATGCACGAAATATTCCGATGGAAGGAAGACAGCAGCATCAAATGGGCGTAGAATAATTTTTCTTGCGGATTTAGGGGTACAATAGGTTATAAGAGGACTTAAAAGTGGTGTAAGAGCCTCTAGTTGGGGCGGATTGGGAGTCGACGCAGCCAGCATCAGACGCCCGGGATTGAGAAAGGATTATACATGCATACCCAACTACAATACATAGGGAGCCCTAGCTTCTTATTAATATACAGTACACTTTAATCCACCGTGAGAGCATAAATGAAGTCGGGGCACTTAATCGCACTTCCTAGCGCGGTATCGACTAGAAGGGGCCGGGAGGTTAATCTTGACGCTCGCCACTCCTGCTAGCGGCGATGGCACGCTTCAAGTCAACGTATCGCGTCAAAAGCTGAAAATCAGCACCATATTATGCTAGCTCAATGCTCATTTTGGTAATGTCTTGACAGACATCCTGTGATGCCTTTTTTCGCGGCCGCAGAGGGAATCGTGGCTCCAGATCCGGGTCAGATAAAGGCAGTCTATGAAGATGAGGACTCCCCAAAAGAGCCTGCGCGGGAAGAGTGGTGGAAGTGCCTTGCTCTTCTCGATTCAGACACGGGTAAGGCATCATGATCATGGCGAGGCATTGCTATAAAGGTTTATGTAGTGACTGTAAGAATCAATTTTTGATACTGCAAATAGTGGGGCTGGGCTCGAACCTCTGCTCGTTCTGCATCTTGGACGTCAGACCTAGTCAGGGATACACAACCCTTTACTCATGGCGGTCCGAGGTTGGCTTGGAGCTCCTGGACATGCAATTTTGCAGGAAAACTAAAGAGTGGTGGACTCTGGAAAAAAAACTCGGAGAATCCCAAAATCTTATGCTGGTTAGGTACTCTGATAGGCCCCGCACGGGCGAACGGGTGGTCGCATTGATTAGTTCAAATGAGGCGGTCTTGAGGTGAGTGCGAACAAGGTTTGGAATGCATTATAAAGTGAATGGGCTACTTAGATTGCGAGCTTGCGTACTTTTTGTAGAAGGGACACTTATTTATTCTTACTTGTAGCATTTATTTCGTCATGATCATCTGGTCTGTTTAACAATGATGCCTGCACGCTGCACATGTCACAGCGTGAGTATAAATGGAACTGTGACACTCAGCCTTCCAGGCGGCATTGTGGAATTTTGGAGATACATTTCATTACACAAGCATACACAAGAAATTCGGCGACTTGGAATTCTGTCGCTGGAGCCGATTTTGGGCGTAAGCATGGAGCATGTGTTGTTCACGCATGCTGTGCTGACGGGACCTGTGCTAACGCTCGGTACTTCGAGTGATGTGTGGTTTGTCCAACTGAGAAGAAAGACCCTTCAGGCGGCTTGTAAAGAAAGTAAACGGGGTTTAAAAGAGGATATCACGTACGACACGCAAGGTCTCCTGGACTGTCAGTCGGGAGGCGTTGGCGGCCTTCCTGCCTGCTACGAAGGGTGCCCGCTGGGAAGCTTTATTGACCGTGATGATATGCTGGACTGTGCCCTGCCTGAGCAGGACGAATGTTATGCAGGGACCCTGCGGGATCAGGAGAGAGCTAGGCCGAAATGGGTTCCTGAGTGCCCAAAAGATTGTCCAGAATATACAGAGGCGGCCATGGTTCTCGCTCGTGTAAAGTTCCACCGCCCAGGATACTTGATATCTGAAATTAAGGTCATATCGGTAGGGTCAACATGGGTTGAGCTCTTGCTCGTTTCTGGCCAAGGGGCATGCCTATACCGCGTCTCCAAGTTGCGGATGGGCACGCACGAGGATGCTGTCTTGCTCTCATCCTCAGAGGCACTCAGAGGGGACGGGAGGGAGGGCGCGGCCGTGGTGTTTCGTCTAGCCGATCTTCAGTTCAAGACCAAAGTTCTGGCCACGGCCAAGGGTGCTGCAGCCGAGGCTCCTTGGCTGTTCGCCTTGACCCTTTCGGGGATAGAGGTGTGGTGCCTTCCCCCCTCTGGGCATCGACCTGCAGACTTCTCGTCAAGCAGACTGCTGGTGCAGCGTCTAGAATACAGGCAGCGACTGGAAAGGCTTCCTCCCGTCAGCATGGTCGCGACAGGCAACGCGGTCATTTTTTTGGCAAACCCTCACGGTCAGACGCCGCCCTCCTTGGCCGAGATGCTCTTTCACACGGTACCTCGGCCCTCCCTTGCCCGCACACCCGAGTTGAGCTCTGGCGTCCTTGACTCTGACTCCTATAATGGGCCTATTACACCAGATGGGGTGCGTTTAAACCAGGGAGAGGGAGGAAGATGCGCAAGAAAATTCTTGCGGTAGCGTGATGTTCACCCTAGTTGTCTCCATTCCCACACGAACGATTTACAGGCGTTCAGTATCGGGTATGGACTTCTGTCATTACATACCCTCTCCTTAGCTGAAATTTATGAGCAACTGCGCACAGAAATTATGCATGCCTTACTCATGGAAGAGGGTATGCCCGAGGATGGTATGGAGGAAGACAACGAGGATTTCGCGGCCACCCGATTTGTTGAAGGCGAAATGCTGGACTCCTCTGTTTATGGCATTCAGTCTCCTCGCGTCGTCTACCAGAGTGGTACAGAGCTACTAGCTATACTGTACGCTCATTTACGGGTTGCTGCTGATGTGGGGGGCATGGAGTGCAGCAGCATCGTATGGAGAAGCGAAGAATATAAGATGGATCGTGAGGGTTTGAATGACGATTCAATCGTAGAGAGGGCACGAAGGAGACACGTGGAAAAATTGTACCGTCAGCAGCAGAAAGATTGTGCCACTATATTGGGAATGCTTTGCCTGGACCCGCGGTACGTTTATTTGAGGCGATGTAGATCAGTTGATGTCGATTCCGCCTGTCTCATGCTTTATTTTTTTGCCTCTGCTACGCTCATCTTCATGCAGAGCTGAGGGAGTTTCATCCGACACTTTGCAGGCGTGTGATTGGTTTTCCGATAGCAACACGCCTCTTCTCACTGTGTGTATCAAATTGTTGAAATTACGAACCAAGAAGGATGCTTCTGCGACGAAGGAGCAGCAGCAGACGCGTCCGATGGCAAGAGCGGAGAGCGCGGCTTTGCGCAGAGATCCTGCGGGACTTCTCGTTCACTTTCTCAGGAAGAGGTGTTCGCGCATGGACAACTGGATTGAAGAAAAGCGTCTGGAGGAAAAGCGCCCCTGTCAAATCATAGAAGGGAGATCGTCCCTCGACATATGGTCTGATGTCTTGACACTTTGTTGCGACATCGGCGAAGAGAAATTCCTTTCGTGGGCCGTGCTGCACTCCTGGCTTCCTCGCTTGCCTGAATGTCGCGATGTACTTAGACATATAATCGATACCAGATGTTTTGAGAGCAGAGAGAAATTGCTTATGGCATTGGTAAAGTAAAAGGGAAATGCTGAAAACAAAAACATTTTGGCGATCTTTTCTCAGCCAGTGAGTGTTTAAATGAGTGCTCTTTTTGCACTCATACGTAGACTTTTCCTACAAGATCCACCGTAAGTGTCCACAACTCACTTATTACTCTTTGCTTCGTACTTTTTGCTCCTCTTTGCGGGACCTTTTCGCCTTCGACTGGCAGTCTTCGTGCACAAACGGCAAAACCAGCTTCCTCGAGGTACCCGCGCGAGCCCTACACATTGTAAATGCCACCCTCCGTCGCATCCATCGCAAAGCAAGATATGATGTGGCCTGTCAATACTACCACACATATGGCATGCGCCCTCCTCCCGCGACCTAATCGTGCGGGCTTTCACCTTCTCTTTCGCTCGACAAGAGTCACAAAAATACGCCTCTTTTGGTACTTTGCGCACTCCCAGACACGTGGTATGAAAACCCCGTTCGCACGAGTCGCAGAGCACGATCAGATGTTCTCTATCGCCTCCACCACAGACTTCGCAAAAGTCCCCCGGCCGCGGCCTCTTTCCAGGGCACCTGGGGCACGTCCAAAAGCGGCGAGGACCGTTCGGAGCGCTAGGCCGCTCTTCGGGCGAGAGACAAAGCCGGTGATAGGAGAGATCACAGTGGTCACAGGTCTTGAACAAGTTCTGCTGTTTATGGCTTCTACATATACAACAAGGTGGATCGATGGAAGCAAGAATGGTGCGTTTGCCTGAAATGACCTTGGAAGGGTCCAGAACGACCCCGGAATTGGAGAAGGCAAGGGCCTGCAAATTCTTGTCCGTGATCCATATATTGATCGCAAACTTCATGAAACCCTCCTTGCGGATAGGATCGCCGCGATGGATTAAGCGAGGGTCTGGACTACCGTCTTCCAAGACATTACACCAGAGAAGTGCCCTCAGGCGTTTGGGTTTGATTGAAAACCGACCGCCATTAAGTTTGGGGAAAACAGTATGGCCTTGTCCGCGGGGCAGACTGTTCAAGTAGACAAAAAAAGTCACAAGACGCCTCGGGCTCACCGCTTCTACGGCGCCTGTGTCTTTATTGTAGGTGCCCATGTCGTGGTGAACGTCGAAGAAGTCATTGTGCCTATAACCTACTATCTGAAGAGGCTCCGTGTTCTCTGGAGGCAGCCCCACGATTTCGGCTGCACGATTTTCGACTGCTCGCACTTTACTGTCCCCACCCTTGCGCAGTGAAATAAAAGACGAGGTTCTGCTTGCATTTCTTACTTGCTCGTCAACGGTGCAATCCGTATACGAGGCACGAAATTTGCCGAACTGCTGGTCAATCAAATGCCCCAAGTTTTCAAACTCTGTCCCGGACAAAAAATCGTCAATAGCATAAACGTGCGGATTACGATGCAACAATTTAAGCAGTCGATTGTTTAGTCGGATGTCTCCCGCGTTCCGGCTGAAAAAAAGGCGTTTGATCTGGAAAGGCAAAATGCTGTAGGAGCGAGCAGCTTCTGAACGACGCCCACGTGTTGCAGCCTTGTGTTTTGAGAAAAGGTTCTCATCTAGTACGCCATTATCGTGTAAAGCTTCTTTTAGTTTCACTTGAGCTGTGGGCGGAAATAGATCTTCATATTTACGTTGCAAGGCCGTTGAAAAAGATGCCTCTCCGGAAGCAGGGATGGGTTGGAGATGCTGAGGTCTCGGTGAATCGATTTCTTGGCTTGAGTTTTTCATGGACACTTTATGTCGCAAGAGTGTATGCAGACCTTTGTCCTTGTCTATGGGGATGAAACGAGTGGCGAGGATGACAGTGAGACGGCGTTCAGGAGGGGTGGACGGCTAGTCAACCTCCCCACGCCCTGGTCTCTCCTCTCAGCCCTAGAGCCGCCCTCTCGGCGAGGCAATGAACTCCTCCAGCGGACTCACGTGCTTCATCTCGACATTTGCACATCAGACGACACACTCAAAATACTGTCAGTACCTGGAGCCGACATATGGTATGTGGAAAAGAATTGGCGGGTGCAGATGTTAGCTTGGTTGCTCATAGCTCCTTCTCCCACGAACTCAACTCACGCCCGATCGAATACACTTCCACAACATTAAGTTGTTCTACTCATTTTTCAAGACACTTGTCGGCAAGGAAGTGGCGGTTGAGCTAAAGAACGACGTGGAACTGACCGGCAAATTACATTCAGTTGATCAGTACCTGAACGTGAAGCTAGAGGACGTACAGGTTGTGAAGAAGGAACGATACCCGCAATTGGTAAGTGAAGCGCTTCGACAAGGACTCAGGATACTTAAGTGTGCAACCATTCTGCGCGAATGGACGCCCGAAGTGTATTTCTTCCTTACACCTTGCAGTAACAAGTATCTCTCTGAGATGGTCAAGAGGGTTCCCCTCTTCCGGTGCTTGTTACCGAGATTTAAGACGCACCTCGTGTCCGTCCGGAACTCTGTCGCAACCGCTCGTTGAGGCACTTACACTATACGCACACCGTGATGCACGACACAGCTGGCTGTCAAGAATGTTTTCATTCGTGGCTCGGTCATTCGCTTCATTCAGCTTCCAGCAAGTGATGTAGACGTGCAATTGTTGCAAGACTCCTGCCGGAAGGATAATCAAAGCGGGAAAGGAAGATAGTGATTGAGTCGATGATTGCGAAGAGAGCCTGTGTAATTTATATTCAAAGGAAAGCCCAACAGCTGTCAATATACCCAGGTCGGTCGGCCATTCTTTTATTTAAAGACAACATTTTCTTGCTGACAATCCTTCCAAGCGGCATCGTTCAAATGCTTCGGAGGGTAATTCGTGTAAGCCTGCAAGGGATTTCCCAGCTTGCTCGTATGGATAACCTCGAAATCTTTCACAGGCCGCAGCCCAAACTCCCCCCGCACCGCCTCCTCCAAAGCCGTAGACGTCACCACAATACAGGGTGGACAGCTCCCATCCGCTTTGGACCGCGCCAAAAGGCGAGTGGAGAGGAAGTATTCTCTAAGTGTCTCCATATTCAGACGCGGTGGATCGATAACGAAAACAGCAATCTTACCCAGCAACTCGCTCGGCAGCACGGTTGCATCGTTGTAGTCGTAGCGATGGAAGTTATCGGGCCACTGCACTCCAAAGCGCTCATCGATCTCAAACAGGCGGAGTTTAGGTAAGTGCTTGCCGCCTTCCAATTCCTGCGCGGGCGCCATCAACGATGGTGCGCTAAGTATCGCCACTAAGCCATGATCAATGTCCGTCGTATCATCCGTTCCTGCGCCACTCGTGACGTGGGTGAGGGCTTCTAGTAAAATGTCCTTGGCTGTCTCAGGTGAATACCAGAACTGGGCGAGTCCATAGTTTTCTTTCGGCTCCGGGCCCTCAAGCGCAGCCTCGGCCAAGTGCTCCTTTAACATCGCCATCGTATGCTGGCTCAATTCACTCTCCAAATCTAACTTGGGGACATCACAGTACTTTCCCCCCCGTCTTTCTGAAGTTCCTAGCGCCTGCATGAGTGCTATACTACACTCTCGAGATTGCAGGCTGCTTTCTCTATAAAACGTAAACAATTTGACCGTCAAGTTCACAGGCGGGGGCCGACTCGTCCTGGGCGGCTTGTGGAGAATGAGAGCAATGAGATGAGCTCGTCTGATAATACAAGTCTTGTACGAAGCTGAAAAGGTGCCCATCAAAGCTTCGGGCTAGGGTTTTCATTTTGTGATGTGTAACCTTCAGGAAGGGAGTGAGAGCTCTGGGACGCTGGGGGCATAGGAGATGGGGGGAGGTTGGATGGGGGGGACGCTACTCGGCCTAGGTTGCAAAGCATTCAAAGTTCTTTTTTAAGTCACACCGCGCACTGCATCAGCTTCGTTTTCTTCTATTTGTTTCCTCGCCACATTGGGCTTCGTGGAGTATCTATCCTCTTGAAGGAAAATTTATGGCGTACCCCCCTTTCTCTTTTTTTGTCGAGCGGCACACGTCTCCACAAACTTGCTCGCAATGATAAGCAATAGGTTTAGCGCCAGAGACGACGTAATTACCACCCTAGTAGCCCTTCTTACTGAGCATAATCAGAATTTTCAGTGGCTTGATCCACTCTTTTTGAGTGTCCCAAATGCTGAGCGTGAACTCAGATTGGATAGCAGTGGCCGAGTTGAAGTCCCGGCTAGCAATACAATCCACCAACTGTCCTACGCGAGCTAAAACATCCGAGCCCACCTCTCCCATACCTAATTTATTTGAAAGGGAAGCGATTCCCTTCGAAACGTCATTCAGTTGACGCTTGTCTCCCGCCGACAACGCAGGAGAAGCCGCAAGCACCGCCACCATGTTAGTTAGGTTCGCCAAAATAGGAAGGGCCTCGGCAGGCGGTTCTGCTGGTTTTGCAGGTGCAGCAGGGGGTGGTGGTTTCACAGGAGCTGTGACGGATGCAGGAGCAGCAGCTTGCGGCAGCTTATTGGGCTGGAACACGGAGGGTTGCCCCCCGCAAGGACCCATCCCCGCCGAGAGCGGCTGCTGAGAGGAGATTGTCTGCGATTGCTGCTGCTGCTGCTGCTGCTGCTGCATGGCACCGACATTGCCATACTTTTGCATCAGAGCAGCATTGCCATGTGAAGATGTAAAAGAATCGGCGTAGTAATCAAGCGGCTTCGCACCCGTCAACGTAGCAGGATGTTGTGATGGCTGGTGAGGTAATGTTTGTTGTGTTGATTGTTGTTGACTGTGATAGCGTTGTGGCTGTTGCGGCGACTGATTTTGAAGCGTTGTTCCATAGGAGACTTGAGCGGTCGATACCGAAGCAGGAAGCGAAGTCGGGACGTGGGTGGGAGCGGCCTGCACAGGCTTCTCCCACCTCGTCTCTCGGGTTGACTCGTTAGCGTAATACACTCGCCCTGTGCTGGGGTCGGTAACTGCCACCCAGTTCGGCGGGAGGCTGTCTGGCGAAGCAGCAGCAGTTCCAGCGCCAGAGACAGTGCCCATATTTTCTAAGACAGGTTTGCTGCCACCGTGCTTTTCGTAAGGTTCCTGGGCCACGGATTCCGGCTGTGCTTGCACCACTGGCACGGTCGCTGCGATGGCAGTGCGCGTGGGAGAAGCAGGGGTCATGCCGATGAATTTAATGTCAAAGGGGCGCGCAGGCTCGGGCTCGGAGGCCTGCAAGCTAGCCGACGCCCTGTAGAGCCGGTCCTTTAGCAAGGCGGTGGCAGGGTCTTGGATATCTTTTACGAAGGTGTAAGCCATGTCCAGCTCTCCCTGCGAGGCAAGGATCTCTGCGTACTCAGAGAAGAGGACTGCAACATCTTCGGGCAAGGCAACCACCTGTCCTTGCTGCTCCGTCGCTGACATGATGACGGTCACCTTCTCGACGAACTGATGCAAAGCCAAAGTGTCCGGGCGGCCCAGGCGCTCTTTAGAATCACGCAAGATATCCACCCAATAGCGCACCGCCTTCCCCACATTTAAGGAGCAAAGGTAGCAGAGCGTGGCGCTCGCCCGGTCACCGCGCTCTGTCTCCAAACGTGTGCCCAGAACCTCAGTGAGGGCCGCAAAAGTCTCGTCAGAGGTGTAAGTGTTGAGTAAAGCTAAAGTCTCTTGCCATTGCGACAGGTCTGATTGTTCGACCAGCGACGACATGTCGGTCTTAAGAATAGCATCTATAATGCGGAGCAGCGGCTTGTGTCGTGCTTGTCGATTCACGAACGTATCCTTGGTGTGGGCCCATATTCGGGGGTCAGCGTCAGGAGCGGAGGCCAGCAGTAGTGCCTCCGCAACCATATCATGCGCCAAACAGACATGCACGGCAGCCTCAAGCCCCCCCGCAAGAAGGGCCCGTTTCACGTGGGCCTCGGCCTCGCGGTAGGGGGCTATATCAGACGGCCCTCTGCCAGCACGCAGTGCTGCCATTCCCTTAGTCGCTGCCTCCACTCCCGGCGGTGCCGCATTGAATTCGTCAATTTCATCCTCTACATCGCCCCAGCCTTCCGCGGCGCCCAGCCCTCCGCTAGCGCCAGACGAGGCTCGGGAGTGGCTGCGATTAGGCGCCGGGTTCGCCGCCTGTCTCTTCGAGGCAGCTGTGACGGCAGCTGCGGCAGCAAGCACAGAAGCTTCATCGTACCCCAGAGTTTTGTTGAGCTGACTTTTACTTGCTTTGTCCACTATGGTTTGCAGCACCGCCCACACTTGTCGCTCCTCCCCCGATTTGGCCGCCGTCGCCTTGGCCGCGCAAAACGCGCCATAATTCCTGTTAAAAATTACCTCCTTGAAGTCTTTCGACGCTGCCACGAGTTCTTCATTTTCCACCACGCCTCTCAAGTGCACCAAGAATTTCTTACCAGGGGCCATCCCAGCCCCGTGGTTGTCTACTTGCACGAGCCCGCCTCCCCAGCCAAAAGTCGCAGCCACAGGCCGGCGCAACCACTTGGGGGCACGGCCAGAGCTTGAATGTACGCCAGTCAGGGAGTAAAATTCGACCGTCCGGTTGAAGGAGGAGGTGCCGACTACCGCGGGCAGGAGCGGCGACCACGTGGCGTTGTAGCGGCGTTGTTGCGAGGCTCCGTAGCCGCCGTACCCAGCGGTGGCCTCGGGTATCATGTGGGGGAGCTCGTAGATGGGTGTGGCGTTGTGCAAGTCCCAAAGAAGAGTGCGATTATCTCGACTAGTGGAGAGAAGAAAACTCGAGTCGAATGGGCACCAAGAGACGGAAAGGAGGCCTTGGTCGTGGCCCTTGAGCGTCGCCATTGGGTGGGTCGTGGAGCTTCGCAGGTCCCAGAGGCGTATCACAGGGTTGTTGTCGTCACCAGAGGCCGTCACCATGTGCAGTCCCTCGTCGGGATTCCAGGCAATGTCCGCCACGGGCCCGCGGGCCGGATCCCGCAGCTCGCAGTAGGGCTTCTTCTGTCGCAGGTCCCAGACAATGGTGGACCCGTTCCCGGAGCAGCTGGCAAGGATGTGAGGAACCTGAGGATTCCACGCAACCTTACTCACCTCCGCAGTGTGCTTGGAGGTGTTAGGCGCGGGGGCGGGGATGAAGACATTGGGAGAGTCCGGCCGGTCCAGCGCGTAGACGAAAACCTCGCTGTCCGCGCCGCCAGACGCGAGCAAGTGCGATGAAGTGTGGCTGGGATTGAAGTGCAATCCATTCACCGGACCGGCGTGTCTTTGTACTGCAGCTATTCGGGGCTGCGGATGCTTTGCCACGAGCTTCGCAGGATCCCAGATGGCGACTGTTCCATCCGCCAGACCCCCTGCAACAACGCCAAGGTTGAAGTCAGAGCCTTTGTTATGCAGCGCCGACCATGCCAGCGCCGTAAAGCGTCCATTCGTGCGGACAGAACCCATGACCGTGGTCCTTGTTTCACCTACCGCGAAATCCAATTTGTGGATCTCCAGTTCCCCCCCATAGTCGTCGAAGCCACCACCGCCCCCATCCCGAGTGCCCAATGCCACCAAGTTCCCTTGATCCGGGACAGGAGACCATGCCAAGTTTGCGTTCTTGTCTTCAACTTGTTTGAGAAGCGACATGATTTATACTTCAATTTAAGCTATGGCGTATCACGCTGTACTCGGAGCTATGCTTTCACAGACTTGTGCCTGATTTTCCCGAGTTCGTGCTTGACTTCCACGAGCGGACAAAAGTAGCAAGCCACCGTCCAATGAACTAGCGCCCTGCCCTGTTTGTGCATAGGACATGTGGTAAGAGAATGTTGTGAGACAGTGAAGAACCACGATTGATATGAGTTAGCTTTGCGCTTGTCCCAAGCGCCTCATCCGCATGGGCGCTAGCTGGGAGCTGGTGAAGGGGAGGCAAGGGGATCGCCGACTTCAGCGCGGGCGACGGCAGCGACCGTGCTCACTTACTCCACACCCGGTGGTGAGACGCTTGGGATTCAGTGGCGTAGGGTGCCAGGACCGTCTAAAAAGTGCAGCAATCTGCCTCCCAAGCAACTCGTCCTCTGGATGCAGGCGGCTCATGACCGTTTTCGGACGCAGGGCAGGGAGCAAGCCTAGGAGCGTTGCCTTCGCCGTAACCGTCACTCCTCTTTCTCTGCTTGGAGATTCTGAGCTTTTAGGTCTTTAAACACATCACATGATGCCAGCTAACTTATTTCTTTATTTTTGCTCTGATATTTTGATGTTTTGAACGGCTTTATCGTCGAAAACTGGTCTCGCAAGGAGATAAGACGAAAAAGGCAGCAGCCTAATTCAAAAGAGCCGGGCTCCCGAAATTGATTCAGAAATATAAATTTGCATTTTTTAAATGGTATCACGTATGGATTGTCGTTCGTAAGCAAGATTTCTTGCCTATAAATGCCACGAAAGTCTCATATGAGTTGAATTTTGGAAATTTCACAGGCAATTCGATCACCTGTGGACGTACTTAGACTTGTGAAGTCTAACCCTTACAAGAACTGTAAATTGAATATGAAAATTGCCAAAGACAATCGTGACTCCAAAAATTGCCAAAGTCGTAATCTTCCGTTAAACGACCTTCTTCGTAAAGTCGATCAAACACTTCGGCAACTTAATGAATTAGAAGCACAGCATCGAGAGAGGCAAGGAGTCGGGTTAGCGAAATCTTCAGTTTTATTTTCACGATCGCCAGCACGACAAGCTCGGCTGTTGCCTTTCATGTTTTCTTCACATTTTAGTGGAAGAGTACGTGTGCATCCTACTTCCGGCTCCTCTGCAAGTAGCGCGTAAATGACAGCACTTTAAACATATATTCACCTGCCAGTTTTCGCAGACAAGATGTACGAATATGACCATTCAACGCTTATATTACTATTATAGAAGTACAAGGATGGTCCTTGTAGAAAATAACATGCACGCATTGACTACAAGTGGTAGCGTTTTTACTTTCTGAATGAAGTGCGGACAATGAGATATACAGCACGCGCTTTTTCTAAATTAACCAACATGGGAGAGTGCATATCTACAGGGAGCTCGCATTCATTCCTTCCCCCTGTAGAAGAGAAGAAATACATTTGCACAGAGCTACCATTCAGCGTTCAGGCTGTATTTAAGAAGGTGGCAATCGAGTTTCCCGGTGTTTCATGTGCTGGCAAACGATGATGAGCATGACAATAAGGAAGAGACCCGTGTTAATGGCATGGACACCTCCATCTATCCTGTTATCCCATATCGGAGGGTGGTGGACCCCTTTCAAATCCACATGCCATCGTCTTGACCTTGGCAGAAGCAAACTTCCTACAGACAAGCCTAAGGAGACGGCAAAAAAGGCGTAAGAGAGGTCAAAGTGGCCAACAGCGGTCAAAGCGGTCGCATCCAGGACATTCTTCTTCAGAAGTAACGATAGTGTTTGTTGGAGTAAGAAAGCGAGAACAATAGCTTCCCCAACAGGGCCGCTAAACCGTCTGACTAGGGGAACAATAGTGACACGGACGATTAGATACATGGCTGTCACGACTATTAACGTCCAAGAAGGTACACCTTCATCCTGGTGAACGTCAATTTCCTGAGTTTGCATGGCGCTTGTCTGATTCACTTGCTGTGGGCTCATATCCTCCGCCTGAGCCACGTCTGTGGGAGCGGCACGAGAGGGAGCTTCTCCACAATCCATCAAATTAGCACTGGAAGCATTGCCGCGGCTGCCACCAGCGACTTGAAACAGTTGTTTGCGCTGAACATCGTCTCGGCCCCTTCTCCTGCGAAAAATTCCGCGCAAGGAGAGTTTGCCTCTTTTCTTCGCCTGAGTCTCCGGACTCTCCCGATCGGCCGCCGACTCCTGTATAGGCGGCGCAGAACCTGGGCCGTTTTCGGACTGTCTGCCCTGCTGGGCCATCGCTCGAGCTGCCTGATCGTCTTCCTTAACGCTATGCATCGCTTTCGCCATACCAGCCAGCAGCATATCCCCACCCATTGTGCCCGCGACGGGGTATTCCCATCCCTTCACAATGCAAATCAGTGCACGGATATGAGTGCAGAGAATTTGGGGTAGCGTGATAATTAGCAAGCGAGTCTGGCTCTAGCTTAGCGGATGGAAGGCTGTACAGTATCCCTCTCGCAAACTTTTATAGTGGTAATTTATATGAAGAGTGCCGTAGCCGTCGACTGCTTACCTTTTGCTGACAGTACCAGAGAATGCGAGGCAAACAATGCCGAAAATAGTAGGGGTCCCGCCGTATCACCTGCAAAAAGTCGGCACCCAGCTTGTCACCGGCCTGATTGAGCCGCTGAGCCGTGCGCAAGAGCAGATACAGAAGCACACTAAGGATTCATGGTGATGAAAGGTCAATGAGCACAGAAATCGCCGCAAGACTGATAACATAAGGCGGGGAAATGCGCTTACCCCACTATGCGCTGCAAACAAAAATTAATCACGCTTTGAGGCAGAGCCGTCCTAGGGTCAATAAGTGCAGCCATGATGACTTTGCCCTTATTCACCCCGCGCAACTGAACCTGGCATCGAAAGCGTGTGATCGACATCCTCTTGAAGAGCCAGCCGTTGGGCTCGGTGGACAGGCCTAGGCTCGGATAGTCCGCTGGCACCACCGAGTCTCCACATATGAGGATCATGTCTTTCTCTGAGTAGTCGCAGGCGTAGCCACGCATGAGGCAGTCGCTGGGGGGGATGAGGTAGACGAGCACACTATGAGGAGCTAGCAGCAATCCGCACTACACAATTCTCCTTTTAGACCCCCGCCAGCATAAGTCTGAGCATGGTTTTCAATTCGATGTGCCTTACCGGTGGAACAAAGGGGCGTTGAGCTCGAAAGTAACCATGAGATCCAACTGCTTGAACGAGTGGACGAGTGCTGAGCTGCAGACGAAAGGGCCCCACCGATGGTACATAGCTGCCTCGCGCACCACCAAGAGCTGGTCAAATATTGACGTTCCTTCCTGTTCCCCTTCCACCTTGACATACATCTGCTCCCCTACCGGCCGCACGAACGTGTCGAACCCGAAGGTCCGAAAGGCCAGCGTCCAGTTCTCTCGGCTCGCCAGGTCCTCGGCAGCCTCTAAGCACTCAACACCTCGTCTGCTCAACAAAGCTAGCTGCTCTTGCAATGGACTCTCTTGCATCTGCCTGCGGATATTTTCTTTAACTTGACTCAAGGGCTGCTCTTTTACGAAAGCTTCCAGTTTTTTTCGCAAGTCCTCCGCTATCATCAGGCGGTCATCTTCCGTAAGGAGCTGAATGTATGCCAGGATCCGAGATGCATTTTCATCCGTAATCTGTCATTTGTCAAATAGAACAACAACAATGGTCAGGAGCACGGCCTTGAATGAATTGCCATATTGTATAAAATGCTCTCAATTCATTTAGCGGATCGGGCCATTTCCTTACCTCAGTCTTGTAAAGAGCTGGGACGTCAAAATCGCGTGAGGGAAATATGCACTCCTCATTTTGGAGTGCCGCAGGTATCATCTTCGAGCAATAATTAAAAGCAACTATTAGTTGGAAGCGAAATTTAGACGTGTTGTGATGGCCTTTCGCGTTACTTCGCTTCCTTGTCGTGATTCGTGCTTCTCTGTTTTTTGTGGAAGCCATTGAGAAGAGTGAAAACATAAAGATATTCTGGCAAGAACATGACAGGAAAATAAAGCGCCGCGCCTTTGATGTTCAGTAGGCCTCGCAAAGTCGAGCGTGGCGTGCGTCCCAGCCCTGGTTTCGAGGCCGTTGTCCCTCCTTCCTCGCCCTCGCTCGATCATCCTGCACGGGTCCTCTCAGCACGGACGTCACGCCGTGCACAGCGGGGGAGTGTATCCCACCTATCATAAGCATGTACAAATCCAACACGCATGTCACCCTGCCGTCCAGCAAGCTCTGCTGCACGCCCCCTTCGTGGCAAATCCCTGATCCGACGGCTTAGATCAGGTCAGCGAGGCGAGGGCGAGGCGACTCCTACTAGTAACCTTTGTCCCTCCGCGACCTAGGTGCACTACCCAGAGCGACAACTCTCACTCGGAAGCCATCAGGCATTTGAGGCGGCTATGGTTGTCATGGTCAGAATCCTTGCACATTGTTAGTGAGAAGTAGAAGGATCGGGAAGGAGACCACCGCCCGAGGCAGCAAAGCTTGTGCGTGATGCTGTGCGCAGACGCAGGCCCGCTATTGCACTCAACGCGTCGGTGGCAGAGACACACACATTTAAACCAGTGCGCGCATGATTACGCTTAAAGCAAGAGCGAGCTTACATCAAGATAGAGTTGAGTGATGATGATTTGGTATTCGCGAGGTAAACACGATACAGCTCTTCAGCCTGACATGAAGCCTCCGACCTCCCTCCCAACACGCGACCAACACACACACACACACACTTTTTTACCTGTCTACTTAAGCTAATTCTACTTTCTTCATGACATAGAATTAATTCTCTACATGGATCTCAAGAGCTTGCTCAATGTTACGGCGGTCGACTTTACGGAGGCCTTGAAGACACAGCCAGCGCTTGGACAGCTCCTGTTCGGGGTCGGAGCAGTGCTTGTGCTGAAGTTTGTGCTCAGTACATTCCAGGCATTCTACCGCTTCTTTCTGCGTCCTGGAAAAAAACTGAGAAAATTCGGGGAGTGGGCAGTTGTGACAGGCGCGACGGACGGCATTGGTAAAGCGTATGCCTTCGAACTTGCACGACAAGGATTGAGCTTGTTATTAATTTCTCGCACGGAGACTAAGCTCCGAGATACAGCCGCGGAAATCAAATCCAAGTATCCGAATGTTGAAGTCCATATTCTCAGTAAGTGCGAGAAAGCGAAATACGAGCATTTGATGCCTGGAGGGTAGAAAGTGCGCAGGTGGGGAGTCTTTCCCCTTGGCTCCAGAGGAGAGACGTCATCGTGTTTTACCGCCGAGTACCCAACACATCGTGATTCAGGCATCGACTTCGGCAACTTCAACGAAGATGCGCAAGCCAAGGTCAAGCAGGCAACAAAGGGCCTGGATGTTGGCGTTCTGATCAACAACGTGGGCCAAAGTTATGACTTTCCCATGTACTTCGACGAGCTCTCGGACGAGCATGTCCACGCCCTAGTGGATTTGAACGTGACATCCACACTGTATATGACGCGCTTGTTGCTGCCTAGTATGGTAGCCAAAAGGCGTGGAGCTGTGGTGAACTTGGCATCAGCTGCCTCTCGAAACCCCTCCCCCCTGCTCTCTCTCTACTCCGGCGCCAAGTCCTTCGTCGAGCTCTTCTCCCAGTCCTTGGACGCCGAGTACAAGGGGAGGGGTATCCGCGTACAGGTACAGACGCCGCTCTTCGTGGCTACCAAGTTGGCCAAGATCCGTAAAGCAAGCCTGACGGTTCCAACCCCCGCGGGCTATGCGAAGGCGGCTGTGCGCTTTATCGGATACGAGGACTCTGTCTCGCCCTACTGGAGCCACGCATTTCAGCTCTATCTCATGTCCTGCATGCCCAAGTCTCTCCTTTCCATAATCGTGCTTAATATGCATGCGGGTCTGCGCAAGCGAGGTTTGAAAAAGAAGGTCCAGAAGAGCGCTTAAGACGAAGGCGCTTCCTCCGATCTTGAAGACATTCATGTCGTGGAATTTACCAAACAAGTAATTGGAAAGAGCAAAGTGCATGAGTGAGGGTGTTGGACTTCCCATTCTTTGAGTAAAGCGAAGAAAAAGTGACGCTCATCCCTCAGGACGAACAATTTTGAAGACTGAGGCTTCCATGCTCTATACAGTTGATTCCCAATCCCTGGTTTGTATATGGAGAAGACTAGCATTGCTCTCTGGTTTGTGTCTCATTCGTCTTCACAGAGGTTCTCTACTTTTTTCCGCTCTCGAATCGAACTATCAGGGTAGCGTCCTCACTACCCCGCACTTGTGCGCTGCTACCCCCGCATACGACAACTTTCGAAGTGGAAGAGAAAACCTTGCGCCGGCTCCGTCCAAGGACAGTAGAGGAGTCATCTTCTTCCTCGTCTTCCACGTCTTCAGCCCTGCTGTCTCCCCACCCTGACACATCGTCGGAGTAGGCCCAACACCCGTCCTCTCTTGAGCCCGAGATTAGGGCATAAAATTGCTCCTCGTCCTCCTTCATTTCGTCCGTCTCCTCATCATCGTCAGATTCGACTGAGCCGTCCTCGTCATCCGATGACGGGCACAACCTCTCCCATTCCCCTCTACGACCCACCGCACCCCTACTCCGCATGTATCGAGTCGTTGCATTCGAGTCAGTGCAATCATTGCCCTCACTCTCCCTTTCGGCTTCTGCGAAATCTTGCAACATGCTTCGCTTCATTTTACCGCCGAACAGGTGACTTTCAGGAATTCTTTTTTTTCCTTGGGCACGACTCGTTTTCTTTAAAGACTGACCAGAAATTGTTGGTAAACCTTCAATTTTAATCGGCAGCCGCAGTAAGGTGACAACGTCCCGGAGAGCTTCAACCAACTTCTCACACGCCAGCACGCACCGGGCCACAAATCGGTGGTCGAACGAATTTGCTGTCAGACCTTCCCACCTTCTTCCTGCAGGATGGTCAAGAGGACAACGGTCACGCTTACGCCTTCTCGTGGCACTGGAACGCCCGCTGCTACTTTCCGGCGCCATGTCTTGCTTCTCTTTCATCGCTCTGGAAGCATCCGCCACCAGCGCGACAAAGGACAAGCCGTCCTCTATAAGGGCCTGCACGTGATCCAGGGACGTCTCTTGCTGACGTCCTTGCTCTTGAGCGGCTTCGTCTGCTGTCTCTACCTCCCGCGGCCCCCCTCGCGCAGTTCGCCAATCCAAGCAGCGTTCAATCTGCCACTGCAGGCCGCCGAGGGCCAGGCAGGCCGTCTTGACCGTACACGCCGATAGACGCACACTTCTTCGTCCACCCTCAATCGTTCCCGCTCTACCCGACCCTACAAGCTGTATGACATGTCCGAGAGCCATCAGGGCTGCCCGTACGTCCCCATAGGGGTTGTGCGATGGCATCATTTCACTGCCTTCGTGAGGAAATCGTGGGGCGCTTTGTGGACGCGCCAAAAGCAACGTTGCTAGTGCCAGGAGTAAGAGTAGTTCAAGCACGGCAGGTATCTCCTCGGGACTGACACCACGCAGGACTCGTAAAGCAAGCTCCCTTTCTTCTAGATACGAGGAGGAAGACATTTGCCCGGTACCACTGCGATGCTGATTGCCCGGGAAGCGCGTTCGTCGCCGCTCCCCGGTCTCACGAACCGATAGCTCCTCCAAAGCAGAGCTTTCCTCCCTGTTGACAGCCTCCATTCCTTCACAAAGCCGGACCAGACCGGCGGCTCGACGGTCCTGCGGCAGAAGACTCCAAAAAGTCAACAAGAAGTGACGCAGCACGGGCCGATGGGCCAGAGGCGAAGTTGGGCTTAGAGCAGCCTTGCGAACATCCAAGAGGACCCTTGTCTGCACCTCATGACGACCAAGCTGGGGCCGCAGCAAATGCAAGAGTGCAAAGGGCAAGCTGCTCTCCGTGGAGCAACCCCTGCTGATACTTCCAAGACCCATTTCTAGCCCTCGAATTTCGCGAGGATCTGGGTTTATCACCGGATACGCAGTCTCCAAGCAAGTTAATGCTGTAAAACAAGCAGCCACGCCTGCTTTGCGCGTCCCAGCCGTCAAACACGCCAAAAGTTCAAGCAAACCACAAGCCACACCTTCATCCTCAGCTATCCTCATTTCTGTTCTCAGGAACTCAAAAGCTTGCTCACGCGATTCGTCTTCGCTGAGCTGCCCCCCCTCACAGCCACCTCCATCATGATTTGGTGCAAAGAGACGCGCCATATTCTCTGTGCTAAGAACAGGCAATTGGTTCTGATTATCTTGAACGCTCGAGGACGCCAAGGAACATGGGGCTGTTTCAGACACCTCGTTCTTAATCCTGCACTCAGGAGTCCTGCACGCATTAACTTCCCAGTGCTCTTGATCTCTAAGATGTATGCACAAACTACGGACATAGCCAAGGTACATACATAACAAGTCCGAGATATCTGCTGGTTCAAGAGCTCTACTGGCAGCCGCATCTCCTCGAATAAGACCGTAGTGTACTCGCACCTTTCGCAGTAGCACGTTCAGGGCGCTTATTTGAGATGTCATACGCTGCACATTGCACACTTTCAATGCGTCAAATCGAAGAGGCTGCTGCGCGAGTTGGTGGTCGTGAGGAATGTCCCAGCCCCCGTCTTCGCTCTCTTCCGGGGAGCTCACCCCCTCAACCGCCACAGCCAGGTCGTCTCGGTTAATAACTGTCTCCATTACGCATCGGACACATCCTAACAAGGCTGCCAGCCTCTCATCGCCTACACTGACGCCAAAATCTTCAGCCATCTCGCCGTCGTATTCTAGCATGTCCTTCCGATGACACATTCCCTGCAGGGCATCGCTTGTCCAGTCCAGGAGCGCCGCCAACAGTTCGTCTTGAAGCTGGATCGGTCCCAAAGCGGTCTCGCCGTAGGCCGCCATGGCTCGCTCCAGCTGCTGACGGCCCCGGGTGACACGGATAGGCTCCGTAGCGGCCGCCTGAGTCACGTCTCGCAGCGTCTCATTTCCACAGGCAGTCGGGGACACGCGCTCCAGACACCGGCGCACGCGCTGGAACAGGTCGACATGCCGGCGCAGCAAAGCAAGCAGAGCAGATTCCGAAACCTGTTCGCTCCATGCCTCCTGTCCTTTCCGTCCCCGCGTCCAGCTTTCGATCAGGGCCCCCGTGACCAGGAGGCCGAAGAGGGCACCCCACCCCGCACGTAGCCACCGGTCCCTACGACCGAGGCGGTCGCGGAAGACGTCTTCCTCGTCATCGCCCTCCTCTTCCTCCTCTCCTCCGCTGTCCCTCCTGTGGTGCCCAGCTACAGAATCAGTGGAGCAGACCTTAGCCTTTTTGGCTTTTCTCCGCCTACCACTTCGCCCCCTCCGGGTCGCGACGCGCGCCTTCACCCTCCACAGCCGCGTATCCTCCTCCCAGCCCGGCTCCTGCTCGTCGGTTGCCGCCCAAGGTAAGACGGGCTCCTCTCTCTCCAGGCCCTGCCCTGGTGGTCTCCGTCCCACCACATCAGGCCAGGGGGGCAAAAGCATGGGCGCGGCAGCCAAGCGCTCGAAGCATCTCGTCTTCTCCTTCGCACCGGCATAGACCTGAAGCTGCAGCTCACAAAGGGCTGCGACCGTGGTGCGTATCAAGAGAAGCTGCCCAAGCCCAACAGCCTCTGCAGCTGCTATCCGTGGGACGAAGTCGTCTACCAATCCCTCAAGACACCAGGCCCAGGTCACTACCCCCCTTTCATCCCTCCCGTGATCTGTCTCCTGATCTGAGCGGGTCAGCGCGCTTAGCACGCCTTTCCTCGCGAGGGGCGAGCTCCCAGATGCCGCGGCAGGTCCTAGGAACTTAGCTCGCCATGGCAAAGCATTGTTGCCGAGTGAAAGTCCCTCAAGATTGTCCGAAACGAGGTATGAAAGCCGCTTCGAATTCAGATTCTTCACGTCCTCTGATCGCTGTATGATCCCCAACCGGCACGCGATACTGAGAGTCGCATCTTCGACTTGCCGTCTCAGCACCTTCATGCGCGTGTCACTGTCGCCGAGGCTCTTACTACTAGTTCCTCGCAGCACGCGGAGGAGGAAACGAAGCCCAAAAGCCGCGATCTTCGGGGCCGCGACGGGAAGGGAGCTGACAACCCAGTCCAAGACTCCAGAGAGGTCGTCCGACCCCGCGGGCACCTCCTGGCCCTGGCCGGCGGCTCCCTTCTCCAAGGACACGAGTGCCTCCGCCAGAATGAGGCTCGTGAGCTTTCGCCCGTCGTCACTGTCCGCGCTGTCCACCACCCAAGGGACGTCTCCATGCCCGCTGCTCTGGGCTCGCGGTCTCAAGCTGCCGCCTCGGGCGCCCGTCCCAGCATGTGTCACGGAGTTTGTCCACAAGTGTTTCTGGATGTAAATGAAGAGCGTAATCTCGATGCCCGATGCTGCGTGAGAGCGCGCCAAGAGGGAGAGGCTGCGAAGCAAGGGCGCCATAAGGGGCACGGGTATTTCGAATGCAGAGTTCAGGAGCTGGTCGCAGAGCATGCCCGCGTACGGTACCAGCAGTTGCGAGGAGTCTTGAGCAAGACCCACGATGATGGAGTGACTGGCCCGCATCAGCTCAAGCAGCTCGCTCGTCCTTTGTCCCCCTCCTCGCCCACCACGACATCCTGCACCCCCGGGCAGCTCCAGCCCCGCCGCCACCCCGCGCCCACACGCCAGGAACAGCGTCATCAGGAACCCTAGGATCTCGTCCCGAAGTCCGACATGAAGCTGAAAGAGCCGTCGCAAGAGGTGAGTAGCGAGAGCTCTAGCCTGGCGTCCCGCTTCCAGGCCTGGCGACGGGCAAGGGGGCGGGAGCAGCGCGCTCAGCAGCAGCCACTGAGACATCTCGGCGAGCGTGGAGGCCACGGCCTGCCAGAGCTTGTCGACGGTCAGTTCTACAATCGCACACAAATGCGATGCCAAACAGCGACCTCTAGAAGCTGGTCTTCCCCTCCGTTGTCCACCGCTCTCGGCCTGTATCGGCGGAGAGGCGGCCAGAGCGCGCAACAAGGTTTCCTGAGCCACTGGCCGGTGGGAGGGATGGGGAAGCAGCAAGACTAGCGTCAACGCGTCCACGATCGAGATGTGCTGCTGAAGCTCTTGGCGCTGCCTGCCCAGGAGGACACTTTTGGCACCGGCGCAGGATCGGATGCTCATGAGCAGCAACCGTGCCACGCGGGGGCTGGTTGCCAGCGTGCTGGAGAGGACCTCCATCAGCACCGCCATCGCTTGGGGACTCAAATTGGCACACTCACGACGGATCTGTCCCAGCACTGCCGGGTCACTGTGGTCGTCCAAGCTCCGCAATAGCGTCCGTACTATGACAGGCACGTCTGCGTCCTTCACAACCGCCAAAGCCTCCTCGGCCAGGGCCAGGGCCTCGCGCCGCAAGCGTGGCCCGAGCGGCAGATCGAAAAGTGCGCCCAACACGGGCAATAAGAGTCCTGCCATATCATCCTGCAAAGCCGACTTCATCGCTTCCACCACCCGGGCCACCTCTGCGGGCGCTGCCCCCACCACCAGGAGCGGGAGGGCCTCGATGATCGGACCCGAGTTCTCGCCCAGGCTCAGGGCCTCCAGCACCTGCTCCAGAACCGCCGGGTGGTAACCCAAATTGCGTCCCAGTAATCGCAATATTTTATCCACTCCTTGAGCAGCGCCATTTTCGGTAGCAGACAACTTGAGACGCTCAAGTAAGGCAAAGGCCGCAGGGAGACGTGTCTCTTCATGAGATAGCAGGTCTCCTGCAGCTGACAACGCCTCGGAAAGGGACAACTCATGTAAATCGTCAACTCCAGGGAAGTCCTTCTTTTCGCAATCACCGTGATTGCTTTGGTCATACCACATGATTAACCTGCATTAAAAAATATTGCCTCGGTTATAAATCATTCTAAAGCTTTGTTCTTTGCCGGATCAACTGACATACCAGCGAGCAAGATGGGCGATAAAAAGACATGCCTCAACCCATTCCTCACGTGACAAGGTGCACGCGCATGCCGCTCATGTTTCGAAAAAGATTGAGAGGGGCATTAGAATTGGATTTGAAGACCAACCGCCAGCTCAAGGCAAAGTGGTGCGAGGGAATTGATAGCAAGAATCAGCGCTGGCGGATATCCATGCTCAGTTCTGTCATAGACTAACTCGCACATGAGCTCAAGCATGCTCTTCCTGCTTTCCGCTCCTTTGATATTTATGCCGGAAAGCATTATGCTTCATTACATGCAATATGGCTGATCACTCGTCATATATTTCGTTTACCGACCCACTTGCACAGTCGCGCTTTCTTTTTCTGCTTCATCCCGCGGTGACATGTCTGCGACCCCATCACGTCAGCACGTCTTGGGGTTATTTCGCTCTTTGCTTCGACAGGCGGGGCGCTTAGAAGATTACAATTTCCGTTCCTACGCAAAGCGTCGAGTCGCGTTAGGTTTTCAGGAGGGTCGATCTTCGAGTGGAGAAGAAGCAGCGCGGGAGTACAGGGACGGAGTCAAGAATTTGGAAATGCTCAAGCGACAGGCCTTGATAAGCCACCTCTACCCGTCGAAACGTTCTGTCATGGAACTTGACGTGAAAGCCCCAACTTTAGGATAGAGGATGGGTAGTACGGAGGGCGCAGGGCCGTGCAAGAAAATCATAATCGAGGAACAGAAAGGCCAGATGTTGTGCAGATTTACGGGCCAACTAATAACCAGATAGGCTGGTGAACTTGAAATATTTGTGACAACTTCGTCAATCACTTCCTTTGAACCTTACTTAATGCCTCAATTGTACTCTATGACAAAAATCAATTCTAAGCAGTTATATACAAGCATTCGCGTCTGTGTTGCACTCTCTATGTCTATCTGTACAAGCGGTTTGCGCTACATTCAAACTGACCAGCAATGTATGCAGCCGTTCTCTAGCGCTCAGTTGTCACACTTTCTTAAATTACCTGTCTATTCCCTGCACATGCACTCACTGGAACTCCCTTTCGAAGCATTCGCCCTCCGCCACGCTCCTCATGGCCGGCCTCGGCATCCTTTCATGGCCGGCCTCGGCATCCACCCAGTCATCGGCTGCGTCTGCCATCCAAGCGCCTCTTTCGCCTCTGACGTCCACAATTTTATGGCTTCTAGTTCCTGTGGTACTCCCCATACGCCCCTATGTCTGTTCTAGCTCGCTTCCTCACCCTCCGTCCCCCTCCCTGACCGCCGTTCCGTCACTCGGCATTAGCCATCCAGGTTCAGATCAGAAAAATGGGTGAACCCGAAAAAACTGCTGAAGAACGCCCCCATGTCATACAAAAAGGCCGCCCGCTTCCCCACATCCGTGACCTGAAATGGCGGTGCCGGTGTGATAAGGGTGCGGGCCGTCACCGTCACACCCCTTGCCTCATCTATCTCCAGTCGCTCGATGCGCGCGTTGTCTCCGATGTCCACGTCAAACGCCCGAATGGAGCCCAAGGGCACCTTCACTGGCAGGGGCGCCTCGGGGTTGAGCACTAGCTCCGGGTCGTCCAGGTACACGATGTGCCCGTCCCCCGCCAGGCCCACCCCCGTCAGGAGCGTGAAGGGCATCCCCGAGGCTGACTCCGCCACGTTGGCCGTTCCGTGCACTGCTAGCTTTCTCCGGGGGGAGATGCGGACGGAGTCGATGGAAACGTCGAAGAAGGTCAAGTGCAGGGAGGGGAAGAGGGTGCGGAGGACGTTGTTGACGAGGAGCTGAACCATGTCGCGGATGAGCTTGGAGGCGGACACGTCTTGCTGGGTAAGCACGTATTCTCCGCATACCTCGAAAGGTTTTCGAATGAGAGACAGTCGGCGAGCTAGAAGTAGGGCCAACAGCCTGATGTTCAGCCCGGTGATCTCCATGCGCCCTCCCCCGCTGATTTGCAGGTTTTCAAGGACAATGCGGCTGAACTTCGCCTGTGATGCATGGCACCAAATTGTAAGAAGCAGGGACTATTGTGGGAGCCATTCGACATAAAAGGTATAGGGCCACAACTCTTCTACTACTCTGAAACGTCGGCGGTCCTACAAACGAATTCCTTCAAACTGCAGCCTCACGCACCTTCACTAACGGCAAGTTCCCAGCAAGAACATCCGAATTAGAGCGTGCCCCCACATCAACGTCCAAGCCTGTCACGCGTCTTGCTGTTTTGCGGACTAGTTTTGATGCAAGAACCTCCACGACGGTGGACAAAATCGGTTTCCGTTCACTCATACTGTATTCAATCGCCTCGCCGGGTATTTGACTTCTTCTCCACCGCCTCCCTTGCCGCTCAGGCCTGTCTTGCGGCAATGTGCTAGATAACAATGGTCTTATTCTAGTGTGCTGAGAAATCTGCTTGGTTGGAGTCATTATTGGTGGCGGTTTCTGTCTCGATGTCATTATCACTGTGTCGGGGATCGTCAAAGGCGACAGACGGGACGTGAAAGCCTCAACGAGCGCGGGTTGCAAAAGCAGGCATAGCACCATAGACGGCAGGCCTCTCATGTTTTTTGATATTACTTGTTGTTTTGTCCTTGCGCTTCGGAGTTACCGCGAGAAAAGACTGCGTTGCAAAAAAATACTTGTGTGGCAAGGGTGAGACGTGGCAACAGGGACGAGGCGTGGACGGGAGGCAAGCCAAAAAAATGCTGAATTATACACCACTTCAACCTCCCAATGGTTTCGTTGATATCCCTGTGACCAAATTTGAAAAAAAATGGCAAAGGTAAGTAAGAAGAGGAACAATAGCAGCGGATGACATGAGTGGGGATTACAAGCCCCCGAAAGTTGTTCCAGCAGGCGGAGGCAGCCTCCGGCAGGGAGATTTTGTGGACCGAATCAGGTCGGGATTTTGTGACCGAATCAGGTTGGAAGAGGGGAGCTCACCGGTCTTTTGTGGACCGACAACCCGGCCTGAGCTTGCGTTTTGTGGACCGAGGGGCCGGCCCAAGAAAATTCAAGAAACGGGTAGATGGGCCTTCGTGTACGGGTGGGAATTGTGATTGCACGCCTAGTCTGCGAGCAATAACGTGATATGTGGCTGCATCACCTCAATAATTTGATTCATCTCTTTCCGTCATTTTTGTCTGACCGAAGTGGTCGCACAACAAGAGACAGGTTGTGTACGAGTGACCGAGGAATTACCATTACAGGTTACCAGTCATAACCCTATGCAGTCCAGCAATAAGAGTCAGGTGAGCGTTGCTACCTCACTTGATTTTGACAAAAGGAGGGTTATACAATCTTATTCGATTTTTGATCGTAATAATGCTTCTGTGCATGGTTTTGTTCTCGAGATACAACGAGGAAAGCATGGTGGGAAGCAGGACACTGAACTCGCGCGCGATCTCTCACATAAGTATAGGCGTATCCCGGTGATGCTACTGCATCCACAGTGCCTAAACAGGAGCTACAGCAACCTCTGCTTCAGCCCACAGCGCCAGATGTGTCCCACGTAGCCATTGACATTGATGAGCAGAGACGCAAACAAAAGAAGCAGGCTGCCTTCTCTGTCTGCGGCACAATCCTTCTCGTTGTCATCCTCCTCCTCACCTTTTTGATTCCGCGCTCTCCGTCCATTGAGCTCTCTGGAGGCGAAGTGGGTCTCTCGGGCGTCCCCTTGTACGTCAACGCCTCGTTCCGATTCACCAACCGCAATTTTTACAAAACCACCTTCAGTGATTTGCATTTCGGACTTTACACGCTCAGCGACACTGGTGTTGGAGTCATTGGCGACGCTTCGTACGCAGGGCCGATCGAAGTGAAAGCCCGACACCACAAGATCATTCAAGTGGGCATCGCTACAGCAAAGGGAAGCGCGTTGAGGATTAAAGACTACTGCACATCGCACCCTTCTATCCTCATGTTCCTATCCAATGCAACTGTTGAAGCAACTTCAAAGTACCGAGACTTTGGCGTCCGTAGCGTGTACTCGCCCTACGGTGCCTTTTTCATGTGTCCTACTCCTCCGCCATCTTCTTTGGATGCCCCAGGCGCGACAATGCGCGATGAAGCGCCAGAGGAATCGAACGGTAGCTTGATGTTACCAGGAAAGGGCGGAAATTAGGCCCAGGAATAAAAAGACACGTTTGGCCTCACAAATATCAAGCCGCCGAAGAAATTTTCAAGTGCAACAAGTGGTGACCAAGTACCTCTGTATTGTCTGGCATGAGAAGAAGTTCATGTGCCCGGCATGATTAAACTGCCGACCTGAAATTAAGTTGGTCCGATTTTTAAAGCGAAAGATTGGGTGTAAAGGCGCTTGAATGCGCAAGCCGACGAGCTCTGGGCGGGTATGCTGAGGGAAGAAATTTAACCGTAAAAGACGCTCGGCCTTAAAGTTGAAAAATAAGTATACGATTTAACAATACTCTATTCCCTTTTTTCGCATGCCCTTCTTTTGACCCTTCCGAACCCCCTCTAAATCCGTCGATCTTATGAAGAGTTGCGTGAGAGCCCTCGCTATAGCTCTCTGGAGAAGAAAGTGCATGCCGACCCCTCATGCGCTAAAAAGCAGCCCAGTACGCCAGAAATGCCAGAGATATTAACGAGAAGGACCTATACATATTTCGTACACTTGCGGAGGCCATACGAGACACCCCCTTTCAGTCGCCAGGGAACAGTCCCATCCTGCAGCCTCGCTAGTCCTGCTCCGGCAGTCGCCCCCGGCACGACAAACACCACTCCCTCGCCTCCCCCTCGAAACGGGCAAGAGGCGGAAAGTGAGACAGACATTGACCCGAGTTTCCGCTTCAAACCGTACCATACTCACAGGAAGGGCATGCGTGTCTCATGAACTTCAATTTCATTCACGGATTCCTGCCCTTTGTCGCGTTTTCTAACTTCAACTAGTCGGTACTGGCAGCCCCGTGTGCATCGTCAAGTTTAGGAGCGACGACAGAATGGACCTCGCATGCTTTTCTTCAGGCGTGTCCTACCGTTGCATTTCAATGGATTGAATATTGAATACATTATAGCAAAGTTTGTCCTTCAGGTCGATGGCGAGTGCGCGTTCCTACCGCTTCATCGTCCATCCCGGTCGCACTTCCGCCGTTCTGGCCATCTCTTTGCTAGGTATGGCCTTGCTAATAGCGACTTCGCGGACGCATGGTCTCCCAGTCAGCACAGCGACCACACTCGTGAACGCCACACAGAATATTAGCCTCCATGGTAGGCAACCGGTCGAGCAATTAGGCACATTACTGGTGCCTGCGCCGGAAGCGAATTTCATTACGTCGAGCGAGCAAAGCGCTGTGGTCCAAGTCACCTTCCCGCGGCCATTTCCTTGTGACATTTCGCCCCTAGTGGTAGTGACACCTCGTTTCCACGTATTGAATCAGGATGAGAGCAAGAGCGACCGTGAGGAAGCAGAGATTGTGGAAGAAGACAGAGATTTCCTTGTTTTGGCAGCCAGCACCTTCGACGTGGGGTCTGTGGGTTTTCGGCTTTTCGTTCAGGCCATTGATAGAGGTCGCGTGTTGCCTTGGCGAGACGCTATGGTCCTCGTGTCATGGGTAGCTTGGGACCCCGCTGGCTTTCCTCCCGCAGCAAGTGGGGTGGGTACCCAGGGTGGTCAAGTTCCTGTCCCGCCTGAACCCGCGGAGGATTTCGCCGGGGACGTCGTGATCGAGTTCCCGCAAGCTTTTTTGGAGCCGCCCGTTCTTGTGGCTACCGTGCGTGGAAATGGCGAAAGTAGTCGCACAGCTGTCGCCACCGACACCAGAGCAGTCAAGAATCCGTTGCCCTTCGCCTTGACTTTCTCGAAGGTGACTCAGACCTTTGCCGTACTCAATGTCTTCAATTTGGGCGAAGCCAGGAGCTGGACGGACCTTGTCCACGTGGACTGGCGGGCCTGGAGTGTTAGTCGTGGTAGGGGCGACAAGGAGGGCCGGCCAGAGGGCGAGGTGAACTGGGAGAGCGCCTGGACCGTGCTCCCCGAGCCCGAGGCGACTGTGGGCCTCTCGCACGCCTTCAAGTCGGAGCCCATCATCCTGGCCAGCATCCTCAACGATTTGGACGGAGAGAGTGTGTTGACTGGTGATGCCGGTGCTAACCATGTAGGGGGGGGCGAGAACGTTCCTACGTGGGGGGGGAAGAGGGGTCGATTTAGGCCTGAGGGAGTCCAGCAAGACGCTCTGCTGGCGGTGCAGGGAAGCGATAGACTTCTAAAGCTTCTAAGCTATGCCACTGGCTTTTTTCCATCGGAAGCCACGACAAAAATCCGGGCGGCGCCCAAAGCGTGGGACACGTATGTGCCGACTCTGTACAACATAAGCAAAGCCTCTTTCGCCGTGAGGGTGGCGCGTGTCTATCAGACAAACCTGTGGAAAAGCGGTGTTAAGATGGGTTGGGTCGCGCAGAACGCCACGCGCATGTGCTCGGACAGCTGTCTGGGCCACGGGGTGTGCGTGGAGGGGCGCTGCGAGTGCGACCGGGGCTGGACAGGGAACGGCAGCTGCTCGACGTGCCTGCCGGGCTACTGGGGCCCGACCTGTGCGCCTTGCCTGGGTCGGAACGACACCGGTTTTGGGGAGAGCGTCTGGTGCTCCGGCCATGGCGTTTGCGACGGCAGTGGCACTACTCATGGAAGCGGCGTTTGTATGTGCGAGATAGGCTATGAAGGGAGAGACTGTGGGAGTTGTGCGAGCGGGTTTTACCCAGATTTTGCCGGTTCAGGGACATGCAGTCTCTGCCCGAAGGTGGGAAACCTGACATGTGCAGACCATGGATCGTGCCAGGTGCTTCATGGCAACGGCAGTGACGAAAGGTTTCGGGTCTGCGTGTGCGACGGTGTATGGGATGGCGAGTACTGCACCGTGTGTCAGCGAGGCTACACTGGGGAGGCCTGCAATATTCCTTGCCCCGACCTTTGCGCGGGTCGCGGGAGTTGCGTGCTGGAAGGAAGGCCGTTTCCGCGGCTAGAAGGTGCCGAGGAAATATCACAGAGTCAAAGGAAGCTTGCCCGCATGGAACTTGAACCGGTCTGTCATTGTGACGAGGGATGGGATGACGCCACGCAATGCGGGAGGTGCGCCCTGGGTTTTTATGGCGAAAACTGTGAAGGTCGGTGTCCAAACTGTGGCGAACACGGCCGATGCGACGACGGAGTCGGGGGCTCGGGGAACTGTACCTGCGACAGTGGTTACACACCGCAATCCCTTTGTCAGGACTGCGCCTTTGGATTTTACTTGCATTTAGGCGAGGGATCTTGCCTTAGCTGTCCAGGGGGACCAGAAAGTCCCTGCAGCGGGCACAGTGATCCGCCCTGGCAGTGCCCTGGTGGCCAGTGTTTCTGCACGGCTGGCTATCACGGGGAGGATTGCAGCAGATTGGGAGGAAGCATGAGCTGGGTGGTAGTGCTCTCTGTCATTTTGGGCGCTGCCCTGGTGTTAGGGTTGCTAGGATTGGGACTACGGACTCACCGACGGTGGCAAGCAGATAGCGATGATGAAGATACTCACGCTGGCCTTAAAACCCGCTCGAGGTTCCTAAGGAAAGTGGGTGGTGGCTCGAAGGGCCGAGGCGACAGGCGGCGAAAGTCTCATGGCCGTCATCGCCATGGCTTGGATCCGGGACTCCGCAAGAAGCTCTTGGAGCAGTGTCCCGAATTGCGCGGGATGGAGGACGCGCTCTCCACATTGGGGTCGGACGCCACAGACTGGCTGATCGATTTCGACAAATTGGAAGTAGGGACGCGCATTGGGGCGGGCAACTCCTCACTTGTCTATCGAGGCCTTTTCTTTGACGAGCTGGTGGCCATCAAGAAGCTGCAAGGTCGGTGCGACCCGGCTTTGTTTGGACTTTTTTTCCAGCAGGAGGCGGAGCTTCTGTCAAAATTGCACCATCCACACGTTGTGCGCTTTTTTGGAGTGTGCTACCACGCTGGGGATTTCTACATCGTCACTGAATATTGCGAAAACACGTTGCAGCGGCTTTTGCAGCAGTGTTACGCTCAGGGCAAGCGTTTGCTACCCGAACACCTGTATAGGGTGGCCTTTCAGGTGGCCAACGGGATGGCATACCTCCATGCGCGACATGTGGTGCATCGGGACCTCAAGCCTGAAAATATCTTAATAGATGAGCGGGGAGACGTCAAGATATGTGATTTTGGGCTTTCCAAATTGTTGAGCAAAGACAACACACAGATGACGGTGCAGGTGGGGACACCGGCTTTCATGTGCCCAGAGATGGCGCACGGCTGCTCGGACATGTCGGAGTCCGTGGATGTGTACTCTTTTGGTGTTCTTCTATGGTCTCTTTGGTCCTGTCGCGACCCTTACTGGTATTTAAATGTGACGCCTGTCCAGCTTCTTTCCCGTGTCGTGGCCGGGCTTCGGCCTCGCATCGATAGCGACATGCCTGTGAAGCTTGCGAATCTAATGCAAGAATGCTGGCAGCAGGAGGCGGCGGCCCGCCCGAAGTTTGAAGCCTTGGTAATTCAGCTTCGGCACCTTTTGAAGAGCTACCAGGGTGCGACTTTTACATCGGTGGTCGCGCACTCTCAGAGGTTTTCTTTACCCGGTCCTTTCAAAGCCGTGCCGTCACCTGACAACTCCTATCCATCGTTTTCTAGACTTCATAGCAGAGAAATATTAGATGTCGTCGACCAATCGCGAAGGGACGGATGCGTCCAACAGCCCTCGGAGCAGACCACAGGGGAAAGTATTTCTGAAGGGGGCGGGAGTAATGCACGTGATATTCTGTGCACCCTATAGGCGAATAGCACATTTCCTTTAAAACAGTGTGAGCGAGAATACTGAGGTACATACCATATGTACATACGAGCAAAAAGAGAAAATTCATACAGCGACTAATGTAGGAATCCCACGGGACAGCCTTGCTGTGGTCCCTTGTTTGTGCATTTGTTGGTGAAATGTTGAAATTATTTTACTAGAACGCTGAAAACCAACAACGCTGGATCTGTCTTCATCCATGTACACTGGGAAAATATTTGCTTCACAGGGGAGAAATAATCGAAGACTCAAAATGTACAAAATAAATCCCTCATTCGACCTGGGCCCTCGAGCGAGGCCCAAGATGCGTGCATGTTGCAGTAATGCACGGGCTTGGCGTCTTCCGAGAGGCTGGGGAGGTTAACGTTCTTCGTGGCAGGGGCTTAGCGCCTGAGGAGTGAGGGGGTCGGGGCAGCCTTGCCGTTTTGATAATGAGTGGCCACGTAAGATGCGAAGGGTTGAAAGTAGGATAGTCATAGAGCTGTATAAGGTAATGGAGGTGGCAATGAGAAGTGGGTTTGCTCTTCTAGCTAATGCTGAAGCCGGAAAAGTATCTGATGGCCATGCCGTATTTACTGCTACCAGACCTTTCTCCTGTCGCAGGCTGCTCCGACACAAAATAATCAATTCATTGAATTCAAAGGCAACGCGTAATGGCCGAACCCGAGAGCAGCCATGATGTCACAGAGTCTTTGCGGAACAAAGAGGTTATCACGGTTGTACTTGACAAGGCGTCACTGGAAACAGTCAAGATGAAGAGCGGGCAGTATTGTCTTCTAAATTGTGACGATCATCAGGCAATGATGAAAAAAAGTGGGAAAAATCCAGCAGATTATAGACCAGATATCCTACATCAGGAGTTATTGGCTTTGTTGGACAGTCCTTTGAATAAAGTGGGAAAGCTCAAGGTGTATATCCGCTCGTCCTCGAATGTCCTCATCGAGGTCAACGCAAAATGCCGCATTCCAAGGACCTACAAGCGATTTGCCGGACTTATGGGTGCGTACTTCATATACACCCCCGTTGATCCCTTGTTGGGATGCATGCGTGGAAAAGGGGTCGCCGAGTATCAAAAAGGGGAAGAAATTTAATATGCGAAGAATGTTCAAGACAAGACAGGCATACGCTCGTTCACGAGGCTTTTGAATCCGTGTTCTTGAGATAGAAAGCACATTTGAATACATATCGTCACTTACAACATTTTTCATTATTACAGTTCAGCTCCTTCACAAACTGAAAGTGCGCTCGGCTGACGGGAAGGCCACACTCCTCAAAGTCATAAAAAATCCTGTTACTCGGTACTTGCCCGCGGGCTTCAAGTGCTACGGATTTTCAGTGCAGGGCACCCTATACAACCCGAACGCTTTAGCCTGTACGTTACCTGACGACAAACCTGTCGTCTTTGTGTTGGGCGCGATGGCTGCAGGACACATCACTGTGCAAGACCATCCCTATGTAAGTGCAGCGAGGGAGGCCATGATGACTTTAAAGCTTGCAACAACGTGCGTGCCGGTGTCGGCTACTTTATCTGACTGAAAGGAGCGCCACGTATCAAGTATTGCATTTACACTGTGAATCGCGGACGCAGACGAGGCTTGAGGACTTCGCAGGCCTGGATATCACGCTTGATTCCAGAGATGCAGTCTTTCACTTGCTTCAGATAAGCAGTGTATGAACTTCACTCATGTCGACCATACTCTTACAATGTTCTAACTCGTTTTTGTACATGCAAATCACATGACCCGACCTGCGCACAGATTGAAGAGATGGTCTCCGTATCCGATTTCCCGGTAAGCCTCAGATTCGTGAATGATATAGCGAACGCTCCGATATGGTGAATTGCGACCAGCCAAATGGTCCCGTGCCGTGTATTACACTCTCTTTCATTTAAAATACTTTGCTTCTCTTACTATCCACGCCCGTATAACTGAACAGCTCAGTGGTGCCACGGCGATCAATCGCTTGCTAGGTGCAATAGAAAACTACTGGGGTATTGTATAGCTTCACACTAATAAAGCAAAACTAAAAGAAGAAGGAAAATATCAAAAATCTACTTTCATTTGACATGCACTTTGATCGCTCAAGTTCTTCCTCACGAAAGGGGTGTCATTGTAGTCATCGTAGCTCATCAAGTTCCACGGATAATGCTTTATTGTATCATCTATTCATGCTTTCTAAAATTAATCTTATTTCATAGACACCGTCTGAGATACACCCAGCCTTGCTCGGAGCGTTGTTAGTTCAGGCACCGCCATTATCTCGCAGGAATCCACGCAGCCGCAGACGCCCCTGGGGCGAAAAGAAAAAAACTGCCGCAGGTCCCACGACGGGGACAAGCAGATCGATTTCGTATCTATTTCCTTGCTCCCGCAAAGGTAATTGCACCCATTGGTTGTGCGGTAAGGGTCCTTCCCAAAGAGGATCGAGACGTAGAGGAATCTCCTTCTTGTTCTTGCTTATCCTGCCAGCAACCGTTCTGCTTTCATGATGCAGATGTCCTCGGACCTCACTACCTTCCAAGCTTTCTTCCTCTTCTTGGGCGAAGCCCCAGGCTAACGCGTTACACAGCAACTCAGCAGATGGATTGACTATGCAATACAGTTGCTTCGGCGTGTGGCTTACGTTGCTGGACTCGCTAAGCCCCGAGGCCTCTTGCTTCATTCCGCTTTGCCAACGTTCCGGTAGAGAGGCCCGGCTGTGGGACAAAATCCTTTGTAAAGACAAATGTCCGCTCGATTGGTGTGTGAGAGTGAGCCGGTCCCCTGATATGGATTGAGATGTTGTCATGGTCGGATGTGGTGGAGGCGGCAGAGCCTTGCCGGAAGAGTCCAACGGGAGCGACGTACGGCTTAGGTTAGTACCAGTAGATCCTCCGGGCGGAAGCCCGAAAAACGCGGCCATGGTACGAGCTCCCCCACTATTCGCCCTCCTCAACGGGTGTTTTATAGACTTGCCATTACCACTGTCTGCGTCCGAGGCAGCAATTCCAGCAATCGACGTTGAAGCCCCCAGCTTGGGCACAGTATTCGTCAACATTCCGGAGCCAGGACCGGCCGCAGAGAGCGCGGCAGTCGGTGCGGCGGAAGATTCTAGAGCGGCTGTTGCAGTGGCCGGTAAATTGTCAATGCGGTGCGTTAGAAACTCGACGGAGCGCGGGACCGACATTTGACCGGCGCGAAGGGTGACACAGGCGAATATGGGCGCGGGATTGTAGCTGATGGTTACGCGGCCCAATGGGCGCTTCCAAAATTGCGAAATTCGGTCTTCTCGATCTTTACTCAGGCTCGGTTTAAACCGGGGGGGAACCTCGCCCTGACTGACCAACACAGCCTGCGGACAGGCGCTCCGAAGCTTGAGCAAGGTCTCAGCCCGCCTTTCCCTCCCACTGATGCCTCCATCTGGTTCACCCGCCACGGCGACTCGAGTGTTCCTGCCGGACGTCTGCTGCTGTTGCATTCCATCTTGGACGTCAGCCTCAGCCTCAAGAAGCGAGCAGGGGCAGCCTCGTGGGTGGAGGACCATGGAAATGATCTCACCCTCCGCGGTCATACAGGGCAGATCCAGAGCATTTCGCAGGGTCAAAATCGCGTCACCAGCCAAAATGGAATCGAGCACTGCTCCGTCTGTGAAATGTAAGTCATAGCAAAGGTCAAAGGGAAACCACGCCTCGGCGCCTCCACCCGTGTCCACCAAGGAGGCGATCTCCACAGCGGCTGTCACGAATCGGTCCGACACTCTGCGACCCGGCTGCAAATCGGCAGGCTCAGCGCGGCAGATAACACCTTTGCTGGCCAGAGAAGGGTCGCGGGATTCAAGGCGGACATGCGAGACGATACCCATGAAGTTGTCGCCCAATTTGGACGAGCGATGCTCGAAAACCATGCACTCGTCCCAGTCCCGTTGCTGCTCCGGCCCCTGCGCCCGTTTGGCCCTGAGCATGGTCCGCATCAGGTAGAGCGTGTGCTCGTCCTCTTCTGTCTCCAGTAACCAAGGAAGTTCGAGCGCCAGCAGGGCCGGGGCCGCAGGCGGGGCGAGGCTCAGGGCTACCAAGGGCGTCTTGTACAGGCTTGAAGGTGATACTGGAGAGGCGCTGGCACCGGTGTCAGGCACCTGGCCTTGCTGCACAGCCATTTTAGTGATCAGACCTTCCTCTTGGCCTTCATCCTCTCCATTCTCCATAACGGACCCGCGTTCGAAGCCCTCCGACCCCTCACCCTGATTGTAGACCTCCAAGAGTGCGCCCGGCTGGAGAAGTGCCTCGACCACCTCTTGCGAGGGGCGTCGCTGCAATGGAGAGGGAATATCCTCTTCCGTGGGATCCTCCATCTTTCCTTTACTCCGACTGCCGGCGTGCGAAAAGTGAGCGGCTTTGCGCAAATCCAGCTGTTGTTGCTCCATATCCATCAAACGCTCCAGCAGTGAGGTCGAGAGGGCCTGGCTCTCGAAGAGCCGCTTCCAAGCGCTCGTGATGAGTGCATCAAGCTTCGCATTTATATGTCTTGTTACCAGCTCCGCGCGCAAATTAACCCTGGCTGTGTAATCACTTTGACCGCGGTCTCGAAGGACTTGGCGATTTTGGGACATCATGATGACGGGCGCTTGGAAACCCGACATACAGGACAGACACAGGTTCAAAAGGATAAAGGGATACGGGTCGAAGGCACTTGGACCCGACAGAATGTTGATCACGACCCACAACATCATGAATCCGGCGAAGAAGCCAACAAAGCGCCAGCTCCCACCAACCTCAGCCACCGCGTCCGCCACTCGCCCCGAAAAGCTTTGCTTGGCCTCGAATTGTCGATCGAAGGATGCTTCCATGACTTCATGTTCTGCGAAGCTCGTGAAAACATCCTCTTGAAGCCTTAAATACTCCTTCTTCTCTTCTTCTAATGATTGCTTGAGCCCCCGAAGAATTTCTCCGTGGTGTCGCAGGCTGGCGTCCTCCAGCAGCTGGTCGATCAGGGGCCGGTGGCTGGCTTGGCCCGCTCCTCGACCTCCTCTGAAGCGAATGGCTTGTGCATGCGCAGGGTTGTTTGACGAAGACTGTTGCGCGGCTGAAGATATCTTCACCCGCACAAATGGTTCCTTCTGTGCCCCATCCATCGCGCTATTTTTTATATGGGATGGGCATGAGCGTCACGCATTTGTAAGAAGATTCATAGCTTACACTCCTCCCCACTTTCACGTCTGACAGCGGGAATGGCAGCGTATTCAGATCATGTGCCCCGTACCGCAGACGTTTTCGCTGGGTTGACAATTCTCAAAAGTCTGACACGACCATCAGACAGCCTGAGGCTATCTTTCCCAGCAAGCCGCTTGAACGTCGGCGAAAGCGCCCGAGGTGCATTTATTCCCGAGACACTTCGGCAAAATTCGCGACATGGTCTAGGAGATAGCCAAACAAAGGGGCAAAGCCAAGTCCTTAGGATAGCAGTGTTTTCAACTGGCCTTGCAGAAGTTGATCGATTGCCATGTTTCCAGGTATTTTTTGGCATGCAAATTAATTGGTGCTGCATTCTTTGTGTGTATTTCCTTGGCTACCAGCTTCATCTGCCACGTTTTTCAGAGGCACACAAATATATGATTGCCCTCCGCCTTTTAAAAAACCTTGCGTGTAATTACATCTATTGTTGTTCTTTTTCCCTAATGAACTTACCGAGCAAACCAACTTTTTCCTCAAATTACAAAGCACACACCCCTTCTTATCACTAGTCGAAAACGTTTCTTTCCAAAAACAAATGCTTGCAATCTTTCATTTCAATCTAAGACTCTCATCTTAATCTTACATGGATTAACATAGAATGACTATTTCTCAGTGCTCCACTTGCTCATTCTATCGCGGGATCCGAAATCCGTCCTCATTCCCATTCGCTCCTCCGAATGCTGAACACCGCCATAATCGCTGAAATCTGATGATGGCACGGCCCAAAAACACGTTCCGGCATCAAAGAGTCCCCCTCGTACAATTCGGAACCATCCATTCTCGCCCCAATAAGTTCCCCAACTATTACGGCCAACATAATACTTCAATCCGTCCTCAGTTTCACCCCACCCTACCAGGGCAATGGCGTGGTTCGTCCTTCCTGCGCCCTCATACATGTTAACCCCACCCGTGTAACCCTCGAGTGGTCCTGCATCAATGTAACACACCACAGGACCTCTGGCGAAAATTTCTGCCATGATCTGAGCGTCACCGGTCACATTTCCATGCTCCTCCACGTAAATTTTCGGATACTCAGTTACTGCAAAACATGTCTGTCCCTTCCGCAACCGCGAGAATGTCGCATTACAGTTCCGGCAGGTATTCTCTGCGGTGCATGCACGGTTTTGAGCTTCGTACGCTTGGCAGCTCGTATCAGGGATCCCCCCGGCCTCGTAGATCCATGCGTAAGCAGCCCCACTGTCGCCGCCATTGCAATCTCCCGCAGTCCCGCAATTGATCAGGACTTGAGGCGCAGGCAAAATATCTGGATGTTGTCCGTTGGACGCAATGTTGAGCCGGTCACCAATCGAGGACATGGCGCTGAACGACCAGCAACTTCCGCAGTAAACCTATGTTTGTAGAGGGCCGGGAGAAAACATCATGTGCTTCCTCGATAAACTACAATCCTTTGCATAATTTGCAGAAATGGAAATGACGACAGTCACAACCTCTCTGTAGGGAGTAGGACAACTTTTTTACAGAAAAAAGCCTGCACGGAGGTCTGTACTGACGAGTCCTCTCTCACCAGTTTTAGACTACGCATAGGCGTAAGGCGAGCTTTCTTTTTTAAAATCGACGTACCGGGATGTGTTGATTCTGGATCGGGGTTGTGTATGACAGTCCATCGACATTGCGCCAGTCCCAAGATGCTGGCAGTTCGTCAGCCAAGAGGTACGAATAAGGGCGAGGAGATATCACAATTTCGTTTCTGTAAGAAGCCGGATCGCGCAATGCCAGCTCTCCGTAACGGTAGATAACAGACATTTCAGAAGAGCTCATGTCGAAAGCCGTGCTACTGGACCCGTGCAGAGCGAAGATGAGGAAAGCCAACGACACAAACGAGATCATAGCCCGCTTGCTTCGTCAGCCACCTGAAAGATGGCTTGAAAGGCCCTACTGTGGCTGGTTAGAGTGGGAAACGACAATGGACTTCTAATATGCTGATACTCATGGACGTGATGGAGTTATCGTTCATATTTTGCCGTTATTAATCCTCGGTGCAGAACTCCCCATGTGTATGCAGGGTCGACCGGGTCGTGTTCGGCCGTTGCTGCCATTTGAAATGAAACGGCGATCAGCTCACGGCAAGATTTTATTTTATGCTTTAGCCGACATCCATTGCAAGTTCTCATACATTTATGATCCTTTCCTCGTAAACAACAAGTTTTAAGATATTTGCAATCCAACTGGCTGATTTTTTCTGCCCCATTTGCCACAGTACTCCGGTCTCGAACATTTGAAAATCACGCTGAAGAGCCTCACGACAGAAATTGCACTCTTAGCTTGCACAATTTTGGCCTTTCGAGAGTAGTCTTTTTTAGATGTCTACCAGCAGCAGCACAAATACAAATGTTGGAGTCGAACGTAACCTCAAATGCAGGCTTGACGGAGCTCAACACCAAGGTGAGGTGATTTTAAAGTATTTTTTAATAAGGTGATATATTTGTTACCTCTTTATTTGGGCTGGTCCGCTTATTTGTCGATGGTGATGCTTTCCATCGACGCAGGAACTGAAAAAAATGGTCGAGGTCGTAGCGGCGTCATGGGCAAGCTGAGGCGATGGAATATCATGAATAACTCAGAGGATTGCGAACCGGGCAAATACAGTAAAGGCCCATCTAAAAGTGCAACGATGCAAAAAGAAGCTACTATTCAAGCCTTAAAGAGCGCCCTTAGAAAAAATTACCTTTTCTCAGATCTTGAAGATGTCGATATCGAGCATATAATTGAGGTCATGAGCCGAGTCGTCAAACAGCCAGGGGATATTATTATTCGCCAAGGCCACAAAGGGACCGAGTTCTTTGTACTGGAAAAGGGGAATGCAGATGTAAGTTTACAAAATATCGTATCCTAGACTTTGTGACAACATAAGTATTTGCAAGCTTAAATGTACAGGAAAATAATTGGAATATCCATGTTGTACCTCGTCTGAATTGTAAGGGTGTGGTCTTCTGAAGCACGCATCATCTTTTCACCAACACAAGGTCTTTGTCAATGACGAAAAAGTTTGCGAATATGGACCTGGAGCTTGCTTTGGAGAGCTTGCACTTATTTATAACGCGAAGCGCGCTGCCACCATAACGTCAACCTCGACAAGCATCCTCTGGTCGCTTGACCTCCGCTCGTTTCGCCGCATCCTGGCGACGGCATCGTCTTCGCAATCCGTGGCCCAGATCGAATTCCTGCGTCGGATTCCTTTGCTGAAAAACCTATCTAACGAGCAAATCTCCAAGCTTGCCGGTGCCTTGGTTCCGCACAAGTTCTTAGACGGCGCGACGATCATCCGGCAAGGAGATCCGGGTGACTCCTTCTACTTGATCAAAGACGGCTCTGTCAAATGCACTCAAAATAAACAAGGTCGTGAGATAGACTTAATGACCCTCAGCAGCGGAAACTATTTTGGCGAGATGGCTTTACTTTTGGACGAGCCCAGGCAAGCAAGCGTCACCGCGGTAGGGTCTGTGGAGGTGCTTAGCCTCCGGAAGCAAGAATTTACAAGACTGCTTGGGCCAGTTCGGGACGTTCTGAGCCTCCAAATGCGGATTCGCGTTTTGAGAAGTGTCCCATTGCTATCTCGGCTTTCAGATGCGGAACTGGATCACGTAGGAAATGCTATGCGTGTCGAGGAATACCAACCAAATGAGCGCATAGTCAACGAGGGGGAGCCTGGGAACATATTTTATATCATAACAGAGGGAGTCGTGAAGTGCTGCAAGAAGAGCGCCACGAATTCGAATGAGGAGGAGGAAATACTGCAGCTCCGCGATCAAGAATATTTTGGAGAGCGCGCGTTGTTAAAGGAGGAGCCTCGCGCCGCTTCGGTGGTAGCCCTGACCAGGGTTGAGTGCCTTGCGCTAGAGCGAGCTGATTTCACATGCTTGCTGAACGATTTGGAAGGGATCATGATCCAGGAGGTAAATCGTCGAGAGGATTTTTTCCAGCATGAAAAACAGCGAAGACAGTCACAAGAGGTTGTCGGCATCGCATCTGAAACGAAACCCGTTTATAATGTTGAGAGTGCCGCACCTAGCGCAGCTGGTGAAGATGTGTCGCAGAGCAGCTTCAAGATGGAGGATCTGAATGTGGTAGGTGTATTCAATTTATACTTTTATATCGTGTTACTGAATTGCGTCACCTAAAACAATATACGTAAGAATCATTCTTCTCCTTTTCATGCAGCTGCGGACGCTTGGGACAGGGACGTTTGGGCGCGTAAAGCTTATACAGTTTGTAAACTCGGTAAGGGTATTCTATAAAATATGCGCTCTATTCTGCCCTAGAGTATCATGCGTCTTTTTGAATTCAAGAATAAGCACTGAGAAAGATGCGAAGCTCCTCGATGCCTTAGCGTTTCCATTCATTTTGACGATGACAATTAGAAGGAGATCGCAAAGAGAGCAGGATATTCTAGGACTCATGTCCAGATGTTTCGAACCCAAAAATACAGCACGCGATGGGAGCACTGAAGTGCATGCAAAAAGCCCATATTGTCGCTTGCCATCAGGAACGGAATATCATGAACGAGAAAAACATCTTGTCATCATGCAATCATCCCTTCATCCTCAAACTTCTCGGCACGCTTAAGGACGCCGATCAGATTTATATGCTTATGGAATTGGTGCAAGGAGGAGAACTTTGGATGTACATATATGATCGTTTTGATTCACTTCCGAGAACAAAATTTGGAGGATTTCTGAAAGTACACACCCAGTTCTATGCAGCCTGTGTGCTGTCCGCTTTGGATTACATCCACAAGAGAGATGTTGCATACCGTGACCTTAAACCCGAAAATCTATTGCTTGACTCCCAAGGATACCTCAAGATAATTGATTTCGGCTTCGCCAAGACTGTTCCTTTCCAGAAGAACGGCAACCTGCAGCTCAAGACTTTTACATTGTGTGGCACACCCGAGTATCTTGCACCTGAATTGGTTTTGAGCCGCGGCCATGATAAGAGCGTAGATTACTGGGCTTTCGGTTGCCTCGTCTATGAGCTTATGGTCGGCCGAACGCCCTTTCAAGACGAGCAACACGACGAAATCTTCAAGAAAATAATACATTCTTCCACAAACCTCACATTTCCGCGAGGGCTGGACAACGATTGTATCGACTTGATCAAGAGCCTGATGAACCCAAACCCTGCCGTTCGCCTTGGAAATCTCCTCGGAGGGCCAACAGAGATAATGGAGCATCCCTTCTTTTCAGGGCTGGATTGGAGTCAACTGCGTCGGAAGACCATTTCTGCCCCCTTCCATCCCTCTATTCGCGATCCAATGGACGTCTCAAGTATTGACCCCTACCCGGACGATGAAAAAGTTGTACCATACAAAGGGCCTCAAAGCATTTTCGACAAATTTTGACCACAGCATGGTCTGGTATTCCAATGAAGTAAAAGAATGACCCTGCTGACACCGTCGTAATTAAGAAGCTAAACGGTTATTTAGCTGACGATTTTTGACAATCTATCTTATAATGTGCTCTTTGATATGTGAATTATCTCGCTCTTGGCGGATCAGTCCTCTCGTTGTACCCAATAAGGTGTGCGTCATCCCCGAATAAGGCCAAGATTACCGCACCCGCATCCACTTCGCCAGAAAGGGGCAGTGCCAAGCCTTTAGGCCCTACCGTGGCTCTGAATGGTGCAGCACTGATGTTTGGTGGTGGTTTTAAACGAATCAGCGCAACTCTTTCTCACAAAAGACATGACTTCCCGTTTATGCACTAACCTCAGGCAAATGATGATCGCGTAGGCTAGGCTGTATACTTCCTGTGCTTCAATCATATCAGCCTTGCCTCCGTCATATCCATTGACCGATAAAAAGTATTCCAAACGAATACGCAACTACAATTGCATGTCATATGTGATAGTGAGGAATCGTCCCTAACGTTTGTGAAGCGCCCTAATAATTAACACGGCCGCCGTTACAATTTCACCCGCGCTTCCACAGACTGGCGGTCCTATCTGAAAGGATCTCTTCTAGGCCAGGAAATGATTGAACTCACCTCATCATTATCTCCACGACTATGCATGTTCAAGATACTTTCTGTGCTGTAAAGGTCCGCCTCAACTTGGCTCACATACTGTAAATTTTAACGTGTGTGATAATAACAGAAAGTAAAGATGCTGCGCGCGGCCATTCCCCGCTTATGCCCCATACTATTCACCAAATTTCCTTAATTACCGTGGCGGCGTAAATATTGCAAGTGCCCTTGTCAAGGTTCACGTTTGCCTTGAGAGTCAGGTGCCTGTCCTCGTCCCCATCTGCCCCGATTGCTCTTCTAACCTAAATATGCGCGCATAATGGGCAAGCGATTATCATTGCACTTATATCTTAAATATTATTGACGATGTATTAACCTACCAACTTGCTTTTCTGCTGCTCTAAAATGCGCTGCACGTTGTCACGCTGGGACCCGGTGCTGCACATAGCCATGACGTCCATGAAAGGCTTACAGCTTTTGGGAACCAGATTGGGACGCAAACGAGGGGCCTTCTGAAAACAGAGAATCCAGATAATAAAACGTGTTGGTGTATGTGTATGCGAATGGGTTTACGAGCGTATGACTACCTGTGTCGTTTGCATTCTATTCCCTTACCCTATCTTATACGCCCTCCCTCCCTCACCTCCAACCTCCCGCCTTCTCACCTTGTAAAAAACTTGCATCATATCCCGCAACCGCCTCCCTGCCTCTGTCGTCGAAGCATTGGCCATGCTGTTTTTGCTCTATCGTTTTCACAAAAAAGGCATGAGACGCTTTTCCCTCCAGATCATCAGAGCTGCCCTTTCGCTCTGAGTATCGAGCCGTAAGGACCACCACCGTCTCGGTGATGGCCTCGCTCGAGTGAGAGACCACTTTGTGCCTCAACTCTCGCCATCTTTTTTCCATCACAGGCCTTCGCTGTCAGGACGGGCAGTGTTCTTGTTCAGCTTCGGTGTGGAAACAGTGTTTCCTTCGAGTGACACGCAGATCGAAGACGAAGCACTGCCTTGAACGTTGCATGTCACTTTTGTCACATGAAGGGTTGAAAGGAATAAAGTTGCTAGGCAAAACTCACATGCATTTGCTTCTGTTGAAACATGCTAACCTGCGTGCGCGCCTCACATCCTTGCATCATCATGGGGGCATTGGAAGCAATGACGACCCCTCAAGCGCAGGTTGCCAAGGCATTCGGGAAAAAAAAGACGCTTTACGAGATCCTAGACGTCGCTAAGGATGCGGCCTCGGCGGTAATTCGCAAGGCTTACTTCAAAATGGCATTGACATGCGTAAGTAAGGAGGCAACGTTGGCGAACAAAAGAAAAATTGGCTTTGTTTTTCATAAATTCGAACGCCAACTGAAAGCGAGGCTGAAAGCGTACCCAATTTTGCGGAAGCATAGGCTTGACGAGGGAGGAGACGGAGACAGCAAGGAGAAGGAGCGCCAGCACCGCTTTACATGACCCACTGAACTTCTTACCGAGATGTCTTCTTATTACCATTCCTTTTTCAACGTGGGGCTTCTTCCATTTCGTAGCACCCCGACAAGTGCCCCGAAGACCCCGAGGCCACCGCGCGCTTCCAAGCCCTCTCCATCGTCCATGCAACTCTAAGTGACGCCGACAAACGCCGCAACTACGACGAAACGGGTGAGATCGGATCGGAGGACGCTGAGCTCAACCAAAGCGAGCAAGAGTGGTACGACTACTGGCGCGCGCTCTTCCCCACCGTGACGGTGGAGAAGATTGACCGGTTCAAGGAGGAGTACCGGGAAAGCGAGGAGGAGGCCAGGGACGTCTTGAAGGCCTACGAAGAGGCGCAGGGAAAGATGAGTCTAGTGATCGACAGCGTCATGCTCGCCACGGATGAGGACGAGGGACGTTTCCGAAAGATGATTGAGGAAGCGATTGTGAATAAGAGGGTCAAGCGCTTGAAATGTTTTAAGGCCGAGGTACGGAAGGACCTCAAGCGAAAGAAGCGGGCCGAAAAGGTAAAAGTGAAAGCACGCTGTGTACATGTGCCATGGCCTCAAAAAGGCATTCAAGACAGATTGTCGTCAAGACACCTTGCTTAGCATCCTGCTGTTTCTCCCTCTTCTCAGCCCCCCACAATGCACAATCGTTGACCCGAACGCTCGCTCTTTCCCATTACGACGGAATGTCCCTCTTGACCTTCCATGAGCACAGGAGGCGAAGGAGGCAGAGGAGCTGTTGGAAGCCATCCAGGCCCGAAGAGGCCCCGACGCCCTGGCGACCATGGGCCGCGACAGACAGCAGCAGATGTCGAGCTTCTTGCAATCGCTTGAGGAGAAGTATGGGAAAGGCAAGAAGGTAGGCGGCAGTGGCTGTAAGGAGGCTGGTGGGAAAGGGAGAAAGAGGGATGGAGGGGCGCGAGAGGGCGCGCGAGGCAGCCAAAGGACCGAGGACATCGACGATGCGGATTTCGAGCGCCTGCGGGACTCCCTCTGCAAAAAGAAAGTGGAGGAGCGACGAGACTAGCACCACAAATCTGGAGAGCTACTCACGTCCTCCGTCGAGCACGGCGTGTTGATATCTCTGTCGTGGGCGCAAGAGGACACTTTGTGGCGCGATCAGTCATCACCACCCCCTGGCGTTCGATGGGTTGGCCTGGTGTGTACACACGCTGGAAGACAGCAAGGGGCCGGTCGCGGGTAGGATGTGCTACTGTGGATGAACTGATAGGATGGAACAGCTTGAGTGTGAGCTTGAAACATGCTCTGATAGAAGACTAATCGCACATGCAAGTGCTTGTAGTTATGTCGTGAATTTGGAGCGCGATTTATAACTCTTTACTTTTATCTTTTTTACACTGTGGAAGCCCGTCCTTTCCCCGGCCTCCGCGTTTTCCCTATTCAGCGCGTCTCTCGGCGGCATTCCCTTGCACCAAGCCGCTTGAACCCCGGGTCCTGTCTGGGCCCGCATCCTGAAGGCTGACACCTGCCATGCTCGTCTGGGAGGATTCTTTGCTTTGGCTACAAGTACTGATGGACACAACATGAGCCAAAATTGGATAGTGTCTGATAAAGGTGGCTCCTCTCCTTTGTGACCCTGCGCGGACCCTTACCGGAGGCGGCTCTTGCAATGCTAATCCTTCTTCCTGCCCCACACACCTCGACCGGCGTTCTTGCCGCCACCCTCCCGAATCCTCAATCCCGAATCCTCAATCCTGAAATAGGAACGCGCCTACCGGGTAGGACGAGCTGAAGAGCATCCCGCATGTGCCACACACAGTCAGCTCATCCACCCCCCCCTCGCAGCCTGTCCCGTCCAAGGGCGTCGTGTCCACGGCGCATTCCTGCGACCGCGCAAGGCGGATATAACCCGACTCCCCCCACTCTTCCCCCCAGCTGTTGCGGACCAGGAAGAAGTCAATGCCCGTTTCCTCGTCTGTGCCGTAGCCCACAAGGACGACCGCGTGGTTGAGGTCCGCTCCGCAGTCCTGAGAGCGAACAGCACGGACACAAGAAGGAGGACGGTAAGTTATCGCGGCGTTGACTCTTCAGTGGGCGGTCAACTCCCCTCCCCATCGGGTGAGCATCGCTTACCTGGAAAGTCAAGACGCCCGAGTGGTAGTTGTGGAAGTCAGAGGCGTCCAAGGAGATGGCCAATGGCTGGCTGTTCACTGCGAGGAGATGGGCCGCCAGGTCGTTGGGGGGCAAGTCCACGTAGCCGGCGATAGAGCCCACGTGCAGGGGCTGATTGAGACACATGGGCTCGCTTCCATTACCAGAGACGTAGGGGTAGTCCCGTTCCAGCGTGAAGCCGTGGGCCAGCACGTACTCGTAGAGGATGTCCTGGGTGGCGCCGAAGCAGCCACCTGTGCCGCCGCAGTGCTCGGGGTTGGAGGTGCAGGAGACGAACTCTTGCTCCGAGAGGGTGAACAACTTCCCGGTACTCAGCCATAAGGCGCTCTCGATGGCTTCCACACCGGAGAACGTCCAGCAGCTGTGAAAGAGACGAGGCGAGAGAAAGGAGAGAGGGCGGCTGTCAGGCTCGGCGCGAAACTCCCCACCCATGGGCACAGCCCGCACTCGGGTTTCCCCCTCCACTTACGATCCGCACGCCCCTTGGTTCTTTGGTTTCGTGACCGCGCCCTTCTCGCGCCAGTCTACGTGGGAGGGTAGGTTTGTCAGAAGGCGCTCCTGTCGAGAGAAAGCCCCCGAGGAGTTGCTGTGGCTAGATTCCATAGCCGCCGACAACACCTCCAAGCGAGGTTGACGCTTGACGTGCCATTGGGCTGAGGGTTTAAAGCCTAGCAGGCCTCGGAGCTCGGCGTCCGTCCAATCGGAGTACTGGTTGACACCTTTCCGGAACGTCGTCCCACGACGGCTATTCGCGGCATTATGCTCTTGTACCACACGCAAGCGATCTGCAAAGATGGTCTCACGCCGCTGATACTCCGTCGAGCCAGGGACATACTCCTTGCCGAAGTCTCGGACGAATTCCTCAAAGGTGTATCGGTGGTGGGGTTCCAGATCCAAAGAGAGCCGGGAGGCAGGAGAGGAATGCCGAAGGTGAGCTTTCCCTTCGCGGCCTGACAGGGCGAACGCAAGGTTTGTCAGCACGATCACCACTTTGGCTACCGCAGCAATGCGAAGGCCTGAGGCATACATTTTGGCAGAGATGGTCAAAATAATGCCACTAAGGCTTTGTCGAGGTGTCTGCACACGTGTGGAGTAAGCAGAAGGAATAGTAAGCAGGGCTTTTCTAGGATGCCGTCAATTCCTTTTCATCTCGTCAAAACTTTGATTTACCAGAATTTTGCACCGCGGCAAATTATTCATATTAGAAGAATGTCTCCTGAGGGCCGGGTCTGTTGACTATGCTCGGATTGCTTGTCCGGCCCACGTGTTGCCGCTCGAGGCCCCGGTTGAAGCTCGAGACTCTCTCGCCGACCTGTCTTCAAGAGCCGCCGCCTCGAGCTCCCCGCATGTCATGTTTTTTGCTGCTGCTTGCATGCCACTCAAGGGAATTGTCGTGCGTCGCGAACACGAGAAATAAAATGAAGGACTGAGCAACCCGCTGGCTGCGACGTGCCTGTTGCACGATGACACGTATAGCTCAACTTTTGTAACCCTAGCAGGCGCTCCTGCTGCTACTGCATGCGTTTGCCAAGACCTTTCTCGTTCGTTGCAGCCATCATGAACACATGTCGTAATGGCATGTGCGAAAACGGGAATAAAATTTCCAACGCGGTACGTCTATAACTTCCTCCGCCTATCCAATGGATGGCTTCCTCCCTTGTTGCATGTTTTTAACCCCAAGCGCACTGCGCTTGAATGCTATTTCGGTGCCTGGGTTCTGATTTATTTATCTACCTGCCCACTTCATGGATCTTAGTGTTTGCTTAAATCATCCTTACTAATAACCTCAATTTTCCGGCAGGTTTCAGCGTCGAGCCGTGTTGACATGTCCCCTTTGCCCGTGGATGGGGGGCACGTGGTGATTCGCGATCCCGCTTCATTCCTTGCCAAGAAGGCAAAGATTGCTTCCGACGGGCCCAGTAAATTACAGGCACGTCCAGGCACTTGTATCTTATATGAATCAGGGAAGACAAGGTTGCATTCATCTGTCCTCAAATGCATCACCTTTCCGATACGTTGCTTTGACGAGGAAGACAATGACCACCTGTCAATGACCCTCACTTTGCTTCGCGCATTACGCTCTCTGCTCGATCCTTCTCCTCGCTCACTCTCATTTGGTAAAAACCATGCGTTCGACTCCCTTTCCAGCTCCTCTTCGACTGGGACTTCACGCTCACGCACTTCTTCTTGAACGGGCGACGCGCCTGCAGCTGCCACAAAGCGATCGAAGACTGCGACCTGCTCTCAGCCGCCTACCACGAGTAAGCCGGGAGGGGGGAGTGAAGGCACGTGTGTTATGCCCACGCCCCTTCTTGTCCCTTCATGCCCGTTCAGGAAAGCGCAGGCGCTGCAAGAGTACTACTATGCCAAGGAGGTGGATCCCTCCCTGTCCGTGGCGGAGAAGGTCCCCCTCATGGAGGCCTGGGTGCGGAGAGCCCACGACCTCCTCATCCACCATGGCTTCCGCCGATCGCTCCTCCCGCTGGCGGTCAAGCACGCGCACCTGGCCGTGAGGGAGGGCTGTCAGGAGGTGATTGACTTGAGTGCGCGGGCGGCGGTGCCCCTCTTGGTCTTCTCGGCGGGCATCGCGGACGTGCTCGAAGAGGTGTGCCGGCAGCAGCTCCCCAGGCCCTTGCCGGACACCGTGCACGTGGTCTCCAACCGAATGGTCTTCTCGCCCGTCGCAGCCGCGTCCCCCGCCGACGCCGGTGCCGCCAGGCCCTCTGTAGGGGCTCCGCAGCGGGGTGGTAGGGGCGGGCTGGAGGAGCCGAGTCAGGCAGGGGCCGAGGACGGGGTATTGGTGGGCTTTACCGAACCAGTTTTCCACGTTTTCAATAAGCGAGCAGAGAGTGTGCTCAACACCTCCGCCTACTTCCATCAGATCGACTACGAGAAACGGAAGCACGCGATCCTGGTGGGCGACAGCCTCGGAGACCTGCACATGAGTGACGGGCTGGAGCTTGAGGAAATCATTAAAGTGGGGCTGCTGAACGACAGGTGAGAGAACGTAACGAAAGAGGGAACGCTCCAAGCTAAAACGCGCGGGTGCGATTTCTTCATCCGGATTACTTTTCTAAATAATACGTTCTCCTTCGATAACCTCCCTCCTCTCTCTGTCCTCTGCTCTTAACCCTCGTGGCTCCATGATAAAGTCCCCGATTATACATTTGTTTACATTACATGCAAACAGGGTTGAAGAGCGTCTCGACGAATATAGTCAAAAGTTTGATGTGGTGTTGCTCGGTGACGGAGACCTGACCTACATAATAGGCTTACTGCGTGAATTGATATCCGATGAAGGTCAAAAATAGGAATAAATTAAGCTTTTAGAAAGTAAAAGTGCACCTGACCTGTCATTGAAATGCATGAGCAAGAGATGTGACAATTTGTACGCTAGTTGCTTTAATTGCTTGGGCCCATGGCGCACGTTGCTGTTCTGTGTCACGCTCATGGGGGGGAGGTCGCCGGTGCCCTCGCGGCCTCAGTATCTTGCTGGCCCTTGTCGTTTACAACAAAAACCTCACCGGCTGGACTTGTCTTACGGGTGCTTGCCTGGACTAGATAGACATTCTATCCCCTCTGTCATTGTGTCCTCCACTTTTTGGGAGGATTTCGCATTTTTCCTGGCGGCAGGACACCGGCTCCCACTTGGAAGGCCTGGTCTCTGATGGCCCCCCGTCGCAGCACGAACAGATTTCAATGGTTGGACACTCAGCCTCACACTCCAACGCTATCTTCACAGATCACCCATGCGACCATCAATTTTTTTCACACTGGGTGTGGCCGTATGCTGCTGCTTCCTCTCGACCGTGACTAGAGCGTACAGGGCGCCGTCCTTCGCTGCGGAGCCTTCGCGTGCCAGCAAATGGATGCTCGGAAGCCGCTCAGCAGGCATCGCCCTGGCGCCCACGATTAAACCCGCTGCATCTTCCTCACGTGGTGGTCGCGGAGGAGCGGGCTCGTTGGTGATGATGCCCATCGGTGTGCCAAAGGTGGCGTACAGGGTACCAGGCTCAGGAAGCGCGGACTGGGTAGACATCTACAATCGGTTATACAGGGAGCGCATAATTTTCTTAGGACAGGAAATAGATGATGACTATGCCAACCAAATCATCGGTGTGCTCTTGTATCTGGATCAGGAGGATAGCTCCCGGCCCATCTATATGTACATCAACTGCCCGGGGGGCTCGGTGATCGCGGGCTTGGCCATCTACGACGTGATGCAGCTCATCCGCTCAGAGATAGTCACGATCAACATTGGGATGGCCGCGTCCATGGCTTCCTTTCTGCTGGCAGCAGGGAAGAAGGGCAAACGCCTCGCCCTCCCCCACTCGCGCGTGATGATCCATCAGCCCATGGGGGGCGCCCAGGGTCAGGCGGAAGATATCAAGGTGGAGGCGGCTCAGATCTTACGGATCAAAAAGAACCTGGTGGGCATGTACAGCAAAATGACGGGAAGGGCCACGGAGCAGATCGTGATGGATTTGGACAGAGACAATTACCTGTCGGCGCAGGAGGCGCTAGAGCACGGTTTGATCGACGAGATCGTGGAGCTAGAGAAGGCGATGGAGCCAGAGAGCCCCAACGCTCAGCTAGACCCCGTCAGGGCCTTCGCGGGGGTGGGGAAGGATGACGATCCGCTGAAATACTTGCCCTGAGTGCACGTCACGGCGGAGAGAGGGACGGGAGTCACGGCGGCACCAGGGAAGGGGTCTTCCAGAGGGTGCGAGGCCGTGCGAGGTCCTTTTCGATAAGAAACCAGTTGCTGAGGCAATGTGCGTAATTTTGCGTTACACAGCGTTCATTTACATTACTTTGGGTCACGTATTTACTTTGCCTCGCGCAGTCGAAATATTCATTCTCGCTATTCCTCCTCTCCTCACGACTTCCCACGGCAAGCCTCTAGGCGTGGAGCATCTTGTCCCGTCCTTTGAACGCAACGCTGTGTTTCCATTACTCCTCTCCCTGGACTCAAGCATCACGAGTCGCCACATCATGTCCGCAGCCCTCCAACCCCTCTCTCCTCTGCTCTTTCTCCGCCTCCCACCTGCCGAAGGCGCGAGGCCGATAGCCCAGGACGGGGAGCGCGCAGGCGGTGGTGACCACTACCACCAAGACGGCGGCGGGTTTCCAGAGCTTTCGACAGCTTCCTTCGTAGCTGTCGATTGTCCAGGCGAAAAGGAATGCCAAAGGAATTCCTGTCAAGTTGCCCGCGCTCAGCAAAAGCCCCGAGGAGAAGAATTCCGGTACATCCGGGTAGGTGATCTCGACCCCGTTTTCGATCGCGACAGGGAGCAGGGGGAGCATCGTGAAGCCCAAGAGACCAAAGCAGAGGGCTAGGACAAGGAAGTTGTCCGGACGCAGTGTAAAAACCAAGAAGAGGGAGGCAGCCCAAGCGCCAAGGAACCCGCCCTTGAGAAGGAGGCCGTAGCGATGACTGGCGTCCATGAGCAGGCCTGCCATCACGGCGCCCACCAAGCCTGTGCCCAAGAAAATGCCCCCCAGGGCCCCAGCCTCCGCTTCCGGGTAGCCGCACGGTGCGAGAAGCTGACCGAGAAGAGTAAGGAGGGCGTTGAAGAAACCAAGACCGATGCCGAAGCAAAAAAGGAGGAGGAGGAAAGAAGGGTTGCATAGGAGACAGCGACGGAGGTCCGGCACCACAAGCTGCCAGGCGAGGGGCATAGAAAGCACGCGCGAGCCTAATGCGTCTGAAGAATCTACCCTCTCCTCCTCTCGCTGGCTACCGAGTGCGGCCGCTCGGCTCGGCGGGGTCGGAGGGCGGTCTGTCGCCCCCGCATGCGCCAAGAGAGTGGTGGCCACGCCCATCCCCAGCTGCGCGAGCAGAAATAGCCGCAACCCGCCTCGGGCATCATTGCGATGGTTCCCAGAGATGTCCTCTTCCGTGTCGGCCCCCGCTTCACTGACAAAGAGGGGCGCAAGTGTGACACCGAGAGCGCTACCTAGGGGCGAGCACATGAACGCAAGGCTCGTCACCAGGTCTCGCTCTTTCACCGCAAACCAATGCACTGCCAAATCAGGAGGAGTATTGAGCAGCAAAGGCTGAGCAAGCGCAGCTAAGGACGTGCCGAGCAGTAGAAGGGCGTAAGCGCAGCCCCCATTGTTGACATCATGACCGTCCGTGCTGGCATTTCTGAAGGAAACAGGAGGAACATAAAGCGAGACAAAACGTATAGCCGCGCTCACTGCTGTCATAAATGCTCCGGCCAAAAGTGTAAGTCGTAAACCCCATCGCTCTTTCAGCATGTATCCCGCTATCGTGCCTGGAAGGAACAACATTTGGAAAGAAAGTGCCACAATATTCACCAAGCCTGGTGAGACGCCGTAGACTGCTGCCGTTGCTGGCGTAATCGCGCTAAAGGCCACCCAAACCACCGCGTTATTCAAAATCAAGATACAGAGGAGAATAAGCTGAAAGTAGCGCGAGCCGTGGACCCTCCACGGATGCCGCTGGATGACTGTCTCCTGACTTGCCACATTCCAATCTTGGCTGCTGCCAGAGCTCTCTGGAGCCAAAAAAGGAGCCTCCATGCCGCTCGCAAAACCAGCCCCGTCACACTGCCGTCGAACGAGGTTGATGAGACTGGTTGTGGGAAGTCAAACGCATTGTTCTTGGATTATGATTAGGGGGCCATCTTCAATTTTGTGTGTCGCTCTTTTTGAGTGAGCGAGCACAGATCCTGACGCCACAAGCGATGACGATGGTTTGCCCGGATGTTGCTCACGGCCGCGCTCGACTCACACCACAGCATCGCACAGACTCGCGAGCACTATGGCGAAACTTTTGAGCTTCCTGCTACTGACGCAGAGTGCCGTGATAAGTTACGGCTTTATCGGCAAGACTTGTTACCCGACAAAGTCAGGCGGTGAAAGGCATGCAGCAACTACCTTGAGAATGAGGATGACCTCCGCTGGCGTGGCGCCCGATGTATTGACATTAAAAAATGGCTCGCCCCTTAAGTTATCACGGGCTGCCTATTTGCAAAAACTGGCAGCCTTGACACTCGGCGGCGTCTCCCTTGCAGGAAAGTCGGGGAGTGCGAGCGCAGTACCAGCGGCAGAGGGCCCAGACCTTAATTCTATTTTGTTGCAAAAGGCAGGAAAATCGGTTCGTTTTGGGGACGCCAAAGGCAAGAAAGCCACAGTGGTCGTCAACGTGGTACGTTTTCAACAGGAGGGCTTTCTAAAATATTAAGTGGAAGAGGACAACACAGCGGGAGGTTAAGTTCTCCTTCCTCTTACTTCCTCTCTTCATTCCAACAGGCCTCACAATGTGCATTAACTGGAGGTAAAAGCATTTTCCCTCATGCAAAATGAAGGTTATGTTTGCTGAACCAGAAATCCCACCTTTTGCTCGTAATGAGATGTTAGCTATATGGGGTGGAAACTCAACCTATGCCTCTTACAGGAAATTATCCAGGCTTGCAAGAATTGTACGAGAAATACCATGATCAAGGGCTCGAGATTTTAGCCTTTCCCTCCAATCAGGTGAGGTCTTGTATCTTATCAAGGAAAAGTGTCGCATCTGAGTGTGTCAAACGAGAATATTAATCAGAGACGTACATTTTTTTGCCTTCACCATGAAAGTTTGGCTTTCAAGAACCTGATCCTGTAGAAAAGGTGCGAAATGATATGAAGGACCGTTTTGGAGTCGAATTTCCCATCTACGACAAAGTGGACGTAAACGGGGGCGGGGCGCACCCCTTGTACGCGGCCTTAAAAAAGTATGAGCCCGAGCTCTCAGGGTACTCGCCCAAATTGTCTTGGAATTTTACGGTCAGTCTGGGTTTGTCGTGCTTGGGTATCTCTCCCAGATCCTCTGTCGTTTACCTTTCCTCATATGATCTTGCATCATCCTGCCATTCCGCCACAGAAATTCCTCATCAACGCTGACGGAACGCCGGTCCGCCGCTACCAGCCGGGTGTCGACCCCGAGGAGATGGAGGCCGATATTTTGAGCGTGCTCCAGGGGAAAAAGCTTCCTTCGGCCCGCAAGAAAAGCTTGAACGAGTGTTAGGAGGAGATAAAGAGCTTCCGTGTCATCCTTGAAGCGGATCAGGTTTGGGTCAGTGATCTCTCTGTTTGAGCGCCACAGCAGGTAACACGCCAAAGAACCGAGACATACATACTTTGGTCGCCTGCGTGCGGCACTTTGATTTCTATTCTAAATAATCTTTTACGAGGGGCTTCTATCTCTTTAGCGAGTTGCGGCGATTTCTTTTCATCTTGAGTGAGCAGTGTCGTGAAAGCCCGTATGCCCGGTACCGTGGGGCAAATATCAAGCTGGTCGTTTTTCTCCCAGTGCCTCTTTTCATTGGTTATCCCTGAAGCATAAGCACGCTCTGCCCCGCATGTGCGCCCACTGACAGACAGGCCGCCACCTCCCTCGCTTTGCGTCCCCTGGATGTTTGCCCCTGTCCTGTTGCCTGAGAGGAACCTGAGACGCGCCACACTCGCGGCCGCGCAGGTCGGCAATGTCTCTCCGTGCCGCTGGGAGCCTGGCGCAGGTCAGCACGCACAGTATCCTGGAGATGACTGCATGCAGTTGCAAGGCCTGGTTAAATTTCTGAAGGAGGTTTACATGGTGACCGAGGACTAGAAAAGGCGAGGTCCCGGGCGCTCAGGGGGCGGGCTAGGCGGCGGGGGGGGAGAGACGGCGGCCTCACGCCTGCACTCACGGTCAGGAAACTTGGGTCTCCATCGAACGCCGTTATCGACGCCGATCTGATCATTTACATCCCCTGCGCATAGAGGGCTCCTGGGCTTCGCATCTCAAGCGTCGCGGGTGTGGCGCTTGCTGTTTCCAGCCACTCTCTTTTCTATGCCCGCGAAGCTCCTCGAGGTATCTCCCCTCCGACTTCCCGCCGTTAAACGGACGATGAATCAATCACTCCGCGTCAAGCTGTCTCAGCGGAGGGTGTTTGGCTACTGCTCATCGAAGGAAAGTGCACAAAAAATGAAAACCACGTAAATGAAAAGTGGAGGTAGGAGTGAGGATGGAACCTAGGCGTGAAAGAGGAGCCACCGTGTGCATGAGAGCATGGACTAACGTCATCTCTGAACTTCACAGGTTTCATTTGAGTAAAGCAGATACTGACACTAACGTAAAGCTCAAAAGGCTCGCGTGCTGCGTCACAGTTTTGTTCCCTGCATGCGGCCGTATGGTTCATGCTATCTCCAACTTACACTTTGTTTTACGATCACCACCTCTCCTCCCATCTTTATATTCCCATGCACTTAAGTACTATACACTCCCCTATCTAGCTGAAGTCGGTGCATCGCCCCTTCCGTTCCCAATCCCCAAATCGTGTGGGCTCCTTATGTCTCCCTCCGCGCGTCGGGCCACCCCATTCAACGCGACCGGAAGGACCCATCACAAACATCTCCTCCATTTCGTCTTCCGCCTCCTCTACCTCACCGCAAGCGTCCTTCTTTACTGCCGATTGCGATGTGGTTCCCACTTTAATGATCACCCCTCCTTCGTCTTCCTTTACTCTAGCATTACTTGGCCCCGGTGAGGTGGCTTGTGCTTCGTCTTCGGCGCCCTGCTGCAAACTGCTTGTGCTACAAAACTGATGGCATGACAACCGCAAGCTGAGGCGCTCCTCCCGAAAGCACCCTGGAGATGATACGGCGCCGGGTGAGAGTGACGAGGAGATGGGAAAACCTGCTGACGACGCGCGGTTAAGTGGAGCACTGGAAAAGCACATTGCCAATAAGCGGTGAGCTGACCGTCGGCATGATCCAGTGTGCGACAACATGGAACGCAGTTTCCACCCTTATTTTGTGTGAAAATTTTCGCACTAGCGTGAGTAAAAGACACAAGAATAACAGACTTGGGTTTCCGATCATTCTGATTAAAGCAAAGCGCCCCAATCCGGTCCGATCCGTTGCGGATGGGGAGGTTGATATTATCCCCCAATATAAACTCCCCATTTCAAAATGCGTTAGCTGTCGCTATTGTGTTAAACAAGTATTGCCTTTGCATTTTAAACTACGCATAATGCAAAAAGTAATGTATTTCTATGTATTGGCCATATCGAGAGCTCTCTAAAAGGATGGATCAGCTAGTCAGACCCTTTCTGCTCAATTAACCACGAAGTATTTTTTGACTGTAAAACTCTTGCATTTGTTTACCATAGATACGGAATTTTTCTAAATAAAAATGACAGGATTCTAGTTTAAATAGCTTGTCAATTTTGTACAAGCTATCGCACAGAGAAAACTGATTTGATTAATTGAAAGGTGACGAGGAAGGAATATTGAGAACCGGAAGAACTCCTAACGTACGAGACTCGTCTGTTCAATACGCGTGAGATTTTTTCACTTATGGAAAAGCTTTTGATACATATTCTACACCGCTACTCACAAAAATCTGTAAGGAAATCAAAATTGCTGAAGATCCAGCTCGAACTCCCCTCCAGCTCTCACTTTAATCTGTTGCACCAAATTACTCGTACCTCGGACAGACTAATCCATGTAATGATCACACTTTTATACTTGATGATAGCTTATGAGGTCTACCACTATGCTGTTCCATCGAAGATCGCGGTTATCTCTGTTCCATCGAAGATCGCGGTTATCTCTGTATTTTAGCATTGTTCTTCTTATGCCTTATTTATTTTCAAATCCGAAAGAGGAGAGACTGATTTTGGAATATGAAAACACCACATTCTCCCAACGAGACTTCGGGGCGAATATTAATCGGTATTGTTCGTTACTTAACTTGATTGTACATCTATTCTGCACAAAATGTACTTCCTGCGCTAATGCATGGAAGACTGGGTAGCCACATCCTCGATCTTGCATGCCATTTGACAACAAAGGCTCAACTCAGGCATATCGTAAGCTGTGTAAAACCAAGGCCACTTCTGGCGCATTCACCACCTCTTTTTCAAGGTCTTCATTCACTTGTGGTGTCGTGTGCCTTGATTCTGACTTACTACGATACGACGAGCGGAGTTCAGGTTTTGATTCAGCTTTCACTGCGGAGATCGAGGGCTTCCAAGAAGTAGCTGAGGTCATAGTAGTCATGAGTGATAATGGTGTGGGTATAGTCTCCCACGGTGATGGGTCAGCAGAGATAGGGTGTCCAGGTGACCGCGGCGAGACATCTGCCTGCCTCCAGGCCTTTGAGTGGGTAGGCGAGAGTTCAGCAAAATCAAGAGAGCAAGGAAGAGATGTAGGATTTTCAGCAGGATCTCGCCATTTCGAGACAGTCGGTCCCAGGGCTCGATCCCGAAAAGTTGTTCGCCTTGTCTGCTCCGGAAGCTCAAGAGTACGCTTAGTGTTCACTTTCCTCTTGCATGTGTCCTCCGTCGACGGCACACTCGTTCCAGCATTGCAGTGGATACCATGAATACGGATAGGCTGCGATGTGGAGGGGGTCACGTGGAGAGGAGAACCCTGTTGCTTTTTCCTCGACCCCCGTGGGCGCACGTACCTACTATTGCTTCTGCTGCTGCTGTTTGATGAACGAGACCCGCGCGCATGGTTGTTCTGACGACAAAAATATGTTGTGTGCGCTGTGACGATAGCATCCAGAAGCTCCATTCGCTCGCCTGGGAAAAGAGCTTCGCACACGGCCTCGATCACAGTATAGGCCGTCTTGACAACCTTTGCCTGCGAAAGTGCGGGATCGGGGGCAGTTGGTTGCACGTCCCCCAGCGAGTACAGTGGGTTTGTCAAAGCTACATGATACCAACATATTCCAGGCCTTTTCAGTGATTGAGCTTTACCTTTTGCGAGCGTTTGAGACGCAGAAATTCTCGGCGTCGACGACGCAGGACCTGATCACGTCGGATGTAGAAAGAGCCAATGCCCGGCACGCTTGCACCCAATGGCTCGTGCATCTCATGGACGAGCCCATATTCATCGCTTTTCCCGCTATGCATGGAAAAGGGAAGGGATCCCCCCTCACTGCTCCTATCGCTAGAGAAATCCTCCACGTGAACGTCGGTGTCCGAGGCGTAGTGGCTGTAATCTTTATTTTCCAAGTCTTCACCACTATCATCCGAAAATTGGCGCAGCTGCGCTACATCTGTTCTCTGCGAAAGAAGAGAGGGGTCAAAAGTGCTCAATGAAGAAAATTTGGCAGCGCATCCTACCTCTTCCTCAATTTTCTTCTCGTCGCTCAAGTGCTGCGTTACAGGTAAGGCAACACGGAGCCCTCCCAATTGAGAGGGTACGTAGCCACAGAGTGGCTGCTCTTTGCATGAGTGATGGTCGTCAAGCATATTTGATAGAATGATTGCGATTGTGTCGGTTAGTCTGTTGATTTTCAAGCGGGGGTGTACGGCAGGCACGGCAGAACACGCCTTAGTGGGAGACCTGTATTTTCCCGCAAAAAATAATGGGTTTTGTCAATAACTTGTAAAAGATGCCTTATGGAAATAACTTAAGTCGAAGTGCAAAAATCACGGGAGTACATGCCACTTTAAAGTGCCTCAGGTACCTATTGTTGAACACTTTTTTCCTGGGTTTCCACAGGAGATTGATATCAAAATAGTCCAGTTATTCTCGTGTTTTTTATTCTCTGCCGCTGAATATTTTTGTTTTGCATGTTTGAGGTTGTATGTAACCACGCTGTATAATCTGTTTGTCTAGCTGTCAACGCCCTCGTCCGGCCCAGATGTCGGGCATGGCGATAGCGATGTGGCACGCCAAGTCATGAAAATAACACAAATTCTCGGAGGCTCGCTGCAAGCATGGCATTTGCTTCACCTAGAAACATTGCAGCACTGTCTGGACATATTTCTATTTCGCCAATACACTCTCGACAAAAAGTCGCGAAAACAGATTTTTTCCCAAAGCGTGCCACCACGAACTTTTGGTCCACGGACGCGCGTCGGTCGCACGCCCGACTCGTCCGACGAGTCAGTGACCCGCTGCTCAGTAAGCTGGATTCCGGACCGAAAGACCCTGTGGGATTGGTCCCACTGCCCATCTTTTTTGTCATTTTTGAGCAGAAGTATAAGCAATGGACGGATGAGATATGACAACGCGCCATGTTGAGGAAGAGTGCGTGTGCGCTCATTGATTTCTAACCACAAGATCGATTACGCACCTACTACTAGCAGTTCTACTAGTAATACTTTACTTCTTACTACCGAGCCGAGAAGACCGGCTTTCGGTGCCCCTTCTTTCCCACTGTTTATACTCAGGGGTACTTTTGAGCTGGCGTAATCAGTAACGGATGGATGAGATGTCGTCTCGTGTTATTTTGTGTGTGGCGGCATCGTGTATATTTTGTATTTCCGATGTCATATGGAGTGTGGGCATGTGAGCTGGTTACACTCCACAAAAATCGATCATGTGCCGAGCCTCGGCCCGAGAGACAAACGCGTCACTGAATTACAGGAAATAGAGGGGGGGTGCCATCAACGCCCAGTGTTCCGTTCCGTGCAAATAGCGTGCTAGCGAACATGAACATGACAGATTTTCACATCTAGGAAAGGATAACCCTGACCCTAAAAAGTGACCTTGGAAATGCACAGCAGCCAACCTCAAAAGCATACAAAATCCTTCGTTGAATTTCACGACAAAGAAGAACCAATACAATAGAAAGTTGACCAAGTCATGCATGATACACGAGCCACAAGCTTACTTCTTTTTCGCCGCACAAAGCTTTATTGCCCAGAAGTGTGTAATGCATATGTTCCCATTCGTTTCGTCTTCACTGGCTCCGCCCCCCCCCTTTCCCCCACAATTTATCTTCTAGCTCATTTTTATCAGGTGTAACAGTGGGCGCGTGAGATATGAACAAGTGTTGTTACTTGTGAGTTGGCATCGTGTATGCTATGTTCATATTTGTGATGCCGTGCTGAGAATGAGCATGTGAGCGCTCAATGGTTACAGTCCATATATAATCGATTTATGTGCCGAGAAGGCCAGTTTTCGGGCGACCCAGCCCCTTTCAGCAACCTTCGTCTAGTTTCTTAACGAAAAAAGTCCTAGGTTGGGTGACACACACGATGATAAACAAAACCGTTTCTTCCAATTTCTCCCGACTTGTTTAACCAGACACCTACCCCGCATTACACACCTCATGGCCATGACCTGCGGCAGCGTGGTACTTTTCTGGAACTCATATTATATGTTTTATATGCTGGAGCGGAATTCAATGTTTGCTGAGGTGTCGTGTTTTGGGCGACTCCAGGTATGGCCAGGTATCTGGGTAGGCGTTATGTACAAGGAGCAAAGCCGACGACCATGGTCGACAGGAATGAGCGTGCATAGTACTGCTATAATATTTCCAAAGATGGCCGTCGATTAAAACAAAATGTAT
>Ga0102934_1000007_pt1 | contig 117150 bp, 93 predicted proteins | sample SalPonR2_A_D1_MG_FD_78175 | JGI IMG/M metagenome (GOLD analysis project Ga0102934, IMG submission 78175) | Salt pond soil microbial communities from South San Francisco under conditions of wetland restoration - Salt Pond MetaG R2_A_D1_MG | ecosystem: Environmental > Aquatic > Marine >... | reverse complement strand
CCCCCCCCTTCCACTAGCCCCTCCTGCCCGAAACGAAACATTAGCTCCCTATCAAGATTGAGGGCCTTCCTATCGATTACAAGAGCCCTGAGGCCTGAACACTCTGTCTTGTCACTTAAAACATTTACCCGTTCCTTCTCATCCCGTTCGGCTCCCCGCGCACACGACTCAATTTGCCACCACTTATCCTCGTCGTCTTCCTCTTTCGAAGCGTCATTCCGTTTTGCTTTTGGCTTGAGTAGGGCTACTGGCCGTAGCTCATGAGAAAATCTGCCAACCTCATCGATATTTTCGTCGTTTCCTTTTCCCGCCTCTATGCTGTCGTCCTCCTCGTCGCTGCTCCCGATCAAGACGTCAAAGCCTCCCCGGCAGCCTCCCACGGGACTGTCCGCGTCCTCCGCAACCTCCGCGTCCACGCCATCCGCCAAGCCCAGGTTAGATATTCTAAGCGCTTTTAAATGTCGGGCACTCATTATCCTACGTGTGTCTTTTAGAAGATATACTGGTCAGGCCTTTGTACGAGCATAGCGAGGAGATGGTGAATGCCGCCTGCGTCGTTCAACAGGCAACGGCGAGCGAGGAGGTAAATGCATTGCTTTCTCACATTGCACGTCAACAACCGTGACAGTCGGTCAACCATGCGTCTCTTTGTCTCGCCGAGGAAGCGGGAAACCCCACCCAAAGTAATGACGAAACTGACCGCCGGCAAAGACGGGTACCAAAGTGGTCGAGAGGAGGGCGAGGTGCTAGACCAGGAAGGTACGCCTTGTGCCAGTCGCACGATTACTGGAGCGCGTCGTTCCCCTCCATATACTTGGGATGATACTTGCCCGATTTCCCCTCTAGACCTTATATCATGCCGTAAGCTTTGTTTGTCTGCAAGGGACACTCCCAAGGATAATGTCTCATTTGCTTTCGCGACACGCACCGCAGACACTCAATCGGAGGCGGCTGCGGTCGAGGAGCGGGGCGGACGAGAGCGGCAGGATATGAATGAGGAGAGTATGGAGGAGGAAGGTCACATGGATCTATCAGAGGCAGCGGCGGGGCTGGTGCAGGCTGCGCTGCGCATTGCGGCCCCACGTGTGTTGCTTCCCGGAGACACAAGCGAGATGCCCGACCACCTGTCCAGAGCTAAGCTTGGTAAGTCGGAATCAGCAGACAGAAGAAGCAAGAAGCTGGCTAACGTGTTTTGTGGTGCTATCTCAATGCCATTTTCACGTGAAATGTCCCGCAGGCAACGGGCTCGTCAGTGCACACTCACCTCCAAGGGCAGCAAAGGCCACCAAAGCTGGGATTCTTCGTTTTCAGGCGCCTAACACCTACCGAATCGACAATCAACAACGCAGGGTGAGGCAGATATTGTCTGGGAACTTGAAAATTTATCTAATCACTCAGACTGATGTTTCTTCATTCATGCTTCAAGTATGTGCCAAAAAGGGATGACATGGTCCTGGGCATTGTTGAGGACCGAGGGCCTGAGAATTATCGTCTCAACATCTTCGCAAGGCAAGTGACTCACTGGGTGATAAAATTTCTGTCACAGGCTATTACTTAGCACCGAGTTATAAATCTCTTTCTTTCCTGATCTGTGCAGTGCACCAGGATATCTACCACATTTAGCATTCGACGGTGCCTCGAAACGCAACAAGCCCGTTTTGAAGGCTGGATCGTTGGTCTACTGTCGAGTTAGTTTGGCATGTATAGATGTGGACACCGAGCTCACGTGCACTGGTGAGGTGACAGAAAGTTTGCGCAGCTGGATCGGGGTCCAGGAATCAACGGCAGTTCGGGGGGGAAGGGACAGGTCACGATTTGTTGCTTGCAGTCGATCAAGCACTAGGGAGGAAATTGGAAAAATATTTGGGCAGAGAGCTTTTTGAGCTAATATTGATATTTCCACTGGTTCGACTACGAAAGTCACACAGGGCATTAAAAAGGATTGGATGACCGGAGAGTCAACCTTCGGAGAGTTGAAGGGGGGTACCGTCACGCGCTGTTCCTTAGGCCTATGCCGACAGTAAGCTCTGTGGATGTGCTTGCCAACTTTTGTTCATTGCGTTTGCTCACGTGCTTGGTGTGTGAATTTGTAGAAGTAGACAACTTATCCATTTTGATATTCCAACCTCCATCATGCATTTGTCTTTGCAGGTTATTGGACAAGGACTGCCGTGTTCTTCAGGTGTTGCAAAAGCATGGAGTCCCTTTCGAAGTGGCCGTCGGGAGAAATGGGGCTTTCTACGTGAATGCGAAAGATCAAGGCATCATCGTGGCCGTCGTCAATATCCTTTTGAACTCAGAAATGATCCAAGATGGGTCCGAAGAGCAAATGGTAAAATTCATATTAAAATCGATCTCGAATCGACATAGACCCTCAGCGTTGCTTGCACCAATATAAGACCTCTCGCTTCGCAGTTCAACATTATTTACAAAGTGCGCCTTCACCATTGGTAAGAAGTGACGATATCATCAAGGGTACGAAAAATCATTCTTTTTCTTTCAGATACTTTACTTTCCTTCTTTCCCAACTTGCGCTCAGCTTTTAACAATGCTAGGTCGCCTTTTCATATGTTAAAGGTATGAAGACTAGGTGCCTCCTCCTGCTCATTTCCGAGCTTATTACAAAAGTGCGATAAATTGTTTTTTGCACACGCGGCATCCCCTGCTGCGAATTTCAATCTACTTTACTAAGGCATACCATTCCCGCTGGGCAAAAATTGTATTTGCTGGGGCATGTGCTAGATGAGGCTGGGCGGGCGAGCAGGTCCCCGGGCCGGCGAGTGGGGAGGTTGGGCGGTGGGAGGGTACTCGGTGTCCCGTACACCATGCGCCTCGTACTTTTGAGCGCGCTTCTCCCGGTAACACGCTTCTTGAGATTAGTAGCTTCGGGTACCATTCTAATTAGGAAGAAAAATGCCAATCCACATACCACGCGTACGTCGACTGGATGTCGTCTACATTGGCTCAACAACGCTACGTTCCACAGCTTCCCTTCCCTCTTTTTCATCCTTTGCTTTTCTTTATTCCATACGTATCAATCTCAGGTGCATTTATGTAAAGTAAAACATAATAATTCTATAAACATTCTTTTATTGCAAGTACCCTTCGAAATTCGTGTTGCGATGCGAGGAAGAAGGGTGCCCGAGCATGGCGGATGGGGGGAAATGCAGGCTTTTCCACATGCAGACGCTAGGCGATGAATGGTGCTGAATTAAGGAGTGAAATCGTTCTCATTGAAAACTCGATCAAAAGTGTATGCGTATGCGAATATTGTTCTCTCCCGTCTCCCTGCCAATTAATTGTGTGCGTTTTCCGGAAATGCATTTTCCGCTTTAGTTATACGAAGACGAAGACTTGAAAGCTGAATGTGCCTTGAAGAAGCATTGCAGGTCTGGGTATTAAAGGGCCTGCCAAAACTAAGTCGTTGTTAACAGTCGTGTCCGCACCTGGATGGTTTTGTGAGAAGGTGGACAGGAGGGGATCATGAGACTGATGGACCAGCTATATATTATATACATATATATATTGCTGAATCTATCTATATATAAGCTATATATTATATATCACACATTCCTTAATTTTAAAACAATAAACAGAGTCGACGGGTGGGAAGGAGAGGGCAAAGGATCTCAGAGCCAAAACGAAGCGAATTTGTAACGAAAACAGAACGCGCGATTTTTCTATTTTAGTGAAAGTCGAAGCATGCCTCAAGTTGCTCGACATTGCATGGTCGTACATAAATGGTCTCGTGTGTGGACATTACGGCGCATTCTATCTCCTTTTTGAACGAGTAATAGCTCCTAATTGCTTCCGAAAATGTGACAAACGTGAGAGTTTGAATGACGTTTCCATGGGTAACACTTGAGCGACAGAGGCGACTTGACAAGTACTTAAATTGGCCATGACAAGTACTTAATTTGGCCATGACGCCTCAATTAGCTGGTTTAGAAAAATACACCTAGAAGTATGAGGTGTAGCAACATCGATAATTCTAGAAAGATCAGCACGAAACTTCCAAGTGCTGTTGACAATAAAGAATTAATCCACACACAAAGCTCGCAAATCATATGTGGTGGTAGTATCGGACCCTGCGAAGAACTGGTTGAGCAGCAATATAATGTAGGGTACTTTTGACGACTTGTAATTTCCAAAATTGTCCATACCTTGTGAAATCCTTGCTTGAAACCTAGACACTTTTTCGTGTGTTATGTTGCCTTCCATTTTATTGTCCGGAATGGTCTAATAGATTCTCATTTTGGCGTTTCTTTGGTCACATCCTTCACTACAAGTCACGTTAAGCAAAATGTAAATCATCTCTATCTGGTTTAAAACCAAAGGTCTTCCCGTTCGTGAAGGCGCAGACTCTTGGATAGCTTTCATTTCTGGGCGCTTTTCTATGTCGATGCTTTTTCGAATAATTCCCTTGCACTTTTGAGAAAAGAATCTTATGAAAATGGCGTGAGATTGTTGGGGGATTATGATTCAATGCCTCCAAGTAAAATTGAAGGCGACTCTGGCAACCTTGCTCTCTCCACACGCAACGATCTTGGAATTTTCTTCATAAAAAATAACGCTTTTATCACAGGTTGCCCTCAATTCTTTTAGCCAGACCAGCTATTTCGTAATTAAAGAGCTGTATGGCTTCAGCAATGTTCGTTATTCATTTCATAATAAATTATTCGTTACTCGCTCCATCCGCTTTGGCTTTCTCACGTGAACTGTGACCTTCAGTGCGCACTTTCCCAAAATGTTCAGGCAGACAATCAATGTCCGCTGGGGTTTCGCCTACGAAATACTTTACACATCACTTGAATATACGTTTTAAAAAATGTTTGCAACCTATTGGGGGGGGAAGTTTTTGGAGTCATTGAGGCACCACCAACGACTCGGACTTCGCCTTTTCCACCTCATCGCCCCTTTTTTATGGAGTCGACGACGAGGGGACATTACGACTTATAAGTTTCAGAAGGCTGCACGGTGCTAATGTGTACATTAAGGTCACAGCTGAATAATCTCGTGCAAATATGACTTGCCGCCGGAAATCGGAAAGTCAAGTCCTGATGCAGACTCAAAAGCAGACAGGTTTCGAAAGCGGAGAAAGATACGATCGGAGGGCCCTCGGTCGCGTACTCGAGCTGTCCTGATCCTGATTTGCGCAAAGTATAAGAAACAATCGATTTTTTTTAAAGAATACTAACCTGACGTGCTCGTCGATTGCTCCCGCAGGCAACCACGTCGGTGATGTCCCGGCTGCCGACCTACGCGTTGATGACGTGCCTGCTCTTCCTCCACAGGTCAGGTGCTCAAGTAACATGGCGCCGAGGCGCGCAGTGCGGCAGCTTCATCTTTCTCAGAAATCATCACGTAAAGTATAGGGCCGTTAGCTTTGATTTATCTACGACAAGGCTGAGGCAGAATCTGCATTCAGCAAAAAAACAGCTGGACGATCCCTCCGACCCCTCAAACATCTATCGTGATACGGTAACCCTTCCGAAGAGCACATTCGACCAACGTGCGAACGCAGTCGTACGTGAGCCTCAAATACACCAATTCTGGGAAACCGAGGGTATTTATAGGAAGTTGCATGAGGGTAGCAGGAAGAAGGGGGCACCCAAATTTGTGCTGCACGATGGTCCCCCATACGCGAACGGAGACTTACACATCGGCCACGCCCTAAACAAAATCCTTAAAGATTTCATCAATCGGTATAAAGTATTGCAGGGCTTTGAAGTACGTTATGTCCCAGGATGGGACTGTCACGGCCTGCCAATCGAGCTCAAGGTGCTTCAGAGTCTGAAGCAGGCAGACCGTCAGGCCTTGACGCCCATCTCATTGCGCCTCAAAGCTCGAGACTTCGCCCTGGAGACCGTGGAGCGTCAACGTGCCTCTTTCAAGCGATATGGAATTATGGGTGACTGGCAGCAGCCTTACCTTACATTGCAGCCCGAGTACGAGGCGGCGCAGATCCGAGCCTTCGGGGACATGGTGCTGAAAGGCCACATCTATCGCGGCCTCAAGCCCGTGCACTGGAGTCCTTCGTCCCGAACAGCTTTGGCTGAAGCGGAACTTGAATATCCAGAGGACCATGTATCCAAATCAATCTATGTTGGCTTTCCTGTTACATCCCTGGAAGGCTGCCCGGGTGCGGCCGCCTTGTCTACCGCGCACCCTGCGGGTGCGCAGGCCCTGCGTGTGGCCGTCTGGACGACCACCCCTTGGACCATCCCTGCAAATCTGGCTGTAGCAGTAAATACTGAAATCGATTACTCCTTAGTCACTCACTCTGACATGCCGGGAGAGGCTTACTTGGTGGCCACAGATTTGGTAGATAAACTGGCTGAAACCGTCTTTAAAGTCTCAAAGGGCGGCTTGGAGCGGCTCGCCACATTGAAGGGTCGTGATTTAGTTGGGCTCAGGTATCGGCACCCTTTGATTGATCGAGAGTCGCAGATTGTGGAAGGCGGGGATTACATTACAACCGAGACCGGCACAGGTCTGGTGCACACCGCCCCAGGGCACGGCCAGGAAGATTATCTAACTGGTATTAAGTACGGGCTTCCCCTCTTAAGTCCCGTAGATGACGCGGGCCGCTTTACTGAAGAAGCTGGAGAGCGCTTTGAAGGCAAAGATGTTCTTGGTGACGGGAATCTTGAGGTAATTCAGGCGTTGAATGAGACAGGGGCCTTGATTTTGATGGAGCCCTACCACCACAAATATCCCTACGACTGGAGGACCAAGAAGCCTACCATATTCCGAGCTACTGATCAGTGGTTTGCATCGGTCGACTCCTTCCGGCAGGATGCCCTGGCAGCCATCGATACTGTCACTTGGCTACCTGATGTTGGCAAAAAGCGCATCTCTACCATGACCGCGTCCCGGTCTGACTGGTGCATCTCACGACAACGCTCCTGGGGCGTGCCCATCCCCGTGTTTTATCATGTGGACGATGGGTCAATTCTAATGGACGATAAGACCATTTCTCATCTGGAAGGGGTTTTCCGGGAGCATGGATCAGATGCCTGGTGGACAATGGAGGTGGCAGATCTGCTTCCCATCGAGTACCGTGAGCGGGCATCGCTTTATCTGAGAGGCACCGACACTATGGACGTGTGGTTTGACAGTGGCTCCTCTTGGGCTGGCGTGCTCAAGAACAGGAAAGACGACTTGCAGTTCCCCGCGGACGTCTACTTGGAGGGGGTGGACCAACACCGGGGATGGTTCCAGTCGTCGCTCTTGACCAGCGTGGCGGCGACGGGTGTGGCACCCTACAAGGCTGTAGTGACCCATGGCTTCGTCTTAGACGAAAAGGGCTATAAAATGAGTAAGAGCCTTGGTAACGTGGTCGACCCGATAAAAGTAATCGAGGGTGGCAACAATAAGAAGCAAGACCCGGCCTACGGTGCGGACGTCTTGAGACTCTGGGTGTCCTCGGTCGACTACTCCAGCGATGTCTGCGTGGGAGGCAACATACTGAAGCAGGTTGGCGATGCGTATCGAAAGCTTCGTAACACAGCACGGTACTTGGTCGGCAATTTGCACGACTTTGATCCCGATCGAGATGCTGTCCCCTATGACTCTTTGCCACGCTTAGACAAGTACATTCTAGGTCGCCTATCGATGATGATTCAAGAGGTGGAAGATGCCTTCGAGACTTTCCAATTTAGCCGAGCGAATCAGGCTTTGCAACGCTTTGCCGTTGCGGATCTCTCAAACTTCTACCTAGACGTGGCCAAGGACAGACTCTACATTGCAGCTTCGAACGATGAGCGCCGTCGCACTTGCCAAACGACGATGAGACTCCTGTTGGAGGGAATGGCGACGGCCATGAGCCCGGTTCTACCTCACATGGCTGAAGACATATGGCAGAACCTTCCATATGCTCGACCCACCACTAGTATTTTTCAGGCAGGCTGGATCCCCGAGCAGCGCAGATTTCCATCCTACGAAAATGAGGAGTGGTCGGCAGTTTTGCGATTGCGGGACGACGTGAACAAGTGCATGGAGGCAGCGCGACGGGAGGGACTAATCGGTGCTTCTTTGGAGGCCGCCGTTTACGTCTATGCGCATGATCCGGAGCTCTGTAAAATACTGGATGGTCTCATGGGGGATAACAGTCTGAAGTACCCACCAACTCGAAGCAACGGAGTTGATGACCTGCGTTTCTTACTTCTTGCATCTCAGGTACATATTGTCAGCACTGCGGCAGAAGTAACGAGCAAATGCGAAATTGTCTTAAATAAGGGAGGCGATGCTGCCAGCGGAGCTACGGTCGGCATTAGGCGTGCGTCCGGCAAAAAATGTAGCCGGTGCTGGTATTATGGCGATCTCTCCCCGGCAGACGCTACTTTTCCTCACATTTGCTCGCGATGTGTCCATGCAGTAACCGCGCGCGGTGGCTTGAAGTTGCAACAGCCGATCGTAAGCATTTCGAAATGAAAGATGACTAAATCACCGTCAGAAATTGGCTTTCTTTCCTACCATTTACGTGATTATTAGTGGAGAACAACTTAAAATGCGATGTGGCGTGTAATTTGTAATTCTTGATGATTTATACATGGCTAAAGAAGTTGGATAGAAATAGTTGGTGGGTTTGTAATGCTTCACGAAACCATGCAAGCGCATCAACAGGGTTGTTCCATGCACGCTGTTTGAAGGGGGACCGACGACTTTGAGAAGGGAGTTCAAAAGGTGCCAACAGTGTCCCTTCATTGGCGACTTTGTGGTCATGTCACCTTGCGCTGTGAAGGCGTTTCCGGATCAAGTTAAAGGGACAAGCCCCTCCCGAGGCCAAAATTGGGACAAGTAGCTTGAATGTACAAAGCGCCGCCGAATTCCGATTGCGCGGCAGCGAAAGGAAAATTTTGCTCCTATTTTACCAGCGTCATTCCATCATTAACGATCTGAAATGTCGTTTGACCGTTCGCACATAAATTTGAGTAAGCCACGATTAGCGGAGTACTCAACAGAATGGGCCGCGGACTCCACGCGACAGCCGCGCTCTTGTCTACCGCGCTTCGCCTTCGAGACGTTGGGCACCAGATCCTGTCCAAGACGTGATTTAGAAAGGGTTCCGTGAGAAGCACTGTCTTTAAATCTTCCGTTAAGCACTCCGGTTGCAGGACTGGTCTACTGACTGTAGAAGCCATCGCAGGCGGGGCTCAGTGCCTGTACTGATCTCTTCGCTCTCCCGAGGTCGCTTCTTTCACCGGGAAGCTTCATCTCGTATCACTCATCAAGCTTTCTTTGCTCTTTTTCTGAGACAACAGCCTCTCACATGTGATCTTTTTCACGAGGTTTTTAGACGATGTTTCTCGAACTCGTCACCAAACACCAAGTGTCAGGGGCATAGCGAGTATCGGGGACTCTTGATGTCGCCTACCTGACTTCACTCGCTATGTTCCATCGTCAGGTTCTCAGCTCCTTGTACCCCTTTTCCCGCATTTCACGAAACAAAGAGGAAGGACTATGCCACACGAAATTATAACGCTGCAGGTCGGTCAATGCGGCAATCAAATCGGCAGCGAATTTTGGAAGCAGATATGTGCAGAGCACGGTATCAGTCCCGATGGTATGCTGCAGGATTTTGCAACAGAAGGGAATGACCGGAAGGATGTTTTTTTCTATCAGGCGGACGACGACCATTACATCCCTCGCGCCCTGCTTATGGATTTGGAGCCCCGAGTGATCAATTCTATCCTTAATTCAGAGTACCGGAGCCTGTACAACCAAGAAAACGTCTTTATGGCCAGCAATGGTGGAGGTGCGGGCAACAACTGGGCGTCGGGCCACCGTCAGGCCGAGGAGCACCACGATCAACTCATGGAAATGATCGACAGGGAGGCGGATGGCAGCGATAGTCTGGAGGGTTTCGTGCTTTGTCACTCTATTGCGGGTGGTACGGGCTCAGGCATGGTATGAAGGTGACCTCTGAGATACTAAGCATACATATACGTAAATTTTGGGAGGCATTGAAGGTCACTCATCACCTTTGCCACGCTGTTTATGTCCAGATCAAAAGATTTATGTCCAGATCAAAAGATGAACGAGGGCTTGGTTGAAATGTGGAGGACTTTCACACCATAGAACTCTGTCTCCATATTTGTATGCCTTGGGAATTACGTGTTACGTGTCTGACCGTGCCAACAATCGTCGTACACTTATTTTCTACCATCCAACATCTGAACTAGGGCTCATACCTGTTGGAGCGACTGAATGATCATTTTCCGAAAAAGCTGATCCAGACCTACTCTGTGTTTCCTAACTGGGACCAGACTCAAAGCGACGTGGTGGTGCAGCCTTACAATTCTCTGCTTACGCTCAAGCGGCTCACCCTGAATGCAGACTGCGTAGTGGTACTTGACAACACTGCTTTGAATCGCATTGCCGTCGATCGCTTGCGCATTACCAACCCAACTGTGAATCAGCTCAATTCCCTTGTTTCCACGGTAAGTTATAGTTTGGCTCCCGCTGCATCCGCCCAGGGGCTCTCGCTTTGCGGGGCAGGGATTGACGAGAGATCATTGAGCTTCTTCAATGTTGGGCATTTAATTTTTTATTATGATGATTCCTCCTCTTTGCAGGTGATGGCGGCTTCTACCACAACTCTGCGATATCCAGGCTACATGAACAACGACCTGATTGGATTGGTGGCATCTTTGATTCCGACCCCACGCTGTCACTTTCTGATGACGGGCTACACACCACTCGTTATATCCGATGTGCAGGCAAGCGCGGTGCGAAAAACTACCGTTTTGGATGTGATGCGGCGCCTGACGCAGACCAAGAACATCATGGTGTCCGCCTCGACACGCACAGGCTGCTACATATCTATTTTAAATATCATCCAAGGGGACGTAGACCCGTCGCAAGTGCACAAGGCCTTACAGCGTATTCGAGAACGAAAGCTGGTTAATTTTATTCCTTGGGGTCCAGCTTCGATACAAGTTGCCTTATCACGGAAATCCGCGTATGTTGAGACTGCTCACAAAGTGTCGGGTTTAATGTTGGCCAATCATACTTGCATGGCCTCGCTTTTTCAGCGCTCTGTTAACCAGTACGACAAGATTCGCAAGCGCAACGCTTTTGTGGAAAACTATCGCAAGGAGCCAATGTTTCAGGATTCATTGGATGAGTTCGACTCGTCGCGTGAAGTGGTACAAGGTCTCATTGATGAATATAAGGCCGCAGAACGTCCTGACTACATTACATGGGCTCATGGAGGTGATATCGGTTACGCGGCAAATTTACCGTCATCAGCATCTGAGCCACAATCGCAAAGTTTTCAATATGATCATTATCAGCGCCATTAAGGCGACATACGGGTGTGTTATGTTTTATTTTGTGAATCGCGGGACTTAAAGAAACATAAAATGAAAGAATCGAAGAATGATGACTTAAAGCGGAGGAGGAGAAATTGAAACACAACAGCAGTGGATACAGACCTGTACAAGCTTGTACAAAGTCGAATAGGGCACTGTGTATTTCATGTTTTACTTGTATCTACATATTTCTCCTCTATATCTCCAAATTTACATTATTGAAATTTTCTAACGAATGTGACGTACAGTCGTGGTATCTATTCGTCAATCAATTCTTCAGTTGTCATCACCATCAATCAATTCTTCAGTTGTAATCACCCGTACTACTCATGTAGCTGTTCGCACCCACCGTTACAGTCGGCATCCGCAACCCCAGCGACCGAAGCACTACACTCTGCATGTCTTCATAATCTCTCTCGGGATCCTTGGTATCATAATGATAATCTTTATGGTCAAAAATTGTAAAGAGTGAACAGAGGGAAATGCAGAAGTGTAAAAAGTTGTTTTGAAAGACTACACTCTGCATGTCTTCATAATCTCTCTCTCGATCCTTGGTATCATAATGATAATCTTAATGGTCAAAAATTGAAAAGAGTGGAAAGAGGGAAAAGCAGAAGTGTAAAAAGTTGTGTTGAAAGTTCTGTACATACTTTCCTACCTCTGTAAGCCCCCAGACTGGGAATCGACTTGCGACAGCATTCCACACAAAAAACAGCTACAACAGCGTCCTGCAGCGTCACACTGTCTCGACACATGAGTCTAGCGTGAGCCTCTGAAAGCCGGATGAGGCTTTCCAAGAGACGAACTGTTGTTAAAGCCACATTTCGATTGTCCGACGTCCGTTGCATCTGTGGTAATGCAGGTAAGTGAAAAGTACCTGTCAAACATTCTCTATTTGAAGGTATTTATGATGTCTCGAATGGTTGTACCTGATAATAGCACTCTAGTACGGTCATAGCTTCCTGAGAAAGCTCAGGGTTGAAGGTACTTTTGACAAAAGCTACGTAGTTTTGTAATTGCTGAAGAGTCCAAAACGGCACAGTCGGTGACTCGAAACCTGTTCCGTGACTGCTGGATTGAGGATTTGCCGAAGTGCTGAGATTCTCTTTCGCGGACGCGGTCCTGTTGTCACGTTCGTGCTCACATTTCTGCGAGATGGACCCATTCAGCACAAATGTGGAAACAGCTTCATCCCACTCTTCACCGCACTTATCCGTGAGCAGGAGGACAAGGTCGAAGCGCGAAAGGAGAGGGGCATTTATGGCCGTGGTGACGGTCAGGTCTGTCATACCGACTTCCGTTCCACCATCGTCCGATCCAAGATTCACCTTGGGATTCGTCACCGCGATAACAGACGCCCGTGCATTCAACTTACACACCAGTCCAGCTTTTGCGATTGAAAGTGTTTGCTGCTCCATAGCCTCGTGGATCGCTGTGCGGTCGTGTTCACGAATCGAGGAAAACTCGTCGATGCAGCATAGTCCGCGGTCTGCCAGTACTAGTGCGCCGGCTTCAAGAACCCACTCCTTCCCATCCCGGACGGCACTGCATGTTAGACCTGCGTTAGTGGTCCCTATCCCCGTTGTGAGTACTGAGCGAGGTACCAAGCGGCTCGCAAAGCGCAGAAATTGGCTCTTGCCCGTCCCCGGATCGCCCACTAGCAGGAGATGGGGATGACTGCGGACCCGAAACTTGTCCTCTCCCGCGGCTTTCTCCCGATCCGATGTATTGCCGTCTGAGGCGCTGGTGGAGCAATGTTTTGCATCCATTTCCACACCACCGATAATAGTCAGAAGGATAGCCAGCTTGACGACGAGCATGCCGTATATCTGCGGACAAACCGAGCGGACAATTATGTTGCGCGCCACAAGAGGCTCCCTTATATCGTAATAATGCGCCCAAAAGCGCATAAAGCCCTGTCGGCTCTCCTCACGCATAACCAAACCGCCTTGGAACAGATTAGGTTTGCTGATCAGGCGCACGCTGTTAGCGCGCAAAACAACCTCCACCTCGCAGCGCCGGTCTTTACAGACAGGCCGCCAACGTCGCATGAGACACCCGGAGATGACCACGTCGTCCCCTGGACGACAAGTGTCAACCAAGTCGTCCTCAAGGGCGACCAATATCGAGCGTGGGATGGAGCCAAACCTCAGATTCTGTATTTGCTCCTGAATCTTGATCTCCTGATAATCAGTGCACTCGTCTGCCTCCGGCGCCTCCTCAAATTCGCTCGACCGACATTCCCGGGGGCACGCTTGAGGAGCCTGCATGACGTACCCCTGTTCAAAATCCGCGTACACGCGAAATCGGTGACGGCATTTACCATTGCGACACGTGAACTCTCGGGACGCATTCAGCATCTTCACCGCTCCCAAGCGCACCACCGTTCCGATCACTTGTATGAGACGGCCTACGTCGTGGGCACGAATGTCACTCAGACTAGACTTGTAAAGTTCTGGAATGGGCGGGATGTGAAAAATGCGGACATGGACGTGCCCTTTAACACTCCGGTGTGAACGGAGTTGCTGTGTCGCGTTGTCGGGCTGATCGACACGATCCTTGGCTTCGAGGGTCTTTAGGAGCGTCAGTTGGACCCGAAGCACAGCTTCCTCGAAGATCGGTAAAAGAACCATGGGATTGTACATGAGGAGATAGCCGACCATCGGATTGAACGCGATAATGTCTTGCGCATTAACAACAAACGAGTGATGACCCATTTCGTCGTCTCTGTGTAACAGCTCTTTCAGCGCATCCACGTATCCCGGATTTCGCCCGCTTTGAATGAAGTTGGCAAAGATTTCACGATGCTCATCGGGGCTCAGCAAAGTGTGCCCGGCACGGATAAGGCGAACTGCTGCCGCATTTCTGTGTGGCGCGACGGGATGACCAGCATGAAGAGGTGGAGGAGGTGGAGAAGGTGACGCATGACAGAACATAACTTTGTCAATGGCGTATGCAATTATGCCTGCCAATGATAAAAAAATGAGTCGAGATGCAAAGAAAAGGCTGAATGCCAGTCCCTTGTGAGAAACCCCTTACAATCAACACATACTTCACGTCTTCTCCCAAGTATCAAGCTGCTAGACTTCCCTCCCAACCATCATGCTGAATCGAGCCGCGCGCCACGAAGCAGAAAGACCTCTTCAAGCCCAACAAACACTAAAGTACAGCTAGCGCGCGGGGCCGCTCCGGCCTTCGGCTCGTAGCGAGATCGCAGAACACGGGAGGCACTTGAAGGAGGGCAGAAAGGCATTTTAAGGGCGCCACGGGGGAACTTGCTACTCGGGGCACTTGAAGAGGAGTCGGCGGAGTGGGAGAAAGGGCGAGGGTCTGGCGAGGCTCAACCGGACCTGTATCTTCCCTCACCGCCCCCACTCATGCACAGGTCCTCTCCACCAATATGAAGGGCCTCGCGGCGTCTTCTAGCCTTGTGGCCGCTGTCTTCATGATTTCCAAAGTTGTACAGGCCTTTATTCCCCGCCTTGATTTTCCTCAAACCTCTGTGCTCATCACCGGCACGACTTCAACAAGGACAAAAGAAAGTGGTGGTCGAGATGCAGTGGCGCATTCTCCGTCAGATGTTGTCTCAAGTTCCTCATCCATACCTCTGTGTGCTGAAATTGTATTGCGACGATCATTTCCAAATGTGGAAGTCGCGCCAGGCTTTTTGTCCGCTATCCGTCCGAATAGCAAAAGCACCGATACTGGTCGCGCCCTCATCCGCGCGAAGGCATTTGCGAATATGGCTCCGCGTATCATAGTCTCTCGGGGTTGGAATGTGCTTTCCGAAGACTTTGTCTATTACAGCAGCGCCACAGGCCCTCTAGATCGTGCAGAATACTTAGGCTTGGTCGCCATCATGGAGCGAGCTCTCCCGGACCTCCGGCAGGATTCCTCGCGATTTGAGGTCGGTGCAGATGGGACAGTCCTTTATGTCTCTCAGGCTGTGGGTACTTTTACGGGTCAGTTACAAATCGGCCATGACATTCATGAGGGTAGTGGCCTCAAATATCAAGGTCTTAAGGAGGTCTGCGTGGTGGCATTCAACGAGGACGGGCAGTTACAAAGCCTTAGCGCAGGCCTGGTGGTGGAGGAAGGTAGCGACGAGGATGAGGAGTTGGTAGCGGCCGAAGCACTTTCAGGCCTGCTGAAGCGTCTAGAATCCCATAAACAGAAATTAGAGATGACACCTACAGGGAAGTCGGCGCGGGAGAAGATTCAGCAAGATATTGACAACACGCAGGCAAAGATTGAGGCCTTCGAGAAGGACAGCGAGACAGTCAAGGTCGCACATGAAGCTGGGCTTGGAGGCCTACTCGGAGCGCTGGGAGTATGTGTTCCCGAAGCCGGAGATCTTAGTAGCGCCTTGGCGGGGCAGGGGTTGGACGAGTTGTTTGTGATGGACGATCTGGACCTCATGTCTGTGCCTACGGAGTGTGAAACACTGCTGGAAGATAAGGGTCCCATGACGTGACGAGAATAAAGTTGACGAAATTTGAATTGCAATTTGCCGACAGGAATGCTGTATGTCGAGAAAAGGCATCACGAGCTCATGTGCATGTAGTCATGTCCACAGCTAAACAAGAATTGCATACGCCAAAGATGATACACTATTTAACACTTTTATTTTGTGGAGTAACAAATTTGTTCTAAATCATTCGCGAAGCTTACGTTCCGCCATCTTCTCCCCCCCCCCTTTGTAAAGGAATTGGGTTAGCATTGTCTGCTTGGTCTTTCGCTCTCGAATCACATTCTGCCCTCTCGGCTTGGACGTGGCTTCCACCGGCTGACGAGGCGATGAAGTAGATGAATGAGCTACTGATGAAGCTGTATCCGCATTCCAAGGAGATACGGGTAAAGCCAAAGCCGAGTGTGTATCATGAATGGCGGCTTTCGAAGCTTTGGGCGGAGCAGCCGGATCTTTGACATTTTTCGAGGTTAGATAAGTCTTTTCTTGCTGCAGTCCGTCGTAAGCTACCCGCTTTTCCTTTTCCTTGCTAGAGGTCGATTTTCGCTGAATAATGGCCACTGATAGCATCCCCTGACCTCGGACGAGTCGCTTTTCCTCCACATTAGCGAGGGCGATCGGCCCCGCAGGGCTTGGCGATATCCCGGCAGTTGACTGCTTCGAATTCCTTCTTGTGGAAGCAAATCTATCACGTAAGTATTCTATTCCTGCGGCGGCTTCAGAGACAGCACTTTCTGCTATTCTTGCTACTCCCACAAATTCTCGCTGGACCATCGCTCCGGTAATTCCTGACTGTGAGGTAGGCCCGTCGTCTAATTCGAAAGCTTCGCCAAACCCTTGGAGAGAAGAGCTCTCGACGGCCTGCGAAATCATCAGTTTCTCTTCAGTTTCACCTTCTTCGGCGCTTGAATACTCAGCTATCTTATCGTCGGGTAACTCTACTGTTGTCACCCCTACTTCAAATGTCTTCCTCCCCGGTTTCCTCCGCTTTACAGGTCCCTTTCCACAGTCGCGGCCTACAATATCCAGCCTTTTATCACGCCCTTTTTCTCGGCTCGCTTCAAAAGCAGAAGGCAGTGGACTATCTAATATCTGTAAATTAGCACCCAAACCCTGGCGCTGTTTGTATTGCTGGTTTTGCTTTGTTGTAGCCTGTCGCAAGGCTGCTGCATTTTGGAGCGTCAGCGGAGGCACGCCGGGCGGACCCGTTATCTCTTTTTGAGCTTGCTTGAGACAATTTGCCTCATACAATGATGAATCCATTTTTTCTTGATCCTTTTTCGATTTCCTGTTCTTGCTAAGCACCATTACAGAAGTCGTAATACTGGACTCGCCTTTCGGGCAATGTGATGTCTCGGTGACCTTGACAATGTTTTTACAATGCTCCTCACGTGCCGCTACGACAATTTCGTCTTCTCCGTCAGTCATCGATGAAGGACTTCCATTATTTCTTGATCCCTCAGCAAGAGCTGAGCGCTGATCGTCTGTTTTAGATACGTCAAAAGGTGGCAATGAGGTTGCAAACCAGGGATGGGACAGGGCTTGGTCCACCTCCAAGCGAGTGGCTGGGGAGGCGGTCATCAGCCGGCTCACCAAGTCCTTGGCCTGCGTGCTCACACCTTCCCACTCTGGCCCCTCAAATGTGTAAGTGGCTGTTCGTATCTGTTCAAAAAGCGTAGAATCGTCAAATGGTGGCGTCCCACTCAGAACAATGTACAAAATCACGCCCAACGACCACATGTCTGCCTCCCGACCGTAGCGGCCCGTTCCTTGCGTGGTGTTGCGACGCTTCAAAACTTCAGGAGCAAAATATTGAGGGGTACCACAGAACGTTTTGAGACCTTCGCTAGTAGTGCGCTTCGCCAGGCCGAAGTCTGTGAGCTTTACATCCACGTCCGAGTCACGGTGCACCAACAGAATGTTCTCGGGTTTCAAGTCCCGATGCACGATGTTACGGGCGTGTAGATACTGCACCGCTTGCAGCACGTTCCGTATCAGCTTGCGCGCGGTTGCCTCCGGGTATCGACCTCGGTCAACGATGCGGTCGAAAAGGTCGCCTCCTTGCACCAGTTCCATGACCAAGTAGATCACGTCCTCCGTCTGGAAGATGTCCTGCAACCGCACCACATAGGGATGAGCGATACTGCGAAGCACCTCCGCTTCTTGCACCAGTTCTTTGGGAGACAGGCCCGGCGTAAGGCCAAATTTGCGCGTTTCGATGATCTTGATCGCCCAGGACTCCCCAGTCTTGCGGTGCAAAGCCACATGGACACGTCCACACGTGCCGCGCCCGATTTCCTCTCGTATGTCGTAGAATTCCTCGATGCGCCTTACATATTTGCCTGCAAAGGAGTGTTTACCATCATGTGGCACCAGCGGCCGGCTACATGGATTTTGATTGCACACTGTCTGTGCGGCCCTTGGAGAAGATGCACTCGAGAAGACACAGGACGCTATTGCAGGCGTAGGCGGGGGGATCGAGGTGGTCGGCAGAGAGGACTCGAACGACGGAGACGGCATCCCCCCTGCTTGGCGAGGTTGGCGTTGCTGTCGATCTTTAGGCTCCATGGGAATGAAGACATAAGAGGCGGCCTCGTAGTCCTGGTCCTCCCTCGCCTTGACCAAGCACAGCTCGTCCCCAGAGTTAAGCAAACGGCGCTGCCCTTTGGCCAATCGAACCCGACGGTTCACGAATGTTCCGTTGGAGCTCATATCCTCAACATATGCTTTGAAAGTTATGCGACCTCCAGGCTCCCTGCTCTCCAGACAGTAAACGCGACAGTGCTGAGAGGAAATGCGAACATCGTCCAACCGAATGTCGCACGATCGCCCTCTTCCCAAAATATAAGTATTGGCCTGACAATGTGATGTCTCAGCCGGCCGGAACAGAAGTTTGATGTGTGCAGCACCACGTTTGAGAGGCAAGAGGCGACCCCAAGGCTCCAAAACTGCATCTCGTGTCGCGTCTCCGTTGGTGAAGCCGGGCTCCTGCTGAGTATCTCCGCTCATCAACGTTCTTTCCTCGTACGAATCGAGAAAGTCGTCCTCAACCTGTGTGGGCCCACGGCTAGAAAAGCTCTCATTGTCATCTCTTCCACTGGCACCGCCCGCTCTAGCACATGGCGCGTCACTTTGCGGCGACAGAAGCATCAAACGAACGCCGTATATGACCGAATAGTTTGGTCGCCACCTTGCTCCCCAACAATTGCACGTGGGCAATAAACTCTACACCGTGAATACGAAGACTGTGCCTAGGTGTAAGCTGTAATTGACATTCGTGGACAGGCAAATGAGTGGGTTGCTACACAATATATAAGCTGTCCCTATATGCTAGCGATGTTGGTACGGGTACAGAAACCGAGCACGAGTTTTCAAGGTACACAGCCCCGAGGAGTCGAGTACGCTCTATCCTTCTCATAAGTCTTCCTGGCTGAGAGCATGGTCGCCTTCCTTTGGAGCGAACGAGTTAAGGCCGGCGGGCAGGTGGGGGCGCCCACGCTGAGGCCGTGGCCGGAGGAAGGGTCGCCGAGGCCCTTGGGCGAGCACTTGCTCCTCTACCGCCCGTGCCAGTACGGCACACCGCGAGGACTTGCTCCTCTACCTCCCGTGCCAGTACGGCACACCGCGGGAACAGGACTAGTCGGAGGTCTGACAGCACCCCCCGAAGATCTACTCTCACTGGCTCGCATGACAGGGAAATGATTGGCCTTCAACATCATTCATCGCTCGCACCTACCGACGCTGCGATCATTTTGCCCCAGGGTCCTCGACTCTGTTCCGAAATCTGGTCGGCAGGGCAGAACGAACAACGCCACATTTACGAAGAAGTGATCGACGAGGAGGATTATTGGACGAGTATGGGGAAGGTAGGTGAATTATGTGCGGCAAGAAGGCTGAAAGCAACAATGTAATGTGCTCCAGGGAGGCTGAAAGCAATGTACATGAACTGAAGCTTCACTACCGGTGGCTTTGAATGATGTAGTGCTCGCAAGGATTGATAAACCTCGAGGTAGCAGAGATGAATGCTGACGACCCCTAAATCAAATTTCAGGCCCCGTCATTTCATAGATTTGCCCTTCTTCGATCGTGTTTCATAAGCAGCGGTGAATGACACCAACTTACATAAGACCCATCCTCACATTTTTTTTCGAAATCCAGGCGCATAATATTGGTCTGTGCTTAGTATATGCCCTTGTAGGGTTTGTTCCGAGCTTCCTTTCGACTCCACTGGCGGTCTATTTGGTGCGCTCACTTAACGCACATCCTGTGATACAAAACCAAGTGATGATTTGCACGTCTCTCCCCTGGGCGTTTAAATTTTTTTTGGGGTTCACATCGGACGCAATGCCCTTGTGTGGAGAACGCCGCAGACCGTATATTCTATTCGGCGTCCTTCTTTGGGGCAGCAGTCTGGTTTGCCTGGGCTTGCTGGATACGCCCTCAGCGCCAACGCTTGGTATTGGGCTTTGCATTTCCACCATGGGAATGGTAATGTGCGACACGATCTCTGACGCCATGATTGTGGAGAGAAGTACGAAGGAGGATGAGGATGACCATGGGCACCTCCAAAGCCTGGTTTACACTGTGCGTTTCGGATTTGCGGTGCTTGGTTCAGTACTCGGCAGTGTAGTTTACAATGAAACCTGGACCTACAGTCTGTCTTTTGAAAAGATCATGTGTCTTACGGGATTGGCACCCTTACTTGTGCTACTGCCTTCGATAAGCTTTCTCAAGGATATGCACCGCTCACTCACTGGAATGGCTGCCGGCGGCGTAGGCATAGATGATCGCCCGTCAGTGTCGCATCAACTGCAGCAGATATGGGAAACAGTAACCCTTCGCGTCGTGTTCCAACCAATGACTTTCATATTTATATACAATCTCTTTCAAGGTAAGCGAAACTGGTGGCAGTGAGGTACTGGCTTGAAGGTTTTGGCCTTGAAGGCAAGAATAAGGTAAATGCTCAAGCCTTTGAGTCACGCATTAATCACCATGCCTGACCACTCACAGTGCCGAATGTATCCTGGAACTCTTTCCTTCAGCTGACTCTGGATTTCACGCCGGTGATGTTAGGAGCTCTATCTTTCGGAGGTCGGCTCATGACTTTCGTAGGGATACTCATTTACAAGCGGTATTTCCTTCGTTCCAGCTGGCGATCAGTGTACATCTTTTCTACGTGCCTGCTGGCAGTGCTAAGCGTTCTGCAGCTTTTACTTATATTTCACATCAACGAGTACCTTGGTATCTCCAATTTTCTGTTCTCCCTCGGCGATGACGTGATGACTGCCTTCATAAGTGGTGGGTATTTTTGGCTCTTGTCGCATTTTGGACGTTCTCTCGTCTCTACGCTTTCCTTACGCAGTGGTCTCGACCTGCTTGTACATCATGATTGAAATATTTTTGATTTGCTGCATCTTACTATCATGGCGCCTCTCAGAATCCTCTCGACTTTCCCAATACATGATAAGGTATGCAGTTCCTTCCCTTAACTATCGTGTACATGAAACTCTGCCCCGGCGGGAGCGAGGGAGCGACGTATTCTATGCTTACGACCTTTTCCAACCTGGCTCTTATTGTGGGCAATTCGCTGGGGTCCCTTTTGTCACTAATATGGGATGTGAGCAACAGCGCCTTGAGGCGAGGCGACCTTCGTGGATTGTGGCGGCTTACTGTGCTCACATCGTGTGTCTCTCCTGCGCCCCTGATGCTCTTGTTCCTTCTCCCAATGGATCGTGAGCAAGAAAATAAGATGCGTGACCGCGCTGGGGCCAATAAGTGTGCAGGTGTCTTGTTTTTAGCGACCTTTATTGGCAGTTTCGCGTGGATAATTGGACAAGGAATTTACGTGTTGACAAATCAGAATTTTAGCCGGGAATAACAGGAATTAAAACGCTACGTGCAGCCTCGGCATTTCTGATTAGAATTGCACTAGTTGTCTGAAACTTTCTTAGGCAGGGAGCAAGACATGATGGGACGTGTACACTTGTATAATGGGGCTTGACGAACTCGTGTAAAAAAGACACATGTATATGAACATGGATTGAGAAGTAGCGGTCCAGGCGTCTGGAAGACAAGACAAGATTTCAGAGTGTCATCTTGGTGTGTTGGAGCCAAAACTCATCCAGCGGCATCATGAATTGAAATAATGAAGCCTACTCAGCGCTCTTTTTAGAGGGATTGATGTGCTATCGCTTCGATTTCATGTCAATTTCTCACCTTCATACTCTTTCATTCCCCCCCCATCACTTCGCTCTTGATTCACAGCGTATGCCCTTGCACTCGGTCTACATTGTAAATGCAGAGTTCATTGTTCTATATGGCAAAGTGTTTCCATCTCAGGCCATGGGGCACAACAGTGGTCGACTTCAATGGGAACGAGCTCTGTACCGAAGAACACGGCAAAATTGGCAAGAGGCCTCTTTGCCACAATTTTTCCGTGACGGTGAAGTCACTGTCGTATACCTGCGCTTTCACGACGTTGTGATGATCGTTGCTGGCACGGACGAGTGCAACGAGACGATCCGTGAGTTGCACCGCGATCGGACGGGAGATGAACTTCGCCTTCACCCATTTCAGTTTTGGCTTGTGAACCATTACATGGTCACATCGTTCCTCATCCAATTTATGTGATGACTTCTATGCGTTTTGCTTCTATTCATGCATTTTGCTTGGTGCTCACTTACATGCATCCCATCTTACGCATCTGCATACTCTATATCGTATTTGTCAAGTCACAGGACTAATTGAAACAATTTCTGATCTCTTCTCCTTCGCTTGCTGGGGGAAAAAGAAAGAGAAAGCCACCAGAGGTAGTGCCGAAATGGACTTTGTTCACAAGGAAGGGGGGGCTTATGTAAGGTTCTCCATTTATTTGGATCAACTTATCTCACACGGCATTGTAGCGACGATGAACGTCGACGTAATTGACAGATTGGCAAAGGGAAGGTCAATCCTGTAAAACTGGTAATACTTTCGAAGCGCTTGACATTTTGGTCTCACCACTTTTCTGTCGTTGTGTACATAATAACTAGCATATGACTCATTTGCTTAAGCAATCAGGGCGTTTCCATAATTTTTTTAACTCAAATACTGAGACCTCCAAAATTCCACCTCCTGACCTGAAGCCGAACACATGTTTCGTAACATACAAGATAGCTTCAGAATTTGTGTGCATTTAAGGGGTCAAGTCGGGTGCCTGATAGCGAGCAAATGCCTCGCAAAATGCTTGCGGAGGATGATTCGCGATTGTTGTCGGGACAGAAAACTGGAAATCGTAACCCTTCATGACATGGTTTTGGATAAAAATCTCCTGATCCACCTCGAGCGACTTCCCCGATACACAGCCAGGACATCTGGTTGCCAAGTGTTTGCGGTCCAATGTGGCTCCGCAGCTGGCTACCATGCCTGCTAAGCGTTGGCGACGGGCCTCTAAGGCTGCTTGACCACGTAACGTCGTAGCCTGATTGTCTTCGAGGTCCACACGCCCTAGGAAGTAATCAGTGTAGCGGCGCACAAGGGCATCCGATGCCAGAAAGTGACGATTGGCCAAGACGAAAATAACCTCTAGAGGATTGACAGGTAGCCCGTCGTTAAGTAAGGGAGAACTGGGATTGTCCCGGGCAGTGCATGGCAGACCGTACTCCCTGAGGCGTGCAAGGTTGATTCCCTGATAGCGAAGCATGAGACAATCCACATGGTAGCCAGCGTTTAAGACCGCCCGGGTGGCACCCAGCTCGTGCCGCTCTCGGGCACTGGCTTCCTCCATGGCGCAATCTAAAACGCCATTTTTCAGGAGTAGCCTGAGACCTTGGCGGTCTGTCGCCCAGACGGGGGCCTGCACGTGCAGCTCGGGCTCACAGCTGACACTTCGACCGACAAGTTTGACCTCAGGCCCCACCCGGTCTGTGAGTACACTTACCCAAGACTTGACTGCTTGAGGAGAGTCCCATCGACTCCCTCCTGAGCGCGCCCGATGCACATACCGCGGTAGGAAAGGACCCCGCACTGTCGAGTCTAGAAGAATAAAGTGAGAATAATGGCTTAGAAGAGCGTTCATGTTCAATGGTATACTTGAAATTCTTGCGCCATGTTTGATGCCGCCCCTCCAATCGTTGTCGGTGATCAAACTGCGCAGGCCGCTGGTCCCTAGACAGTCGTGTGGTCGTTCCATCACGCGAACGTGATCAGCAGAGGGAAACATTGGCATGTCGTCTCCCTTTCGACCGCTAGTGAGGTTAAATGAGTGAAAGATTGCTGATGGAACTAGAAAAAGGTAATCCACAAAGCGTTCTGATTCTTGATCAACGCCCACCCTCAAAAAGAAGTCCAGGTTCTCGTAGGATGTCGTGTCATGCGATGGATCATTATGTACGCTGTAAATAACCAGAGTTTTTTCCCCGAACGGCAAAGATTCTGATTCCCAAAGGCCTTCTTTTGAGTAGTCATTTTCCATTGTGAAAGCCGAGTCATTGTGTTGCCACCAAGCGAATAGATTTCTTGAATTGAGGACGAGCAAATCCCGTTGTGAGGGGCCTGCCTTCACCTCATCCCACTTCGACATCCAATCCCCATGTCTTAATAAAAAGCCAATGTATAGCAAGGCAAACAGAATTCCCATACATGGCAGTGCACGCTGACAGTGATTTCCGTACCAGAGCGGCGTGACTGATCCTGTCATTGTGACAGAAGTCGTCTCGGTGGTGCAGCCTCCTTCGCCACAGCTTCGGATATTTACACTAGTCCACGGCACAATGTCCTCCAGGCATATCTGCTATTAGTAATCACACTTCTGCTGTGGCATTGAGAGACAATTGCGATGGATGAGGCAGATCGAGTGCTCGCGGGACTCCCGCCTGATCACCATCACACGTGCCGCCAGCCTCCCGGCGAGCCTCCGCATAAGCATGATACCGCCCCTCGCTGCCCCCCCTGCACAGCTTTCGGCGCACATACGCTTTTCTCTCCGTGCGTCTGTAATGAGAGAACGGGAAACGCAACCATGAAAGCAGTGGGCAGCTGGATGTCGCTCATTTGATATTTTACCGTCTGGTCATCGCACTGCGGTTACGATTGCACAACAAAAGCTTGTGGGGGAATTCGGGGCTTTCCTGTGTCCTTCCCTACTAGTAATATTCTCGTTGGCTCATGCACCGGGAGGGCCCGACAGAGCGGCCCCTCGCACACGCGACATTAAATAATCCTCTCCCCCTTCCATCGCAAATTCGACAGGATATGATCGCTTGACAGTATTCAGTTAAAAAGAAGTTAAGCATGCGAACCTCCCGCCCCAGCGAGTGCGATAACTACTGAGTAACGAGACATAGCACCTTCCCGCGAATGCATTATTCGACTATGCGGCCGATCTTCTTGTGGATGAAAAAAATATACGCTAGGCCTTTGACTAAGCCATTGACACCAATCAGAAGCGCTACTTTTGAGTGTTCTGTCCGCTTTTCTACCTGCTCCATGACCCCCGAAACTCGTCAACTCGCCGAGGGTGTCCTTCGAGGAAATCGGTTAGCTTTAAGTAGAGCGATTACTTTGATAGAGTCCACGAAGGAGAGTCATCGACTCGATGCTGAGGCATTGTTGGACCACGTTGTTTACGAGCGGAGCCGTCGAGTCCGAGAAAAGGGACGACTCAAACCGGGGAATTCCACGAGCAACGCAGCCTGTGTCGCTGATGAGGGTAGAATCGGCACGTCTGAAAATGTTCGACCCTTGCGAGTCGGAATTGCTGGGCCGCCAGGTGCTGGGAAATCGACTTTTATAGAGGCCCTAGGCAAATACCTGACGGATAGTAAGAAATTGGTACGTGCTGGTTACAGCGAACTAGAAGAGACCACGCGTCTGCTGTCCTACCACTTAGTGGTTGTGAGTTTGTGACCTGACGGCTCTTTGTCTGATGCTCTCGCAACCATTTACAGCGTGTCGCTGTCATCGCAGTGGATCCGTCATCAAGCCGCAGCGGGGGTTCCATTCTGGGAGATAAAACTCGTATGTACGAGTTGGCGAAAGACCCGAAGGCATTTGTGCGTGCTTGCCCAACCAGTGGGGTTCTGGGTGGCGTGGCGCGCTACACGAATGATGTAGTCCTGCTTTGTCAAGCCGCATCTTTTGACATAGTTTTCATTGAGAGCGTGGGGCTCGGCCAATCCGAAACTATAATCGACCAGGCATCGGACATGCTTCTTCTCCTTGTTCCTCCTGCGGGCGGGGACGAATTGCAGGGCGTGAAGAAGGGAATCATGGAGGTTGCGGACGTCATAGTCGTTAACAAAGCGGACGGCCATCTTCTCACGGCTGCTCAGCACACAGCTGCAGCGTATCAGCACGCTCTTTGCTTTCAACGGCGCAAATGGGACGCTTGGATGCCGAGTGTGACCCTCTGCTCGGCTTTGGAGCGTCATCGCATCGCAGACGTATGGGAGCAGGTGTGTTCATGTAGTGACGTTTTCAGGCGGTCCGGATATCTCCGCTTAAAGCGACAGAATCAGGATAAATATTGGGTCTGGAATAGTTTAGAGGACATTCTCGTGCGACGAGCGAGAACATCCTCGAAAATAAAAGCCGGTGTGGAGCGGATGGAAAAAGAATTGGGGAAAGGGACCCTGACCCCCCGATCCGCAGCCGAGATCCTTCTCGCGGATTTCTTCGAAGAGCAGAAGTCTCCGACGAAAAGTATGGCGCCGTTCCAACAGTCAACATCATGCTTTCGTCCATCTTCTTCTGATTAATATCTTACGTCCCATATTCAAGTACGATTTGCGCCGCTAAACTCACGCAAAAAATTCAAGTAATGATTGTCATCTATTTTGCGGCCGTGACTAACTTCAGCTCTTGTCGCCCCAGATCTGGTGTTTCTAGAACACCGAGAAAACTGGATTTACTCATCAAACTCTCTGAGCTCCTTCGATCCGATCCACTGAAAAACACCACTCTTCTTTGCTCCACTTCTTCCTTACAGAAGATCATCATCGCTGTAGCAGGCGAAGGGCGGGTCACCTGGCAGCATGCCCGTGTCTCGGTATGTGCCGGCGTAGCGCTCATTTGCGCCCCTTTCGTCATGAAACCAATTCGTTTCTTCAATGCTCTGCAGCACATCTTCTCCCTCCACTGCGTCTTCACGCAGTCCTGAAGTAAATTCAACCGTGGCTAAACTACCATCTTTGCTACAACGAATCGCCCGTGATCTCTTGTCATTGTCTTTTACCCCCGGACTCCCAGCTCCCCCCTGCTGCGTATTAATGTCGTCTTCCTTGCCATTGCTGGCATGAGTGGGAGCCAAGCCTTTCTGTTCGCTGGTTTGTTCTGAGAAGGGACTTGGCGTCTCGCCAAAGGGAGCCCGTTCCGGAGAACTCCCTCCTATGAGTACGTCGGATACCACGGCTGAAGGCGATGCTGCAGATGAAGATGGCATAGATGGAACAATAATTGTGCCATGCGGATCAAAGTCGTGCAGGCGCCGCCGCCATGCACGCACCAGGCCATTGAAACGCTTGGTACTGATTCGGGCATGAATGTCCGGTGTTCTTGGATCTGTACGTCGTCGGAGTTCCTTTGGAATTATCTCCTTATAGCGGTCGTATCCCAAGGTATTCTTGCCATAGTCGATCTGTTTCTGTCGCTGCCGCAATCGATGAGGGTCAGTCTCCGCCTCGCCTTGTCCTGACACTCCCGCCTGTGGTGTTATGGTATTTCTTCGGTCTCTCAAGGCTGTACTGTTGACCTCAGGGGTTGTCCCTATTAAGCAACTGGGTAGGCGTGGCTTTGTCTTCGTTGAACGGCAATCATCAGCCTCATAACGAAATCTCTTGCTCGTGGGGCGCTTTAATAAAGACGAGAAAAAAGGGTTAGAGAAAATAAAGCAAGGTAACGTGTCCGAGGAGCAGTCTTCCTGTCCTTTCCGTACCTGCCGAAAGCTGTCCATTTCTTTGCGATAATAGTGCACTTTCCCTAGCCTTTTGTAGGTGTGGGGAGTGATGTGACTGCTTCGACCAGTACGTTTGTCAAACATGGCTCCTTCACTCCTGATCCTTTCCCGCCCCTCTCTTCTTCCAACAAGAAGCTCCGAACCTTTGTCCGCTTTCCTAGTCGAGGTGCATGAAGGGCTTCGTAAGCCAAATCAAGACATTGATGCATTGATACGCTTTACTGAAGTTTGTGGGTTGAAACGCCGTTCTCCTAGAAGGTTTCCTCACTGAAGTACGTGCCAGAAGCGCGCGGAACACTCGCTGCTGGAAGGCGGGAGCTGATCAAGAGGTTTGTCGGGCGTCTACAAGTTGTCAGCAAGCTGGTTACAAACTTTGAGGCGTGGATTATCTTCTAACCGTGCGTTGATAGAATGGTCGGACGAGCACGCTGCGCTCTTTTGATGCTATATTATCCTTCGTCACTCATTGAAATCGCGCTACACAAGGACCAAATAACATCAGGGATGGTAGATTTCTCGCCGTTGTAAGGATTAGAGGAAGCGGTCTCTAGATTTCGCGACACGTATGGAGCGACAACGAGATATTCTGGAGTGTCAATACAATCAGGAAAAATTTCGAGAGAGGGGTCAACAGGCAGACCAACAATCGGCTTTGGTGGATGCGACGCAGAGCATTGATGTTGTACCCTCCTACGTAGGAGGCCGCCAACCCCTTCCTGAAGAACTTCAGCTCATGGCTGAATTTCAACGCGTCTTAGATAGCGCAAATGTCATACTACCTCGCAGGTAAGTGGAGGTATTCCTACCTCTAGTTGACCACATCTCACTTGTGCGAAGGTGATCGGCAGAGCGTCTGGATCTCACTGTTGAGAAGTGAATCAACCAGCCCGTGCATCGTATATGAGCAGCTCAATTTTCAAAATAGAATTGAAGCTTTGTGAGGATTTGAATTAGTACTTGTCCCTCTCATTGTATGTATTATACGAATTTGACTCAATACCAAAAAAAATCTATGAGGAAATCCATTTCTCTAAAAGTCAAACATCCGTATCGAAAGGAGTTCTTATCATCAATCGTTCTATTATCACAACTGAACAGTTTTTGGGAAGCTAACTACCACGAGTCCCGATGCTCCCTCTTCTGGCGCTTTTTAGTTGCAAACGACGGACACGTGATACGTGCCAAAAACCAACTCGCGCGAGATGTTGCCTGGAGGGATGAAATCAGGTTGAAAGACTTGCAGAACATGGCGCGAAAAGATGTAGTGGGGATTGAAGACGCATTTTTTATACGTCATTATCCTTGCCTCTGTCTGGGGTTTGAGGATGGGAGTGAAAATTATTCGCCAGTCGTCTACAGACGCTTGACGCACTTAAACACAAAAGTGCTTGCGGAGAAGGGGGTGACAGTCGAGAAAATGATAAAGCATGAGCTATGGCAATATGAAAAAGACTGTCGCCTTTTATTCGAACATCCAGAAAGCTTTCCTCCTCGGCAACTGAAGGTGCGTATATTTTGAATGGATAGGTAGAGTCAAGAATTTTGTTAAACTTTTTAGCCAACTCATTTGGAATGTCGGAACTATCTCGTACATCTGCGAATGTTGGCCACTTTTTGTAGACATAATATGCCAGTTGCCACTATCGCAAGCGTTCTTACATCACATTTTTGCTGACGTGCACTGAAAAAGATCGTACTCGGTCCTTTCTCACACCTTTTTGTCACATGCATACAAGGTCATTATCGACATTTCAGGAATGACGTGGGCACAATGTACAAAAGATCTGATAAGCATCCTTTCCGGATTTTCTTCCTTTAGTAAAGTGCATCATCCCGAACGCCTGCAAAAGTTGTACATTATTGGTGCTCCAAAACCATTCTCTTTTGTATGGAATACCATCGTCTCTCGTATTATCCCCGAGAGGACCAGAAATAAGATTATGATTTTGCATTCCATTCAAGGCAATACATGGCTCGAAAAGTGGATGAAAATGTGTCCGTCTTTGGAGTAACTATTTTTTTTTTCGCACGAGTAATGCAATTTGTTCTACCGTGGGCGGCCGTAAATGGAACATTTCATTCTGTAAGCGCTAACGCCAGTACGAGGGAAGTAATCTTTGAGTGACATGCCATACCCAAAACGTTGTGCAGGTTTTGATTTAGGCGTACTCAAATCAGAAAAATCAACAACTCTAAAACTCACCTCGACATCACCAGAGCTCACGAGAACTTTTGGGCCGATATCTGAATGCTGATGTCGATATACCTGGTAGATCGTGATGAATGGGATTATTAATTTTGATAGAAATGTCTTCTGTTGCGCAAAAGCAAGCGCACACATGTATGTTCTCTCAATTGAAGCCAGATACGGTCAACCCAGGATAGTAGAGGAATGGGCCGATGCTTGGACGCGCTTACGACGATGCCTGTTTGTCGATCTGGCTTTGGGCTTCTCCAGCACTCCAAAGAAATTTGCCTTTTGCATAGGCTTACATCCTAGCAGACCTCTGACCTCCCCTCATCTTAAGACAGCGGGCAGGCGCGTTTGAGGGGGGTGAGCCGCCGACCGGCGTGACGCCACTTGCCCATACGCCGCTCTTAGAGCAAGCGACGAATACGAAAATAGCAATTTTTTTATTTTGAAGCGACAAAACTCAATGCATCCGCTGGGCTGTATCAATTGTCCACTTGTATCTTTCGGTTTCGTCATAGCCAAGTATGAAGAAAGAAGAAGAAGATGGAGCGCATGTAGCAGGGTAGCAGGGAAGTGCGATGTGACACGTACCTGATATCAGAAGTACGCCTTCCAAGTAATATCGAAAATCGAGGTTAAATTGTAACTAGCTGTAATTTGTCCCAGCAAGTTCTTCTACTATCAGTATCGAGTCGTTGGGCGTGGGGCAATTAGGACTGAATTTGGCCATGTCCTTATCTCTTTTGTCACAAACATGCAGGCCATGCGTTCACACAAGTTCACGGGTAAACACAGCTTTCGCTTGAGTGTATGGAATCCAATGTCACAGGGACGGGAGGATGACTCCATAGATACGCTTATGAGACGCCTGTACGTAATGCCGAAGCAATCCAGCAGGCTGGTATATGTAAGTTGAGATGTATTCCTATCCTACGAACACGGGGTTTCCGCTGCTACTGATACCTTTTTTTTTTAATCTGAATGACAGGCTGGTAATTATTTTGCAGATGATGAAGATGAACAAGACGACGAGGATGAAGCTAGCATTCTTGCGAGTAATTCTCGAAGCGTGTATGCCCGCAATATGGCAAATGCTGGTAACGGTGAAACAATATATGAAAATATAACAAGCATGTCTTCCCGAAGTCGAGATCCACTTTGGAGACGGGACAGCAACTTGTTGGAAAAAGACAGCATTATGCCTGGTACTGGAACCATTTTTTTGGACGAGGACAGCCAAGAATTCGTGGGGAGGAAGGACAGTAATGATGGCGACGACGAGGACGACAGCTTTGAGCCGAAAATTTCCCCCGCACACCGTGTACATATACAGAATATGGCATTTTTAAATTGTATACAACGTACAAGGGCCACTGTTGGTCATTTTATACCTGTTGCACGTTCGGAAGCGGGGTCCTTGCCGCGCTCTGAGAAAACATCCTTAGCTACGCAGGACGAGTCCCTCCTTTCCTCAGATTTTGATGCGACACTGTATATTATGAGAAGATTCTCCACTGAATCCTTTGAATCAGAGAAATTTCATGGTTTCGTAGAGAGGGAGCTGAGAGAGAAGGACATGTCGAAAGTGTGTGTGATTACGGAGCTGGCTACTCGGGTGGAGGCTAATTATCAGGTGCTTATCCAGGGTATGAAGAATGTGCACGAGATCGGTTTGTACCTCAAATCAACCAGCATGCAGACTTGGGAATGTCGCCGCCGCCTGAACTTAATGGATTGCTCTATACGAAAACCTTTCTTGGCCATCCTACAAAAGAGCATACGTCGGGAGAATTTGAAAAGGATTCAACACGTTCTTAAAAGAACACGCACTGTGCTTATATTGCAAAGTGAAACAAAGACAGCGCTGAAGAGTGAGCTGTACCAGCGAGCTGTAGCCGCTGCCACAAATGCAAAACTTGCTCTTGACAGCGATGTGCTGAAAGGAGTGACCATGCTGGGCACAAGCACCCAAGCCTTAAACAAGCTGCTGCCGGAAGTGCGCCTCGCTGTCGACAGGAGGCTACGCCACCTATGTAGCATCAGAAGTGATAGCAGTGCTGCCATATTTTCAACAGAGTACGCATGGATATTGCGAGCGTATAACAGACTGGACGCTCACGGAATTCGACTACCAAGCAAACCACGGAGCACTTCAAACCCGTCACCCTCTGATGGAGCTAGTGCGGCTTCTCAAGACTCGTTAAATGATGATATAGTCCCTGTCGCACCTGCTGTAGACAAGGGAGGAATCACGGGTCTCAGCGAACGCATTCAACGCTTTACCGCCATGGAATTGGAGTACTGTACGAAGGTCGCCATAATTAAGGCATGCACGGTCCCCATAAGTGTCTCGCAAGGCGCCTCGGTGACGGATAGGAAAGGTGCCAATGTCAAAGATCCCTCAGAAAACCCCTCCACGTTTCAATTTGCTCCCAGTCTCTCATCTAAGAATGCGAATTACGCTCTTAGTTACAGTAAAACGCCGCATCACCCCGAAAACATGGGCTGTAATGCGCCTGTGACGGAGCGTGACGTGCACGGTCGCATCGTGGCATTTAAAGGAATGCCATTGAATTTGTGGACAATATCGGATTTAATCAAGCAGCTACGACCAAGAACTGCACTTCTGATAATCCGTGAGCTAGCCCAGCAAGCAACTGAGTTATTGCATCGTGTTTTCCTGTTGTTGCAGTGGCATCGAAGTCCATATGACTCACGCAACACCGAAGAAAGCTTTCTACATCGTTCACCACACCTCGTAAAACGAGATAGTGAAATGTCGGGGGGTTTGAGCGATGATGAAGACGAAGACGAAGAGGAACATGGCACTGAAGGTAGCTTTCTCTTTTCGGCCCGCCAAGAAGTTCCTGTCGTGGCTCTCTCAAACTTTAGCATCGGGCCAAAAGGCGGCAGCTGTAGTTGCGATCAAGCTCACAAGGAATGTCAAGCTACCCCTCCTGCGTTCCCAGAATTGAGTGCAGTGGAGGTAACGGATCTGCCCTCCCATAGTAAAGACTTTCTCATGCGCGCGCGTCTCTCTGTAGTTGCAAAGGGACTTAGGCAAGCTCGAAAACAGCTGTGGTTACCACTGGAAAGGACGGTTATAATGCTTTTGAACGAGTAAGTACGTATTAATTCTGCATAAGCGCGTGTGAAGGTGTGTTATCTTTTGACTTTATTCAATTTCTCACTCGCTTGTGGACTATTTACGATGTACTTTCTTGTCTTCTTAATCTTTTTACGACACGTCTTTCATGAAGCAGACAGGAAGTCAATTTGGATGGTCTGGTCGAAGCCGTCGCTACAGTAGAAATGTTAATTGCTCTCGGGGAAGAGTTCGGAAACAATGATCCTGCGGCATTGCGATTCGCGATTCATACCATTTGTGTGCATTTCAGAGAAAAAATGCACCACGAGTGCTTTGGTGCGATGCAACAGGCAATAGATCGAGAGATATGGTACAATGTCCCCATTCCCGTAGAAGAATTTGGGGGTGTCACGGGCCTCATCAAAAACTACACGCAGCCCCTAGCTTGGCCATTTAAGAATGGTTTCGGTCGGCACGCCAAAGAACGGGTGCAGCGCAAAAGCGGTGGGGAAAGCAAGTCTCGATCGCAAAGCTTTTCAACTGGTTCGACTCCTCCAATCCTAGCTAGCTTTCCATCGAGTGGCAATCCATTTCTTATTCCGTCAACTTCCGAAGAATCGGCCTCCGACCCAACCTTGTATATACTCCCTTTTCCCGCGGACCTTTTAGATCCAATGGCTCCTGATGATATGGACAACAATGAAGAAGACCCACGAATGAGTCCTACGCTTCCAAGTGTCCCATCAAACACTGTCCAGTCACCCTTCCTTTGGACGATAACTCAAGCTTCGCTCAACGGATTCGCGAAACATGCGGGCCGATATTTCCAGCTTATGCAAGTTTACCCGATTACTGCCAGGGAGACTTATGATTCGTTGCTCCAGCTCCTTGACTTTTACGTATACATGGTTTTCGCTATTTTCGTACCTGAGCAGTCAGCAGAGCTACTTTTGAGTCAGTTCCCGCAATTGAATAAAGAGTCTAGCTTTGCAGAGGAGATGTCATGGGCAAGTCAAGATATTCATATCCCATTGCCGGTCGAGATGGAGCAGGAGACATCACATTTGAAGTCTTATCTCACAAGAGTCCATGATAATTTCATAGAAGAGGACTGCTGGGGACTAGGCATAGGCCTGGAAACGGCTGACAGGATTAGAAAGCTTGGTGCCGATACTGCGAAAAAAATAAATGCGATGGCGGCAGCCACTGGTGTACCTAATAATTTTACCATGTCAGCTGTGGCATCACGTGTTACAAGTCCACGTGCAGGAGTAAACCGTTTTTGTGAAGATAAATGGTGTGATATTCGGGAGCAGCATTCGGACACAGTCGGTGAGGATAGTGAAAGAGATGGCGAAAAAGATCGGGAATATTTCAGCGGTGCAAATGTCCAGCCGCGATTCAAAATCAGGTGAGAAGTTTAAATTTTTGGGTTGCAATGGAAGCTGGTGTTACGACAACTTTTTACTACATGACACAGGAAAGTGCGTTTTCAGAGACCTGCAAGCATTCAATTAGCTTTGGAAGACCCTCATTCATTACATGGTCTGTCGTATAGAGCTATCGCGGTAGAGTCTTGCTTCTTCCTGCTTGAAATCGTGAAAAAATTTAAGCCTTACTTTGTTGCTCTAATACAAGAGCATAATGACGATATTGATAGCCAAGAAGGTGGTGACCACCTTCAGTTTGTTGGAGAGGCAATTGCACAGCTTCGCACATTCATTTATCGATGTACAGCCCCTCGCCTAGTTCGTGCATCTTCGATAGTTCGATTGGTGGAATCGCAAGTGTGGCATCATAATGTCATTCGTGAAGAGGCCAATCCTTACACAGAGAGGATTTGCGTATTATGTCGTCGCATTTGGGAAAAGATCAGAGGACCCGAGGAACGTGGAAGTGCAAAATTAGATGGACTGGATAATATGTACATTCCTTCCGAAGCCAAAGTTCTGATCTGGACGGAGGTCGCTCAGTGTATCATGGGAACCTTACTAGAGGGTTTCTCGCGGATAGATAAGTGTTCAACAGAAGGGCGTTCCCTCATGAGTATGGACCTTCAAGCCATACAGGTAGGATTGGACGAAATTCTGCGGGTGCGGCCGGCTCGTGGTAGAGCATATGTAGAAAACTATATCAAGGCCTTCTACTACGGGCAGGTCGATGTCATGAGCTGGGTCGAAAAAAACTACAAATTTTATCATTACAGACACATTGCGGGCCTCTTCGATGCTGCAATAGGCCAAAAACGAATTGTCCGAGTCTTTATGAATGAGACAGTACAGCTTTATCACTCACTAAGAACGGAGACCTCGGAAACTGAGAAAAGCAATGTATGATGTTGCTTTTCATGTGGTCTGGTCTGCCTTTGACTTCGAATCCGGGCTTATGCATTTCATCGAAGCTGATATGTTCCGATGCGAATTTTTGATGAGCCCAAGCACAACACATTCGGACTGAAGAAATTAGGGTGCAGTGTGTCAAAGACTTCAAGGGAGAGGAGTAATCCTTTGACAGATCTTATTTTTTCGTTGTTGCAAGAAATTGAGTACATAGAATGCGGGTGTACACCGAGAGAAAGCAAACTTTTGGCGGTTTGATTTCAAATGTGTCTCCTTTAAATTCTTGCCTTAGTCTACAGATATCGGATCCGATGAGATGGAAAAATTTTTTTTTAACGCTGCACAGGCGGAAACAGAGTTTATGTTCCCTCCCGTCTCAAAGCCATTTTTCGTGTAGAGTCATCCATGAAACATGCATATTTCTCTTGTACCATGCATACATAAGTAAACCTGGCAGAAGACGATCCAGGCATTCGAATTGGCTACCCGAACCCAGCACATTAAAAGATGAAGCAGCGAATTTAACTTTCACTCTGAGAGTAACTATCCAAGCAGTAATTGTGTGAGAGCGTGACATGTTGATATTCTGCTTTCTGTATTGTACACACGGTTTTCTTCATCTTTTACATATGGGTAGAAATATGTGGACAACGTTTTTAACCTAATGAACGAGTTCCTTGCCTTCACACCTGTATGACTGGATGGTTGATACCCCGAAATGTGGTCCCGTTACCGCTGAAAAGCCTCAAATAATTGCCTAAACTTCCCGCAACTCGTCCCCACGCTTGCAAGAGGCCATCTCTCCGCCGAACTTGTTCCAGAAGCCGTTTGATTTCAACATGAGCGCGTCTATTTTTATTTTCGAGAACTTCAACACGCTCCTGTAAAAATCTGACTTCTTCAAATGCAAGCTCATCTCTTGGCAAAGAAAATTTAGCTTCATATTCTGAATGTCTTCCTCCACTCCCCCTGACACCGTCCATCTCACAGTGTAGGTGATCATGAAAAATGCTCGAGCTCGTCTTCCCCTTCTCTTGTTCATGCTCCTTGAGCTCCATCACCAATAGCTGCTTCTCTTTCTGCAAGTGATCGACCTCTTCACCAAGACGCCTCCGATCCGCTTGTAGTTGTTGTACCAAGGCTTTCCAGTCGTCTAGTCTTTCAAGACGATGCTTTTGTAATTGTTGTCGCTTTAATTCTTCGAGCTCGCTTTTCCTAAAATCAAGTTCATCTTCCATCTGGGCTTGCCGAATATCACTTTCCTTCACGACAGACTTCATGGCTTTGAGCTTCGCATTTAGCGCAAAAATGCGTTCCTCGTATTCGAGCTTAGTGTTCTTCAAGTGTTCGAGTATTTTTACTAATGCCTCCTGTGATGACTTGTGATAAAAGTAATTCCGGGGAAGACTTGAGCTTTTTGAGAGAAAACACAATCAAACGTTTGAGCCAGCCAGCGTAAATCTCACCTCCTGCGATCCCGCAAACATCGCAAAAAATCGCGATTCTAAGGTTGTAATGAATTAATGTTACGGAGACCGCAAGGGAAGGATTGGCGACGTAACCTGTATAGGAGAGGGAACAGGATTACAAGACCAAGTCTGAGGAGAGCTACATGGGTTGACGGAGAGGCATCCGTTTTATCTTAGAAATTTTGCCAGAAAGATCTCATACCACAACACCAGCTAAGCAGTCTTAGTGACCGCTGAGCGGATCATGTTAAAATATCAGGACAGGTAAGCGTAAAACCTCAGTAGTAAGTAAACTAATGGTATTACAGGGCGACGGGCACATTCAACAGAGTTTCTTCCCTACGCTCTAAACGATAAAGTGAAATGCCATGAAACTTTAAGCTGCTGATGAGCACGGAGTCGTGGTGCAACGCGCTCGCAAAAGTGAGAATGAGGGAAAGAAAAGGGGGGGGAAGGAGTGCGGCATGAAGAAGGCCTTCAATTCTGGAAACAACGAACGAGAACGCAGTCTGAGCGATCTGTCAAGAAGGAAGCAGCGATTGGCTCTGAAACTGAACGCTAACATAAAAAAGGAACTATAATGCATGATAGCAACCCAAACACAAGCAGCTGGATAACGATGGAATAAGAAACACGTTAGAATCATTCCTGACCACAGAAAAGAGACCATTGTTCGTTACGTACAGCGTGCACTTTCTGAAGTCTTACTAGAGCACGTCGCCGTGGCGGGAGCCTTGTTCGAAACGCCCCTTGAGGCTTGCTCGCCTCTGCCTTGCGTCATAAAGGGCCGACAACTCCTCAGGATACCAGGCTATTCTTTATTTGTAAAGGATAAATTCTTTGGTTGTAGCCGTGACTACTGCATCGCTTTTTATGCCGTTAAATTCCCCATTAATCGTGGCCCGTGCTGCTGTGGCAGTGGCCCATGCCCTCAAGATACTTTATCCAGACTACATGAGCCTTAGAGGGTGTGAGAAATGAAACAGCACTAATTATCAAATTAGAAGTGACTTGACAACAATACTCGCAGAGAAATTTAGTCCAGGCCTTGGATCTGTCATGGACTCAGTCAAAAAGCAATTTTCACCCCGAAGCGCTTTTGTATTTACGCATAAATAGTTCGATAATACAATATTTACAACATGCCTTCTTTTCCAATTTGACTCGAGCTCTTTGCCTGAGCCAGCCTATCGAGGCCCGTCGCACGTACAATGAATGTACTCAGTATCTATTGACAAACATATCTTCAGACTGGCTGGTCCTCATTGTCACTCAAAAGACGCTTGTGGTCAGGAAGTAATGAAAGATGACTTGCATACTTTGAAGGCGCTGGTGCTCCTCACCTTTTCCAACTGCTGGACCGCTAGCCACTTCGACTGAGTCGCCCCAATGGAGCTCATTGCATGGCAAAAAGGTCTTGCTGCATATTGTAGCCAATTTCTCAGTATTGAGACGGTTAGACTCATGATACTTCAATACTTCGCGGAAAAAAGAAATTAGGTAGACGAAAATATTGTAGTTCAAGGGTGGTAGCAGTTCCAAGAAGCGTCTTGTCCAAGGCCGTAATATTTGAGCATCAATTTCGACAGAAGGAAGGAGATTTCTCGGAATCACAGGACTGGCAAGCGACGTGAGAAAGCTTAGGAGGACTTCTGTGAGAGAATGCACGGAAACGTTCTCTTCCAATTCTTCGCCCGTGTCGAGAGCCTCCCGCACAGCTTCAACTTCAGTCAAAACACCCGGTTGGATAAAGAGGTCTTTTTCCGTGAGACCTCGACGGTAAAGAGCATCGACTAACCGCCAAAGCTCTTTTGGTACAGAGAGTGTTGGACCTCCAACCGATGTAGGTGGCAGATGGGGCTTGTCTGCGGTCGAAGTGCTCGACTGGAACTGGGACCACTTTGCTGCAGTGAGGGGAAGAAAGCGAACAGGCCCGTGGCAACTGGCGAGATCCTCTAGATCCATCCCAAAAGCTGATCGAGCGTACGTGCCACCAACGCTTAAGAAAAAGTCTTGACCGTTCTCGAGGCGTAGAATTAAAATGTCATCCAGCAAGTCACGTCCTGTGTTGAGCATCTTAGCCGTTTTAAGGTCTATTAAAATTTTAAAATTTATTTGGCCAACCTCATTGGGTAGCAACATTCCGAAGCGAGGCTGGATGCTGAGCCAACTTTTGCAGATTGTCTCCTCCTCAAGTTTGGGAACAAAACGGAAGTGAGCTGCTACATTTGACACGTTGGTAATTGTAAGAGCTTGCCTGCATTCCACGCCGTATCTTACAGGACCAAAATCAATTGTGTTCAGTGGTCGCGGAGAACCTAATGTGCTGTTGTCAAATACCTCAAGGGTCACTTTGGGGTGTTGGTCATTTTCCACTTTGTCCAAAAGGCGGTGAATCTCGGCGGCCACTTCTTGTCGCTGTGCTTTCACAACCATGCGAACTTTGGTCAGCAGCTGCGCTGCCACCGGCTTGTGGTCTGAGAGGCCAAGCTCCGCCCGCCCGTATGATAGGCATCGCACTTGCCCAGGCTCTTTGGCCCGCCAGAGGATACGATCGCACCAGGCTGGGCAACGCAATTTTTTCTCCGGTCGCCGCTCATATGAGGAAGTGCCCGGCTGATACTTGTAGGTAGGGAGGAAATTTAACGGCGACTCACTGAATCCGGAGAAGACACGGCCCTGGATTCGTTCCATATTGAGCTGATCGTAGCGCTGCAGAAAATCAAGATCATGTGCCTTTAGTTTGGCGAAACACTCTTCCGTGTCCACAGATTCGTCTAGCCGGTAATTTAAATCACCCATAAAGAACACAACGTCATGATCTAAGATCGAAATGCCAGTCTGTAAAGTAGACTCTACGTCAAGCACTTCCGAGAAGTACTTCCGAGTCTCCTCGGTGACATCACCTTGACCCGTTACGGGTGTATCTGCCTCGCTACTCAGCGCCTTGTCGACAAAAATCGTCTTTTGCAGAATGTTAGTAAAATCACTATTTCTGCCTTCAACGTTTTCTCTGTGCGCTGCCAGGTGCGCACACACAAAACATAAATATGAGTCATAGAACTTGAGACGCATGGAAACGCCACCTTTGTTGCCCGCCATTCCCATCAAACCAACGCCCACAGAGGCCCCGTAAACTTCACGAACTTTTTTCGAATGCACCCCCTTGACGAAGACAAGAAGGAGAATGCCCACCAAATGCCTTTCTGCCACCAGCACATAACGCTCTTCGCGCCTCTTATTGTTAAGTACAGCATCAAGTTTATCTTGCCAGGCCTGCGCTCTTTGCTGAGACTTGCCATCCATGGCTACATTCACCGCGTTCAAATCCACGACCTCTTGAAAACCAACTGCAAATATGTCTGCCAACTCTCCTGCATCTGGAAAAAGCCATTCTTCTAACCGCTGAATTTCCTCGTCGGCGATGATCTTTGCATTTACATTGTAGGTTCCACAAAAGACAGTTACAGTTCGATATTCGGTAAACTCCAGCTCTCGCTTCTTGAGCTGTCTGTCAATCCAGTGCTGACGTATAATTGACACTGCTGCAGGGTCGAATTCAACATCTTTTCCCATCTCTGCTGCGGCAGTTTGTAGAGATGTCATATTGATGTAACCAGCCCTAGAGAGAAGATATTGGGCAAATTACTATGAGAATGGATGCCTTTCCGCCATGCAATTAAAAGCAAGGAAGGTCTTGCGAAGGAGTGGCAAGGCGAGAAAAAAATATGCATTGACCATGATCATCAATAACGAGGTGGGCTGATCAAAAAATAAGTTTCCACCAATCGCAATCAATGCTGAAGTAGGCTTAATGCTGCCAGTGGGTGGGTGTACTATATGAGCAGTTCTCGTCTTCCCTAAGAATTCTGAAAGAAAACGCTTACAGGAGACAAATGGCCCTTGTTGCTAGCTTTCATGCACAACTTACGCGAGTAAATAACAGTATAGACATTGGCTCAACCCGCTCGAATGATACTCACGGGCGAAATGTGGATTCAGGAGCGTGCCGGGAAGTAAGTAAGGTCGCGTCGTAAAGCAAAGGGAGCTTGAAGGGAAAGGGGCGGAAACGGTCATGGCGCTGGCACGTTCTGGGCCCGCCCTTCCCGAGTTTGTGGCAGCCATGCCCTCGCCCCTCACCCACTACCACGCTTCCCACGTTCACTTCCTCCTTCCGCTTCCCCGTACTCATGTGGCCGACCAGCAAGCTATTGGGGAGCAGTGTGGGAGTATAGCTGCTGCGAGCGTGACAAGAGGTCGTAATTCAATTCGGGGGCTGCCTCGTGGCTCGCTCCGCTCCCTCGTGGCTGCAGGAGCGAGGTTGCACATTGCCCGACAGTGACGACTGTCTGTGCATTTCCTGTGAAGTCATGTAGTCCAAACCTGCACATAACTGATACCACAATTGGAAGGCACACATTACCTTGTCCATACTGAGAAGAAGTTCCTAAATGTGTCGCTAGAATGTGTTGATGCGGGTCCAACACGCCACCACAACTGATCTTTTCAGCCACTCCTTGTGAATGCTCACCAAGCTTGCCTTGCGTGTTTCGGCTCGTCCTTTCAAACGAAGAACTTGACCATTTGACTCACTCATATCGACCATGTCTCTTTATATATCTACAGGGAGTGGTGTCAGATTTAATTGACCATGCGCTCAGCTAGCATATTAGTATCCTTACCACTGGTGATCCCACAGGTGTTGGCTGGCTTTTTGGGAGGTGAGCATCTATTTACGACCGTCATTAAGAGGGTTCAGTTACGGTATAACATTCATGGCCCGAGAGCGCGGCGTGGAAAAAAGGGATGACTTTGTCACTTTCCCAGGATATGAAGCCCCTTCGGCCAATTTACAAATGTGACATGGATACACAAGACTTCGTGCGTTTAAGTATCTTACTTTTTCCCGCTTCTCTCTCCATATATTTCAGCCGGCCGCGACCAACAAGCGTTCATAGTGGGTTGCATCAAGCAGCGGCCTCATTTTCTGTCAGTTTCCTCCTGTAACCACCCGAAAAAGATCCATTGCATCACGGTTGAGGGCCGCAATACCCGGCGCAGGTCGCAGATCTGGCCACTTTGGACGGGCGAGGGGGCTGGAGTAAGCGAGCTAGCCACTCCTGTGGCGGAGCTGACGATAGAAAGCCAAGCTCCCGAGCCAGAGAGTGATGGCAGTGCAACGTTAAAAGATGAGAAGAAGCCTCGTGAGAAGCGTGTGCCCCTCGCTGACTTGACCGCAGGCGCGGAGTTTACGGGCAAGGTCAAGGGTATCAAAGACTTTGGAATATTTGTGGACATCGGCGCAGAGAGCGATGGGCTGGTGCATATTTCACAAATGTCTTCGACCTTCGTTTCAAGCCCGTCAGATCTCGCTGCAGTGGGTGACTCCGTGACTGTACGCGTGCTAAGTGTGGATGCGGACAAGCGCCAAATCGCCCTCACTATGAAAACTGAGGCCGAGGCAAATGCTCCGCGTCCTACCAAACGCACATCGAAGAGGCGTCCAGCGGATCGGGACGATGCAGATCCATCAGACGAGGAGGACGATCAAGGTGATGGCGATGCCTTGCGTGACGCACCAGTGGGAGACAAGGACGTCAGCGCTTTCGAACATTATGACCCCAAGAAATTTCTTAGCGGGACTGTTGCTTCGGTACAAGCTTATGGGGCCTTCATCCGGCTGGATGATGCCGACCTCGACGGTCTGCTGCCCACAGGAGACATGGACGGCAAGCTGGAGTCTGGCCAGCGTGTGCAGGTGCGGATCACGGACGTTGACACAGAGCGCAATCGCATCACGCTTTCCAATTTGCCGCTGCTCCGTGGCAAGCGAACGCGTTTTGCCTTGAATAAAGAGGAAAATGATGAGCTGGCGGTCATTGCCGCCCGGTCGGGGCTTTACGCGTCGGAGCTGCCTGACGTGTTCGAGGGCCCTGATGACGACGCAGACTGGGAGGCGGCTTTTGCGTTCAAAGGTTTTGAAGATGGGGGAGATGGAATGGCAGAGGAAGAGGTCGGCGGTCCCGAGGCTCTTTTTGGTGAAGAACCGGAGGAGGATGATGAGGAGTTCAGCATGAGCTCCATCAACGCCTTCCGCAGCCCAGCTTACAAAAAAGAAAAGGGCTTGATGGCGGAAGACGAGGAGGAGGCGGACGAGGGTTTTAAATACGGTGGCGAGGCGTATTTTCCCGAGGACGACGAAGCTGATGACGCGATTTCTGGCACATTCACAAAGCAATACGATACGCAAATCCCACAGCTTAGCGAGGACGAGCTGAAGGCCTTGATTCGAAAGGCGCAGGGTACGCGCTGGAACGTAACCGAAGAATGGGCTGAGGAGGAGGCGGAGGAGCGAGAGTACCTGACCGTGAGCATGGTTCCGTCCAAGAGGAAGAACACGGCATTGATGATGAAACAAGTGGTGCCAACTCAGTCTGATGCCATACTTGCCAAGCCACGCATGCCCATCTATTTTTCTAAGAAGCTATCAGCTGTGCAGCAAGTGGAGCTCATGGAAGAATTGGAAAGACTGGTCAACGACGACCCCTTAGCTCTTGTGAAATAAGCTGCTAAGCTGCTCAGGAATGGTCTTCGAACATCTCGTCCGCCGATGGAGTTAGACAAAGTGGATGGCGTGCTTTGTCGGGAGTGGAGAGGACATTCGCATGCGGAAGCAGGGGTGCGACGGTCGCAGTACTGAGTAAGGCGCCGTTATGGGATGAGATGTGCAACTGCATAACGAAAGGGAAAATAAGGGAGGATTCAGGGGGAAAGGAATATATGTCCTGTCGGGGGAGGAGAACGCACACATTCTTTATACATACGCATCTAGTATCGACGAACATCAATCCACACGAACACATTATACGGGTGCTTGGATTCTACGAGCATAAAAATGTGAGCGAGCGCAGATGACATACAAAGGGGGTGCTTGAGGTTCTGCTTGACGAAAGCGCATGCCAGACCTCATAGATTTAAAGAAGAAAGCATCAGAAGACAGCGTTGCTATTTAAGTACCTAGCTTTTGAGCCTCATGGCATCTAACATTTGACAGCATGCACTGTGGTCCGCTTATTCTTCTCTTAAGACTACTACATATTGTCTCTCACCTCCGGCTTTGAACAAGCTCTGCAAGTGCGCTTTACACCCTACGTCATATCTATACCCTGACTCGACAAAACTTCACTGTACCCCAAAGTTTCCAATTCTTCCAAAAACTACTCAAAGCAAGTGGAGCGGTGCTGTGCTGCATATTTTGGCGTAGCCTGGATGTACATACAGGCGGTGCGGATTGAAGACACATTCTTTTACAACTGATAAGACTTTTTGAAAGAAGGGAAAAAAAGGGATGGTGATACCCAAGGCAGAGAGAGGAAGCCAACATCTCGTGTATTTTCTTCAGCGTGCGTATCCTTTTCTCGAAAATGAATACCTTTTAAATACACTGAAAAGCAGTATACTTTACCTTGTTCAACCAATTTGGCTTTAGCAGGAGTAAAATGCGCAATAATGCCGAAAATTCATCGTATTCCTTTAATTGGAGTTTAAGCTTTTTTCTTGCAGAAAATTATTAGCAAGATATTCTAGCTCAGCTTAATATTGAGTGAGTATCCCCTACGAACACTGCAAGGATGTGCTCTACAAGCTGATTCACGGTGCTGTCGGGGAAGAAAGGCGTCCCCAGAGCAGGATGTAAAATATTTCACGAATGAAGCCGCAGCCATGGCGTCGGAGACACGACAGCAGAGCAGTAGAAAATGTTACAATCCATTCTTTGTTTCTTAAAACAAAATTGCTTCCTTGTTACCGCCTCTTTGAACAAGGCCGTCTACGGAACGTACCCATTCTGTCTCGGCACCCCGCGGGGGAGGATACTTAGCGGGGGCGAGCAGCGAGCGAGTACGTATCTAAGTTGCCGTGCTGCTCTAGCCGTCCAGTGGCAGAGACGCACGACTTTAATTTTCTCATGCGGGTCTTCTCAAGGTCAATACTTAAATTTTGGCACCTTCTTGAATATTCTGTCGCAGGTGACACCCTTATTCTACATACGAAACGTTCGGAAAGCCTTAATTCAGAGAAGCCCCCAGATAGAGGAGCACAGTCATGATGCTGCGGCATCGCAGCTCCATGGCCCCAGTCGCAGCGTCTTTATGGCCAATATTAGTCTTTTGCAGTCTGATTCAACTGCAATCAAGCATGAGAGTTGTAGAGGCTTTTCTGGCGCGGAATTTTTTTTCAGTATCAAATAAAGCAGTCGTTGGTATCACGATGCCTCGGTTGACAAGCACTCCATTGCATCAAAATAGGCTCTTATGCCGCATGGTGCTGGGGGAGACAACAGCTTCTGCAACTCACATGAATGTGGTACCTCAAGTAGCAGACAATATATCACCAATTGTACAAGATCCACAACGGCAGAATGGACAACCCCAGCAGCATCACCACAAACACCAACACCAGCCGAAGCCGCCAGAGCAGTCGCACAGGCAGCGGCGGAAAGCAAAAGAAGAGCGAAGGAAAGTAGCCGGCCTCACGACCGTGGGGACAAAGAAGGGCCATGAGCAGCCATATGGAACGTCGCGGATGCATTCGAGCACGAAGTATCACCAGCGTAAAGGCCTTGTAGTCCGAGTCTACCAGGAAGCTCAGCGCGAGGCACGTAGTGGCCGATTGGAGAAAGCGGAGGAGCTTTTTAGACGTTGCTTGACGATGGACAGGAAAGATGGACGCAGTTGGCTTCAATTGGCGCAGCTTGCTAGCCGTCGGGGACGACAAGAAGAGGCCAGGTCGTACTTTGCGCAGGGAGTTTCCGAATGCCCGGAGAGTGTTCACCTGCTACAGTCATGGGCTATGTTAGAGCACAAAGCTGGCGATCTCGAGAAAGCATGTGAGCTTTTCGAGAAAGGCATGGCACAAGATCCTGGGAATCCATATATAGCACATGCTTGGGGCCAACTGGAGCGGAAACGGGCCGATCACGACAAAGCGCGGACATTGTATATGGACTCACTACGGCTGTACGGCCCATGGGCCCAGGTTTACATGGCTCTGGCAGAACTGGAAGTCGAAACCGGTCATGTTGAGATGGCTCGTCAAATTTTTGAAGAAGCTTTGCGTCTGTGCGCACAGAACACGCACAAGTTATTGGTGGCCTGGGCTAAGCTGGAGGAGGAAAACTTTGGTGACTGGGAAAAAGCAACAGAATTACTGTTGCGTGCTATGGAAGAGGGTGGCCCTGACTTTACTGATGCCACTGTTGCTTTGGCACATTTAGAGATGAAAAAAGGTAACAAAGAGCGAGCAGTTGATATCCTACAGCAATCCAAGCATCAAGGGGGGGCAGGAGGTTCTCTGTTCAACACTTGGGCATCTGTTGAAGCGAAAGCAGGAAACCTGGAAACCGCTATCAAATTATTGTCCGAGGCCTGTGTGCTTTTTCCCGACGATTTCTCATTGCTGCAGACTCTTGGCACATTAGAAGTAAAGCTAGGCCATCATGAGAAAGCTCGCGAATGCTTCTCGCAAAGCGCTGCCATTCGCCCACATGTGGTGACATATAATGCGTGGGCGATTATGGAGGAGCGCTTAGCACACGATATGCGCGGACCTATGCGGCAAGTTCAAATAATGCGCGCGCGTAAGCTATTTATGCTAGGTATGGCTGCAGATCCGTCGCATGGCCCCCTCTACAACGCTTACGGTCGAATGGAGGAGAAAATTGGAAATCTGACAGGGGCTCAAGAAGTCTTCCGGATGGGAGTCGAGGCACATTGTCCTGATATGCCCTCGGTTTTAAATGGGTGGGCCATGCTCTCTCTAAAGCAGCGGAATTACGCTCAGGCCAGGTCCTTGCTACAAAGAGGACTTTCCGAAAACAAGCTGGGGAAGAATGTGGGATTCTTATACCATTCACTAGGCATGCTGGAGATGAAGCTTGGTAAGATAGAGGATGCATGGAGGGTATTCAAAGAAGCCACGGACAAATACCCGCGCAACTCCCAGCTCTTGGTTGGAGCAGGTCTAGCAGCAGAGAAGAGAGGCGAGGTGGACTCAGCCCGGGGCTTCTTCAAGGGAGGCGTCGAATGTGATCGTCTCCATCACCAAGCCTGGCAGGCTTGGGCGGTTATGGAGCATAGACAAGGGAATGTCAACACTGCCCGCGACCTTTTCCGGCTGGGTTTGAAAGCGAATCCGGATTATGGAGCGCTATGGCAGGCTTACGGTGTGCTCGAATTTCATGAAGAAAACTGGGACGTGGCGCGGAGTTTGTTCGCGGAGGGCATCCGCCGTGATCCTGGTCATGTCATGCTTTTCCAGGCCTGGGCCGTTCTGGAGGTGAAGCTTGCTGATTACGAGAAGGGAAAAGAAATGATCAAGGAGGGCCTGCGAGTAGATTCGAGGCATGGTGCTTGTTGGAGCATTTACGGCTATATAGAGGAGAAATGTGGAAATGTAGACGAAGCCCGACGTGTGTTTGAGATGGGTTTGAAACAGGCCCCTGACCATGCTCCACTTTTTCGGGTATACGGAGACTTTGAGCGTCGGCAAGGCAACACCGACAAAGCTAGGTCCCTTTATCAGCGAGCCATTTCGCTCGATCCCCATCATCCTCAAGCCTATGTGGTCTTAGGCCTTATGGAGCTCTATTCCGGTAATGCTGAAGGCGCTAGAATGGTTCGCGAGGCGAGTCAGGCAGTTTTTGGCCATGACTTCGAATTTACAAAGCAACGGGAAGCCGTCTCTTCATTTGATAACGCGGAGTTAGGGGAGTTGCATTCAATATGAGCGAAGTACATGTATGCAAATTAATAATGAAAGACAGTGTCACTATAGAGCTTACTTTGAAAATGGTCAACATACCCAAAAAATCATTTCCTTCAAAAATAGCTTTCGCGACATTCACCAAGTATTGGCTTACTTTCCGTCATACTTTTTCGCCATTTACAAATTTCTTTCGAGATTGTACATGTGAATTTTCATGTGCACAATTTAAGCCAATTCAGCGTGGTTAAAATTGAACATTTCCATTTCTCTATCCATCCCTCGCCCTCCTACAGCTTGCAATATTTCCTCGCCGTCCTCTGACGAGTCGTCTTCGATACTGGAAGCTCTAGATGTGGTAAGTAAACATGCTGAGCATCTTTGAAGCTGTTCTCTCCCACCATGGTTGCGCCCGAATGCCACGTTAGAAGAACCTGCCAAGCTGACTTTTTCTTTGTAGCGCTTATAACAGATGGCTCCGAGGATGGCAACAAACAGTCCAAAGACATTCAGAAGTGAGACGTCGTCGTGGAAGACAACCATCGAGATAGCTACTGTGATTACCTGTCGTAAGCGTACGTAGATATATCGAAGACAAATTTTTGGAAGGTAAAACAACTTGCGGTCCTTTGGAGTCCTGCGTACTTCTGAGAGGACAAATGGAAAGTGACGCACCTCTTTCAATGCACCAAACATACTCATGGTCAAACTGGAGCTGATTTTCACAAGCTTCACCTCCGTAAGTACCAGCAGAAAAGATATGAGACCTCCCACTAGTAGGATGGCCAGAAGCTGAAAAAGTAAGGCTAAGTCCTTGAAAACGTGAGATTGGACGCAAGACTTCCATTCTACAACTAGAAAAGCTGCGACACAAATAATCGCACTTGCAGGCGTTAAGTGGTATAAAATCTCAAAAGCCTGTGGATGTTGAACCGAGACAGAGTGCGCCTCTGAACCATTGACGGGAGTGTGCGCGTGATCTACCAGAGGGGGATCCCTGGCAGTGTTACATCGATGGCGCCCGCAGTCGCGAGGATCAGAACGCCCTTGAATGTTGCAATCGCTGTCAGCGTTTCCCCCTGTTCCATCAACATCACTTCTTCCACTACTCAATTGGCCGATCAAAGCGGATCGATACATCGAGTCATCTCTGCCATTTAATTCGCCTTCCAGCATAAGTTGGGTTAAAGCCCAGCGCAGCCCGGAGGACGCACAGGCCAGGGTCACTAGCACGAAGCCAGCCGAATTAAAAGCGGTCTCTCCATAAGAAGCGAGGCCCACTCCAAAGCTTACCGCGGCACATATAGATACTATCTCCCAAGTCAAAGGTTCCAAACGCATAATCACAGCCCAAACCAGAATCCACAGGATGGCTCCTGACTTCAAAATGGTGTAAAATGTCACACTAATGAACAAAAAACTCAGGTTGCTGAATGATATATCCAACCCTGTACATATTCCAATCGACACAGGGCCCTTCCAGTACAAACTCCAGGGTAGTGGTCGAACACGGTGCTCCGCGCGGCGGCATCGATCGACAAGTCGAGTTAGAAAAACTTTCGTTATCATATGCACGCTTGTAACGAGAAGGGGATAAGGAAATCCGCTCCCACGCCAGTAGCGGAATATCCATTTATTACACAAAGTAAAGCCAATACTTATCATGTACCACGACAAGACATACTTGCAAATTCGAGCATAATTGAGAAAAGGGTGCCAGGGGTGCGACTCAATGCGAACAAGCCTCTGCAAAGCCTCTGCGGCCAATAGTAGCACAAAGGAAAGACCAGCAGGAATAAGGAGCTCAAGTGGAAGTGCCGGCATAGATGCTTGCGTACAATGCCAGCATAGGGAAAGCAGAAGGCCGCCACAAATCGCTACTCCGTGAGTTTCCGGTCGTACTGGTCTTCTACCGCGTGTGAACAAAGGAAACAGCCTAAGTGCGAATCCTACCGCACGAAAGCTTGCTATATCATGAAGATTCCAATTTCCTACCTGTACAAGAGAGTATCGAAGGAGACGAAACGCAGTGGACAGCGTGAATAAAGTGTCTCCTTGGCCCTGGCCGTCATCGCCGAGGCTGGCAACGGCTAGCGGGTCCGACCCCGTTTACAGATCTCGTGCACTAGCTAGTCGGATGGCAGGTTGGAGCTCCTGGCACGACACCTGCTGGCAGAGCATCCAACCGTAAATTGACTCTCGAAAGGATTGTACTACCGTCTTCATCGAACCTGTCGCTCATTCCCGAAGCTGTCGGCACACTTTACAGGCACTCTATAGTCCAAGCTGTCCTTGACTGGCGTATGCATGCTCGATTAGGCCATGACAACAAGGCCAAAAAAGTGTTGGTCATTGTGACTGGAGGAACACTGATCATGAAGCCAAACGCGGGAGATGGCGCATTAGATGTGTGTCCTGGCTTCCTTTCGGAGTTATTAGCATCTTCAGAATGGCGTCACCGCAATCTTCCGGAGATAGACGTGTTGGAATGGACAATTCTGACCGATAGTGCATGTATGGGGCCTGAGCACTGGATCAAGATTGCCACTGACATAGAGAAGGCATATTTTGAGTATGACGGCTTTGTAGTCGTACATGGTACAGATACATTGGCTTACTCTGCAAGCGCGTTAGCCTTCATGTTGGAGGATCTTGGAAAGCCTGTCATATTCACTGGGAGCCAAATACCGCTTGCTGAGGTATACACTGATGCAAGAAATAATCTTGTGACCTCCCTGCTCTTTGCCTGCCGTCAAGATTTCCATGAAGTGTGCATTTTCTTTGGAAATCGGCTACTGAGGGGTTGCCGAGCCACCAAGATTGACTCCTTCGATCTTCAAGCATTTGCGTCACCTAATTTTCCTCCGTTGGCCACAGTGGGAGTCAATTTAGAAATTTCTTCACATTTCTCCCTCCCGCCTCGAAAGACAATGCGCGTTCACAAAAAAATGGACAGCAATCTGATAGTAATCCGCTTGGTGCCCGGGTTCGAGGACGATTCACTGATCGCCATGGTCATCCACAGCACCCAACTTCACGGGATCATCTTACTCTTGTACGGTATGTTGTCTCACAGGCCTGGCTTTTTTTGCGGCTGTGTACCTTGAAGCAATCGATCATAGACGCAAAGAAGTTGCTCTCTACCCCGGCGCCATGCTGACACAGTCTCACCGACTCTTGACTTAGGCCGGCAGAAAATAGAATCTGCACCTAGCACACCAACTTTTCGTATCTATTTCATTCTAATCGCTGACTGTCTCGTTTCGGCTCCTCAGGTACTGGCAATGGGGATACGTCTTCGCGCTCGGGCTTGCTCGAGGCTGTCAAATTGGCGACGAGTAAGGGCATTCTTGTAGTGGTACTTACGCAGTGCTTTCAAGGAGGTGTTTTGCTTGAGAAATACAGCGTTGGAGTTGCGCTTCGTGCTGCAGGGGTAGTGAGTGGTCACGACATGACGGTGGAGGCGTGCACCACGAAGCTCTCTTATCTTTTTTCAAGGACGGGCGGAGATCTCGCAAAAATAAAGAGTCTCTTGAGCGTCGACTTACGAGGGGAGCTTTCATGCGACTCTCGGTACCGCAACGTTATCCAGGACATCCAAGCGACATCCAGGCTGTGACTTATAAATAGATATGCGTTGGGTGAGGAGAGCCACCTTCGACTCTCTTGGAGAAAGCTTGACACAAAATGAAGGAGTGTAAAATATGGTATAAAAATATGTTCTAAAAAAAATCATGAATGAATATGTGACATAATTTGTTATTGATGCTTAGTTTACTGAACATGTCAAGGAAGCAGATATTTTTACAGAAGTCTCATGGTGCGTTTACAAAGTGTCCACCTTTCAACCGACAGATTGTCTTGATGCATAATATCTACAGTCACCAATGCCTTGATTTGAGCTTCAGCCCACTAGACGACATAGATGCTCCTGACCTTAGACAAAGGGAAAGAGTCCCGCGTGCGCGGGCACGTAACGCGGTTTTCTCCGCATCCATCGGAAGATGTCAAGTGCTCCCTTACAGCACGCTGAGAATATACTCGACCGTTGGGAAGCAACATCGGTGGATTTGCAGCATCCATAGCCTCGCCTGTGCATGCGCACGTCAAATATGAGTTTCCGCAATGCGAGAGGGGTAGGGCGACCGCGAGGGAGCGCCCGGGGTCTGCGCACACGGGACAGTCTGGATTGTAATTATTCTCTTGCTCGGTAGTTTCGCATGAATAAGTTTCTTGAGACTCTGCATTTCCACTCATCGCCTCACCTCGTTCGAGACGGCGGCAAGAGGGCGTCTTGAGCGCCGTCAGAGCGGCCTGAATGCAGGCCTCAAGGGCAGTGAATTCAGTGGTCATGCCGTAGCAGCGCCTCGCTTCTGCGGAAAATAAAGCACCGAGCTCTTGCCAGCGCTCGACTGCAAACAATTGACTGTAATCGGGCACACGACAATCCTCCGGATCCCCTAATGCGAGGGTGGCCATCGCCTGTTGGACCTCTACGAGTTGTTCCCCCGAAAGCCCTGAATTGGCTGATGCATTCGTGAAAGCAATTCCACTACCGCGTGGCGCCATCGACGTTGCAGAGCTCTGCAGATTTTGAGGTGAAAAATGTTGACTCGCGTACTCCAGGGCTCCTAATCGGTCTTTCTGACGCACCATCTCTAAAAATTGTTGTTTGTGCAACTTGAATTCCAAAGGACTGCCCAGTCGCCGCAACCTTGATGAGTGATCCGCACACCATGCCAATGCTCCTGCGCAGTCTCGATGCTCCACAAGTTGTTGCTCTACATCCTTAAAGCCAAGAAATATACCTAGATCAAATACACCTGCTCCAGTCTGTCCGCCATGACTTTCATATTCTAGAAGCCTAAAACACTCCAGGTAGCCCCGTCGCAGAAGGTACTCACCAATAAGTCGTTCAAGCTGTTCATGATCTATCCTTGATAGTTTATACAATTGCGAAGCATGCAAATTAGAATCTGACATCAACCCAGCTCCGGGAGCGTCATTCTCATCAGCAGAGGTCAAAGCCTGAATTTTGCGATGACAAAACTCCAATATTTTTTTCTCTTCAGTATCAGCAGCAATCAACGTTTCCCGTAAGTTAAGCAATCGAGAATGCAATGATGCTGCTGAAAATGTCGAATCTGAGGTGGGGCTATGATGAGGCTTTTCTAGGAGCGCAACTATTTGGGCCAGTTCACGCGTCACCTGGTTTAAATTCGAGATGGAAGAAATATTTAGCTTAGTAGACACCACATTTCTTCTTCACGCTGTGGCCTACCTGCTTTCTAATACGCTGAAAGTGGGAGTTCAAAGCCTCTATCGAGATCTTCACAACAGCATATTCCAGCTGAAACATCATACTGGTTTCGCGGGGAGCGCTGGGAAGTAGTGCTCGGCACTTTATTTTAAATGCGTGCTGTATCTTGTTAGTTGACTTCCTCTGGACACGTGCTATGTAGTTCACCCTGTGAGACAAGACGAGACGCATAAGACTGAAACATAATGCTTCATGCTTCCGTTGAGCTTCTCGCTTGCGCTGGCCAAAAAGGCAAAGGGATGCGAAGAACGAGGCCGAAACTAATCCTAGGCCCAATTTCTCGTGGTACTATGACGAGCCTCGCGTGAGTACAGTCACGTTACTCCCAACATTGGAATAGGACAAAGAAGATGCTCTAATTTTGGTCCCTGCCCTGCCCAGATGAATATGATTTCCGGGTCGCTTACCGGAGAAGATAATCCAAGCGGATCTCGACTGGATCCCACTGCCGGCGGAACACGCAGAGGATCTTGGCGAAATGTGCAATAAAGGCGCTATCAATTCCAACAAAGACACAATTGGCGACCTCATGAGATATAGCCAACTAACTCTCACATGGATGATGCTCGGGGAAGACGTTAAGTCGAATAGGCACGAAAGCGCGTGAGCATACGGGAAGTCGCAGGCGACCGGGCTCAGTGAGATGATTTGCGCCACAGTTACACACTTCCTGCTTGAAATTTATAAAAGTTTCCCCGTTTGCAATTTACAATGGTATTCTAATCGAGACAGCAAGGCGTAAACAAGACCATAGTTGATGTGTGAGCACATGACGGCTTCTGCAGAGTCTAATATAAATTATTTTCTTCCCTCTCCGTCGTCTTTCCTTCATGATTAAGTTTCTGTCGTACACGCGGGATCTATCACATTACATCGTCCTCAAACTCCCCAATTCTTTCTCTTTGTTCCACCTGATACTGCACAAGACGAGGAGTTGGCGCTCATCCTCCTCAGACTTTGGAAAATGAAACAGGGCGCGTCAGCGGTATGGAGTACTCGGCAGTTTGACTGGGAGACTGTACCCAAACAACATGTGAGAGAGTGTGATTGTGTAAGTCGAAGCTTCACTTAATCAATAAGCAATCTCATTCTGGCTAGGGAAAACTAAGTCTTATTCCTTTCCTGCACGTACCTGGTCTGCCCCCACACCCTGTGTTTCTCCCGTCCCTGCGCCCCCCCTCCTTGGCGACCACAGCTTTTTGGCCGTCTTTTCACTATTTCTGCAACTTCAGTCCTCAACGCCGTGTGCCATTTTTGCGGCATTTCCCCCCTCTGAACAAGTGGCGCTACATGGCGTATCTGATAACATGGGAAGCAATGAGATTCCCGATGCGATAACACCAGAATGAGTGTTCGAGAAAGAGAAATGGGCTGGCGAAGGCAAAGTGGGGCAAGATCAGCTACCACTCAGCATCAAGGGAGATATGCAGACACATGACCAGCTCCCCGACCCAGCCATCAGTTCCTTACTTTGCTGTCCATTCCCTGGCCGTGGCATCGTGCCGGCTGCGGTCGGTGCGGTAAAGCTGGGCGATCTCGGGCACGAGGGGATCATCAGGATTCGGATCTGTGAGCAGGGAGCAGATCGAAAGGAGAACCTTGGAGATAGTCAGGGCTGGGCTCCACTGATCTTTGAGGATGTCCAGACAGATGCCTCCGTTGGCGTTGATGTTGCAGTGATAGATACGCGTCGTGAAATTAACTTTGGGAGGCTTGAATGGGTAATCAGCCGGAAAGTGGATGTTCAAGTAGTAGACACCGCCAGCATACGGAGAGTCCTCTGGGATTTAAGATGAGGCGAATGATGGTGGAAGGGAAGGTGGATATGGATGTTTGAAAAATGAGAAGAAAATTTTTATAAAAATTGAGAGGTGGTAACATCCTCATAATGACTCGCAGAATCGAAAACTGCTGTATCCAGTGTAAAGGTGCGTCGGGCGGACGAGTACCCCACGCCCCATACCTGGACCCATGATGGTAGCCTGCCAGTGGAAGAGGTCATCCCCAACGGGCCCGGCGGAACAGTTGGCTGGTGGATCCCTGCCTGTGAGAATAAGCACCATCGAATTAGAAGATCAAAGTTCACCTGCATTCTTGCACTTCCAATTTTCTGGAATTTAGGCGGATAGGAATTACAACCGTCAACATACGGATTTCGAATAGGACAGGGGGCACTACGGCAAGATATCACACAAAAAAGCTTGACCAGGCGCCACAGATTATTCATAGGGCTTGAAAGATGAAGGAGAGCGTTTCTATATGGTGCGGATTCCTGTTGACCAAGTTAATTTCATTCATGAAGTCCGTGGCGCGGAAAAAAGAACTATCGTTCGCCCTTTTTCAACCTATCCCCTACAAACTTACTGATGTCCTGCAGCTCCTTGTTAACGCGCTTCAACGCCATATGTTTACACTTCGCACAAGTTAATTAGAGCCCTGAAATACTAAGTGGAAGAGGCCAACAATTAGACTGTGGATGGATTGTGGTGCTCAAGACGACGCCATGGAAGGCGATGGAAGCGTTATCACCAACAAAATCGAAATCACGCTCGCCCCCTTCGTCCTCAGCGCATGTCCCTGCAAACAAGGCACGGATACCGTATTGTTTGCAAGCGCAACATTCCATTCAAGAGCGCGCCTCTGGCGACGTGGAAAATTTAAAGTGAGGCGACGGGAGCGGCTGAAAGCGCGGCGGCCAGGGGGTTGAGACTTTCAGGACGCAGGAGGATGAGGCAGGCTGCGCCCGCACGCCCCGCGCCGCTATTCCGAGACAAAATGAAACGAGGACGGCTGAATATCAAAGCTGCCCGCCACTTTTTGTGGCAGAGGCTTGATGACAATGACCATCCTATTTTCGAGTTAGGATGTGCTGGGAACTTGACCTCAGAGGAGAGGTTTTCTGACTCGTTTATGTTCCGTTCATTTCTTTTCATTTTATTTTCTTCCTCTCACAAACCATCCGACACAGGGAACAGACTCAGCCTAGTCGTTCAAAGACTTAGTTCATGGGCAGAAGCCAATTAAAGTACAATAGGCGGGGTCGTGGTCGGGTAAAGGGCAAGTATCCAGGTGAGGAGGAAGAGCGTTGAATGCTGGTGTAGCCATTAGAGGGAAGAAATCCGCGAACGGGTTTGAAAGACAAGCACTGTAGAGTAGCTTGTAGCATACTAGAGACCCTCTTTCTGTGTCTTTCTGGATCTATTAAAACCCCGCATGGCAAAGCACGGTACGTATGAACGATGCTTGAAGATCTGGATGGAGCTTTTTAAAATCTCCCTTCTCAAAACGTCGTGCAGGTGAATGAAGGCTTGTGTCATAACAACTTCTAGTTACATGTGTGACTTTACGTGCGCTCCACACCACACCTAACAACTCATACTAGCAACGAGGTGGAGTTCTCCGTCGAATGTTGATTTTCATCATGCGGGGGGAGGCGCTCCTGTTCAAGGTTTCGAACATTTAAAGCAGCAGGACAACGCAGAATTTGGAGACGATTTGAGAACACACACATCCAGGCAGGTCAAAAAATTGAGTGAAGCGGGTTTTCTACCGTCTGGGCGCCGTATTGCTGCTGTGCAGGGGGATACGCTGGCTGTATGCTCTTGTCCGCAATTCACCTAATATCTTTCCTCTTGTATTTCTGCGATATGTTATCAGCACAGAGCCCTGGCTGACTCATGAATACATTTTGCCCGACATCGTAGACGGGGAAAAAGTCGAGGAAACTTCGTGTCTGAGCCTGGTACGGAATACGCGAGGGTATGCATTGATGAGTTTGATTGCCTGAAAACTTTTGTTGCTGATACCATCATCCTTTAATTCACAGGATCTCAGGGCTTTAGCAGAAGGGCTGTGGCATTTGCCTGTAGATATCCGGCTTGGCGTGGATTCCACCTTGGCGGTAAGCGCGCAGAAGGTATCTGAGGTCCGTTCATTACATGAGCATTGAAATTCTTCTTCTTTGCTTGTCCAACATCTGCGACTAGGAAGGAATTCCTCATCAATCAGATCATTCTGCGCGTTTAGAGGAGGATGCGCGAGAACAAGTGGAAAAGATCGAGCAATCTTCGCTGAGAGATGTGGCCCTCGATGGAGGCTTAAAACAGAGATTGATCTTAAATCCTTCGACAAGTTGTGACTTCCCAGCGCATTCTCCAGAGCATGCTGACCTGCCTCTCGATGTGCTTTTAGGTCTAAGTCTGTCGACTGCTCATGTCAAAGACGAGATTCCTCTTACTTCTAAGCCCTCGGCCCAGCCTGATGACGTCCTCTACAAGGGCTTACAGGCATCTGGAAACGAGAAACAAAAGATGTATAAGGCTGACGGATATGACTGCGTTGCGAAAATAGCGGCGAGGAAAGAAGACGAGGAAAGTGTCTTGGACGCCCTACTACAGCAAGGGCATGAGGAAATACAACCTTCCTCGGCACGACTTTCGCCATTTAAACTAGATGGAGGCGGCTATTGAAAGAAATGAAATTAATTCGCCACGTGCACTTCCGTATTTGTAAGAATAGAGTTTCTTTTTGTGGCTGCATTCGATTCTTGGAGTCCTGTAAGCACCAATGTGTCGTTGAAGCCAGATGGCGTGGGAGGGGGCCCAAATGCTGATAAACCTCCTGTGGAATAAGCGCAGTGTCTCACGGTGTGCTGCGAGATGTCGTCTTTGCAAGCTGGCATCCAGCACTGCCTCCCACTAGGAACATAAAGTGGACGCATTTCATATCGGGTTGAGAATTAGCCGTCATGATCCAATCGAAATGGGAAGAAAGCCAAAGCAGGCGGTAATTTCTTTTTGTGTTGCCTTGCGCATTGGATCAGGCCTTGACATCATTCACCACATAATTTCATAGAGCACCATGTCTCGCAATGAGTATGAGCCCATCATCAACACGCCAGGAGTGTCGTGGGGAATCGAAAGCGGCATGTTGAACAATGACAAGCTTTATCAAAAGGACTGGGACAAGTCTTGCTGTGATTCGACAGGTGCTCGCAGGGATGACTCCGCTCACTTAGAAAGAGCTCGTCGTCTCACTTGGGTATTTTTGGGCCCTGCTGTCATTTTATTAATTGCGATCGCCGGCACAGTAGCTTTTTTGTCTCAAAACCGGGCTGTGTCTTCATCACCTACGAGACGTTCTTTTCCCTCTTTGGGTGCGTTCGGGCCCTCTGGAGATTCAAAGGTACTGCCTTCGGATGAGAGCACGCCAGTACAAGGAGGATCAGCTACAAGTGCAACATTTGCCTCGGAAGGAGAAGCTCAAACGGTCTCAGAGGGGACTCCCCTGCGGCACCCAGGAACCGGTATGAATGCGAGTACAGTTCTGTCCTGCCTCGAGGAGATGTGTCAGCCTTTTGCGGAGCAACTGGGAAAGAGTTGGCACGAGCTTGCAAACGTAAATCTTTTACGCTGCTTGGCGTCATCAGCCTTTAACAAAACGACGGCTACAACGTGTTTTCAATCCGCCAAACCCTCGAAGCTTCGTGATGACCTGGTGGCATGCGCAGGCTGCAATGGCTGCGTGGAGTTGAGAAATCAGACGTCTGTCGACAGAGCATGCGCCAAGTACAATGCATGGGCTGCTAAACATGGCACGGAAACCGATCTCACGCGGCCAGAGGAGTATCAGGAGGCGGCGGCGTTAGCGGCTTTCGGGAAGCCGCGTGCCGAGACCCCAGGAGAGGGCCGAGGCTCCGATGCGGACTCACTGGCGGCGGACCTGCCAACAAGCCTGAAAGAGAAATTCTGCAGTCAGTACTGGTGCCCTTGAGTAGTGTGTCGGGTAAACGCGCGACTGAATGAAGAAGTCAGAAGCGCACCATGAGATATCTGCCTAAGAATTTTTAGCAGGTATTAGCCCTTTCCAAGATTTTGATGTGTCGCAGCTGGCATGTTTTCAAGTATTGTGTGATTTAGTTTACCATGGTAAGCCATGCAGAATTGTCGGAAAGTATGAAGTCGATCTGTTCACAAAACTTGATTTTTTTGTAGTCTCTATTTTTCCACTTATACACATGAAGTCGCAATTTGGTAAAATTTACTCGGCAGTTTTCTCGACATGCACTGGCGAGGCAGAGCGCAGAGCCGAAGACGGCCGCCAATATGTTTCTACCCCGGAACACAGGCCCTCCGACTCCTCTCGGAAGTCGCTGAAAACGCTTCGAACCCACGGAGAAACCAGGCCATGTGTACGAAAGTCTGCACGCATACTGATGTACAGGAATAATTCATTACGATCTTGCGTAGACAAGTACCCCTCGACAATGAGACCTGCAAGGTTTGGTGGCGGTACAAGAAAAAGGCTGACGATCTGCTTCAGGTTGTCGAATGCTGACTTGATTTCTCGGAGACTGTGTGGCAACAAAATTGCAGCCGAGTCCGCGCATGACACGTTCGCCATGTCCGAGGCCGTCAAGCTGGCAGAGAGCCCCAATGTGTCGGCGCCGTAGCCATCGGCACTGGTGGGATGGTGGGAACTTCCCAGTGTAGCAAAACAGCCATAGATTACATCGCAGTCCTGCATGAGAATGAGAGCTCCAGATGTGTTGATACGGAGACTTTTCATGCGACTTGTAAGGAATTTTTGCATCCGCACAGCAAGGGCAGTTATGATTGTAGTTACATCGCGGGGTGGTAAAGCGACGCAAATTAGCCCTATATGCTGCCGCAAAAGGTCCCGCAAGGCAAGAGAGGCTTGAGTGGCGTGGAGGTCAGTCAATGAATTATCTTTGGGCAGGTAATCAGCCTTGCTCAACAGGCCCCGATGTGTACGCTCTACTGCGCGCATGATGGCGTCAAGTCCGCGTTCAACAGTTTTGGCTCCCGCACGCTCTATGCGGACCAAAAAGGTGCGGAAATTCTCAAGCAGCACAGTCCTCAGTGTCGCTGTAAATTGCATTTCCCTCAGAACACACTTGTTAAAGAAATTTTTGTATGCTTTTATCCATGCATGAACGCTCTTCAACACCTTGTAAAATGCCGGGGCCGGTGCGCCTGTTGCGGGGTGCTGCACGATGTTGCTGGCTGCCGAAAGGGAAGGCAATAAGACGCTGGTGGCCAAAAAATCATGCACCAACGCAAGCATCTGTTGAGATTTCGAGTGATAGTTTCAGAAGAGACAGGGGAAATTGACAAAGGGTAAGCTGCAAGGCAACAGGCCGCTATTTTCATGACTGATAGTGTGTTGTCGCCCTTCCGGCAATTTAATTTACACATCAGTGCGACGTGCGAATGCACAAAATTCGACTCGAGCTGTTGAACGTACCACAAGAACATTACCGGCGCATTCATCATCTTTCCGGAACATTTTTGCGTTTCGACTAAGAGCATCGCGACAGCAGTCTAAGAAGCGCTCCAAAACCTCTGGCCGCAGCCAAAAATAAAGCATCGTCTCGTAGCTCTCCACACGATCGTGGCGTATCGCTGGCAGCTTGTCAACGTCATCGTCAACATCCTTCTGCAGCATAAATTTCCTCAGCATTCCTCCTTTTCGGTCCCCTGTCCCACTCTTGTCGCCGCATGTAGTCCCCACGGGCCCGACTACACTTGCAAGGCCGTCAACCAGCCTGGTACGTAGCAGGATTACCTCTTTCTCTAGGTAGGTATTACGTTGATTCACAAATAAGTCTGCGAATTGATGCTTGACGTATGAGCTTAAGGCCTGTTGCGACCGGCTTCCTCCGGGCTCTGCAAGCACATAATCCCCCACACTTTCTGTGTTAAAGCTTGGCCCTACGGAAGCTCCTTCTCCTTCTTTCACAACCCATTCATCCTGCTGGTCATCCTTTCCATCAATCTGGTCGCCGTTCTCGGCACCCACATGGCCGAACTCGACATCTTGGCTCCCTGCGATGTTAGCCCTTTCGCGACAGTCGTTCAAAAAATTCCTCTCCGCCTCCACGCAATGAGCAACTATGTCTGTTGCCAGAGCACTTGTTTTGTCATGCACCATTAGAAGCATGTCTAAGGCGTCCGATACTGGCATGCGCGACTCGAGCGATTTTTGTGAGTTTGTGCCTTGATTCTCGTGGCCAAGGCCGACAAGGGACTGCGGCTTTGCGCTGCCCATGGAGGGATATACAATTGACGATGGGACGTCCAGGACATCGGCCAAACGGACCTGAATCCCAAAGACGGGGTCACTTATCATACGCTCGATGAGCATGCGTGTGACCTTGAGCAATGATGTGGGCGGGAAGACTCGCCGGATCAGAGTGAACGCCTCTTGACACAGAGAGCTGACGAGGCCGAAGAACTCGCTCAAGGCATCGCGCATTTCATGCACGTCCTCGTTTTGATGCCTATCCTGAATTGTTAGGGCCTGGATCTGCCTTGCTACAATGGTGTAGATGTAAGTGTTGTAAAGCTTTACTGGATCACCAAATTTGAGCAGCGAGGCGGCGCAATCTCGCATTGCGCGTATCGCGGATTGCCTCGCAGCGTCCAGGCCTGATTCGAGAGGCGCCCCATTTTGCTTTTCTTGTTGATAGTATTCTCCTGCTGCCACGGCGGCTGCCTCAAATTTGTCCAGAAGCTGACGCTCAAACCGCTCGCCAAAGACACGGACACATCGTACAGCGTTTTCCAAGGCAGGCGCGTTCAAATCTTCACAAATTACTTTCAAATCACTCAGCATGCCAGCCACGGCCTGATGGTTGGATTCATCGACCATGGGTGCTAGAATTGCATTGGAAAGCATCTCAATACGTTGACTTTCAGCATCTTTTAACATAGTCTCGTACCGCAGTGTATCAAAAGCCAAAAAATTCTCGATGAGACGCTGAGCATGATCTGCCTTCCGCCTTTGACATTCAGTCTGTGAAAGAGATTGTCCAATGCGCACTGCAGTCAATCCCACCATCCGAAAATGTGTCTCAACTTCCTCGATGCTTTCATGTACCTCGTGAAGGCCTCGATGGTGCCTGTCAAGCTCCATCTTCTTCTGCGCATCCAGACGTCGTCCCTTTTCCAAGGTGGACAACATACTCTCATGCATCTCCCTACTCATACACGCCAAGCCTTCAACCGTTCCGCCAAAGAGTTCACCCAAAGCTAAAGGGTCAAAGCCTAACTTTCCCAAAGGAAGTATGTCTGAACAATCCTTGTCTTTGGCATCGCTATACTCAACACCGTCGCCCATAATGCCGCCCGTGAGGTACTCGACAAATGCATCCACCTCGAAGACATGTTCTCCGCAAATTAGATGGCGCAGTTCCTCCACATCAATAATCAAGGACGCAGCTGCAGTCGGAGGGGTCAGAGCGCCAGGCAGGGGCCGGGGCTTACTTGGCGATGCTTTTTTTGAAAAGGCAGACGTCGGACGCGCTTCCATCCCGGTAGCTCTGCGGCAAAGTTGAAGAAAATTTGTGTACAGGGGAGATCACGACAGATGAGCAGGGGGTGAGTTCGCGTGGGAGCCGGCCCAGGAAGGCACATGGCCGGCGTGGGCGCCGTGAGCCCGAGGACTCGTCCGACGAGCCGGATGGGACGGGAATAGTGCCGCGATTTCTAGAGCAATGCAAAGAAGAAGGTAGTTCGGGTGGAAGGAGCCAGGGAAAGGGACGGAAGGACTTGTATTTAAAAAAATACAGATTGGTTGTTGTTTATCCTGGTTGTTTCATTTATCACTCAAGAGGATGCATTGATTAGCGCTCTCGCCCGGCTGGGACCCCTTGAAGCAACTGCAACACCCGGCATGGGCATACCATGCCGCCCACGACCTAAATTTGTGCCATGCCCACTTCCAATCACCGTGGACGCGCTCTTCCAAAAACATCTCACACTGATTCCGTATCCTATTCTACAGCTGTCCAAGCATACTTCAAAGGACAGAGCGGACTTGAAAAGGGGTCTTGTGAAGATCGTGCGTGGGCAGATTGAGGTCATCGTTAGGTTCTGTTTCCCAGCATCAACACAATACCACGATACGGAGATCCAAGCACATTCTATAAGTGGTACAATAGCCGGTACGAATATCACGATGCGTGGACCTGGCACTTTGATAGCAGCCTGGGCTGTGTTAGCAGTTGGAGTACTGCCCGCCGCTGTGTGCTGCTTGAGCAGCGAGCGGGTCGAGAAGCTTGTGAAGAGTTTAAGTTTGAAGGACAAAGCAGGCCAAATGGTGCGTTTCATAATCTTTCCTGATTTGAAAAGATATCTCAAAAGCGCTCGTGATGACTGCCATTTTTGGATTTCGAAATCCTCCGTGAATCAACTTGTAGTCGTGTGCGCTTCAACACTATACTTCTCGTTTCTATCTAACGCTCTCGTCACATTTTCCCTCTTGCACTTGAGCTTGAAGACATTTCACTAAGTTCTTGACCTGAATCCTTGCTTGATATCCTTTAGTAAATTTTTTAAGCCTAATACGGGAATTTGCGGATCAAGTTCGCTATTCGTTAATATCTCCACTTTCGCTATTTTCCGTAACCGCAGACAGAACTGGATCTGGCCGTTGCTATGGATTGGAGCCAAAAGACAGTAGACGAAACGAAAGTCCGCAAATTAATTCGTGACTATCGCATCGGAAGCTTTTTGAACTCTCCACTCGCGGGGGACAATCCCGGCATTTGGACTGCAAGGGAATGGCGGCAAGCAATGCGTACCATCCAGCGCGTTGCTGAAGAAGAAGGTGTGCTCCCGTTGATACATGGACTTGACTCCGTACACGGGGCGAACTATATCAAGGGTGCAACCATTTTCCCTCATCAACATGGGCTGGCAGCAACGTTCAAACCCACGTATGCTCGCGAGGTGGGGCGAATCACGGCGCAAGATACTATGGCTGCTGGCGTTCAGTGGATTTTCGCGCCTATACTTGACCTTGGCGTCAACAGCAGGTGGCCACGTATGTATGAGACCTTCTCCGAGGACCCTCATCTGGTGAGCTCCATGGGTGCCGAGATAATTTCCGGTATACAGAGCTTTATGCATGACAACCTGACGACAGCCGCTTGCATGAAGCACTTTATAGCCTACAGCGCAACCACAACAGGCCATGATCAAGCGCCTGTCCTTTTAGATGTTCGTGATGTTGAAAACTATTACCTACCACCATATCGCGCCGCTGTCAAAGCTGGCATTCGCACGGCTATGGAGAGCTACCAAGAAATCTCGGGCGTGCCCATGGCCTCCTCTCGAGAATATTTGAAGAATCTTCTACGCTACGAATTGGACTTCAAGGGCCTTCTAGTGACGGACTATGGCGAGATCAATGCGCTCCACGGAGAACATGCGGTGGCAAGCAATAGCAGAGAGGCGGTGCGCATCGCCATGGAGGACACGACCATCGATATGAGCATGACTGCTTGGGACGTTGATTTTGCCAAAGACCTCATAAAGCTGGTGGAAGCCGGAGAAGTCTCAATTTCACGACTTGACGAAAGCGTAGCTCGCATTCTACAGACCAAGGAAGACTTGGGTTTACTCGACCATCCTTATGGCTTGGTCCAGGACGAGAGCCCTCTGGACGCGCACCTGGGCTCAGCGGCTGACAAGGAGGTTGCCTTGGACGTCATTCGTGAATCGGTAACGCTGCTGAAGAACGAGCAGGATGTGCTACCTCTAGATCCAAAGCGGCAATACAATATCTTAGTGACAGGCCCCACTGCGCATTCACTAGCATTCCAGTGCGGGGGTTGGACAATCCATTGGCATGGGCCCTTGGGAGACGAGGAGATAAATTACGGCAGCACGCTTTTCGATGGACTCAGGAATGTTACGGACTCAGTAGTCGACTTCTTGCCAGGAGTAGATATTGATGGACGCTTTATCACAGATAAGGATGTGTTGGCAGATCGAGCTGCCCAGGCTGATCTGATAGTAGTGGGAATCGGAGAGGCTGCCTACGCCGAGGCCGCCGCCAATATTCAGGACTTAGTGCTGCCTCGGGGACAGGAGGAGTTGGTTATGCTCCTCGCTCGATCAAGCACAGCGCCTATCGTGACTGTGATATTTGAAGGCCGACCAAGGTTGTTGGGCAGTATCCCCGCGCTTTCCACAGCAGTGCTTCATGCCTACCTGCCGGGGCCGGAGGGCGGTTTGGGAGTGGCTGAAATCATGTTTGGTCGAGTGACTCCGTCCGGTCGGATTCCCTTTACCTATCCCAAGCATCAAAACGGCCCCAGCCTGCTCTACTACCACAAGCTACGGCAGCGGGACTATGACGTGGAGTGGGAGTTTGGCGTGGGTTTGTCTTACACCACCTTCGCTTACGAGGATGTTCGAATTGCTTCAGGTCCCGTTATTGACGAGCACACGCCTGTCAATATCTCTCTAAAAGTGCGTAACACGGGCAGAAGGCCGGGCAAGCACACTGTACTCCTCTTTGGCTCGGACGTGGTTCGGCGGGTGACTCCAGAGGTCAAGATGCTCAAGGCATTCAAGAAAACTCGTAATCTACAGCCAGGGCATACCGAGAGTATTACCTTTGTGCTCGATCCATTGGAAGACTTGTCATACTACGGAGTCGAAAGGCATCGGATTCTGGAGGATGGTGACTGGTTGTTCGGGTTCGGTGAAAAAGTAGACTGTCGCAAGGATCCTTCCGAGTGTCTCAAGCTGACAGTAAAGCTCAGCGCCCAGTACTTACCACTTTGCCAGGCAGTTTGCGTTGCATGGGACCGGGTCCATCAGACATGTGGTCCTCAATCTCAAAACGTTAACACAACAGCTCTTGTCGGCCTGGGTGGATCGGATTTTGAATCCTGCATGTCAGCCTGTGCGGAGCAGGGTTACTGGCGTTGGGAGATGGCTGACTGCTTGCGCGATGTCGTGATGAACCCACGTGCACTCTGCCAACATGTGAAGCGCGTATGTCCATACCCATTTTAGCAAGAACTAAAGTACTTATCGCTGAAGGCGTCTCTATTTTAAACTTAAAGGACGAGGCTTGCATTCTTCGAAATGTGTACCTATTTTGATGGATAACATGAAACCTAAAGCTTGAAAAATAGTGGTGCTGGAGAGGGGCCTGTATATTCAGATGCAGTCAACGTGATGTTTAAAGTGTAACTTGTGAGAAGAGGACATTCACTGCCAAATTCCCAAAAAAAGTGATGCTTGCACAGAGCAATGGATGGCGTTTCGGTCGCAAGATCATTCGTCACTCTCCGTAGTCGAATCAAAGCATTTACATTTTCTGGAGCCGGTGCGATGACATTAGTCACCTGGCGTAGCGGAATGGTAATGAAATACCGGGGAAAAGCTTGGCATAAAAAGAAGACGTCGTAAAGTCAGCGAAGAGTGTGTAGCATACTCACAGAAGGGGAAAGGGCAGGGCTGTCTGCAGGACGACGTCGCCATTTTTACCCAAAAGTAACCAAATTAAGAACCGTGTCGTAAGCGAGACAGCACTCCTCCGAGCTCGTGCGAAGCGTCATTGCAGGCGTGGTCAGCCATCGTGTAGAATTAAACGTCATCTTGGTTCCCCTTCAATGCTTGCTCTCGCAGCGCCAACCCTACCTAGGACCCGTCCGCTGAGTATTGATTGAACATTCTTATCAATGCTTAAGACGATGTTAAGAAGATCATACAAATTTGAAAATGAGATTAAATTTATGCACATTACATCCGTTCCTGCATGTTGCCCCCTAGCGTGTGACACAAATGCTTATTTCGCTAAGACTTGTACTGAGTACCGATTGTGATGATGTAATGAGGCCTCGCGAGCCGATGTCGCTGCGCCGAAATGCTTCTTCTACTTAAGGCGTAACTCCATGTGTACCTGCGCAATCACAAAACTGGTAGCGCGGTTGCAGCTTCGTCTCGGCTGGGCCTCTGGCGACATGATTTGGGGGATAAGGCATCCGAGCGAAGATCGAGGATGGGATCGAGGATTGCGGGCCCCAGGACTTGACGCATCAGCATCAACCTGAACTTGGTCCACACTTTGCCGCTGCCACTCGCCGGCCGTAAAGTCAGCGTGGAGGTCAACGTGATGTCCAAAAAGCACTCACATCCCTTTATCATAAAATGTACAATTCCAGCATCACGTGATCAGATAACTTTATCTATCTTTACATGCCGCGAGGTATACGATTTAATGCTCAACATTCGCGTTCATTGAAGGCACCATGAGCTCCTTACCAGATACTTGAAAAGCTTACCAACGAAATAACGTTTTGACCCGGCACATCACGCTGCCAGAACACAACGAGCTGAGACCGGAGTCTTTGCCTCGTTTAAAGGCCTTAACGCGTCCTGCAGCCGCATTCATGCCGAACTTACGCCAAACATATGTCAATTTAAGCTTACATACAATTTTTCACCCAGACTGCCATCTTTTCCCGCTTTGACTTTCCTAAAAGTCACGCTTTTACAAACCTGCAATTTCTACTAACGGTCCACTTTCTCTATCGTCATGACGCCTCTTCTGCGGCCCCTAGCATGTATAGGATGGTAAGCACGAAATACTGCACCGAGATGCCAAGAGATGCCACAGATATCCTTTCGTTGTCTCCATGAATCGACTTCATGAGCTTGTCTAGCGTGAGTTCGGGCTGAAAGAGAGACGTCCCATAGGCAATCGCCCCACAATGGTGCCGAAAAAATCGTGAATCCGTGGCCCCCGTCAACAGTCCATTCACGAACGTAGTGCCATCAACTAGCATTCTTCCCGCTTTCTCCATGGCTTTCCACAACGGAGTATCCACTGGACTTGTTGTGGCAGGGAAAAAATGACGAATTCGAATTTCATAGTCACCAGATGCCATCCGGCGCCGGCCTAGTGCACGTTCTAGCTGTCGAATCAGGTAAGCCTTGTCCTGTCCAGGCATGAGCCGACCGTCGACTTCCACCACAGCGGTCCCGGGCACAACGTTGCTCTTGTGTGTACCCGTGAGGTGGTTCGGGCTCAGAGTTAATCGGGTCGAGGCGTGCGCAGCGGAACCAAGCGGGTGGCCTAAAAGAAGCAAGAGCCGAATTATTGCGGGAGCAAACCAAGCACTGGTGAGACAGGTGCGAACGATCCAAGGAGCATCAGAAGCCGCCATGATATTGCGCCATTCGGGCGTAATAATGGTGGGGGACCAGTAGTTGGCTAAGCACCTCACCACCTCCGCGGCCTTCACCAAGGCATTATCGCAACTTTTTGGCAAAGAGCCATGACCGGGCCTTCCTTTGCAGACTACGTTAATTGTTGCCGTTCCCTTTTCCCCGCTGACGTGATAATATGTCCTTGAGGGGCGATTGTATCTATCTGGGAGGGTTGCCCCTCCGAACTCCGTCATACAGTAGTCTGCTCGAAATATATCTCGTAGCTTTGGTTCTGTCGGGTCAGTGACCGTGGCAAGAAAGACATTTACGTGAGAAATCTTGATAAGTCCACTTGCAGCAAACCTTATCGAAATTCCTTTGCAAAAATATTTCTCTTCCTCCAATCCTACCATTCATCAAGAAACCTGCTCCGTCTGCGCCTCCAGCTTCCTCGTCCGAAACAGCACAGAAAATGAGCGTTCCGCGCATAGGAAGTCGGGAAGTTGCCAAGCAGGCAAATGCGACGGCCTGCGCTGCCACGGTGTTCAGCATGTCCAACGATCCCCTTCCCCAAACCTCCCCCCCCACCAATCTTGCTTCAAAGGGCGGAACATCCCAGGCTTTTTCATTCACAGGGACAACATCAACATGTCCCGGACCTAGCATTACGCGAGGGCCAATTCCCGTGCCACCATGATACTCGGCTATGAGACTTGGACGATTCGGGCGATGGGGCGGGTGGTATACTTGGTATTTTATGCCGTACTTGTCAAAAAAAGCCGCGAGGGTTCGTATATTTGTCACTTCCTCACAACTCCCATCGCCGCAGTTTACACATGCGTTCCGTATAAGAGATTGCAGTAGTGAGACTGTCAACTCCTCCAAGTCTTCCCCAATTTCCGGTGCCTCACCAAGTAGTTCTCGCACGGCCGGGTGGAGCAAACCCATCCGTTTCGACTGATGAAGGCGGGCGAACGTTGACAATCAATTCCACGTCACGATTTAGTACTTTTAAGCTGTTCAGATAAGACAGTACACTAAATGACGCACGGGAGAAGTAAAATGTAGCCCTAGTGTGTAGGAAGAATCCATGAAGAAGACTTGAAGCGGCAGACTCTGTGGGACGCGTACGCAAGCATTGAGCTAACAGCAGGCTCCCTCATCGTTTGACGCGAACACTTCGCATTCCATGTTCCGAACGCAGCTTACAGTAAACCATTTTTTATTAAGATCACTTTCCTGCAATGCTTCATTGTGAAACTAAAGAAGGCCAAAAATAAGTAAAACTAAAGAAGGCCAAAAATTAGTGCGATTTCTGGTGTCTGAAGCACCCCCAACCAATGTCCACTCAAGGGCCCCCTGGAGGAAGAGTCTTCTTAGCCTCATAGAGAACTTCTTATCTTTAAATTACAAAATAGCATAGGTTTACTTCCTTTCAGTGTACCTTTTTTGAGACGTGATCTATACTACACCCAAGAGAAAAGCTCTCATATTTGATGTCCGCTGTCCATCATGAGCCAACACCATCGCGAATTAACGACGCGAAACCTTCACAAAGTATTGTACAAAATGGCAAAGCAACTGCTCCATTTGCATTACTAATAATTGATCCCCAGGTAAGATAAAGATTTACAGTCATCCACGCTGCCACCGGCGAGCTAACTTTGCACATTTCTGTATTAGGTTGATTTTCATGAGGGCGGCTCCTTAGCGATTGCCGGAGCAGACGAAGATGCCCAGCGTATCAAAAGCTTTATTGAGACAAATATTGACCAGATCACCAATATTTACGTAACATTGGACTCCCATCAGGTGAATTGCAAGTTGAAACCTGAATCGGAGGCTTGAGAGGGTTTTCATTTTCGCTTTTCAAGATGCAACTTACCTGCTTATGTTCCTATACACCATAGCTCGTTCACATCAGCCATCCTTTGTTTTGGAAAGGCCCTCAAAAGGAAACGCCTCCACCTTACACTGTCATATCAAAAGAAGATGTGTTGTGTGGAAAGTGGTCAGCAGCCGATGAGAATTTGAAGCACTACGTTGAAAACTACATAAAGCAACTTGAGACCACAGGCAAGTTTCAGCACACTATCTGGCCTGAGCATTGCGTCATTAGCACTCGAGGTCATTGTATAGTGGGTCCAGTGCTTGAAGGTGAGTTCAGACAAATCTTTCAACCCCTGTATCATTTCAGCAAGATAAGTATCGGGGAAACTAAGAATGTGTGTGAAATATAATGCACTATGGGGAAGCATGGATCTACGCGTACATATGTCAAATGAGGACTTGGTCGAAATGCGGGGCGAAGTCTCTTGTTACTTTTATCGTTCTTTGGCTCTTATGCGTCGAACACTCTTCAATAATCAGGCATTCATGCTTGGACAGCCAAGACGCGTAAACCCATACACTACCATTGGAAAGGTATTAACGCTCTCACAGAGATGTACAGCGTCTTTCAAGCAGAAGTCCCGGTACCGGGCTCTCCCGAGACCGAAATGAATGACGATCTTGTGAAACAGCTGGTAGCAGAGCCCCGAGTACTGATTTGTGGACAGGCGCTTTCCCATTGCGTCAATTTCTCTGTGAGGGATCTCATGTTAGCATGGCCCCGTGAGAGAATAGGAGACGTAGGACTACTCCTAGGCATGAGTTCCCCTGTCCAGGGCTTTGAGGACGACGCTGAAAGATTTGTGGCATTTATGAGAGAAAGTGGAGCTCAGGTGGTAGAGAAGGAGTAGAAAAATACATACTTTTTGGCGTGGATTGATTGAAAACGCGACTGCTTGTTGTATAAATTGATAAGGGTCTTCCGGATAATTTCCTCAACTCCTGATTACGCCATTTCAATTTTTCCCTTCCCTCCTCGCCTTCCCTTTGTTTTTTTTCCTTTTCCTCGTTCCCACTTTACCTCTCACCCTTCTAGCTGGGCCTGCTAGCCTTGGAGGCTTTTATTCAAGCCCCATAAATGCTGTTCTGAACATTTTTCTCCCAACTTTCTCCTCCTTGTCCTCGCCTCATTTATCTGATGCTCTGTACAAGCGGATCGGAACGGAGGGGGCTGTCAAGTCTTCGGAGCGCAGCCTGCTGGGTTTACGGGACAGGAAAGGCTCCTCCGTGTATCGAAAACACGCGAAGGTATGCGCGGATCATTTTACCGTCGATGGAGGTGACCTGTCGGCGACGTACACAGCATGTTGCTGTCGCAACTCTTTCTTTCATCTCAATCTCGTCTCGTAGCTTCCTGACCCTTCCTACCTCCCCTCGCTCCAACACAGGAAACAGCTCACCCGTGTCCTTGTCTCACCACTTGCCCTTTGAGCCTCACAGTACATGTCATGAAGGCTGTTCTAGGCTGCGTCAGTTCTTTGTACGTAACGGCGGCCTTTTTGGGTCCTCAATACCGACAAGTACCGTCCTTCTCTAACGGACTCAACACCTGGATGAGAGGTAGACGGCAGCTGATCGTCTCGGCTGCAGACGGCACCAGCGGATCAACGTCTCTCGAACGAGAGACTTTACGCTTTTTGAACCCTGACATAGTTGAAAACTTGGCTAATCAGTATGGCACTCCAACCTATATCTACGACATGGCAACCCTCAAAGCGAGTGCGAAAAGTGCTCTCTCCTTCCCCAATGCCTTCGGCTTGACAGTTCGATACGCAATGAAAGCAAGCCCTAATGCAGCTATTCTTAAGCTTTTTAATAGCTTGGGCCTGCATATAGACGCTTCTTCAGGGTATGAAATACAGCGGGCAATGCGTGCTGGTGTGCCCGCCTCGCACATCAGCTTGTCTTCGCAGGAATTGCCGTCCGACTTTGACAGCTTCGTTGACCTAGGGGTCCATATCAATGCTTGCTCCATCTCCCAGCTTCAGCGATTTGGAGAGAGGTGTTCTGGTGGGAAAATTGGGCTGCGGTTCAACCCTGGGGTGGGTTCGGGCGGGACCGGCAAGACAAACGTAGGGGGCCCTTCTTCCGCCTTTGGCATTTGGCACGAGCTGCTGCCAGAGGTCAAACGAGTCGTGGCCGAGCACAAGCTCCAGGTTGTGCGCGTCCACACGCACATTGGGTCGGGCTCAGATCCTGCAGTGTGGCAAAACGTGGCCGCCTTGTCGCTGGACTTAGTCCGAGAGTTCCCGCAGGTGGAGACTCTTAACCTGGGCGGGGGATACAAGGTAGGCCGGATGCGGCAAGAACAGTCCACCGACCTGGCTAAGATTGGAGCACCAGTAAAAGAAAAGTTCGAGGACTTCGCCCTGGAGACAGGGCGAAAGCTGCACCTGGAGATTGAGCCTGGGACATTCTTGGTTGCGAACGCCGGGGCCCTTGTCTGTCGGGTGCAAGACAAGACAAGCACCAGCGCCCACACTTTTTTAAAATTGGATGCTGGCATGACTGAGGTCTTACGCCCTTCCTTGTACGGGGCGCAGCATCCCTTAGTCGTCATCCCCAAGGACCGCACTCGTGCCGACCGAGCAGCATCCTACGTGGTGGTAGGTCACTGCTGTGAGTCGGGCGACCTTCTCACTCCTGCACCTGGCGAGGCCGACACAGTATCGGAGCGGGAGCTAACTTCCGCAGAAATCGGAGACTTGATGGTGGTGGAAGGCTCAGGCGCATATTGTGCAGGGATGAGCACCAAGAACTACAATTCTTTTCCAGAAGCTCCAGAGGTCATGCTCGCCCCAGACGGCGCCCTCTACCTTATCCGCAGACGGCAGACTCTGGAGCAAGCACTGCAGAACGAGTTGGACTTGCCGACCAGCGCACTAGCTTAATCAGACATGAAATCGGAAGATACTTTTTAGAACACGATGAAGGAAAGTACGAGACACCTTATGCCAGATGATGTACAGCTGGGTGCCCATCACAGCATTGCGTTCACTGAAAGTTTCTTCATCCTTGTTGAAAAAGACTGCTAACAAGTCCCTCAAAAAATCACCTCTTGTTTTGTCCCCTTGGCGTTGATCCGCCCCGGATCGTGAATCCCATAGAAATTTATGGAAGCTCTCACTTCTCATACACCCACGCATAATTGTTGGCGTTCCACTCTGTCAAACCTTCTCCAAACCAAAGGCTGATCTCACGCTGAGCTGATTCCACGGAATCTGAACCGTGACAAATGTTGCGGCCGACCTGTGTTTTCGATCCGCATGTTGCACGTTTATGGAGAGTTACTTTTTGACAAAAATTGAATCTGTTATTAATTACGAACTTACATCTAAGGCGAAGTCCCCACGAATCGTGCCAGGTGCACTATCAGCCGGTTTGGTGGCACCTAACATCTACGAGAAGAAGAGGTGAAATGAAAGATTAGCGCATTTGTACCCTAAAGCTTGGTTTTCAAGAAGTGACTCGAGTTTGGAAGAGATAGATTCAGGAAATCGAAGGCATCATTACCTTGCGTCCCTCCTTAACAGCATTTAGACCCTCCCACACCATAGCAATAACAGGGCCAGAGCTCATGTACGCCACGAGGCCACCGAAAAAAGGTTTATCCGCGAGATCCTGATAGTGCTCGTTCAGGAGGTCCTTTGAGGCGTTCATTGACTTCAGGGCAACGAGTTTGAACCCTTTGCGCTCGAAACGTCCAATAATTTCCCCAACAAGACCGCGTTGGACACCATCAGGCTTGATCATTATATCTGAAGTCATTTAGGGACGTGTGACGCCACGTAAGACAACGGTCTGCACATCTCGTAAGTAGCGAGACATCTTCACACCGAGTGAAAAATATGACTTATAGTGCCGTAGGGCAATACAAACTTGTAAGGACTTCCATCAATCCATTGAATAGTGAACATAATACTTTCCATTTCTTCAAAAAACAAAGCACAAAAATGCTGTACTCCACTTTCTGCCACTTACAGGTGCGCTCAGTACTCATCTTGACGGTGACAGCAATATGAAGGTCGAGGACTTGCGATTCCTGTAAATTTTGCACATCGTAGGATTTGAATGAGGGCGCTACACTGGTGAGAAAGCCTCACTTTTGAGACGACACAGACAAAGGACTTCGACAGAGAGACACTCCCTACCGTCGTTCCGCCGCTCGCTCGCGTGTGCGGCTGCGAGCGAGTTTCCCCGTCGCCGAGACCCGGGCCCTTTTGAACTGGCAGAGCCCTGCCCTCTCACGCAAAAATGCCTTCACCTGTAGGGGTCTTAGGCTTGAGCACAAGGACGTGCACGGAAGCCCTCGAGTGCCTATTCAGATCCTCCATGCAACCATCTGCGTACTGCTTTGGTTGTGACGGCCGTTCCAGTCGGAAGCTTGATTTGTGAGGACCGATTTGTGGGCTCTTTGAAAAAGACACCTTCCGATGGACGCCAAACGGGACAAGGGCAAGTGCAGTACAGCCATGTTCTTGCCAGCATGGTGCAGTCAGGACTATCACTGTATTTCGGAAGTTCCGAGTGTCGGACGTTCAGCGCACTCTCGACATCACATTGACAAATTACTCCATAATGCTCATCTTTGTCATCGCACATAGAGACAGAGAACACAAAGCAGGGCATTTGGCAAACTTTGTCATCATGTCTGACGTTAATGCGCACATCATTCAGCCTCTGAAGAAATTTGCCAAAGACTCGAGTCACTTGGTGAAGAAGTGCACGAAGCCGGACCGGAAAGGTGCGTATGACTTCAGTGGCTGCCCCTTTTTTTCGCGACTCAATCTTTTTTCTCTTATTCCTATGCTTCAGAGTTTGCCCGGATAGCTTACGCCACTAGCGTTGGATTTCTGATCATGGGCTTCATCGGCTTCTTCGTCAAGCTTATCCACATCCCGATCAACAACATCCTTCTGGGCGGCATCTAGAAAAACCGGCCCGCCGCTCCTCATACATGCGTAGGAAATCCGATGGGTGAGAAAAAGACATGCCATTGTCTCCAAGGGCCATACATGCGCCTTGGAAAGTGTGCGGTGAGAATCGTTTGAACAAACGAGAAGTAAACGGGTATGAGGCTCGGAGAATGGAATGAAGTAACAAATATACCAGTTAAGCTTTGAAAGTTTTGATCGCAAACAAACTGTTGCTTGGGGAACGCAGACTGGTGCCCTTCTTTCAGAGCATACGGAAGGGACGCGCAGACAACCCAGAAGTTTTGCTCGTGACTCGGTATTCTAACGTTTGTGCTTTTTAGATAGCTTTCTCGAAGCCTCCTGGACACACCATGCTCTACTTTTGTATCGACAGTGTGCAGAAGAAAATCCTGTGTACAATCCATTCAGTCCTCACGCTCACATTTTGGCCGAGGATGATACTGTCTCTCCTCCTCCCGACAACTGTCTTTTTTTTCTTTTTCTCGCATCTACTTGGTCCTCAAAAGCCTTACGAGCTGCAGCGCGCTGCGCCTCTCGAGCCTTGCGTCTTTTTAGCTCCTTCTCCTCGTTGAGGACAATACGCTTTTGATACTCGTGCCAGCTCCGGTATGTGGCAATGACCGTGAGGGACCCCATACCCAGCAAGATACCGCGATGAATCATATCCCAACTCTTCATATTTCACCTGAATTGTGTGTAAAATATCTCAGTGGACATGCGTACCACGTACAGTTTAGTATGCGCTGGTAGGAACATGTGATTATGCTGAGCATACCGGGTAAAAGTCTCTTCTTAGATTTTTAATTCAATAACCAGACGCAAAAAGAGACCAGCTGTACGCAGTGACGCTTACTTATTGCCCTAGCTATCGAGGGCGGACTGACACAACAAGTAGGAGATATACGATAGTGAAGCCGACTCAGATGATTACGATAGCGCATCTAGACTCGAAGACCAAAAGGCTAAATATAGTTGCTTCTTACTTACCTTACTACTAAATGATCTCTCGTCAGATCCCTATGAAAATACGTGTGAAGCAGTCAATTTCTGGCCGTGGCGTGACTTTGTGGCGTGACTTGATGGGAGGCGTGACGGCGGGAGTCGCTCGCCCTCACGAGCTCTCGCTCGCTTGCGTCTCCTACCTTAAATAGCCAGTGCGCCGCTCTCCCCCGAACTAACCACAACACTTATTCAGGGGCAACAGAGAACATCCTGAGCATTCATGCAGGTGCAAACAGTGTCGCCAAGTCCAACCTCGATTGTAATGGACTACAGAAAGCAGCTAAATTCGATCGAAGCGCGCCTGATGAATGCGCCGTTGCATTCGGGGAGAAGTGAGGACAAGTCCGAATTGCCCGCATCCCAAGTAGGCCATCATCATGAGTCCTCACTGCCGATAACGCTGCCTGTGTCGCAGACTAAGTCCTCAAGGATGGAAGCGGCAGTTGGAGCGAGCGAAGACATGGAGTGCGGCATCACACACGAGGAGCAAGTGGTCGATGAGTTGCTACAAGCTCGCGAGACATTCATGTGCCAACGTTGGGGGGACTTGCTTGGACAATTGAAAGCTGGCAAATCTTTGGGAGTGACTGTAAGACAAGAGGAAGAGCGCTCGTATCACTTTGAAAACAAGTTCCAGCAGGAGGAGCATCGCCTGCGAGGGCTTTTCGAGACAGCGGAAGGCGATATTCACGGCTTAGTGCGGGCAACCGTTGAAAAGCACCATGAACAGGCGCGTATTCGAAAAGAAATCCTTGAGAGGAAGAAGAGTGTGGAATGTTTGTTAAACACATTGGAAAATATTCAAGGAAGTTTGTCATTGGGGGAGGAAGCTTTGAGTAAGCTGGACGAGGATGAAAAAGCGGAGGAGCAAGACGGGCAAAATCAAATACACTTTATGGAGGCAGCGATTGAAGACATCCGAGCCAAGAATTGTGATGCGCGCAAGAGGGTGAGTGAGCTGCAAAGCACTTTAGAGGTGCTTCAGACAGCTGCCTTGGCCGACGGCGAAGAGGCGAGCTCGAGAGCGGATCCTGCACTAGTTGAGCAGGAGGCCGAGGTCCTCGCGGAGGCAGGGAGACTTCGAGGACATGCCGAGGACTTGCAAAAGTTGTTGGAAACTTTGCAAGGACTGTACAATGTTGCCGTCACGGTGGTGGACGGGTCCGATGCAAAGCCGGGCGAGATGGTGCTTCGAGTCGGGTATCCCTCCCAGCACGCTTTAGAGGTGACCCTCTCTACTTCAGACGAAACAGTCCAGCTCTTGCATGCCCGTCTTGAGTTACCCATTGTACAACAGCGACGCAGATCGCTTGCTACTAGTGAAATGCAGCGGCTGATGATGAACCAAGTGGACAATCTCGTTACTGTCGCGCAGGGCCTGACCCCTCCACACGATCTTCTATTTTTGGCGCGCGAAGTTGGATGGATGGTAGCATCGCGCGGAGTGGCTAAGCAGGAGATCCGTGAGCTGATGAAAAGATACATTGTGAAGCACAACGAGGCGATGGACGAACTCACAGTAACATATGCTGAAGGCGTCGTCGCCTCCTTTCTATTGTTGGAGGGCTATCCGCAGATGCCCGGGAGCGTTCGAATCGTTGGACTGGTGGGTGTTGGCGGCTGGAAGGATACAGACTTGGCCATTACGAGTCGGAGTCTGAACGGCTTGGGCCTGGAGTCGCTCACGGCCCTTGTCGACGCACTCCACGAGCGCATCGCAGAATCAGATAGTAAGGCTTGAGAGATGCTCAAGATGGATGTAAGTTTGTCATGTTTCTGTACTGTATTGAACTGCATTCGAGCCTCTATACAAAGTACAATACAGAAGGCAAGAAGATCTGGACGGGACTGGCGAAAAAGTAAATGCAGGAGAAGTAAAGGTGACGTGAGTGAGATTTGAGTGGAATGGCATCTGCCTGGCAGGTCGCGAACTGAAGAATGCAAAGAAACGTGGACGAGACAAGACAAGACAATAGGCATGCAGTGGCTTTCTTCTTATCAATTGTTGCTCGCTCGGGCTCCTCCGACAGGACCCGCCGTGCTCACGAGATCGGGCAGATTTGTATCTATTCGTAATATCACACTGTAATATGTTGTTTCGCTGCTTTAATCTCCTCTTCCCATACTGACTTCTCGTTTAGCAAGACAAACACACGCATAATTCATCTAATTTGTCCTCTGATTTTCAAAAGAGTATCCTTTTCATCTTCGTATCAAGCACTTTTGTTATATTTCTATTCAATCAATACCCAAGGATGAGGCTCAGCACGTCATTTTTTGGCGTCGGGACGGACGATGTAGAATTCGTTGGTTGCCGTTGCCCGTTCGTCCCCTTCGACTTCTTTCTCTTGCCGACACCGCCGCCACTACCCACATGGCTCCAATCATCCTCGACGGCAGGTTTGTGCAACATGGCGCGCGCCATCTCCATGCCCTGGGTCTCCAGCGCGGTCAAACATTGCTGGAACAGGTATTGTATCTCTCCAATGCGGAAAGCGCATCGCGAGACATTGACCGCTCGGTCCAGCGGGTCTAAGATTGTAAGGGGGTCCGCAACGACAGGCAAGCCTCGAGCTGCGCAGAATTCACCGAGCGGAAAGGTCAGACCATACCCTTGATCTACCGCAATGCCCTCCGCTTGAGGATTGAATATCCGTCCGTAATACTCTAGGAAGTATGTCAGCAAGAAGCCTGCTGGTAAGCGGTGAACATGTGAGTTACTTTCTTGTTTCCCAGCTTCATGCCCCTCAGCCATGCGGCCTTCTGACGTCTGCGCCGCGGCAAACTGGGACCAGAGCCGATAAGAGACCTCAGCAGGGCTGCCGTAGCCACCTGTCACCAGCGGAGGGGGAGGTCTGACTTCGAAGTACTCCTCTCCCTTGTGAACTTCATCCTCCAGACTGTGCAGAGCGCCGCGCACTGCTTTCCCGTAGTCCATGGTACCGTTTGCATCCGTGTTGCTTGATGCATCATCTCGCTGACTTCTTTTGCCCTCTTTCGATGAAATGCTATGATCCACGCAATTTTCACCACGAATACTGGTCCTTGTCCCACAATTTTTCTCATCACTGCTTGAATGGGACTGAAGGACACGGCGTTTAATGCAATCCACAGATCGTGCAATAGCCATAACATTTGCTTGCGCTTCTTCGGGCCTTTCAAACTGTTGGAGAACAGTGATGACCATAAGCATGAGTGCATAAGAAGAAATGCCGCCGCACCAAGGTTGATTCAGGCCCCGCTGCATCAGAAGCGCCTTCAGCACCAGCGTCAGAGGCACAGCATGCGCGTAGGGCTTTCCTGGACCCACGAGATCGCGGATGAGCAAGGAGCTGGCAATGCCGCCGTGCTGCGGGCCTTCCAAAGAGATGTCCACTGGCACCAATGTTGTCGCGGACCCAGGCGCAAGACTTTCTTGTCCCGTGGAAAGCGCAGCGGGGTCGGCAAGGATTTTGATGACAGGTACAAATGCGGTGTCGATCGTTTTGATAGAGCGGATCCAGGCTCGCCCTTCCAATGCTCCTGCAAGCTGGTATAAGAGTCTTGCTGACTCGCTGTGTCCGGGAGGCAGCGAGCGAGGAGGCGTTGTCGAGCTCGTTATTGCGCTTGTAGTCGAAGAGACAGCAGGACCGAACCGTGGAGAGGAAGCCGGTGAGGAGAGGGCGGGAGAGCGAGATCCCGTGGCGGTCCTGGCGGTAGTGTTGTTACTACTTGTATCGCTCAGCTGGCTGTGGCTATGGTTGTCTGTCTCCTCCTCCTCCTCTCCAGCAACAGATGATGCGGCGCTAGACTGTCCAGTGGTACAACCAGTACTGTTACTGGTGGTGGTGCTGGTCGTGCTGCTGCTACTAATGCAGCTTTTGCCACTAGTGGTCGTGCTTATACTACAAGTACCCTCGGGAGACGACGAACTCGTGGTTCCCCCTTGCTTTCGGTCTTGCTGCCGACTCATTTGTGGAGTCTTAATACTAAGCGCTGATAGGGCGGGCGATGCAGTACCTGCTGGCTTCAAACCGCAAACAACTAGGTCCAAATCGCTTGAGATCAAATCAAGACCAGTAAAGCAGGACCCGTATAATTCTACTCTTGACCCAGCCCACAAACTCTGAATAATTGAACGCACTTCTTCAAGAATCCTCTCCCGCGCAGCCCGATGTTCCATCATTTTCGTTTCGCGATTTTTCATAAAATCAGCAATATTTTCAGAAAGCTGTGAACGCATAGCATCGATTCCCTGATTGTAAGCAAGCCGCGCTTGCTCTGCTTCCATATCCAGGGCGTAAAGCTCATGAGGCTGCTGAAGCACGAGAGGGGGAGGAACAACCGACTCAAAATCCCCCGTCGTGGTACCGTAGCCGTCACTTCTCTCAGTTTTACTCTTGAGCCTGCGTTGTGCCTGCAAGTGCTGACGGTGATGTCGATACTGGTTATGAAGGCCTTGGACTGGAGTCTGCTGAAGTAAAGGGTACTGAAAAACCACTCGGTGGTCGTTACACTCCTTCCAGCCATCTGAGCCATCATTGAGCTGCCCTCGCTGCCCACCGTTGGCCCCCATCGATGTCGCACATAACTCAACCCCACCCCGGCGTGCTCGCGGATACTCTTGATAGTACTGCGGGTTGTGGTGGTACTGGTGGATGCGTGGGTAGAGAGGGAGACGGCTTGACGGAAACATGTGGACACCAGCATCTCCTCCACAACCCTGTGATCCCCATGCCCGCCCGTTTCCGTGAACGGGAAAGTGCTGCGCATGCTGCGAATTACACATCCGAGGCAATGAGGCAGAGCCGCAGCAGGGGGCGCCTTTCATGTGGTCATAGGCTTTGTATTTAAGCCTGCCATTTGGTTGTTGATGAACGTAGCTTGCTAAAGGCTTGCAATGAACCTGATGCACGTCTATATATTCCTGCTCCTGATCTGGGCGCTGTCGCTGCACGGATTTAGGTGCAGGCACTTTTTGAATTCCCTGTGCCTTGATGCCGGAAGCGGCATATTGCGCCCGCGATGTAGCCTTGTTCATTGAGGCCTTATCCACCCTTTGACCGTCCCTGTAATATTTTGGCTTGAGCGCTCCTTGATGCAGGGTGTCGTCAGACATAGAAAACGCGTCTTTCCTGAACGCTGGATGGTCTCCTTGCATCTCTTCTTGACCGGCACTGACGATCTGGTCCACCTTGTCCAATAAACCTGTCAATATGCTCGAAATGGCGTCACGCATCTGTCGCCGTTGCTTGTACTCTCGCCTGTTGTGAGTTTTCTTCTTAGCTCGTGCTTTCTCCACCACTCCTGCCGACGTCTGACCATCCGCATCCACAGGTGGCGCATTTTCCTGGCAGTCCACAGGCCCTGCGTCCGCCTTGCCTTCGGTACCAATCCGGTCTGCCAATTGCATCTCCTTTCCTTTTTCATCCTCAGTCACATCGCTCACCCGATTGGGGCACACTTTGATGCTAGGGACGGAAGATGTGGGGTCGGCATCAGTGGGAGCAGCATGGTCGACCATGAGATGGACAAAGGCAGGCGCCGGCTCTATAGAAGTGGGATCACTTATAGCTGGTTGATCTGAGGACAGATACAAGGGGCGCGGAGGGACGCAGGGTGGGGAGGTTGGTGTATGTGATGGCGAAAGAGCCGACGAACAGCCCTTTGTAGCCGGGCAATGGCTAGAATTCGATGGGTCTTCTGCTGCCACCAAAGATGCTGCGCCTGCAGCTTCCAGGATTGTTGCAGCATTTGTTGATATGGCCTGAGCCCCATCAGTCCGCAGAGGTGCCGACACGTCGGCGCTTTCACCATTCTCCTTTTTTACTTTGTGGATTTCTTCAACCAGATTGTCACCAGCAACGTTGCGGCAAGCCTCGATCGGTCCAGTACTGTCGCGTCCCCCAGCACGTCCTGTTCCGCACTCCGCATAACACGGCTGCAAAAGAGTATCCTTTACCTCTGTGTCTGAATGTTTGCTTGTCACTTGCTTGGAACTGTCGCCCGACTTCGAATTCATGTGCGCCGAGGCCGTTTTGCTGGTCAATGACGGAGGAAGCGATGGCTTTTTCATCACTGTGCCGCGTCGTCCTACCTCCTCCCATAGGTCATCCTGGTCCTCCCGGTCCTCTTTCACCACCGCCGTGACTAAGCCCGTCGTCTTCCTCGCACTATCGGTGGATCGACGTATTCTGAACGCCGAGGACCCGGAAAAAGGCCTCATCTCTTCGTCAACCACACCGTCTTCTCCTTTGATCCTTCGATTTGCAAAAAGTTGTTCTTCCATTTGATGCCCGTCTACATCCGGCGTTCCCTCTAGCCTCAGACCATTGCTCATTACGGCTCCAAGACCCCTATCAATCGTCGATTCACCAACTTTTGGCAGCGACGTTCTTGGCACGACCCCCTGTTTTTCAAGCCTCAGCTGCTCCTTCACTCTTTGCTGTTGTTGAGACTGCTTCTTTTTCTTTTTCTTCTTGGCTTGATTGCAGGATCCAGTATCAGTGGACATGTTACTTCTGGCCTCATCCTCCATCAAGAGCTCTTGAGCCACCAAGTCCGCACAGGCTGCCTGGATTCGCTCCAAAACGCGCCGGACAATTTTGCCCTCATCTTGATAGACCCAGTGAAGAGGAATCAACAGCAAACGCTCCATCATTAGTTGAGCTGTTCTCATACTTCCTGATCCATCCAAACTATGCTCGCCTCCCTCCCGACATCTCACTACTTTATCCCCCGTCATCTTCAAGGGCTGCTGCTGCAGTAGTACGTGCTGAGCCGGACGTAGCCCTTCAAAAAGGGCTGCCAGTTGAGCAGGATCAGCTTTGAGAGCAAATTCTTGCAGATGTTTTATCTGCTCCGTCACTCCCTTTAGTCCTACGGGTACCCTGGGCCCGGAGACGGAACACCGATTCATACGACGCCAGTAGGCAACCCAAAGAGAGAGCTCGAGTCGGCTCACCAGCAAGTATCGCAGTGGGATTGTCTCTTTATCCTCACCCATGCACTCTTGTAACCAGGGGGCCTCGGGCAAGACCATCGGAAGCGCAGTTGTGCCGGTATGCGAAGCAAGTGTAGGGCTTGAGGAGTTGAGGGTGTTGCCAGTCCCGCCGCTCAAGACGCTCGCGACTGCCGCCGCTGACAAACCAGGACCCCCACCACTAATCGCTGCCACAGCGGACGATTGTAAGCTAAGCTGCTTTGCTGTGGCCGTCGGAAGAGGCTTGGATAGGAAAGAACCATCCGTCACCGCCCGCAAGAGTTGGTAAAGGGCCTCGGCATCTTCGACAGCGGGTTGGCTGAGAGTCAGCGTGTCCAAAGGTGTTGCTCCCAAAGTGCAGACACGCAGACTCCTTTGCAGCAATCGATCCGCACACATTAGTGTGACCTGACTTCCCTGTTCTCTTTTCATATCATTGCCGTCAATGTCCGAGTTCGAGCGCTCGCCTTTCCTCCCAGCACGCTTCCTCACGTCCCCCTGCTGGCTCCATGGTATTCTATACCCCTCAATCAACGAGTGCTCTTCTTCCTCTGCTGCAAGAGCAAAATCCAGCTCATCATCGTCTTCTTCCATTCCTTTGTTCTCTTCAAGGTCATCCAGATCCCCCGCTGCACCCCAGGCTGCGAGAGCACGAGAGCCATTCCCAGCGCTCGCAGCAGCATGCTGCTGCTGTTGTTGCTTGAGGAGGCGGCCGTACATGTAGTTGATTTTGTCACGCTTTACCGTATAGCACGACGGAGGGTGCTGTTGCTGTTGCTTTGGTGGGGAATGTGTTCCTACTAAGGACGGACATGGTGCAGAAAGTGAGGATGGACCTCGTTGCTGCTCTTGTTGCTCGTGCTGCTGCTGTAAATGTCTTCCTGGCTTCTTATTGCGAGATTTTAGCTCATGCTTGAAAAGCTTCAAGTACAACCGAATCCACAGCGGGTCATCGATAGTAAGAGCCTGCATCCGTTCATCGGGTCTGAGCTCACTGAACCACTCCCACAGAGACGAGAGCAACGTGGCCTGCTGCCATGTACTGTCGTGGGTCATGACTCCTGCTCCACAGTGACCCTACTTGCAAGCTATATGTACACAGAGGCTTTCGTCCGCCAACCTGAATTTTGCACAGGACGAAGATTCTTCTGTGCGTCAAAACTTGTGCATGAATACTCTCGCTTTTATGTCGATTTCGTTTCAGTTACCTACCTCCCTCAAAGTACGTCCAGAATCTGGCTGAAATGACAAATCCCAGCGCGAACTGGATCGTTTTCTGACAAATTCAACAAATTGTTGTTACTAAGATGTTAGCTCGGCCCTAGGTTTTTGCAGAGGTGCGGGATGAAATGATCAGGTCGTGTAAAGGGAGCCGGCGGCAGGCAGAAAGCAGGACGGCAATTTCAAAGGAGGGAGTAGCCCAAAAACAGGTAAAATCGTCCGTCGCGTCTCTACCCGTCACTCAAGCAACTCAAAAGAGTCACAAAGTCTACTGCGCGATAGACGGGCGCCCAAATGACCGGGACCGCGGTGATCTGGCAAGTCTCCAAAAGGAGGGGGCGGGCGAAGCCACTGCCTGAAGCCTCCCTCCCCATCACCCGCAGGCGACAGCGAGGACCCGCCGCGCCGCCCCGGCCCGGCCAGGTCCTATGCCTGCAGGGGCCAGGGTGTGTGATATGAAGCGTCCGAGGCGGACAAGGAGCCATACTGGACTTGCATTGTCTTGGCTTTGCACCGAGTCGCGTACTGCTCGGTGCTCACACCGCATGGCGAGCGGAGCGCTCCCCCGGCTTGCCCTTGTCTTGGCCTTATCATGCCATCCCTTCATGCCGAGGGACTCTTGCATATGGCCTAGACTTATATTTAAGCGACAAATCATAATATGATCTCTCTCACATTTATTTCTAACACTATGCTTCAATCGTGGGCCACAGTTTACATCCACGAGGTAGTAAATAGACAGGACAGCGCGATCATTCAGCAACTCTCCTGCTAAACCGCCCCTTTCCTCCTCCTCCTGCTCATTTACTGCGTTGTTTGGGTTTCCTCAAGAACAGGAAGACCATTGAAATCCTAGGGGTGGGTCATATACGATGCCCATCGAAAGCGCTGCAGAACTTCAGGCATCATCATCACTTTTTGGGAAAGAATGCGTGGACGCGAACCTTGCTTTCTACGAGCAAAAGAAGAAAAATCCCGACCCACAAGCCTGTGAGGCGGCCGGCAAGGATGTGCTAGTTTGCTGGGAGACTTTGTAAGTTTCAAATGTCGGGAATTGATTAGGGTTGTAGCTTTTTCCTCCATCTACCGTCTCTGCGGGCGTTTCATGTATGTTTTCAACTACTTCTCTTTATTTACGCAGGAGAGCAAAAATTAAAGCAAAGTCTGAGGCATCTTTTCAAGCCTATGCGGAGTGCCTGGAAATGACGGGCAACAATCTCAAGAAATGTGCCAATTTGCACGAGGACCTCTTGAAGTCTTTTTACGAATCCAAGGAGTAAATGTCTTTTTGACAGATTGGTAGGTCTGTGAGTGGGAAGGAAGCCGGTGCGGTGGTACGGATAGAGTAGGCTAGAGTGAGGTCCCCTCTTCTCGGCGACTATCCTGACGGTGCTGTTACAAGATAATTTACCGGGGGAGGAAGATTATATAATTAAGATTCTACAGAAATAATCATAAAAGAGGAGTTTCGAGTCGAGAAGTATTTATTTTGGACGAGACGATTTAGACATATGCAGCGTGAAGACTGGGACCAAAACGCGTGGGCAATAATATGGGTTCATGGGTTTTATTCGTTGCCACATGCATACCGTCAGTGGTCCTAGTATCCAATTGAAAACTGTCCGTCGCAACCCTTTCTCGATCTAGGCCTCAAGAGTTATATAGAGTGAGAAATCTCTAATTTTTGCGTTGAGCGGCAGTCTTCGTAGCAAGAAAGAAAAATAACCAGCCTCCGTAGAGACGGTGGGATAATCTTTCTTCTTCTACCCTTGCCCCAACCCAATATTGCTCCGGTGTACCCGGGTGTGGTGGCCTCCCCCCCCGGCCGTGAAGAGAGCCCAAGCACTTGACTGCATTGCTAGAATAAAGCCACAGATAAAATGTCCTCACAAGCTTTCCTCCGACCATTGTTATTTAGTGGACCAGCTCATTTGTTGTGTCTTTGTCAAGTGAAAATCACCACGAAATGAAATGCATGAGCGTCTGGCTTGAAGAGGTCGGGGGGTGGATCGAGTGACACGCTGCGCCCTGCGGGCTCCTCGAAGCCTCCTCACCTCTTGCAGATCGCCGCGTATGACCGCCAAACTTGGGCCTCTATGTCCAACTCACAACATACTTTTGGTTACATTTGAGTGTGCGCTTGCTCGCTACGAAAGTTTTCCCCATGAATTTGACATATTTTCAATCCGGCGGAGATAGCCTTTGTCAGCCCTAAGTCCGAATTTTCTCGAACCACACTAGAAGTATCCTCACATTCTCCTTTTCGAATCACATGCATCAGCGGATCGTACAGGTGGGAAAGGAACGCCTGAAATCTGTACGAAATAATGACGTCCACAGCAAGTTTGGCGTGCGGTGCTTATACCGCAGCCGTGTTAGTGTGTTTAACAACAGGAGATGGCGTCGCAACCCGGCACATAGACGCGAACGTGGGAAATCGGCGGACATCAGCTTTTTTGCCTGTTATGCCTCCTATGGGAACTCCAGTCACTGGAAGAATACGGTCACATCCGCTTGAGGCCCACAAAATGTACTACGTATGTCAAGGCGGGACCCGGCTGTCTCAAAGGCGACACGAGCGTCTTGGGACCAGGACAGCAGTCATGGTGGTGAAGACGGACGTGGAACTTTCTGACAAGCGTGATGTCGATCCAGAAGTGGGCAGCAGTTCAAAGAGTACTAATCATACAGGGGTGTCTCGGTTTGGGTCCGCCATGCCTAAATCCGCGGAAGGCACAGGACCACCCCCAGCCCCGCAGGATAACTTCAAGCACAAGAGCCTAGCCGGCGTTCCTACGGACTACGGGCCATACTTGACAATCAAAGGTTTCAAGATAAACGCTTTTGGGTTCTTCTTCTGTTTCATGGCAATCCTTTGGGCTATTCCGTGGGCGGTCTTCCTTGTCGTGTACAAGGCGCTCTTGGAATTCGTGGACAAGCTCGACCCTTGTCGGTACAACGTGGACCGCAGCAGTTCCTTGTGGGGTTGGCTTACCAGCCTCAGCACAGATTCTCTGCCCGAAATGACAGGTTTGGAGAACATACCCGATGGACCAGCGGTACGTGTTGAGTGAAGAAGTATTTTAATGCGTGCGTGCAAGTCGGAAGCGAAGTGACTTAAGAATGAAAGGTGGGAAGACCGAGCATTTGCTGACCTGTTTCACAGCTCTTATCCTCCTGTCTTCTACTTTGAAACGCCCAATTATCTCGTATCTCAACACCGCAGGTATTTGTTGCGAATCATGCGTCTTGGATGGACGTCCCCTACTCGGCACAGCTTCCTATGCGAGCAAAATATCTGGCAAAAGCTGACTTGACGAAGGTCCCAATCCTAGGCAACGCCATGAGCATGGCGCAGCACGTACTTGTTGATCGAGATGACAAACGCAGTCAAATGGAGGCATTGCGATCGGCGCTCCTAATCCTCAAGACTGGCACACCGCTTTTCGTGTTTCCCGAAGGCACTCGCGGCCCAGGAGGGAAAATGCAGGCCTTCAAGATGGGGGCCTTTAAAGTTGCAACCAAAGCTGGTGTACCTATCGTTCCTGTATCAATCGCAGGTACGCATATCATGATGCCAAAAGAGGTTATCATGCCTCAATGTGCCGGTCGTGGGATCACGGCAATCCACGTCCATCCAGCCATACCATCGACGGACCGGACAGATCAGGAGCTTTCAGATTTAGCCTTTAAAATCATAAACGACGCGTTGCCCAATGAGCAGCAATGTGCGTCCACCAGTAAGGAGACTGGAGGTGCTTGATTGAGCACAAATAGTCAAAATTAAATGTAATCATAAGGGAAGGATGTGATGAGGAAGAAGATGGTAATGCTGGTGCCAAGCAGCCAGGTCACGTTCAAAAGCGGGAAAAGAAAATTAATTGACGAGTTTAAGAATTAAATCCGCAGTAAGTCAGCTCAAAAATGCTCTGCCGTCCGGGAAAAGGTGGATATTCGTATTTTTATTTTACACTGAACGCCGTATAAGAATGTTTCATTTTGGTGCGGTTTCAGAATGAGCAAGGAGCTGCCAATGACGCAACATGTCATATCATTACGGCGCATTTAAAAGGTGTCTTGGACTCAACCTAGAGTCCATGCCACTTCCTCGTCGCATGGCTCCGCAGGTCGTCTGCCTACGGATCACCGCGAAAGCAAGCAGGCCGTCCTCGGCCAACAGGCAATCTTCCATCGATTTCCATCGATAGTGACTGCTGCTTCACGAACCGAAACTAGTCGGGAAAAATGCAGTCGAAAAAATATCAAATCACTATCGATTGAAAAGTCCTAAGGCTGTGACCCAGACTTTGTTTTTGGCAGGGGGTCAAGGTCCGCTTATTCCAGGAGGGAAATTCTGACGTGTCGAGGATGTCGTGGGATATGCAAGACGTCTCCAAGGACAACGATTGGCATCTGCCAACACGGTCGGAACCTCGCCCAGCGAGACTCCTGTCATTGAGCAGCTTGAAAATAGTCGTCCTCGTTCGTCGGTCAGTTGTTCCGGTGACTTTCAATGAAGCAGCTAACGCTCTCCGACTCCGCGAGGCAATTTGCCACGTAATCTCTTCCAGCTCTTTGCGAAGGCTTGCAAGGATCAACTTGCCCTGCTCTTGCGCTCCCCGGGCTCCCACGGGTGATCCAGGCTTGACTCGATGTCCTCCAGACTTCGTAGCGAATTGAGTCCTTCGCTCCCAAACGTCGCTTGTAGCTACTCATCCGCATAGCTACCACGTGGGAATCTTGCAAATGCTGCAAACTGTTCTACACTGAAGCGGTGTGGTGGTGGTTGCGGACCCTCTGCACCGCGGAGGAGACGAGTTGGACTAGATAGCTTTCTTCGATGCTATCATATTTTATCGAGAGGGGAAGGCCTTTGGAGGTCTTTTCCCTTGAAAAATTTCCTTGTATTGTACACTTCCTCTTGTGAGCTTGCTACGGGTCGACACGAGAAAAGGCTCACACTCCAATTTCTGGGAAGTCGTCAATTCGCCAGGCTGCTCGTACGTGCCGGGTTGGATTTCCATATTTGGCCCTCAATGAGAGATCGCCTCAGAACGATCGGGAGGCGGCTCTTCCTTGTGTCGCTGGATGGCTGTCAAAGGCGAGTTGTGTTTCGTATGGAAATGTTGATCAGGCCCTTTAGTTCTTCCTCGGCACTTCCCTCTTCACCTCTCCAGCCTGGCACATATTCTGCGGCGAGGCATGGCCTGGGCTGGCCGCTGCTACCACTGTAAGATAGTGGTGGTCATCTCCCTCGTAGTGGATTCAGCAGCGTGCTCGTTGGGGGTGGATAAGCTAACCTGGGGAAGTTCTGTGCCTTCTCGGAAGAATTCCGCAGCAGAGCTCGGACAAAGGAACAGAAGATCTGTACAGATGGCTTCCCGGCGAGGGCATCGTCCGCGCAACGTCGAGCTCGCCAGTGAGAGCGAAAGTCCGACAGCCGCGAGTGCGAAAGTGAGAGGGCACCATTCGAATGGCCGAGTGCAGACCAGACCACTTTTCTATTCTACGGCCATTCCACAGAGGTCCACGCCGTTGTTAAGAGCAAAAGAGTGCATACACACCATGGAAGTGCTTTCAGAGCAAGATCAATTGAGAGATGGTATAGTTTAGGTGCTGCGTAGATACCAAAATGTTGAGAGTGGAGTCCGCACTTAGTGTGGAACCCAGGATCGACGAGTCGCTGAATAAACGATAGCTTCTGCAACTCAAAGTCAATGCGACCCACCCCCATCCCCGTGAAATGTTCGCCATCCACCGTCCACTTGTACGTGTTCACAGAATGCCATTCTCAAGTAAGCAATGCGTCGAGTCCAGCCTCTTTAGCCTGTCGGTGCCCTCAAACTTTCGTTCATCGGCTCCGGCTGCGTCTGCAGATGCCAAGCGCAAGGAGGAGGAGGACAGGATGAAAGTTATCAACGAGTTGGAGCTCCACCCCACGCATAACATAGCGCGCAAGAAACACTGTGCGTGGCGGAAGCCTTACTACTTCTGCAGCACGCTGAAGGGCCATAAAAACGACATTTACTGCATGAAGTGCAGGAGATGGATTGCTGGCGGCGGGATTTCCCATGTCAAACAGCACGAATCCAGGCACCATGCCGGGTGCGGCGAGAACACGATCGACAGTGGTGCTGACATGCAGCAACTTCAGGTGAATCAAACTGTCGCGTACTCCGCAGGGGAACAGGCGCGATTAACTGCCAAGCTTGTTGTCTTCCTCATCCGCGACTCACGTCCCGCCGCGCTGACGCTTGACAAGGACTTTCGCGCGTTTCTTCTTGCCCTGAACCCTAAGTTCATCATACCAGACACCAAGAAGATCAGGACGGTCACAAATGCCATGTATAACGCAGCGCGGGATACGGTCCTAGACTACATCCATCCGCTCAAACAGAAGGGTCCGTCGGCCCTCCGCGGCATGGTAGCCTGCGTTTCTCTGGATATGTGGACGGACGCGACGCAAATGACGTACATCGGCGTGCTTCTCCACACCATTTAGTGTACGAATGGCGGTTTCGAGAAGAAAGAGTTTTGTCTGGCGTGTAAGGAGGTTGAGGCCGACCACGTAACAGCCCAGGTCGTACAGCAGTACCTGGAGGCGACGGTGAAGGAGTTTGGGATACCTGTCAAAGCAATCTTCCGAGTTGTCCACGACGGTGACGCCGAACTCATCCAAGCCGTCCGCAAGGTCGGCCTCTCCTCGCTGTGCTTCACCCATAGCCTTCAGCGCACCATAGCGGTGTCTTTAAAGGGAGAGGACGATATCCTCACCACTCTGAAGCGCGCCAGGAATGCTGTCTCTGGCGCCCGCCACAGCAACGTCCTGGCGGCCTATCAACGCGAAACACAGGTGTCGACACAGCAGCATGGGACGTCTCCGACGGCGCACGCGCTGGGCGACAATTGCCAGCCCGCAGCGTCTGAGGTCTCCGAACCTGATGAAAGGCAGAAGTCGGGAGACTCCTCCCTCCTGGGGCAGGTCGTGGCCTTATATAAGCCTTTCCGAGGGTTGATCACGGAGCTGCAGGCGGACGATGTTACGTCACCCCTCGGTGTGCCCGCATACCTGGAACTGGTCGAAGGCCTAAGAACAACGCCGAATATTGCGGAGACGTCTGTCGCCGGAACAGACTATCCCGCCTCATCCACCAGGCACCTCATAAGCGTCTTGCACCCCTCTGTACAAAGATTAGCCAGGCAAGCGCGCACGGACCTGACGCGCCCATTCAAGCTCCGGCGCATGCTGCCGCTGGCGGTGGCGCCGTGTCTGGACCCGTGCACGAAGAACCTGAGGGCCATGGGTGCGCCCGACGACGTCTTGAAGAAAGCGTGGAGAGTCATACAAGAGCAGACGGACCGGACAATAACGGTGCTCAAGAAGGCGAATGGGTATGTGGAGGGGCGCGGCGAGAAGCGGGGCTGTGAAGGGGATTTCAAGACGACTAGTAGCTTGAGGGCCCTCTTCTTCGCGCAGAGCAACCACTATAATGACTTGGCGGTAGTGCATGACATGGAGCCCGCGCTCGACTTCGAGGGCGTGGAGATAGAGAACAGGGAGGACGTGGCGTCGGAGATCACCAATTATCTATCCAAGTCAGTGCAAACGATAGGCCTCGAGAAGATTGGTACAGTATTGGTGGAATCTGCGCGAGGGCTGTCCCGTACTCACCATCGTGGCCATGCATTACCTCTGCATTCCCGCGTCGTCGTCAAGCGTGAGGCGGCTGGTCTCACGGACGAGGCTCATCGAGTCGGGGCCGCAGAAACTGCCTGAAACGTTCGAAAAGCTCACTTTTACACGCATCAACTGGGACGAAAGCCTATACAATGTGTGGCTCGAAGATGAGAGGACGGGGGATGATGAGAGCAAGAGTGGGAACGCGACAGAAGAGGAGGCAGAAGGAGAGGAGAAGTTAGAGGCACCGTGGCCAGGTTCTGAAGCGCAGGGTGCGAGTGAGTTGGATAGCGAGATTCGGGCGGAATATGACCTCGGATTGGTTGACTTGATGGGTTACAATATTGATGAGCCCGACGATGCCTTCTGGGACGAGCTCGGGGAGGAAACGGAGCCATGGCTGGACACTGAATAGCTGGAGAGGATTGCTATGATTGTGTCGAGTGATTGTTGGTCGAACTTTAGCCAGTTTAGGTTTAATAGGGAGTCAAGAAAAGGCATGTTCATATTGCTCTTTTTCCGAGATGAGAAAAGCAGATGTATATGGAAAAGTGTTTGAGTAATGAATGAAGGAGACAGGAGGTTAATAGGGAACAAAATGTGATCAAATCAAAGTATTGTGCCTTGCTCCCAATGGAGAGAAGACATATGCATACAACATGAAGTTCTAACAGAGATGAATGGGAAGTCAAGCCGTAAGGAAGATTCCCATCACAAATAACGAAAAACAAAGGCGCTCAGGCGCTCAGAGCGCCAGTAACGCTGAGCTGTCTCGCTACTTGGGCCCCGGCCCAGCCTCTCAGTCCTTGCTCATTTAGCATTCAGGAACGCACTATGGGCCTTCTCTGGTCTTTAAGTATTCTCAAAAAAGTTTAAAAGTCAAACTCAAATCAAATGCCCTGGAGTTGAGGCCAGGTAATGGATGCGGACTTGTGCGAGACCGAACATGGCAGAGTCTCAACCTCTCGAGTCTGTCCGCCCCATTTACTATAGGAATGATTTTACTGACTTGACAGTAGTCGCAGAGGAAGAATGGCACTCAAGAAGGTGGGAGGATGAAATACGTTTACCATTTCCTTGAAGGTGACAGAGTACCCCCCCTTCCGCCGGGGCCCATCGTCATCAGTTGGCTCCGCCGGTGGCCGCGCCCCTTCTGTTCGTGCCTCTGGAGATCCCTCGATCTGACTCCCACCACACCGATGGCCTTTCAACACACGCACACGCTTGAGAGATTGCGAGCAAGGCGTTGCTACACGCGACTTATAAATATGATGCCAGCCAATCATGTCTTTCACCTTTTCACAAAATAGGGATCCTCCACTGGGTGTAATTCATGCGATGAATGTGGTTGCCTGGCAGGAACAACCTTTCCTCTACAACCGGGAAAAGCGAAGTAACGCCCTTTTTACCTCCATTGCAAGCTTCCATGGACTCAACTGAGGTTGACAGTGACTCGGAGGAAAGCCGCTCTGTTAAATGCTCACCTGCGCAGCTCTACCCGACATTTGCCTTCCTAGGAGTACAGATGTGTTGGTCGGTTGCGTACGCGTACATTACTCCCATTCTTGTGACATTCAATTTGAACATAGAAACAGTGGGTCTTGTGTGGTGCATGAGTTCATTGGCAAGCTGTGCGACGGTGCCTTTGCTTTCGGCAGCGAGTGATTTTACGCAAAATTCGTGGGGGCGGAGGCGGCCTTACATGGCCATGTTCTTGCTTGTTGGAGGAGGGGGGCTGCTTTTACTGGCTTACGCGGACAGGATTGGTGTGTGGTTTGGTGATATCGGTGGACAGCAACGGAATGCCCTAAGCATGGCTGTAATGGGGCTTATCTTGAGCCAAGTCGGCTTGGACGGGATCCAGTGTATGGAGCGAGGACTATGCACCGACACACTCGACGCGGACGCATTGCAAGGAGTCAATGCTTTTTTTGCCCTTCAAGGCAGCTTGGGCCGAGTGGTTGGCTTTGGGCTGGGTGCCGCAAACCTGGGAAAGGCCCCAGGGCTGTCATACCTGGGAGATCAGATCCAAATATTGTTTCTGCTCTCCGCCTTTCTTTTATTTCTTACAACAAGTACCACGCTCCTTACTGCTAGAGAAAAACGGTTCATACCGCAGCTCTACGAGCTATTTAATGCATCCGTGACCTCCTCTGGCAAACGCGCGCTATTCGGTATGAAATCCTTGCCCAAGGCAGTTCGCCTCGCAGCAGTAAGTAATCTTCTGGCCTGGAGCTCTTTCGCATTGTTATTCTACTACGGATCCTACTTCTACGGCTCCTTTATCTTTGGAGGTGATCCGGAAGACACTCGAGTTATCGACAGCATCTATGAGCGCGGTGTCCAGTCCGCTAGTTTTGGATTCTTGCTCATGGCTGTCGTGGGGAGCATGATGTCGCTTGGCCTCGGATTTGTTACAGCCAAAGTAGGAATTAAAACAATGTGGGTATCCACCCTGGCGTTTGCTGCAGCTACTTTTCTCGGGTTCTTTTTCCTTCGCCCAGGGGATAGGGGCGCAGCGTTGGCTCTTTCCGCCTGTCTGGGTTTGCCTTTGGCCGCTAGCTATCAGTGTCCGTGGGCGATAGTGACAGTAGCTGTACGACGTTCGGAAAATAGCGCCCTGTATTGTAGTTTATTCCGAAGTCTGAGCGAAGTACTTCCCTTTGCTCTACAAGGTCTGATCGGGTCAGCCCTTTTAAGCGTTTTCCAAGGAAGCGCTCGATCTGTCTTCGCAGCGGCCTCTGTGCTCATGGCCGCGGCTGCTGTGCACACATATTTCTTTGTTTTGGACGTTCAAGACGTGGAGGAGTACGAAGAAGAGATTTAAACGCTTGTCATACTGGAGTGTATACGCACTAGTGTCGTCATGCACCTCTTTAGGTGCTTGCAAGACGATGCTGTACATCAGGCGGTATGAGGGATGTAAAGATTTCATACCTTGCGCCGAGAAAGCGAGCATAAGAGAAACCCTGGACATAGCATGAGCAAGTAAATAAGATTTTTTTTAAGATTGTCTCGGACAGAGTTGTAGATGTCTTGAGGGCTGGGCGTGGTGTGGGGTTGCGGTGGCAGCGAGGTCGTCGGGGCGGGAGGTTGAATGGGTCGGCCACAGGCCCGGAGGCGCCTGCGCGTTCAGGACAGAAGACACACTTTTATGAAATGGAGCATTAATCTCCTGTATACCATCGCGTACCTGCGTAGACCATCTATTACCTCTCTAATCTTGGTCGCGTTTTCACGGACCGGGGGTCGGACTTCTGCTTTGCGAAAAGTCTTTTCCCGCCTCGCCATCGCATGAAAGGAGCGAAAGCGAGAACACAAAACGGAAGTCCTGAAACGCACCCGTCGCTCAGGCGGCCAGTGCGAGCAAATTCTCCCAGGATTATTGTTTTCTTTGCTGCCTCCGCATCCCCCCGCGCTACCACTTTGTTCATTGCATGGCAGATTTTAAGATTTTCTCACACATGGAGATACTGTTCTGGTCCAACTCTGCAGTGATAGCGTTTCTTCGCTTGCCATATTATCAATGAGAATAGATGACTGGATTGAGAGGACGACCACTATGCTCACACGCTTTCTCACGTTTTGCTCGTTTGCTCCCTGGTAGACATGCACACCAAGCTGAAATTGAGTGATGTACATGTCATGGTCTTTAAAGGGGCGAGACAGCAAGAATCGCAGCATCATGTAGAGTTCAATGGAAAAGAAATCTACTGTGGCGACATAAGGAAAAAAGGTCACTCTATAAAGGTGAGAGATTATTGTACCTGCAAGAAAGGGCATGTCAGTCAGACAAATAGTGTGGATATGCGCGTCGGCATTGTTGCGTGGTGGAGTGAAGTCTTACCGCTCAATATTTTATTTTTTCCTGTCGGTCACGAGCTTATGCCATACTCGTATTGTGACCATCATTTCGTTTATATTTTCTTGGTCTCCACTTTTGTTCGCTCCAGAAATGATGACCGTTCTTATTGGTTACTTTGTGCCTGACCTTGAGATCTACGCTCGAACACTCACACTAATCATTACATTTAGGTGAAGGATTTGCAAAAATGCGACGAAGAAGATAGGGTCATCTGCTTTGCCTCTGGAAAAGTGCGATTTAATATCGAAATTCCGGAGGAAGGTGATAAAGCGAAAGAAGCTCGCCATTTCTTGGCATGCGTGGTAGACGCATATGACGCCTGTAGAAACGGGGATCTCAGAAACGGCGGGAGCGCATCCACAGCTTTCTCACCTATAAATGCCATGAATAAGCTGCGATCGCCTGTTCCAGGTGGTCGTCATCGAGTAATGGTTTCCAGTGAAAGTAGAGGAAGCCACAGAGGTCCCTCGCATGTACGTGCATCCGGTTCGAGTCAGTCGTCGGTCATGTCCAGATCCCATGACTTCTCCCTTCATGCTTGCTCTACAGGAAGCGCTGACTTGTATGTAGGATGCTTGATTGCATTCACTTTGCCGTTTCAAGCACTTCCCCCCCCTTTTTTAACCAGGGCTTCTTCAAATCCAGAGCAGGCTTGTCCAAGGCGCCCAAGATGGTTTGGAACGGGCCTTCCTTTGTTGCCCCTGGCACCAGTCCTCCCGGTTCCTTCCAAAAATTAAAAAAAAACAGTTACAAACGCTCCTTTTCGAGCACTGTCAGCGACGATCATGATCCTTTTAAGGAAAGTAGAGACAAAAGCGGCTCGAGTGAGAGCTCGAAAAGACGAGGGGTCGGCAAGAAGGACGCTGTGGACGAGATCGAAAGCTTTGTTGCGCCTAGCTCTCCGAAAACGTCTAGCCCCCACAACGACATTTCCTTACTTTTTCGCAACAGCCAGCTCCAAAATCCGTCTACGCCTAATGCACGTGAAGCCTATCCTACGTCTTCCACAGACGTGAAAAAATTGAGTAAGAGCAATTGTCAGATTCACGAGTCGGGCGACACGAGTGCATTAAAATTGCCATTTCCACCTTCGTCATCTTCTGCGTCTTCCCCTCATCCCCCGGGCCGTAAACGAGAAGGTCTCATTAATAACGGTAATACGTGTTACCTGAATTCGGTCGTACAAGCGCTGGCTGCCGCTGGAGACTTCGTGGACGACCTGTTATCCACATTTTGGCTCCGACAGACGCTCCAGGATCTTCGCAGGCCATCGAAGAGGCGTCACCTCAAAGTTTATGGTTCATTTTCCGGCCTTCTCCTCGCCTTGCGACAAAAATCTGACAAAGCAATGAAAGTTTCTTCAGCTGCAACCGGCGGAAGCACCGGTCAAGAAAGTGATAGCAGCGCGGTCACAGATCCCTCTCTCTTTCGTCGGGAGATGGCTATTAATTTCACCGCTTATGGGGATGGGCGACAACAGGATGCACATGAGTTTCTGGGGGATCTCCTGAACACTTTACAAGAGGAGCTCTTTATGTACGGTTGGCGCTTTGCGAGAAGTAAAGTAAGTGCCGAAAAAGAAGCTGCTCGAGCAGCAGCAAATTGCGTCGCTAATGTGAAAAAACGAATCACAGAAGTGGGCAGGCAAATGGTTGAAAAGAGGGTGGCTCAGGTTCTAGGAACAGTGTCGGAGCCGATAATTGGGGGAGGAAAGAAAAGGCAGACCTTACTTCGGAACTTCTTACGGCCTCGGACGAATGCATTTTCTTCTCGATCAGAACATTGGACCACAGAGTGGACTAAAGATGTTAAGAGGAAGCAAAAAGAGGAAAATTATCCAGAAAATCTGCAAGATGATAAAAAGGTGACTTTGTCTTCCCCTGAGGACGATAGTGCAGAGATAAGTCAGGAAGAGGCGGCAATCTTGGAGGAGGTTCTTCCAGTAACGAGGCATTTCTACGCAGAAATCGAAAAGACCTTATCCTGTGTCGGGATAAATTGTGCATACACTCGGTCATACATCGAGCCTTTTACCGATTTTTCTGTCGACCTTATCGCCCCCGAGGGAGGTGCCGGGCAACTGGCGCTTTTAAAAGGACCACACAGTGCAAACAGTGAGGTCTCCCTTAAGCTCGATATGCTCTTGACGCATGCATTTCGGGAGCAGGAGCTGGAGCTCTCCTGTGAGCGGTGTCAGAAGCAAAAGAAAGTCCGGGTTACGTACAAATTCCGGAAACTTCCCCGTCTTCTGGTCGTACACTTAAAGCGCTTCAGCATTACCGGCGGCGACGGCTATAGGGGAGCTTGTAGCAGTAAGTTGCAGACGCGCGTCATGGCTCCGAGCACATTGGACCTGGCCCAATTTTGCGACGCTCGCACTGCTAACCCTCGCGATCTTTCGGCGGGACTAGGGGGTCCAGCAGGGCATGACATGGAAAATGTCTTGCTCAAAAGTTTGCAAGAATCATCCTCTCCACCGCGTGTATTAGATTGCAAGCCTGATGCCACTGACACATACCCTCAACCGGTTTCAGTGTATGAGATAAGGGGCACGAAAGATGAGAGTTCAACAACCTCTCAGGTAAGAACACTTTTTTCAGAAGTTTCACGACGCATTGGTGAGATGCGCAGCCGTACACCGCCAGAGGAATAGGCAAACACCGAGTCGTACAGATGCCATTTTTAGGTGCACAAAACAATGATAGTTGGCATAGGAGCTAATCATCGGATTTAAAATGCAACATTCCTGCCACACAGATAGGAACTCAAAATGGATGGACTGGGCAAAGAAAAATAGGAGTTCCTCGCTTAGATTCTGAAAACCTCACCGGCCACTTCGACGTTAAAGGAGTGCCTTTTGGCTCTGAAAATCCTCATGAAGACGTGGAGGATGAACAATTGCAGGAGGCTATACGGTTGTCCCTTATTAATGAGCGAGGCAGCGCGGCTAGACAACAGGGTGACAAAGCCGCAAGTCAAGCTCCAGGAGAAGTCAGAGGTGGAAAGACCGCGGGAGAAAGGCGACCATCGAAACCTCATATTGTGCTGACGGATATGTGTGAGGACAAAGAAAATCAGCCTCCCGCCTCGACGAAGCACTCTTCCCCCATGCCCTTGAACTTCAGGCATATTCAGTCGCAGCCCCTTGGCCTCTTCTCGCTCAAGAACTCTCTGAGTGCCGCAAAGCGGGTCAGTGGACTGGACTCATCCTACACACTGCAGAGCGTTGTACGACATCTGGGCCGCTCAGCGAACTCTGGCCATTACGTCACCGACGTCCGCCGTCCCGGTTCGAGGCCAGCATCTCCTGCGTGCTGGACCCGGTATGACGATGCTATGGTCTCCCCCCTGCCTCCCGGTGACCGCATCTTGGAAGACGAGGTGAGCCTACAGACCGGCTACATTTTCATCTACCGTGCGCATCTCTCGGCCGCTCAGCCCGATTCGTAGGGGAATGGTTTACTAGCCAGGCGCGCTGGTGTTGGCAAGCGGAACTGACAATACCCTCAGATCGGTTTGCAGGGTTCATAAACGAGATATGCATCCGCATGTAGATAGTTGCAACGAATATATAATGACGATATGCCTCCATCTAGCAAGCAAAATATTCCCCATCATTGCATTACAACAATTTCTCTTCAATTCTCCGATCCGTTTCTAAGTGCGCCACATACTTGCGAAGAATGATGCGATTAATCACGAAATATGTCTACTTATTGATTCGAAAACAGAAAAATACAGGTCAGCCGTGCGACGTCCAAGAGATTGGTCAATCACCTTCTCTCCGATATTTGTGAATGTCAAATGTGGGTGCAGACTGAGGGATTCAACTAATGTGTCGAATAGAGGATTCACCGCATGTAAAAGTCGAAAGATATTTCCTCTCAACTGTTGATTGGTCAACGACTTCGGAGTGACCTGCAATGGATCTGCCCGCGCGCTCTTGTATCTAGGTACCAATTGCTGAAGATTTTCTCCGTCTCCGCGCATTAAAGTTGTTCATGCCAGATTTCCTTACAACTCCGTAAGTCGGGCCTCGATTGCTCCGGCCAAACTCGGTGCTGTCTCGTCGGGAGATCGTAGTGCAGTCGATGCCCTCATCTCTTAGAACTGCTTGCAGCCACTCATCCGCTTGTGCGTATTTGAATAACGCATGGCTGTCGCCCAGGATTGTTAGCACGTCCTGTACTGTAGCAGGTGGGTGCTGCCGTTGGATTTCTTTTACCGCTGCTGATAAACGATAACCAGATAGGCTGGTTGCCTCTTATCTACGCTCTCCGAAAATAGCAATCCTTCATCCTTCAAAGTTTTCCTGATGTGACTACCAACTGTTCCCTTTTAAAGGCGGATAAAGGCTCCGCCTGTTCCAACGCCTCTCGCATCGATCGGGTCTCGTCTAATACTGCGTTTGTACTACCTTGACTTTCCTCCATGCGAGATGTTCCCCTATACGCCATAGCTGCCAACCTTACTGGTAGCAGCGACGTCCTTGCTTTATTCTGAGGGCGAGCGATCTCTGAAATGATTTCAGGTTATATGTGGGTACTGAAGAGGGGTTATCAGGTCCCCCGATAGTATTATATATCTTCGCGTGTACTCTACCCGTCCTAATATCTGGCCATTCCAGATATCCACCTTTGACACATCTTCTGTGTCCATTTCCAATCGGCTGTACCGACATTCTCCACCACTGTATAAACGCGGGTCTACCCTTTTTAGAGAACTCTCATAGCGTGCTATCGGAGAGTATGGGAAATGACCCCGGGAGAGTGGCACAATCGAAACTGACTACTCCACTTTGATCGGGTTTGCTTTTGAGAGCTCTTGTGTCCATCTAAGCGTGCCCCGGTGCCACAGGACCTGCTAGGTGTTGCAACTCGGGTTCATGACTTGGTACCTTACATCGAAAGACCGATCCGCAGGGAGGATCTTCTCTTTAACGCCTATCGGGGGAATTTCTCGCAACATCCCAACGCCAGTAAGAGCATCACCTGCTCGCACATTATCGGAGGTTTGCCAATCTCGAGCCCTCCTCCATCGATCTAGATAGATTGAAGCTATGTGTCATAAGCATCCTCCAGCGAGACCCCGTGAAAAAATACGCGGCGATACGTTTGCGTAAGAACCGCACTTTCCCGCACTAAGGGTTGAACGGGCTCACAGTGTCACCTCAGATTGATCATTTGTCTTAAGACAGAGGCCTGAAAAGAAATTGGAATAACAGCGTTGCATGGACGTCGTGCAAGCAAAACCGCGGATGCATAGGACAGATCGCCCAGATCGGCGACAAACAACAAAGGAGAAAACCTACAGAGTGGCGCGAGGCGCAGGCGGTGCAGCCTGCACCAATGTCTGTTCACGTACGTCCGACGGAGTGACCTGTTCATTTTTTTTTAGTCGCCTAGTTTGAGGGAGCATGTATCGAAAAGGGCGACCTCACGTGACGGGGGGGTCGTGCCCGTTGGTCTCGGAAACGTGCTCGCTGAGCTCGAGGGCGACGGCCCACTTCAAGGCGACAGGACAGAGAATAGGCTCTTTGCTGGCCTGCCCGAATGTGTTGTGTGCATAGGCAGGACAGCCTGGAAGACTTGTTGTTCGCTTGGCAGCCGCGAGGGCTGTATCCGTGCGTGGTGGGCATGCTGGGGCGGCATGCGGCAGCCTGCGCGCGTCTTGAAGCAAGCAACCTCCCACCCAACCCCCTGAGTCTTGACACGATTTTTGTCCGGGCCTTTCCAGAGGCGTTGGGAGCATTTGGTCCAGTTTTAGGTTCAGTAATACCGCACACACTCATTACTGCTCCCGCAGGCTTCAAGCTTTGAGAGATCGCTCCCACCTCGAACTGGAATTCGCCTTTCTGCGTCACGGTTCCCGTAGAAAATGCCTTCTTCAAGGTTATGGCGTCTCCTTCTGCTACGGTGTTGCATTTTCCTGTCGGCTGTGGCCGCAGCGGAGCATGAAACGGCCACAAACGCATCAAGCAAATCTGGTTGCCCAACCTTTTCTCGACCAGCAGCGCCTTGTACTTCTGTGTGGAGTATGCGGCCTTCGCAAGTTGACGTCGTTCTCGCGGTCGGGGACTCCATCACAGCTGCATTCGGAGCCCGTGGGAAACGGGGAGGCTTTCATGAGTCGCGAGGGCTGAGTTGGAGTATTGGTGGCGATGAAGGTGCCTTGACATTGCCAAATTTCATCAAGGAGCACAATCCTAATGTTACGGGCTATTCTCTGGGCTCTCGCGAGGCATCTTTATGCTGGGGCCCCGTGTGTAGGGATGTGCACCGTGCGCGACATGATCGGCTGAATGGTGCACTCAGCGGCTCCATGTAAGAATGACTCCGGAGAGAGGAATGTGGAACATGCATCTTTCAATTCGCTGATCAGACTTGCTCCCGCGTGACTTGATCGAGGGAGCGCGGCTAAATATGTTTTTACTATGTTTATATCAAAATTTAATGTCTTACACAGGGTCCGCAACGTGTGGTTCGACCAACTGGACTACCTTGAAGCCGAGTTGCTTGCTCTTAACGTGGACGTGGAAAAGACATGGAAGGTCTTGACTTTGTTCGTGGGAGCGAATGACTTGTGCCTGGTGTGTAAGATGCAAAAGCGCTTCGACCCGACAGAGTTCGCGGAATACTACCGCCGTGTTTTGATCGAGATTCGGAACAGATTTCCCCGGACGCTTGTGAACGTGGTGGAGCTCTTTAACGTCTCCGCCATCTACCGTGCTACGGAAGATCAACCGTACTGCCGCGGCGTGCACCGCCTTGTCTTCCTTGAGTGCGACTGCGCGTTCGGCCCCGAGTCCGAGGCGCGACCTTACAGGGACATGATGGATGAGATGGCCACGGCTTACAACCAGCAAGTACGTGCAGTGATTCGAGACTTGTCGCAGGTCCGCAACGAAACCTTCGCTATCGCCCTCCACCCATTCACTCGGGACTTGAACATCACATCCTTCCCCATGGAGATGATCTCCACGCTCGACTGCTTCCATCCCTCGGCTAAGAGCCACGGGTTGACGGCAACAGCGCTCTGGAACAGCATGCTCACGCCACCTGAGAAACGGCTGAGAAACATCCCTTCGTTAACTTTGGAACCCTTGTGTGCCGGCGAGGACAGTGTATTTTACCCGGGGTCTCCGCCGGATGCGGAGGTCGTTTGGAAGGACGGAGGGACAGAGGGATACGTGGAGGGAGTCGTGCAGGCCATGAAAGAGAGCAAGAGCTTGTTGCGAACAGGTTGAAGGGTAATAAGGTGGTTCGCTGCTCCGGCTGGCTGACACGGCCCCGAGGGACGCTGGCAATCACGGCGAATGATAGAGGTTGGAAGCAGAGGGGGTCGGACAGCCTGCGACTCTCCACGTTAAGATGTTATCTGTATCAAAGTGTAGAGACCCTTTTCCAACAAGTGAATAAAGTACATATTCTGGAGGTTCGTTGGTGGAACGTAGAAAGTGGGAGAGTCAGCGTGAAGAGTGTTATGCGTATTGTCATCCTCTATGGAAAAGCCAGAGCCGATGACGGACATTAGTCTTACTACGATGAAGAAGGGATAAACATAGACCGGATTTCAAGAGAGAGAGAAGGGAGGGTAGAGTCCCTTACTCAATGAGGCACGGTGCGCCCAGCCTTTTCAGAGGAAAAGCGCGCCGAGTACTGTTGGATAAAGAAAGCTGGGAATCAAGATGTTTCCATGTACATACGAGTCGTGTAAAAGCAAATGATGAGCCGGCTGCAGGTCAATCGAAGAAGCAACAAACCGAGTGGACATGTCGATGTAACATTTTTCTTGGCAATATAGACACGACGGCTGCGCGGTCCGCTGTGCAACTTCCTGTACAACGCCGTCAGTGTGTCCGGTTGTCAGACTCCGCGATGTAGCTAGTTCCGCTCCCTGTCCCACAGCTTAAGAGGGCTATTTGGAGCCACGAGCAAAAAGGGGATGGAATTGATTGGTGTGCGTCCCGCTAAACCTCCCAGGGAGCCGAAGCCCAGGAATAAGCCATCGTGGACGAAGCGGATCTCCTCATGCAGGCGGTGGAACAGGCCGTCATTGTGCCGCGCGTAAACCAGATGCAAGGACTCCCCGCAGCGGCCCTGACTTTCGCCCTCCGCCGTCGCAACCCCACAGGGATCGCGAGCAGGAGAAGCACCTCGGCAGCGGACCGACCCGGCATCACATGTGTCACTCCATTTCCGCATGCTATTCACATCCTTATCTTCAGCAGCACGTTCGACAGCAGGATATCGATTGGCTTGATTCTTACATACATACAACCGACTATGTCGAGTGTCTCTTGGATCCTTTGTTCTCGCTTCGTACGCGCTGAGTCCGGTATACGCATCAAACCGCCGACTCCTCGAAGTTATTCCTTGATTATAGAATACGTTGTACCCGCAACCCGTCGCTTGATCGACTCCTTTACCCAACCACCAACCCCTTCCCAAACGCCAGTGCCAGAGCAAGTAGGCAAGAGGATAGGACATGCCCATGGCCAAAATCTCCCCCTGCCATTCTCCGTGAAGCTGTTGTAGGGTGGCTGGGGGCAAGAGACGGAAGAGAAACAAGCACTCCTCTTTGCTTAGACCTTTGATGTCATCTGCCGTCATATCTTGTAGCGTGGCTTTACCCTTGCGTTCTAGGGGCCAAGGACGAGGACCGCGACGAGTCGACGCGCAATTATCCGAGGCAGGCGTGGCGGCGCTGGAGCACTCGTTCGCGTCCAACGCGACGGTTTCTCCGAGGCATTTGCGTCGACGAAGGGAATGACGAGAATATAGCCAGAAGCAGGCAGCCATACCCACGATAGTCAATGGCAATATTGGCACCATTACTGCTGTGAAGAGCAAGAGATGGTCCTTCATTTTTTCCTGCTTCATGTTGTTCAAGGGGCGGGCTGGTCATGAGAAGGGTGGGATTGCGCAACAATGCATTCAAGATGCCAGCACTTGAAGAACAAAGGTGATAATGATGCTATCTATCTTGTGGCGACGCGAAGTACCTGCTGTGCACGGCGCACAGGTCGCCGCCGTCTCCGCAGGGCTCTGGATGTGTCCCCAGGGCGTGACGTCGCGGTCGGCGAGGCGCCTCTCGCCCACTTCCTCAAGTTCGCCGCCCGTCTCCGCGGCGAGTCCCGCAAGTATACACTCCCTCCGATGTTTCCCCACCCACTGCCGGTACTCTATGGTTGATATCAATTGAAAATTCTTGTAAAATGCTGCGGTCGCTAGAGGCTGAGCTCCTTAATACGTGTGTTCCTCTTGAGGGACGCAGGAGTCTACCCCCACCCGCCTACTTTGCCTGGGTCTCCACCTTAACAAGATGGCCGCCGAGGTCCAGTGCTTTTGTACTCCAAGAGCGTGCAAATGAATGAGCACGGGCACGCATGTGCATTACTCATTCTGAATAGTGGTCGAACACAATGCGTTGCTATCATTTTCGAGCACCCCCTTTGTTTTTGGCTCAGGCACTCATTCGCTCCTCTTCTCACCTTCCAGTTGACAGGAACAACACCATGTCCATGGGAATAAACAATGGCATGCCAGGTGCCCGCGTGGCTCCTGTGACTGCAATCGGCACCAGCGGAGTCACGGATGAAAATGCACCTGAGTTGAGCAAGAGACTCTCGCTAGAAGATCAAGGCTTGAGCACAATTCAGGCATTGAATGTGACGGCGGACACTCAAGACATTAGGCATGTGGTTGCAATGCTTCAGGAGACCGGTGACGGTCTTGACGGAGACACCACCGTCAACATCCCCACATCAAGGTGGCATGAGGAGGAAACAATCAGGATGCCATCCGGACTCCTCCTGACAGGTGCTCAAACTTCTGCAGGGAAGGGAAGTCCTGCCGCTCGTCCGGTTGAGGGGGACGAGAACGTCGATATCAACGAGGCACTTAGTGATCACTGCAGTGCCTCAAAGCACAGGAGTATGATAGATCAGAGTGTCAGAGGTCATTTACGCACCCTGAATGTCGTCGCGCACTCAGGACTTGCTGATCAGAGTAAGAAGTCCAGGGCACAAGAAGCTATCTTGGGCGGGAAAGGAGACTTGATTATAAATAAACAGTCTGGGAGCGAAGTGCCATCGCCGAGACGCGGCGCATCCAATACGGTTTCGAAATTATCCTGCCAAGATGGGAGTATTCAAACCTCCGGGGACAGGAGTCGGCCCTCAGCCGAGGAGCTCGCCAGGAGACGTGAGACGGCAGATCCCGAGTCTCTTCGCTACCTGTTAACGCTGTTGAGGTCGCCCGGTGGAAGCGTGCAAGGTTCGCAGAACTCTCTCTCTGTTTCTCCTGGCAAAGCCATAGAGAAGATACTAGGCCCGACCCTGGCGGCGGAGGATGAGAGAGGTCAAGACGGCGATGAGGGCGGAGGTGACTCGTCGACAAGGGCGACTGGTGCTGAAGCGGGCGAGGAGGAAGCGACGGCTGCTCAGAGGCAGAAGAGATGTGTAGAAACCAACATAACAGTGGACACTTTGCACTTGGAGCGACTAATCGTGGACCTGGAAACATCTCTCGGGGGGGGAACGCCAGCGGTGGCGGACAGCACGACGGATTCTTTCATATCACCCATCGCCCGGCGCCGATCCAGCATCATGGCACGCCGGCTAACGGCGGACCCGGGGCTTCTAGAAGATCTAATTCATGAACTCACTGGAGGAAAGGGTCGCCGCTTGAGTACGGTGGCCAGGTCTCCGGCCTCTGTGGTGATGACGACTCTCAGCACCACGAGGACTTCGATGGCAGCCGCCGTCTGCGAGGTCCCCACGTTGGCTGCGACCGACAGCCGGCGGGCGACGGCTTCGCCCGGCGATATTGGCATGCTGCTGGCCGAGCTCCCTTCGGATCAAGGAGGGCAAGGCGGCGAAGGCAGACGGCCCTCTGGACGCACGTGGCTCGATACCGGTGAGCAAGCTGAAACGGGTGCTTCGTGCTCAAGCTACTCCATGTCCCCTCCGCCTCTGCCCTCGCAGGGATCCAATCGCAAATTGCTGCGGAGCTGCCTGAGCTCCAAGAAAGAACGACCCACACAGCCCTCACCTGCCTCCCCGGGCCCCTCGTTCTCTGGCTCGGCCACCAAGAAGTCCGTCGTCTTTGGGTCCCCCAATGCCGCCTACTTCCACAAGTCTTCTCCTTCGAATTCTCTCACGCCCATGACCAAGCGGGATGTAGAGCGAATCTTTCCCCAGCACGAGGAATCTTTAGGGCAGGCCGCGGTAGAGATGGAGACGGGGGTGACGGCGGAGAACACGGCGATTTTAGCAGAGTGGAATGACAAGGATGCCGGGGAAAATGGAGATGAGGACGAGTCTGAGGAAGCGGCGATTCGGGACCAGGCGTCTGAGGATGCTGCTTTCGGCAAGCGGAAGCGCGTATCCAAGAGCCCGCGGCCCAAGCGCCGACAGAGCTTGATGCTGGCTGCGGGGTCCCCTGGCTTCATGCAGTATCGCCACGGCCCCGGGGCGACAACCAGGACAGACGATGAAGAAGGGGATCCAGCAAATCGAGCAGTGGTTGCCGACGTGGAGGACATGGATTCCATCGGCGGTAATTCGTTGAATGAGAAGCTGGAGGAAGCCGAGGAGGAGGATTTCGCGGCAGCGGCCGGCCAGGACCAGGCGGACGGCTCTGTTGCGTCCGGCGAAGCCAGTCCCGCCCCCACTTCCACCTCACTCCGCCGTCGCCGCTCCTCGGGGTTGTCCATCCTGAGCCAGGACGAGGAGATGCCCGACCTGGAGAACAGGTCATCGTCGCCAGACAATTTTCGCACATTGGATCAGCGCACTTCCTCGCAACTGGGCATTATGGGCGCGACCGAGAGTTTGGACATGGGTGACGGGGCCAAAGGGAACGACAAAGAGGAATGTACTGTGGAGCTCGAGCAAGACTTGCGAAGCTTGGTGAAGAATGTACGACCAGCATCCGTGCCAGCCGCGGGAATCATGGCACCCGAAGATAACACAATGGAATTGGAAGGTAACCTGCAGGCGCTCATGCAGCACGTGGGAGAGAAAGTCACAAGGGAAGGCCAAAGCGCTTCCTCTGACCGGAACAAAAGGGTGGCGAATTTAGACATCGGGCTTGGAGGCGTGGACTCAGATGTGGAGGAAGGCATGTCTCAGTCGCAAGACCTCACGAACACGACTACCTTCCACAACAAGGGGGAGGATATCCGCTTGTCTTTTGACTCCGAGGACAACAGCTTCCATGGCGCCGACGCTACCAACACGAGCATTCTCGACAACCCCCCACACAGCCATGCTTTCTCGTTGAGTTTCACGGGCAACGCAGGTGGTGAAGACGAAGACGAGGACACGGACGACAAGGCGGTGGCCGGGGGGGCGCGCTTGACGGACCTGAAGAGTACGACTTTCGACGTTGACCCACTGAGAGAAGAAGCGGATGAGGATCAATCCAGTGGGCGACGAAGCGGTTGTCCAGGGGACTTTGAACGACGCAGTGTCGTGCAGAAGTCCACGGATTCACACCCCGCCTCCCCCGAGAGCGCTGCTGGGAACATCAACGGTGGTGACGGAGACACGACTTCTTCGCCGTTTGCTCACATTGTCGTTGGCAATCGCTTGCATGTCCCTGTCAGCGTTCAAGAGGATCAGAGCGTTAGTTGTCCATCGTCGCATCCCCCTCCTTTGGACGCGGTGCAGTCACAGCCTCAAGAGGGAGCGTTCACCCTACTATCCAAACCCTACCCCTACCCGTCTCCCGCCCGCGGTGCTCAGGACGACAATCTAGCTCCACAGACAGAGGATGCGGCCGGGGAAGCTGGATGCTGTGGCGCTCTAGACTGGAAGGGTGTTATGGCATTCCAGAACGATCGAAGTAACATAATGCGCTTGGTGAGGACCGCGACTGTAGAGGAGGCCAACCGTGGAAGCGAGTCATCTTCATCCGATGAATGTCATGTTGCGACGCTGACAGCGCACCTGCAACGAGTAGCCCGAGAAACCCTGCTGGAAAATTGTGAAAGGGTGGCGATAAACCTTTACCGTTGCAAGCAAGACGAATCCGGAATTGAAATGGCGCAGGAAGACCAAGAGCAAAAGAATCCTGGGGTCGAGTTTGACGTACCTGACACTGAGGCATTGCGCCAGGAGATGCTTGCGATCTCAACGGCCTCCGGAAAGGACCAAGAGGAAGGACAAAGTATACAGGTGAATGCATTGATTCGGGCCGTGGCACCGCGCCTGCAGCTTGAATGGCGATCTGTTGAGAACCAGATTTTGCAGATGGTGCGCATGCGTGTGCGGCAGGAGATGGAAGATGTGGATGAGAAAGGAAGCAGGTTAAAATTGGACCTGGATAACGTATCAAGTGTCCAAACTGAAATTCCAGCGGCCATATCGACAGCGCGCGATAAGTTCGAACACATGCAAGCTCAGCGTAAAGATACAATCCGCCAACTCCGGCTGAAGGAGCTTGAGACTGAGCATCAGGAAGCAGTCGAAGAAGCCGCGGCACTTGAAGCCCGTGAGCGAGTTCTGAAGGAGGCCCTAGTGGCCGAGCAGGAGTCGTTGCAATCCCGCAATGCCAAGCGCCAGATGGCAGCCAGACTTCGGGCAGCAGTTGAAGAGAAACGGAAAGAAGCTGAAATCGTGCTTGGAGTGGAAGAGCAAGGCAAAGTTTTGAGGGGATTGCATTTATGGCAGCCCTCGGTACTGACTAGCGAGGAGTTACTGTTTTGGTGCGCTCACCCTGACAACTCGCGGACGCAAGTTCGAATGCGTCTGGAAGCAAAAAAAAGGGACTCAATCCATAAAGTATTTGTCACGGCCGTTCATGTCAATCATGCGGCTTCTGCGCCCAGTCGTGTGTCACGTAATACGCCCGAAGAGCTGGCATTTGGACCGAATAGCCGGGAATTGCTGCTACATGTGCTGCGAAGCTTTCCTATCTTCGCATCCACAGAGCCTCCTGAGCCCTTTGTGTCGGCCATAAATGAGCCCTTACCGGGTAAGCGCTCACGAAGTTTTCTGTCGCAATCCCAGCGGACTTGGTCCTGGGAAGTTCTCTCGGTGGACATGACAGAGGTACCGGCTGCGCTCGCCCGTTTGGAGCGTTTGGTAGGCCGCGCGCATTTGCTCATGGAAGCAGTAGCGCGGGTAGAGGCGATCCATCCCTGCACCTTGGTTCTGGGGGAGTCCGCAATTCGATCGGAGAGCTGGGTTGAAGAGTGCCTGTACGGGGCCTGCACAACCTGCCGTTTTGATCATGGACGAAGCGGGGCGAGTGGGGAACCGCACATCCGGCTACCGCATTGCTCCGGCATCCTGGTCGCAAACCTGGAGCCTTCTTCCAAGAGAGGGGGTTCTCCTCTCGTGGCGAAATTTCTCCTGTCCCTATCCTTTTTAGCCAGTGTGCCGGTGCGTGTGGAGCCGCCGTTGCCCTCAAGTAAGCGTGGGTGCTTGCAAAAATTGGAGGGCTTACTGACCAACCGCCTTGGAGTACCGCCCCATCGTCCTATTAGTATTCAAGGGCATCAAAAGTGGCGAGCAGCAACTATGATGGTCGAGGCTTGTCGATTACTGGGAGGGGAAGGCGGACTGTAAGTTCGCTATCAGAATAGATGAGGAGATGCGCGTGTGTTTCCACGTGCCAAGTTTGATGGAGGAGGAATAAGGGTACTGAGTAAAGGTTATGCAATTAAAGAACATGGAGTGATAAACAAAGGATAGCTCGATCGTGTGCGACAAAAAAGTGGGTGTCCTTTTTTCGTCAAAACAAGAAAAGATGATCAGGAGAAGCTGTAAGTAAATGTGAAAGTAAGCAGAGTTTGTTGAGAGAGATGGCATGAAATGGCTCATACGTAAATCGAAGCAAACCTGTACCCGGCGCATAGATTAGCTCTGATAAAGCATGTGTAATTTTTACTACTTTATGATTTTATACTACTGTTATATGATTTTATAGTCTCTGACTACATCTAAGCAGTAAGCAGATGAGACGTTTTTACTCCTTGTTCTGTTGGCCGCGTTCCAATCCCTGAGATCTGCAGAAATGTATGAGTTTTCGACATGAAAGTGGAAAAAAAGTACCGACGGGATCTCACTGTCAATCTTCTCAAACTTCCTCAGAGGTCTGAGGCGTATTTCTCCTTTCGACCGCCGCAAGGAATGAAGAAATAGGTTCCATGCGGTTTTTTTTTTAAAGGATTTGCTTTTACTTTCACCCGTCCCAGTCAAGAAGTTTCGTGTCTACGGATTTAAGACAAAGCTTGTGCCAAGGGACGGGTATTCTATGTAAAACCATTTCGTCATAGCTACGCAATGCGGCGCCCAGGGAGACCAGTGGAAAGGGACCCCATTTTTTGCCCTCCAAGTATTTACCACTTTGTCAACCCATGAAATTAAAGGAGAGCTGAGACAAGATACGCGACCAAAGGGCAAGCTTGAGCCGGAAGACCTAGGACTATATTGTTGACCGGGAATGGATAGGAGGTTGTCAATTTAGCTACTGCTCCGAGTCATAGCTGTCCATAGGAGACAATTGAAGGAAAGGGCTTCACGATGGATGTTTTCCTCATCGACTGCAATTGAACAAGAAGCCTTGTCTTGAGACATATTCTTTTGAACGGTCAGGACCTACGTGCGAGATGCTGAGTCGATGGACTTGAAAGAACAAAAGCGGATTGTGGCACGCTCTGATCGCTCATGCTACGGCGGTCGTCAGGTACTACCTTGTGTGCTGGAAAGAGGGTCCTCGCTTTATTCATCGACCAAGCGGCTATCGAATTTGCCTATGACAGAATCTTACTTAACACAGATAAACATGGCATTTTGGAAGCCTGGGACGGCAGCTCCTCAACTTGGTTTGGAGCGGCCAACTGGATTGTCGGAAACCGAGGCTGGAGACACAATAGGGTATAATCCTCACTACAGATTGCCTTTCAAGCAGCAAAAACTTTTATTGCCCATCGCGCGGGCCAGAGAGAATATCCTATATGCACTAGAGCGCTACAAGACCGTGGTGCTTGTTGGAGAAACGGGCTCTGGGAAGTCGACTCAAGTCCCGCAGTACCTACACGAGAGCGGATGGACGCAGGGAGACAGAGTGGTGCTTTGCACGCAGCCCCGACGGGTAGCCGCCATCACAGTGGCTGCACGGGTTGCAGAAGAAATGGGATGTAAATTGGGCGGGATTGTGGGTTACGCAGTACGCTTTGACAGCCGGGTTGACGAGGGGGGATCTCGCACGCGCATCAAGTTTGTCACGGATGGTCTACTCCTACGTGAAACGCTGTACGATCCCTTGCTCTCCGCGTACTCTGTGATCATCCTAGATGAGGCTCATGAGCGCAGTATGTACACAGATGTATTGCTTGGGTTGCTGAAAAAGGTTCGAAAGCGCCGGCCCGAGCTGCGGATCATGATTTCGTCGGCTACAGCGGATGCCGAGACGTTCCGGGACTTTTTCGAAACTTTCACATACAAGGGGGTTAGCAGCGAGCAAAGTGAAGGCAGCAATCACGATTCCACCATTGTCAGCATCACAGGACGGCAGCATGCGGTGGACGTGTTCTACCTGTCTAAGGCGCCGCGAAATTATTTGCGATCGGCAGTAGATACCGTCCTCTCCATTATTGAAAGCGAAGGCCGCGGGGATGTTCTCGTCTTTTTGCCGGGCATGGAAGAAATCGATGAGGCCGTGGCAACCGTTAAGGAGCACTTGAACGCGTTGGGCGGCATGGAAAATGTCGTACTCGTGCTGCCTCTGCATTCATCCTTATCGCACCATTTACAAATGAAGGCCCTACAACCTCCCTCGCGGCACGTCGAGCGAAAGGTCATTTTTGCCACCAACATTGCCGAGACGTCCCTGACTATTGAGGGCATCCGATTTATTGTTGATTGCGGGTTTGTGAAGCTTCCTGTGTACGATGTGCGGACCGGCTTCGAGTCTCTTGTCACAACGTCGGTGTCCCGCGCGAGCGCCACCCAACGTGCCGGACGGGCCGGCCGCACGGGTCCCGGGAAATGCTTTCGGCTCTACACAGAAGAAGCATTTTCGACATTGTCGGCGCACACGACACCTGAGGTCCAGCGAAGTAATCTTGCATGGATGATTCTCCAGCTCAAGGCGCTGGGCATCGATCAGGTCATGACCTTCGACTTTATCGCGCAGCCCTCGGCTGAGGCTTTGATGAGGGGTTTGGAACTGCTCTACGCGCTGGGTGCACTTGATGACCGATGCCGACTCACTCCAGACCTCGGTGAGAAGATGGCCGAGTTCCCCGTTGAGCCGCGCCTGGCAAAGCTGCTTCTGGCCTCGTTTGATTTTCATTGCACGGAGGAGGCCTTGACGCTCGTGGCCCTTTTACAGGTTCAAAACGTGTGGACGAATCCGAAGGGTCGCGAAAGTCGCACCATTCAAGAGGCGGCGATGGCGGAGCTCGCTTCTCGAGATGGTGATCACCTTACCCTGCTGGCCATCTATCGCGAATGGGAGGAGGCAGGCCGGTCCACCGAATGGTGTTCCGAGCACTTTCTCAATCCGCGCAGTCTAACGCGAGCACGTGAGATCCGCGGCCAGCTTCGGCGGTATTTGGAACGGTACAAGCCCAAGGGAAGTGTCTTTGCCTCTTGCGTTGACGACAGCGAGGCTCTTCGTCGCTGCGTGCTCGCCGGTTTTTTTTTCAACGCGGCACGGCTGAAGAGCGACGGACGGTACTACACGGTCAGAGATGGGCACCCAGTGGCATTACACTCTACATCCGTTCTGGCAAAGTATGGAGCGCCTGCTGAATGGATTGTGTACAATGACGTGGTAATAACTTCAGAACCTTTTCTGCGAGACTGCTCTCGGATCCAGCCGTTATGGCTCATGGAGCTTGCACCGCATTTCTATGCTTATGGTGGCGGTAAGGGAAGATCGATTTCTACCTCGACAAATATTTGTTGACGAATGGGTAGGGATCTTAAAACTTTTACGTGTATGTACATTCGAAGCAAAAATTGTTAAGGTATGTAAAGCTATGTAAATAGAACTTTTACATATGTGTATAATAGAAGTAAAAATTGTAAAGGTATGTAAAGGATACAAAACATCATGTGAAGAAGAATCCCACGCCCCGCAAGTTTTGCATCCATTCAGTATTTCTACATTGGCTTACGAGACTAGAAAACTCGTTACTTTAAATATCACAGTAAGGTTTAAATAATTTCCCGTGTTGTGAAGCCAACAAAGTAAAGATAACCGCTGTAGGGTAGCTTTCTATAAATTGCACAAACTTCTAGAGGCTAAGCTCAAGCTTAGACGTGCCATGTTCACAAGCTTCACAATCATCAGTAAATGACAAGAACAAAATTGGTTTTCACAAAGCCGTCTCTACCACCACCCGGTCAAGACGCCCGGCAGTACAGTCTTGGCGCTTCTCTCTTCGACTAGGCCATGATTCACCGAATTCAAACACGTCCTCTTTCCCATTCCAGAGTCTTGGGGCTCGGACTCAGGAATGGGAGGACAGAATTGGGGAGGGAATGGATCATCGACACCCCCTCTGTTTTCTCTCTTGGTTACATGTTCGCGCTCCCGGTCCTGCTGTTCGTACCAACGCCTACGCTGCTCGTCAGAGGGAGAGTGCTTCCGTAGCCCGGCCCCAGATGCGGAACTTGCTGTGTCGAGCTCTTCAAGTAAATCAGGTGAAGAGGTGACTGTGGTCGATCTGAGAGTGTCGTGCGCTAACTTTCTCGGCCTTCTCTCCTTCTGCCGCTGAAGGTGAACGTCACTGCCGCTAACAGAAGAAGCAGAGGACGACGATGAGGGGGACAGTGGAGATAAATGCTTACCAAAAGATGTTTGGGAGAAAGGGGAGCTGAGATTCTCGCTAACACGGCGCGACCGTGACCTGCATCGCCGCAACCCTGAGGTATCGGCGCTGACTGCGGGTGGGCCGTGGCCAGGCAGGTATTCCCAATAAGGCCGGGTCGGGCCGCGGTGGTAGTAGCGTTCCTCCTGCGCCCTAATGGCTTGATCCAAGGAGTGCTGACAGGGAAGTGAGGTGAGGATTTCCCCGTGGGAGAAGTCTTGCCACCAAATAATGTCGAGGTCGCTGCAATTGTCTTGAAGGTACTTGCGGATCGCGGGGGCTGAGAGCAAGATGTCGTCACTTGCCAGGCCTACTACCACAGGGCAATGAATGTCCTCAGCGTGCAATATTTTCTGATGCCACCAGAACTGACGACGCATCGCGTTAGCGATCGTTAGCTCTCGGGAGACCACGTAATGCAGCCCGTAGTCCAAAATCCGCTTTTTGATGCCTGCCGCCGTGAAAATGCTCGGAGATGTCTGCACGTGGGAGGGTGGATCGTGGGGGAGACGGTACAAGAAATTGAAGGGCGTATTGGGCAGGCAGAGGAGTATGCAGACGGGGTCGAGGAGCACCGCCTGCATCACCTTTTTCGGCATGGCCCGCAAGACCCAGCCCGCCCAAATAGTCCCGTAGCTGTGGCCTGCGACCGTGAAATGGCGTATGTGGTGCCGCGCACAGATGCTCTTCATCGCCTCCGTGACTTCCGCCTCAGTTTTCGCCCGAAAAGCCTCCAGCGACATGGCGATGTGAGGGATCTCTACCAACACCGCCGAGCGCCCCTCGCTCAGCAGAGTGGTCAGGCCCGCGTAGGCGCACTGGCCTGGGCTCACCCCGTGGAAGAAGACTAGAGGCAGCTGTCGGGCGGAGCTCGGCCATTCTCGACTCGGCCGATACCAGTAGACCAAGCCCTGGTGCTCAAGTCTTTCGAAACCCTGGAGGCGCAGCACGCAGTTGCCGAACAGGCGTGGGATTACGGTCACGCCCAGGTACACGCAGAGGGGCCGATGGATGACCTCTAAAGGCTCCAACGTCATGCGAAGCGTGCGCACATCGGTATTTAAGCCTTGCTCAAGGTTCAGCGTGTAGCGTTGGTCGATCATGTCGACCATGCGCATGATCATGGTGTAGTCCCGGGGAAGGAGATCCTCCACCCCCTGGGAGAGCAAGGCCCAAGCCAGGAACTGCGCTACGTTGCCGCGCTTCAGTTCAGAGAGCGTCGCCGAGCCACACCAGCGCGTAAGGAAGGTCTCGAAAGGGTAGACGCCACGCACGCTGTCTACTATGTCCATAACTTTTCGCACGTACGTCTCGGGTTCATGTTGACTTCTACTCGGGATGAAGGAAAGAGAATGAATGGCTCTACGGCTTAGGACAACAACAGATGTTGAATCAACAAATTTGATATGTCGCTCGTGCTGCCTACATCGAGAAGTAATCGCGGTGCCTTCAAGTTCAACAAGGCGCACGTAGACAACTCTGAAGCCATGAGCGTCCCCTCCACACCCCAACACTGATACATTCGCCGTGATTTGCGAGTGCGTGTTACCTCTTACAAACCCGATTTCTCATCTATATATCCATTGCTAAGCGAGCAAGAGAAATGAATGGCTAAGCCAAAGCTTTCGGACCAAAAGGACCGCCTTCTTCCCCGTCGCACCTACCGTTCGGGTGGGGTGAGCACGTCCAAGCGCCGATGCACTAACATCATGACAAGGTAGAAAAGTCCCTCACAGAGAAGCCAACAGAATATGAGGAATGGTAGAATCAATTCCTGTGCCCCAACAGAACTGAGACCAAAAAGCGCCCATGGCCAAGCATCCTCTTGCTCCCCGGTGGAGGGGGGCAAATATGCAAGTGCCGCCGCAGAGGCCATGGGCAATCGCCCACAGACAACGTGAGCCTTTGCCCTCTAGATGGGTCTTACACCTGTTAATTTTGGTTTACATAGACTCAGCACCGTACAATTTGTAACACCAGGGCACGTCTAATCAGCAAGCAAGGATCGCGGTCTTGTTGAGGTGTGCTCTCGCGCTCTTCTCTTACTTGCCCTCGATCTCAGCTCGGTGCTATAGAGTCTACTAGCAAACGAATGACGCCAATCTCCCGTACATCCTATTCAAAAAAATCTCAAACATGTACAGGAGCCTTGAGCACAGACTGGCATTCGCTACCGCTTCAGCAAAAAGGTCCCGAGCGGCAATCGAGGTTTGAACGGAAAGAAGGGGAAGACGGCGAGCGCCGGCGACGAGGGAGAGAGGGGAGGCCCGCGGGTCCTGCCCGGGCTGCCGTCCAATTCCCGCTCCCTGTGGCGTGTCCGTGGCTTTACGGAGTCTTTCATTACTTTGGTTAAAAACAATGATGCTTCAATGGTGCTTTTGGTTCTATCGCGTGAAAGCCGACCGTAAGGTCAGGTGAGTGCACACACAATTGATTTCCAAGCTTCCGTTCGAAAGTGGCTTCAGCTGATGTGTATCCCAAGCACTGCCAGCCGAATTAACGGAAAATGAGTACACATGCTCTCTATTGATTGCTGTTCAATTGTTGTTCGACATTGAACCGAAATGTATACCAATAAGCCTCCACTCCAGTAAGGTTCAGAGCCACAATTATACCGGTGCGGACACTGCAATTTCATGTGAAAGATATTGTAGATTTTTATGCTCCCTGCACTCTTATATCATTAATTTTAGTCGAGCAAATCAGGCAGAGGAACTGTTTGGAAAGGAGAGGGCAACTCCTCATCTGGCTGTGCTCGGCGCCGGCATCGCGTCTCAGGAAAGGCGACCCGGATGCTGGCTCGCCCACCCCCCCCCCCCCCCCCCCCACCCCCCCCGCCCCCCCCCCCCCCGGGGGGCGGGGCGGAAAAAATGGGGGGCGGGATTTACAAAAAAAAAT